>Ga0193739_1000045_pt1 | contig 29857 bp, 29 predicted proteins | sample L2a2metaG_FD_144926 | JGI IMG/M metagenome (GOLD analysis project Ga0193739, IMG submission 144926) | Soil microbial communities from a riparian zone of the East river system, Colorado, United States - L2a2 | ecosystem: Environmental > Terrestrial > Soil > Riparian zone | place: USA: East River...
TCCTTGGGCTTCGCCGCCTCCACGACCTGGCGCGTGTTCGTCCCGACCCGTGTTCGCCGCGCGAGCACGCCGAGGTAGAGCGTCTCCAGCACGGCGAACGCGTCGTACGGCCCTTCAATAAGAAGCGCGGTCTCCCACGGCTGGATCTCTTCGCCGTCGTACAGCGCGTGCACCACCAGCTCATCCCACCGCTCGGCGCACAGCTTCAAGATGGCGATGGCCTCGTCGATGCCGCCCAGGTATGCGTGCGACTTCCCGAACACTTGCATCGTGACACGCGGCCGATGCCGGTCCTTGCGCAGCAGATCGCGCGCGCGCACGAAGTATTTGTCGGAGTAATAGCCTTCCCGCATCTTGTCGGCGGGGAGGTGGAAAATGGAAGGATCGAGGCGCTGTTTGCGTGCCATCAGCGCGGGCCGGGCCAGGCGAATGTGGCAGCCAAAGTATCGCCCGTCGGCAACGGCAGCTGTCTCGCGACGTTGTTGAGTCGTCCGCACACCGTGCCGATTGGCTCCGGTCCGTCCGCTGGCGCAACCCGCAGACAGACGATGTCAGCGTCCAGCGCGAGCGCCCGGTCGCGGATCGATCGCGGCGGATTGGGTCGGGTGAGACTCACCACGAGCGTGGTGGCGCGTCCCTTGAGCACGAGCTGCATGACGCGAGGCGGCTCGTCCGGAACCAGATCGATCCCCCGCGGTGCGCTCACGGTGTCCCCCCGCAGGAGATTCAGGATAACCCGTGCCCGCCGCGGGCGGACGACGGCCTCCACCCGAACGTCGCGCGTGGAATCGACGAGCTCAAACCCCTCAGCGGGCCGGCCCTCACCACCCGCGAACTGGCGCTCGAGAATGAGCTCCACCCAGGCGGCACGCGGCGGCGCCCGCCGTCCGCGCGGGTCGGCGCCGAACGGATAGATGCGCGCGGTGTCGCTCCACGCCAATCGCACGATACGCCGGTAGGTATCCTCCTCCCACAGCGCCAGCCCCCGCCGCGACCGGCCTACGCGCCGGCGCGTGTAGAACTCGGCGGCGAGGCTCACGGTATCGCCGATCGGCGTCAGCTGAAACAATGCCTCGACTTCCGCGGTGTCGGTTCGCAGCGTGAGGCGCATCTCGCTATCGAGGGGACCGCTGACGGCGCCGCTCGCGAGTATCCGTGGCGCGAGCGCCGCCGGCTCGATGATACGAATCCGATACGTAACCCGCGTGCCCGGCCCTTGCAGGGACGCCAGTGCGAGGAGGATGCTACTGAACGACGATAGTCCCACGCGTTTCCTCGAGCGACCCACCCCCACCCGGCCCACCCCAGCGGCGGTTCGCAATCCAACCCCCCAAGAGACCAGTCGCCAACGCCAGGAACACCCAGAGAGCCAGCGTGCCGGCGCGGATTGATGGACGCGGTACGACGAACGCGTGCGGATTGCCGGCCGAGCGTGCCAGCGCGACGCGCACTTCGAGCTGGCTCGCGCGCGCGCCCGCGCAATGGGCGCATCTGGCCAGGTGCTTCGCCAGGGCGGCGCGCTCGACCAGCGACAGCTCGCCGTCCAGCTCGGCATCGATCTGCACGAGCCATTGCTCGTGCGTAGTATCAATCCCCCCCATCAGACCTCCTCGCGCACGCGGTAACGAAGTGCGCGGCGCTGCATCCAGCGCACCGCGAACGCGTCGATCAGCGAGCGCAGCGCGCGGTTCCACATGCCGTACTTGGTTACACCATGCTGGCGCGGCCGATGCCCGACTGCTACCTCCGTCACAGTGCCTCCCTGCATCTTGATCAGCGTCGGGAGAAAGCGGTGCATCCCGGCGAACAACGGCAAGGCCCGGACGGCGTCCGTGCGGAACGCCTTGAGCGAACAGCCCGTGTCGCGAATCACTTCCCCGTTGAGCCGGTTGCGCACGCCGTTCGCGATGCGGCTCTGCAAACGCTTCCAGGCCGTGTCACGGCGCGACGCTCGGTAGCCGGCCACGGCTGTCGCACCGGTGCGCTGCAACGTCTCAACGAGGCGCGGGATGTCGGCGGGGTCGTTCTGGAGGTCCGCGTCGAGGGTCACAACGATCGGGGCGCGCGCCGCCCGAAATCCGGCGGCGAACGCGGCGGTCTGACCCGCATTGCGCTCGAACGAGATGATGTGCAGCTGGGGGTAGTCTTGTCGCAGTGCCTTGAGGGTTTCGAGTGTCCCGTCGGTCGAGCCGTCGTCCACGACGATCACCTCGTAGCTCCGGGGGCGGAGGCTGCCGGCGAGGGCGGCCGCGATTTCAGCGAGCAGCGGCGCGAGGTTTTCCCGTTCGTTGTACGCGGGGACCACGAGCGAAAGCTCCACGGGGTGGGAACGATAGCGAGTTGACAGCCGTAACACGAGTGGGTAAAACCCTAACACTTCTTCAACTTCGGAGGCCGCCGTGTCCGATTCTCCGTCGCGTCGGGATTTCGTGCGCTCCGCCGCTGGTAGCGTCGCGGCCGGCGCGGTCATGGGAATTCCCCATCCGATGCGACCGGTACGGGCCCTGCCTCCCGCATCGCGCTGGGCCGCGAAACCAGTCGCGGTCGCGAGCGCCAACGGTCTGCGCGGCGTTCAGACGGCGTTCGACATGCTGATGAAGGGCGCGGACACCCTCGACTCCGTCGTCGAAGGCGTGAAGATCCAGGAGCTCGATCCCAATGACGACTCCGTCGGATATGGCGGTCTCCCCAACGCCGATGGCGTGGTGCAGCTCGACGCATCCTGCATGCACGGGCCCACGAAGCGGGCGGGCGCCGTGGGATGTCTGGAGAACATCAAGACCCCTTCCGAAGTCGCGAAGCTGATCCTCAAGTACACCAACCACATCTTCCTCGTCGGGGAAGGCGCCAAACGATTCGCGCTGTCCTACGGCTTCAAGGAAGAAGACTTGATGACGGAGCATTCGCGCGAGGCCTGGCTGCGCTGGCGCGCGAACCTGAATCCGGACGACAACTTCCTCGACGTGCCGGACGAGGAGCACATGACGATCCCGAAAACCGGCACGATCAACTGCAATGCCGTAACGCCTCAAGGCGACATCTCCTCGGTCACGACGACGAGTGGGCTCTCGTGGAAGATTCCCGGGCGGGTAGGCGACTCGCCGATCATCGGCGCGGGCCAGTATTGCGACAACGACGTCGGGGCCGCCGGGTCCACGGGCCGCGGCGAATCGAACATCAAGGTCTGCGGCGGGTTCCTGACGGTGGAGCATATGCGGCGCGGGATGAAGCCGACCGATGCCTGCCTCGAGACGTTGAAGCGCGTCGTGGCGGCGACCGAGCCACGACTGCTCGACGCGCGGGGCCGGCCCAGGTTCGGCCTGAACTTCTATGCGGTGAACAAGCGGGGCGAGTTTGGTGCGGCCTCGATCTATCCGAGCCGCTACGCGGCGCACGACGGCACCGACGCCAAAATTCGGGACACGGCCTACTTATTCGCGCGCAGCTAGGCGTCGCGCTGCTCGCGCTGCTCGCGCTGCTCGCGCCGCTCGCGTCGCCGCTCTTCGCGCAGACCGAGCCAGATCCGCGGACAAACTGGGTGGATCACGTCTATCCGTTCTTGTATTACAGCTCGATCGACGGATTTTGGTTCGCCGGGCACTACGACTGGTCGAGCCCGATGGGCTTCGCCGATCGCCCCGAGCCCAATTTCGGCCGCATCGCGCTGGATGTCGGCGCGAGCACACAGGGGAGCTACGCCTTCGTCGTGGACGCGCAGGCGCCCGCGTATTGGGACGGTTGGCGTCTCGGCCTGACGCTCAGCGTGACCCGGTCGAATCGCCTGGGCTATTACGGCCAGGGCAACGACACCCATTACGACCGCGACAGCATCGGGGCCGGCCGCTCTTACTTCTATCGGGTCAGCCGCCGGACTCACGGGGCGCGCCTCACGGTACAGCGGAAGATCGCCGGCCCTCTGCGCGTGCTCGTGGGCGGTACGTTCGAGCACACCGATTTCCGTGAGCTGCCCGGCGAGACCGTGTTCCAGCGGGATCGAGTCGCCGGCACGATCCGCCCCGAGGATGACCCATTCAACGATGCCGTGGGACGCGCGGGCATCGTGGTCGATTGGCGCGATCTCGAGGCCGACCCGCACCGCGGCGTGTTCGCCGAAGCGCTCGTCGCCAGTGGCCGAGGGTATACGCGAACCACCGCAACGGTGCGCGCGTACGCTCATCCGTTCGACCGGTTAATTCTCGCGGCGCGAATCGGCGCCGAGAACATGACCGGCACACCCCCGCTGGGCGCCCAGCTGACGATGGAGACGAGCGAGGGGCCCATCGTCGCCGTCGGTGGATATCGCTCGCTGCGTGGCTATCACGACGGCCGGTTCGTCGGTCCCGGCAAAATTGTCGGTGGTGTCGAGGCGCGGTACGGCCTGATCTGGGCGCCGCGTTTACTGGAGATCAAGCTGTTCGCGTTCTACGATGCGGGTCGAGTCTTTCGGTCTGGCGAGGCGGTCCGGCTCACGCGACGGGGACTGCACGCGGCCATGGGCGGCGGGGTCGCCGTGTCCCTGATGCGGAATACGCTCGTGACGTTGTTCGGCGGAAAAGGGACTGAGGGAGCGGAAGTCGGCTTTGCCACTACCTGGAGTTATTGATCAACTTCACGAATTACCACTCCACGACTTGTTAGCTCATCGACGTACGCCTGAAAAGGAACCGCCTCATCCGGCGTGTAGACGCCCGCCGAGCTGACGCGGCCGTCTACCTGCATCACGCCCGTGATCGCGAGTGAATAGCCGGTCGCCCGCATCATCGCGCTGATTCCCGTCGCATCGTCGTAGTAGTCGAGCAATTGCCAGGCTACGTGCCGGCCGTCGCGACCTCTCACTTCCACGCGCAATGCGACGAGATCGCGACCGTTGGGCTTCGTGAGCTGCGGTGATACCGCTGCGATGAATGCGTCGCGCGGCACGACGGCGGTGCCCTTCACCTTCACCGGATCCAGCGCGAGCAATCCCATCTCGCGGATCGGGCGCATGATCGCGACGTGGCCCGGATACCGGAGTGTCTTGTACTCCATCGTCCGCACCTTGCCGCGATACGCCCAAGGCATGGTCGAGATGCCGCCGCCAGTATGGAACGCCTCGAGGGTCCCCACGGGGCTGGGGAACGCGACGTCCTCGAGCTCCGAGAGCGCGTCCACGCGCTCGGGCCGGCCCTCGCGCAGCACCCACGACGGCGTCGTGTAGTAGTCGAGCGCGCCTTCGAGCGAATAGACGATTTGATAGTTGAGCGGCGGCTCCGGTTGCTGCGGCAGGCCCCCCACGAAAATCTTCACGCTCTCGGCGTCGCCCACGCGGCGAATCCCTTCGGCCGCGATGATGTTGACCATCCCAGGTGCCAGACCGCAGTCGGGGATGACCGAGACGTGCTTCTTCTGTGCGTCGGTGTGTAACGTCTTCTGTTTCTGGACGATTTCCGTATTGCCGCCGAGGTCCGCGCAGTGCAGCCCGGTCGCGATGGCCGCTTTAGCGACGGGATAGTTGAAGTAGTACGGCAGCGCGTTCATCACGGCGTCATGACCGCGCATCAGTTTCCGGAGCCGAGTCGAGTGTTTGGCATCGAGCCGCGCCGTGACGAGTCGCTTGTTCCTTTTCTTCTTGAGGAAGGTGGGCAGGCGGCCCGGATGCAAATCGGCCAGCGTGACGCGCTCAACCTCAGGACGCCGGAGCAGGTCGTATGCACAGGCACAACCCTGCAGCCCAGCGCCCAGCACAAGCATGCGCATTGCGTCAACGCCTCCGGATGATTGATGGGGGATGAAACGGCCGGAAAGCTAGTAGATTCGCCACTGTGACGCACCCCTCGACACCGCATGCCGGCGCCGCCGATCTCACGCGTCAGCGCCTCATTCGGGCCGCGCTGGAGTTATTCACCACCCGCGGCTATCACGACACCACCACGGCGCAGATCGCGAAGAAAGCGGGCATCGCCGAGGGGACGATCTACCGCCATTTCGCGAGCAAGCAGCATCTCGTGAACGAGCTGTACCGCGCGGCGCAGCGCTGGGCCGCCAAGGCTATCCAGGAACGGGCCAGAGATCCTGGCGCGGGGACGGCGCGTGCGCAGTTGACGGCCGTCGCGCACGGACTGGTGGAGGGCGCGGCGCAGGAAACGGCCATCGTGAAGCTCGGATTCCTCGAATCGCTCGCGCCGCTGCTCGACGACGAGAGCCGCAAGACCGAACGTGAGTTTCGGTTCGGACTCGAGCGGCTCATCGCGGAGGGCAAGGCTCAGGGCTCGGTGCGGGCTGGCGCGGTGGAGATCTGGGCCGGCGTATGGCTCGCGACGATCAGCCACGCGCTGGAGAAGGTCGTCGCCGGAGATTGGAAGACTGAGGATACGGGTGTGCGGCTCGTGATCGATGCAGCGTGGAGAGCGATTAGCGCGTGAACGCGCTTACCCCCGCCGCAACTCGAACAACGCGATCTCAGGCGGCGCGAATATCCGCAGTGGGATCCCGACCACGCCGATTCCGCGGCTCACGTACAGCTGGCTCGGCCCCTGCGTGAAATGCCCCATCACGTACTTCGTGATCAAGCGTCCGGGTGACCACCCGACGACCGGCAAGTAGAACTGCCCGCCGTGGATGTGGCCGGCGAGCGTCAGCGGAATCGAGCGCGGCGCGGCGCCGTCGAACGCGCCCGGGCGATGCGCGAGCAGGATTCGAAACGCCTCCGTCGCGGGCGGGGTGAGCCGCAGGGCCTGCTCGAGATCGTCGTCCTGCGGATCGTCGGCGCGCCAGTTGCGCGGGTCGTCGATCCCCACCAGCGCGAGCGCCGCGCCGCCGCGCTCGATGACATGCGCGCCGTTCCTCACGAACACCTGTCCGGCGTCACGGACTCCCCGAATGACGGCGTCCTGGCCGGTGTACCGGTCGTGATTCCCCAGAACGGTCACGACGCCGAGGGGCGCGTGCAGCTCGCGAAAGGCGCGGACGTAGTCCGGAATGAAGGCCTGGGAGATGTCGATCATGTCCCCCGTCTGCACGATCAAATCGGCGCCGAGCGCATTCGTCTGAGCCACGAGCTCTTGCATCTTTTCGCCGGGCATAAGGACGCCCGCGTGCACGTCGGAAATGTGCGCGATCCGCAGCCCATTCAGGGGAAGCGGCAGGTCGGGGAAAACGAGCGTACGGCGCGTGACGACCGGGAGGCGCTGGGCGCCCCAGATTCCGTACGCTGACAACCCGAGACCGGCGGCCGCATAGGTATAGGTCGCGCGGGCGAGGAATTGGCGGCGGGAGAGGGCGGTTGGGCGGTTAAGCGGTTCGGCGGTTGGCGAGGGCCGCCATTTACGAACCGCCCAACCGCCCAACCGCCCAACCGCTTTCGCAAGGATATACACTGCCACCAGCGCACAGAAGATCCACCCGAGGAACTGCCACGCGATCCATGGCCCGATGTAGGGAATTCGGCTGACGCCCCACAAGCTGCCGGAGAACATCCGGACTCCAACAATCAGCCAGGGGATATTGAAGACAATGAAGATCAGCGCAAGCCAACGGCGGTTGGAAAGCGGCAGGCGCTCGCGCAGGTAGAGGTACAGCAGCAGCTGGGGCGAGGCGAACAGCAACAGATAAATTAGAGCCATGCCATCCCGTACGCCGTGGCTGTCAGCGTGGTTCCCGGCGCTGCTGATCGCGCCGCTCGCCGCGCAGCGCGTGCCCCCCGTCGATCGACAGCTCGTGGCCGCAGGTGTGTGGGCAGAATCACGCTACAACTATGCCTACTGGGACGCCGTGCGCGCGAATTGGGATTCGGCGTTCGCGGCGACCATCAGTTACGCGGGAGAGCGCCCTCCGCCGACCGATCTGCAGTTCCTTCGGCGGCTGCGGCATTGGGGCGCGTTGCTGAACGACGGTCAACTCGAGATTCTCCCTCCCGTCACGATAGCAAGCCGGATGGCTCGCCCGCCGCTGGCGCTGCAGAGCATCGAGCGCCGCCCATTCATCATCGATTACGCGAGCAACGACGAAATGCGCGTCGCTCGACCGGAACGCCTCGCCGAGATCCTCGCCGTACAGGGAATCCCCGCCGCGGACTGGATTCGTGACTCCGTGTTACCCGAGGTCTCCGCCGGCACGGCGTTGAGCCGCTGGGAACGCGCCGTGGCCAGGATGCTGGAAGGCGAGCGCGGTACGGCGTTGCATCTGTTGTTGCGGCTCCCCGGCGGCGGGGAACGCGGCGCCAGCGTCACGCGCAGTGTGCCTCTCACGGCACGCTGGCCACTCGACACCCCGGCGCTCGAAGCCGACACACTTCCGGACGGCGCAATCTGGATTCGCGTGAACTCGTTCGCCGATCCCGGTGTGCCCGCGCTCTTCAATCGCGCGGTGGGAGACGCACCCCGCGAAGGCCCACGGCATCGCGGCGTGATTCTCGATGTACGAGAGACAGCGTGGACCGCCGCGGGGCGTGAGACTGCATACGCGCTGCTCGCCGGCCTTATCGAGCGCCCCTTTCTCACCGCGCGCCGGCGCACACCACGATATCGTCCAGCCCAGAGCGGCGTCGACTGGCTCAGCACACCGTCCGATACGATCTGGCCACCACCACGGCGCGAGCGCATCGCGTATACAGGTCCGGTGGCGGTGCTCGCGTCGGCCCGCACGGCGGGCCCCGCCGAGGACTTTCTCGCGGCGTTTCGCGGCGGGAACCGAGGTCCCATCATCGGCGGAGCTTCCGCCGGCAGTACCGGCCAAACCGCGGTCGTCCCGCTCCCGAGCGGCTGGCAGCTTCGCCTGACCGTGACGCGCGATGCGTTTCCCGACGGCACCGAGTTCGTGCGTACGGGCATCGTGCCCGACATCCAGGTGGAAGTACGGGTCGACGATGTACTCGCGGGACGGGACGCCGTGCTGGACCGCGCGCGCGCGTACCTAGCCGAGATGGCGCGCCGTTAGCTCTTGAGCTGCGCGCGGAAAAAACGAATCACGTTGTTCCACGCGCTGTCGGCGACGTCCGGCTTTTCGCGGCTGCGCACGAAGCCGTGTCCAACTCCCGGATAGATCGTGTAGGGATAGTCCTTGCCGGCTGCCCGCATCGCCGCGGCGGCATCGTTCAGCCCGGCGTTGATGCGCGCATCGTTCTCCGCGTACACGCCGAGTCCCTTCGCACGGATCTTGGCCATGTCGGCCGGATTCGGACTGGGCCCATAGCAGACGACGAAGGCCTTGAGCGCCGGGGTGTTCGTCGCATAGCGGAAGCTCTGACCGCCGCCCCAACAGAAGCCGATCACCCCAATCTCGTTGGCGCGCACGGGACGCAGCGTATTGAGATACCGACGCGTCGCATCGAGGTCCGCCGTGACGGAATCAGGTTGCAGCGTCGCGATCAGCTTGCGGGCCGAATCGGGCGTGCTGGGCGTGCCGCCGCGACGTGACAGCAGGTCGGGTGCGATGGCCACGAAGCCATCCTTCGCGAGCTGCTCGGTCGTCTGTCGCACGAAGTCGGACACGCCGAAAATCTCGTGAATGACGATCACCGCCGGCGCCGGTTGCGGGCGCTCGGGGTAGGCGATGTAGGCGGTCACCGTATCGTTACCGCTGAGGTATTTGACGTACTCTGAATGAATGTCCGTAAAGGCAGGTTGGTGGAGGTTGGTGGAGGTTCGTGGAGGCAAGGCGGCGACCAGCGCCGCGGCGCAGAAGCCGCCCAAACACACCACCTTCACCATCCTCCACCGTCCTCCACCAACCGTCATTCTCTTAGTTTCCATAACTCACCCTCCAGATTTTGCCGCCCATGTCGTCACTCACGAGCAGCGCGCCGTCCGGCATGACGAGGACGCCGACGGGCCGACCCCAGCGTGAGCCGTCTGGGCGCTGCCAGCCAACGATGAAGTCATCGACGCCGGTCGCCCGGCGGCCGCCACTGTCCACCTGAATGCGCACGACCTTCGCTCCAGTCGGAACGGAGCGGTTCCATGAGCCGTGCAGCGTCATGAAGGCGTCGCCGCGATAGTCGCGCGGAAACTGCGAGCCCGTGTAGAACGCGAGACCGAGTGGCGCGGAATGCGCTTGCACGCTGATCACCGGCGGCTCGACTTGCGAGCAGTCCGCCGAGCCGTATTCGGGATTGGCTTTGCCCGGCAGGTAACACTGCGGCCAGCCGTAGTTGCGGCCGTCCTTGATGATGTTGACGTGCTCCGGCGGAACATCGTCGCCGAGGTTGTCGCGGTCGTTGTTGTTGCCCCATAGCTCGCCGGTCGTGGGATGGAACGCCATGCCGACGGTATTGCGCAGGCCCTTCGCGAATATGCGGCCGCCCGATCCGTCCGCATTGAACTGCACGACCGCGGCCCGCATCGAATCGCGCTCATCGCAGAGATTGCAGGAGGATCCAACGCTCACGTACATCTTGCCGTCGGGGCCGAAGAGGATCGTGCGCGTCGAATGTCCGGTGCCGCCGGGAAGCCGCGGCACGACCGTGACCGGCGCCGCGCCGTTCGGGCCGAACCGCAGCACATCGCGCTCTTCGGCGACGTACAGCGTGTCACCGCGGAACGCCAGGCCGAAGGGCCCATGCAGTCCGCGTGCGATCGTGGCCACCGTATCGGCGACGCCGTCGTTGTTTCGATCGGTCAGTTTGACGACCAGTCCCGAACCGGGTTGCGACGCGTATACCGCGTTCCCAGGCCCGAGGGCGAGATAACGCACACCTTGGAGGTTTTCCGCGAACACCGAGATCTTGAATCCATCCGGGACGCGAAGCGTGCGCTCCCCCGCCTGCCCTCCCCCTCCCTGACCGGCGGCGGGTGCGGGGCTACGGCAGGCGATAAAGATCAGGACCATGCTAATTACGGCTCGCATACACTCCCTCGAGGGCCTTCGCGCCCTCCGGCATCTTGTCGCGGCTGGCCAGCGCCGCCGCAGCCGCAAGCTCCACCTGCTCCGTCACCTCTGCTTCCAGCTCCGCGAGAACCTTCGCGGGAATGCCATCGCCCTTCAAGTACTCTTCGTATAGACCGATGGGATCGCGCTTGCCCCATGTGGTAAACAACTCGGCCGAAAACGTTTCGCGGGCTTCACGCTCGTCGTGCGTCGCGTGGCCGCCCATGCGGAACGTTTCCGCGATCAGCAACGCGGGTCCGCTCCCGTTTCGACACCGCTCGGCGGCGATTCGTGTTGCCGCGTAGGCATCGAGCACGTTGTTGCCGTCGAAGACGGCGCCCCAGACACCGTAGCTCGCCGGCCAATCCTTGAAGTCGGCGGGGAGATGATGCTGTTCGAGACGCGTGCCGAGGGCCACCTGATTGTTCTGGATCACGAAAATCGCCGGAACACGCTGCACGGCGGCGAAGTTCGTGCCTTCGTGCGCCGCGGCGGTCTTTGCCGATCCATCCCCCACCCAGGTGAGGGCCACACGCGGTTCGCGTTTGATCTTGAACGTGAGCGCGATCCCGGTGATCACCGGCACCATGTCGCCGACGTGCGAAATCGGCTGGAGCACACCGTAGGACAGTGACCCGACGTGCAGGTCGCGGCCCTGGCTGGGCGAATCGGCGGTCGCAAGATAGGCCCGCAGCATGTCCGCGAGCGGCATGCCCATCTCGCAGCACGCGGCGGCGTTGCGAATCATCGGGGCGACGATGTCCTTGCCGCGCTCCAACGCGTGCACCGGTCCCACCGTCGTGGCTTCTTCGCCGGTGCCGAGCCACGCCTTGGAAATGACGCCGGTGCGGACCCAGCGCTTCAGCTCGATGTCGTGCAGCCGCGCACGCAGCAGTCCGCGATACAGATCGAGCTTCGCATCACGTGACAACTCCTGCACGATCTTGGAGCGCTCTTCATTCGCTTCGATGGTGGTACGGAAGGCCCGTACGAGCGCGGGATCCGGCTTCCAATCGACGTATTCCGGCGGGTCGAATGCGGGAAACCGTTTCACGGCACTCCGGCGGCGCTCCGGCCAAGGACCTGTCCGTCGCGCTTGAACACGCGCCCGTCTTTCATGACGAACGACACGCTCTGGAGGATCTGAATGTTGTCGAGGGGATTCCCCTGCACCGCCACGATATCGGCGCGCTTGCCCACCGCGATCGTGCCGATGTCGCGCTCGAGTCCCAGCAGCGTCGCCCCGCTCGCCGTTCCCGCAACGATGGCCTGCATGGGCGTCATGCCGTAACGCACCATCAGGCCGAACTCGCGGGCGTTGGTCCCATGGCGCATGACGCCGGCGTCGGTGCCGAGCGCGACCTTCACGCCGCCATCCACGGCCATCTTGAACGAGTTGTGCATGCGTGGTGCGATCGCGAGCGCCTTGGCGGCGATCGCCGGCGGGAGACGACCCGCGGTGGCCAGCGACTCGACGGTGAAGCCGGCCAGCAGCGTCGGGACGAGCCAGGTGCCGCGCTGCTTCATCAAGGCGACTGCTTCGGGGTCCAGAATCGAGCCGTGCTCGATCGACGTCACGCCGGCGCGCACGGCGGCTTTGATCCCCGCAGTGCCGTGCGCGTGCGCCGCCACCCGCCGTTCCGTCATGTGTGCCGCCTCTACGACGGCGCGCATTTCCTCCTCCGTGTACTGCTGGACGCCGACCGAGTCCGTCGGCGACAACACGCCGCCGGTCGCACAGATCTTGATGACGTCCGCACCGTGTTTGACGTTGTAGCGCACCGCCTCGCGGACTTCCTCGACTCCGTCGGCCGCGCCGGTCTCAATCGTTCCCCGGCTGATCGGCGACTGCGGCTGGTAACCGGACGAGCCGTCGCAGTGGCCGCCCTTGATCCCGCACGAGTTTCCCGCGCCGAGGATGCGCGGCCCGGGAATCCAGCCGGCAGTGATCGCATTGCGCAGCGCGATATCGCCGAAATTGCCCGTGCCCACGACGCGCACGGTCGTGAACCCCGCCTCCAGGGTCTGGTGCGCGTGCGCGGCGCCCAGCAGCGCCAGCTGGCTCGGCATTTCCGTGAGTCCTGCGTGCTGCCAGTCGCCGTCGCCGATCGTGTGAAAGGCCAGGTGCACGTGGGCATCGATGAAACCCGGCAGCACCGTGGCGCCGGACAAGTCTATCACCGTCGCGCCTGCCGGGACCGGGACGTTGGTGCCGACCGCGGTGATGCGATCGCCTTGCACGAGAATCACGGCGTTCCGAACGGGGGCCGCACCCGTGCCGTCGATCAGCGTTCCTGCGCGAATTGCCGTGGCTCCTTGGACTTGCTGGAACGCCAACACTGCAATCAGTGCAATCAGGAGAACCTCTCCTTGAGTTTGCCGAGGAACCCACCCGATGATTCTGCCGAGCCTCCCCCGGTGAGCGCCTCGCCAAAATCGATCGCCGTTGCGAAGCGGTCGTCGGGATTCGTCTGCAGCGCTTTCGAGAGCGCCTTCTCCACCGCGTCCGGGACGTCGGGGCGCAGCTGACGGATCGGCACGGGCTGGCTGCGTAGCCGCGCGATCATCATCTCTTGGGCGTTGCGGCCCTGGAACGGCAGTTTGCCGGTGAACATCTCGAACGCCACGATGCCGAGCGCATAGATGTCGCTGCGCGCGTCGAGCGGCTTGCCGCGGATTTGCTCAGGGCTCATGAACTCGGGGGTGCCGAGGATGATCCCGGTCGCGGTGAGCTTGGCGATCGCGGGATCGGCCCGGCGTTCTTTCGCAAGTCCGAAGTCCATAACGACGGCGTGCTCGGCCCCCCCCTCGTCCGACACGAGCATCACGTTCTCGGGCTTCAGATCGCGATGAATGATCTGCAGCTCGTGCGCGTGGTGCAGGCCGGCGCACATCTGCTGCAGCAACGTCACGCCGTGTGTGAGGTCCATCGGGCCGCCGCGCACTTCCCGATCCGAGAGCAGCTCGCCCTTGAGGAACGGCATCACCAGGTAGATCAGGCCGTCCTCCGACTCACCGAGCCGGAGGATCCGGCAGACGTTCCGGTGATCGAGCCGCATCGCCAATCCCGCTTCGCGGCGCAGCCGCTCGACGGAGCTCTTGTCGGAAGCCAGGCGTGGCGACAGGACTTTGATGGCGACCGTCTCGCCCGACGAGATCTCCTTGGCGAGATAGACGTACGACATCCCACCTTCGCCCAGCTTCTTCATCACCTGATAGCGGGCGTCGAGGATCTGATTGGAGAGCGTCGACGCACGGTCCAACCCGGCTGCTTTCCCCGGGGGAAGCGGCGTGCGCACGCCCGTGCCGCTGCCGGACGAAGGAGGCGGTGCCGCGGACTTCTTGGACTGGATCTCCACGAGCATGCTGCCGTCTTTCGGGCAGAAGCGTGCCTGCGTATCGGTATAGACGGACCCGCACTTGGGGCAGCGGCGCTCGCTCATTGACGAACCAAGTTGCGGCCTTCGTTCTTGGCGCGATAGAGGGCCTGGTCGGCGAGCGAGACGAAGTTGTCAGCACTGTGCACGCGATCGTCGGGGAACGACGCGAGCCCGATGCTCACGGTCACGCGGACAGGATCATCGCCGGGGTCGGCGAAGTCGCGATTCTGGACGCGTGACCGGACGCGCTCGGCGAAGATCGACGCGCCTTGTGTCGCTGTTTCGGGCATGACGACGACGAATTCCTCGCCCCCATATCGAGCCACCAGATCCACTGACCGTGCTTCGCGGCGCAGCAGCTCACCAACCTGGCGCAGCACGGAGTCGCCGGCGATGTGGCCGCGCGTGTCGTTGATCGATTTGAAACGGTCGATGTCCGCCAGCAGAATCGTGAGTGCCAGGTTGTACCGGCGGGCGCGGTCCAGCTCCTGCGCCAGCGCCTCAGCGAGGGCGCGGCGGTTCAGGCAACCCGTGAGCGCGTCCGTGGACGCGAGCTTCTCGAGCCGCTGCTTGTCGGAAACGGCGCTCTCGAAATCGTACGCCTTCTCGATCGCCGACACCGCCGTCTTGATGACCGTCTCGGCAAACGAGGCGTCCGCGCGCGTGAGCGGTGGATCGTCGCCGGTGGTCCGCAGGAAGAAGACGCCGATCTGTTGATCCTTCATCCAGAACGGCAGCGCCACGGCGGAGCGCGTCGGGACCTTGATCTCCTCGCGCTCCCAGCGGCGCCGCTCGTCCTCGTACAGCGGATCGGTTGCGACGTCCTCGACCAGCACAAGCCGGCCGCTCGAGACCGCTTTGCGGATCTCCGGGTAGCGACCCAGCTCGATCTGGAGATTGCGGAGCATCGGATTCTCGTAAGCCGCCACCACGACGCCCTGCTGATCGCCGGGTTTGGCCAGCACCATCGAGCACTTGGAAATGTTGAGCGCTCGCGCGACCCGGCGCGCCAGGATGTGGTAGATCTCGTCCGGCTTGAGGGAGTCGGTAACCTCGTGGAGGATGTCCACCATGGCGGCCCGGCTGCGCGCCTCTTCGCGCGCCTGCGCCAGCGCGCGACCCACGCGGATGTGGGCTTCGACGCGCGCCAACAGCTCGCGCACACGGAACGGCTTGGAGATGAAGTCGGCGGCGCCGAGACCCAGCGCGCGCACCGTGGCTTCCTCCGGCGGCATGGATGAGACCATGAGCACCGGCAGGTCCTTGTAGCGCTCATCCTGTTTCAGCCGTTCGAGCAGCTGCAGGCCGTCCACCTTGGGCATCATGATGTCGAGCAGCAGCAGCGCCGGCTTGACCTCTTCGAGCTTGGCGAACAGCCCATCCCCGCCCGGGCAGACGTCGACCTCGTACCCGTGTTCCTTCAGGATCCAGGTCAGGGTCTTGACCAGGGACTCGTCGTCATCGGCGACCAGAACTCGGGTTTTCAATCCTGAGCCTCGAGCAGCGCGCGATCCACATTGCCACCGCTCACCACGAGCACCGTGGTCCTCGAGCGTGGCACCGCGCCGATCAGCAGCGCGGCGGTCGTTGCGGCCCCCGACGGCTCGATTGCCAGCCGGCAGGTTCGCCATAGAAACTGCACGGCGGTGCGAATGCTGTCATCCTCCACCAGGACGACACCACGAACCCGTTCGCGTTGCCGCACGAGCTCGGCGAACGGAATGTCGCCGACGCTGAGTGTGATCAGACCGTCCGCGATGCTCGCCGTGTGATCGAGGCGCACCGGTGCACCCGCCGCGAGCGAGTGGTGCAGCTTCGGGGCACCCGCCGGCTCGACGCCCCATACCGCGGCTCGGCTCTGCACCGCCGCCAATCCGGCGACGATGCCGGAAATCAGACCACCGCCTCCGACGGGAACGACCACGGTCTCGACCTCGGGAAGCTGTTCGACGATTTCGAGTGCCACCGTCGCCTGGCCCGCGACGATGTCCGGGTGATCGAAGGGCGGGACGATCGCGAGGCCCTCCTTCCCGGCGATCTCCTCGGCCTTGATGCGGCGGTCCTCGGACGTGCGGCCCGCGAAGACGACTTCCCCACCCCATTTCTTCACGCCCTCGACCTTCACAGCTGGGGCCGTCTCCGGCATCGTGACGACGGCGCGCACGCCGAACTGCTTGGCGGCGTAGGCCACCGCCTGACCGTGGTTTCCGGAGGAGTACGTAATCACACCGTGCCGTCGTACGTCGTCCGGCAGGCGACGTATGGCGTTGTAAGCGCCGCGAATCTTGAAAGCCCCAATCGGCTGCTCGTTCTCGAGCTTGAGATGCGCGCCAAGCTCCTCGACGTAAACCAGCGAGGTGCGGCGCGCCACACCCCGCAGGCCCGCTGCGGCTTCCTGGATGTCCTGGGAAGTGACCACGCTACTTCTTGGCTTTGGGCTTGGTCTTGGCCTTGGTCTTGGCCTTGGACTTGGCCGGCGGCTTCGTGTCGTCCGCGTCCTCGTCGACCTCGGCGTCTACGTCTTCGTCCTCGTCTTCCTTGACGACGCGCGCCACGTCCACGACCAGGTCGCCGGGTGTCAGGTTCATCACCTTGACGCCCTGCGTGTTGCGGCCCGAGATGCGGATTCCCTCGACCGGCACGCGAATCATGATCCCCTTCTTGGTGATCATCATCAGCTCGTCGTCGGGCAGCACCTCTTTCAGTGCGACGATGTCGCCCGTCTTGTCGCTGCGCTTCAGCGTGATGATGCCGCGGCCGCCGCGATGCTGGACCCGGTATTCATCCAGCTCCGAGCGCTTGCCCATGCCCTTTTCGGTGACGGTGAGCAGCGTGGATTTGCGGCGCACCACCACCATGTCGATGACGTGGTCCTTCTTGTCGAGCGCGATGCCCTTCACGCCGGTGGCCGTCCGCCCCATGTCGCGCACGTCTTTCTCATGGAAGCGGATGCTCATGCCGTGCGCCGTGGCGAGCACGATATCGTTCTTGCCGTCGGTGACCTGGACGTCGATCAGCTCGTCGCCCTTTTCGATATTGATCGCGCGAATGCCGACGGAGCGCGGATTGCCGAACTCCGAGAGCACCGTCTTCTTGACGACGCCGTGCTTGGTGGCGAACAGCAGGAACTGATCTTCGGAGAACTCGCGCACCGGCACGAGCGCCGCGAGCCGCTCGTCGGGCTTCATCGCCACACAGCTCAGGATCGGCTTGCCGCGCGCGGCGCGCGCCGCCTGCGGGATCTCGTGCACCTTGAGCCAGTAGCACTGTCCCTGTTCCGTGAAGAACATGACGTAGTCGTGCGTCGACGCGATGAAGAGGTGCTCGACCCAGTCATCTTCCCGTTGATGCGCCGAGATCACGCCCTTGCCGCCGCGCCGCTGCCGGCGGTAAGCCGAAACGGGGAGCCGCTTGATGTAGCTGGCATGGGAGACCGTGATCACCATGTCCTCTTCGGCGATCAGGTCCTCGATCGAGAACTCGCCCTGGTCGGCGACGATCTCGGTGCGCCGCTCGTCTCCGAAGCCGTGCGCCAGCTCGGTCAGCTCTTCCTTGAGGATCTTCATGCGCCGCGGCTTCGACGCGAGGATCTCCTTGCACTCCTTGATGAACTTGCGGACGTCCTTCAGCTCCTCATCGAGCTTCGTGATCTCGAGCGCGGTGAGCCGCGCGAGCCGCATGTTCAGGATTTCGGCCGATTGTTTTTCTGACAACTTGAAGCGCTTCCGTAATGCGGCGTCTGCGGAAGGCGTGTCCTTCGATTTCTTGATGATCTTGATCACTTCATCGATGTTGTCGACGGCGATCTTCAAGCCTTCGAGGATGTGCTCGCGGTCCTGCGCGCGCTGCAGCTCGAACTCGGTGCGGAGCGTGATGACGGTGTGGCGGTGCTCGATGAAGTTCTGCAGCAGCTCGAGGAGGGTGAGCTCCCTGGGCGTGCCGTCCACCAGCGCCAGCATGATGGCGCCGAAGGTCTGCTGCATCTGCGTGTGCTTGTAGAGCTGGTTCAGCACGACCATCGGGATGACGTCGCGTTTCAGCTCGATCACGAGCCGGATGCCTTCTTTATCGGACTCGTTCCGGACGTCGCTGATCCCTTCGAGCTTCTTGGCGAGGACGAGATCGCGGATCTGCTCGTGCACGCGCTCCGGGCTCACCTGATAGGGGAACTCGGTGACGACAATCTGCTGCTTGCCGGTCGACTCCTTTTCCTCGGCAATGGCGCGCGCGCGGATGACGATGCGCCCGCGGCCCTTCTCATAGCATTCCTTGATCCCTTCCCGTCCGTAGATGATGGCGCCGGTGGGGAAGTCGGGACCTTTGACGAACTTGCGGATGTCCTTGATCGTGGCGTTGGGATGATCGACCAGATGGACGATCGCCTGCACCACTTCGCTCAGGTTGTGCGGCGGGATATTGGTCGTCATGCCGACCGCGATGCCCGCCGATCCGTTCACGATCAGGTTCGGCAGGCGGCCCGGCAGGACCGTGGGCTCCTGGAGCCGGTCGTCGTAGTTGGGGACGAACGCGACGGTGTTCTTGTCGATGTCCTCCAGCATCGTCATCGCGACGCGCGTGAGACGCGCCTCGGTATAGCGATAGGCGGCGGCAGAGTCGCCGTCCACGGATCCGAAATTCCCCTGCCCGTCGATCAGCGGATACCGCAGCGAAAAGTCCTGCACCATCCGAACGAGTGAGTCGTAGACCGCGATGTCGCCGTGCGGGTGGTACTTGCCGAGCACGTCGCCGACGACCGTCGCCGCTTTCTTGTAGGGCCGGCCCGGAACGAGGCCCAGCTCGTGCATCGCGTAGAGGATGCGGCGGTGCACGGGCTTCAGGCCGTCGCGCACATCGGGCAGCGCGCGCGACACGATGACGCTCATCGAATAGTCGAGGAACGATTCCTTTAATTCGTCTTCGATGAGGCGCGGAAGAATGCGTTCGCGGACGTTCGGACCAGTCATGAACTCGGGGCTCGGGGCTTGGGGATCGAGCCGCTGCGGAAGCGGCCTAAGTCAATAAAAACTAATTACTTAGGCGGGGAAAAGCAACGGAAAAGAGACGCCCAAATCGTGTCTACGACGTGACTTCCACGACCACCTTCCCCAGCTGCTCCCCCTTTGCCAGCCGCTCGTACGCGTCGCGCGCCCGTTCCATCGGATAGACTCGATCGACAACAGGCCTGAGCTCGCCCTTCCCGAGTCGCCGTACGATCTCCGCGTATTCCGCCGCGTTGCCCATCGTCGATCCCAGGATGCTCCAGTGATGCCAGAACAATCGTCGAATATCGAGCCCGACCTGCGGCCCTGACGTTGCGCCGCACGTCACGAGGCGCCCGCCGCGCCGCAGGCAGCGCAGCGAGTCGTCCCAGGTGGCAGCCCCGACGCTCTCGACGACGACATCCACGCCGCGTTTGTTGGTGAGCGCACGAACTTCCTGCGAGACCTTCTGCGTCCGATGATTGAGCGTGACGTCGGCGCCGAGTTGCTGCGCGGCGGCCAGCTTCGCATCGTCTGACGAGGTGGCGACCACGCGCGCGCCGTGCAGCAACTATATGCGCAGCGCCGCGAGCGAGACCCCTCCGCCGATCCCCCACACCAACACAGTCTCGCCCGCCGTGAGCTGAGCGCGCGTGACCAGCATTCGCCACGCCGTCAGTGTGACGAGCGAAAACGCGGCCGCCTCCGCCCACGTCAGCTCGTGAGACAATGCCGGGATGCGGGCCACATTCTGCGCCGGCACCGTCACCAACTCCGCGACGGTCCCGGGCAAATGCTCGCCGAGCAGGCGGTAGTTGACGCACAACGAATGCTCGCCCGCCCGGCAGAACTCGCAGGTGTAATCGGAGATGCCGGGATTCAGCATTACGTTGTCGCCCGGTCGGACGGCCGTGACGTCGGATCCGACCGACTCGACGATGCCCGCACCATCCGCGCCCACAATGTGGGGGAAGCGATCCGCGCCGCCGGGCAATCCCTCCGCCACAAACAGATCGAGATGGTTCAGCGCGGCGGCGCGAATGGCGATACGCACGTCGCCCGCTTTAGGAGTGGGCGCGTCGGGGACGTCGCTGATTTGCAGGTGCTCGATACCGCCCGTGGCGGTGAGAACGACGGCGCGCACGCGCCGCTCCTACGGCCGGAACGTCGGCGTGATCATCTGCTCCGTACCGGTGGTGGGCATCGGCACCGGCGTCGCCGAGCTGACCGGCTGGATGTAGACCTTGAACGTGGGATTGCGACGATTCTGCGGCTCGGCATTGACCACCAACGCGACCAGATCACCGGCCGGCGACACTGCAAAGGACGCGATCGCGAGATCGATGCCGGTCAGCGCTGTTACGCTGCCCGTGGCGAGATCGGCGCGCAGCACCTGCTGGACCGTACGGTTGCCCTCGCGCCGCTCGACGAGGTAGGCGAGCGTGCCGTCCCGCAGGAACCGAGGCTCCGACTCACGCTGCTGCGGTGAGCGCGTAAACTGCCGCTGATTTGAGCCGTCTCGGGCCATCAGCCAGATGTCGCCGTCCTTGTTGCGCGTGGAGACGTAGGCGATGGTCTGACCGTCGGGCGAGGCGCTCGGTGAGGAATTGACCGAGTCACGCGTGAGCTGGGTGAGACCCACCGAGCCCCCCGAGCCGTCGAGATTGACCGCCCAGATCTGCTGCTTGCCGGCCGTGCGTGAAGAATGAAAGACGAGCGACTGGCCGTCGGCCGTGAACGCCGGCCGCCCATCGGTCAGCGGGTCGTTCGTCACGCGCGTCGTGCCCGTGCCGTCGGCATTCATCACATAGATCTCCGCGTTACCGTCACGCTGCGAGACGAACGCGATGCGCGAGCCGTCCGGGGAGAACGCAGGATCGCTCGCCGATCCGGTGTCGGGCGAGAGCTTCGTCAGCTGCGCCAGATTCGCACGATCGGCCGCATAGAGCTGGAACTTGCCAGGACCAGCGCGTGAGCTGGCCACGATGATCTCACCCACCACGTAGATGTCGGCCGCGGCGCTCTTACCGCCGGGCGCCGCCGCGGTGACACGCGCGTGGCCATACCCGGTCCCTGCAACCGTTCCGTCTTCACCGACGGTCGCCACCAATGGATTGTCGGTGCTCCACGTGAGACTCGTCGCCGGGCCGAGCACGTTGCCCTGCTCATCAGCGTAGTTCGCGCGCAGGGTGTGGCGCTGGTTCAGCCCGATTCCCACGCGCGGCTGCGTGAACCGCACCGCGCCCGCAATCACGCTGACATTCCAGGTGACCGCGAGGCCCGAGCTGGGCCCGCGCACCGTGAGCTGCGTCTTTCCGACCGCACGGCCGGTGAGCGTTCCGGTCTGGGGATCGAAGCTCGCGATCGCGGGGTCGGCGACGCTCCAGCGCAGCGGCGCCTCGGGAACAGGAACGTTCTCGGAGGTCAGGGCCTGCGCTTCGAATTTCGCGGTTCCGGTGAGTGGCACCTGAATCTCGGCAGACAGTCGCGGCCGCACCGACAGTTTGTCCACGACCTGGTGGACGGACACTTCGATGCTCTTGTTCTGCAGGAGACCAGACACCGACAGGGTCGCTTTGCCGGGGCCGGCAGCGGTGACCACACCAGCCAGGCTCACGCGCGCGACACTTTGATCGCTCGACGCCCACTGCAGCACCAGCGGGTTGACGGTCCTGTTGCTTTGCGATGCCACGATCACGTGCAGAGTATCGACCTCTCCGGGCGAGAGCATCAGCGTCGAGCCCTCCGGGACGGTGAACTCCGCTTGCTGCACCACCACGGGGGCGGTGGCGGTGAGGCCACCACCGGCAGTCGCCTGAATCGTTCCCTGTCCCGGCGCCAGAGCCACGATGTTGCCGCTCTGATCCACACTGGCCACATCGGAGCGCAGTGACGTCCACGTGACGCTCACCGGTGCAGCCGGGGAACCGTCGTCCCGCAGCGCCCGCGGCGAGATGCGCGTGTTCTCGGAGGGCAGCAGGTAGATCACACCCGGCTCGAGTCGCAGGGCGGCGGCTGGACCGCTGCCTGCCGGCTGCCCGGCGAGGGGGTCACGACCAGCGGTGGTCGGCGGGGGCGCCGGGGGCGGCGCGCCAGCCGGCGGCGCCGGCGGTGGCTGCGCCGGCCCGCTCCCACCGGTAACCTGGATCGCGGCCTGCCCCCGGCGCGGGCCGACTCGCGCTTCGATGATGGCCACGCCATTGGCCACACCGGTGACCGTGCCGTTATTATCGACCCTCGCGATGCTGACGTTGTTCGAAGACCAGATGATCCGCACGGTGGGGATCACATTGCCGATGCGATCGAACGCGGTGGCGAGCAGGCCAGTGCGTTCCCCGACGCGAATGTTGACCGAAGGAGGCGCGACCTGCACTTCGGCGACATTCTGCGCCGACGCGACCGGGGGGAGGGACAGCGCGAGCGCCGTAAGAAGACTGCGTCTGGTCATGGATGGCGAATGTGTGTCCGGCTAAATGGCGTTGTCAAGCCAACTTGTCACAACGGGCCAGACAACCTGAGGCCTAAACGGCGGTTGCGCGTGTCACTTGCGAGGTCCAAATCCCGCGGTAAGCTATAGGCCACCCAGCCGCCCCCGCACCTTACCAGCATAGGAGAGATCCGATGCTTGAGCAGATGGATTCAACGGAGAGTAGTTGGCCCGGACCGGGGTTCATGGAGCCGATGTTCCCGTCGTCGCCCACGCCCGCTCCAACCCCATCATCGAGCCCGATGGAAGAGCGCTCCTCTTCCAAGCCCAAGGCCAAGAAGAAAAAGAAAGCCGCCAAGAAGGCGCGGCCTAAGGCACGGAAGAAAACGGCGAAGAAGAAGAAGACGGCCAAGAAGAAGGCGACCAAGAAGAAACGCCGCCGGTAAACCAGCTCGCTACCACAGCCGCGGGAGCGTCTCGACGAGGCGCTCCCGCGGCCACGTTAAGGAGGAAGAACCGTGCGTCGTGCGTCGTACGTCGTACTCTCGATGATGATCGCCTGCTCCGCGCCGCGGGAAAATCTCGACAATCCCCAGCAGGAAATCGGCGCCATGTTGCAGCGCTCCGCCGCGGACTGGAATCGCGGCGATCTCGCCGGCTTCATGAGCGATTACGCGAAGGATTCGCTGACGAGCTACATGTCCGACGGCCATGTGCAGTACGGCTGGCAACCATTGTACGACCGGTATCAGCGGAACTATTTCGCGGCTGGGAAATCGCGCGACTCACTTTCCTTCGACGAGCTGCGCGTTCGCGCGCTGACGCCCGATCTGGCGTACGCCACGGCGCGCTTCAAGCTGTCCCGCCGCGATTCGGTGGTCGCGAGCGGGCCCTTCACGCTGGTCCTGCAGCGGCAAGGTGACCGCTGGCGAATTCTGCACGACCACACGGCGAGCGATCCGAAGCCGTGAAATACCTCGCCCTGCTGCTCATCCTCGTAGCCTGTGGCAAGTCGGGCGATCGAGTGATCGCGCTCGAGGGTGCGACGCTGATCGATGGCGCGGGCGGCGAGCCGAAACAGGACGCCGTGATCATCATCCGCAACGGCCACATCGAGGCCATCGCGCGCGTCAACCAAATCACCATTCCGAAGAATGCGGAGCGGATCAATCTCGTCGGCAAGACGATTATCCCGGGGCTGATCGACGCCCACGCGCATGTGGAGCGGTGGGCGGCGGGACGCTACGTCGCCTGGGGCGTCACGACGGTGCGCGATCTCCACGGCGGCGGCGACTCCGTCATCGCGCTCAAAAACGCGATGAACCTGGGATCGATTCTCGGACCGCGGATGTTCGTGGCGGGCGCGATGATCGACGGCGCGCCCCCGACGTACCCCAACGCCACCGGCGTCTCGACAAGTGATCAGGCACGCCGCGCGGTGGATCTGCGCGCCGTCGCGAGTGTGGACTACCTCAAGATCTACACGAAGATCACACCGGCGTTGCTGCGGCCCTTGATCGATGAGGCCGAGAAGCTGCGTCTGCCGGTTGCCGCGCACCTGGGGAAGACGGATGCGCTGACCGCCGCGCGCGCCGGCGTCGTCTCCATCGAGCATATGGCGGGCGTGGTCCAAGCCGCGACCGGAAACCCGATGTACGCCGGCGCGCACGGTACGTTTCTCTCAGGATGGACCACGGAAGAAAAGGGGTGGGCCGGCCTCGACTCCAGCACCGTGGCACGGACGGCGCGCGCGCTGGCGCAGACGAAGGTGGCGATCGTGCCCACGCTCGTCGTGCACGACATGCTGTCGCGATTGGATAACCCCATCCTGCTCAGCCGCCCCGGAATGGAGGACGTGCCCGACAACGCGCAGAGCGTCCGCAGCGTGCCGAGCCTGTTGCGTCGCACTGGATGGCGCTCGGGCGACTTCGACGCGTTTCGCCGCTCGCGGCGGCGGCAGGATCAGTTCGTGCGCGAGTACAAGCGCGCCGGCGGCGCGATCGCCGCGGGATCGGATGCCGCGAACCAGCTGCTGATTCCCGGCTATTCGCTGCACGAAGAGATGTCGCTGCTTGTGGCGGCGGGCTTGAGTCCGCTCGAGGCGATCACCGCGGCCACGCGGCGCGGCGCGCAGCTGCTGCAGGCCGATTCCCTCGGCCTGCTTACGACCGGCAAAGTCGCGGACCTCGTCGTGCTCAACGGCAATCCGGTGCGGAACATCAGCGCCACCCGCAACATCGCCATGGTCATCCTACGCGGCCGGGTGATCCGGCCTGATTCCCTGAGAGCCACATGGAAATGAGACTGCGACTGCTATTCCTATTGTCGCTCACCGCCTGCGGCATGGGAAAACCGGCCGGGGGAGGCCGACGCGACGGTCCGTACGATCAGATTCTCAAAGGCGGCTGGATCGTGGACGGCAGCGGGAATCCCCGGTATGCGGGTGATGTCGCCGTCAACGGCGATCGCATTGCAGCGGTGGGCTATCTGGGTGATGCCCAGGCGCGCGACACGATCGATGTGACCGGCCTGGTCGTCGCACCCGGATTCGTAGACATGCTGGGCCAGTCCGAAACCAACGTCCTCATCGACAATCGCGTGCTCAGCAAGGTGACGCAGGGGATCACGACCGAAGTCACGGGCGAAGGCGAGTCCCCGGCGCCGCTGACCGACCGGCTGATCACACTCGATTCGGCGTACTACCGGCGATACAAGCTCACCCCGGACTGGCGCGATCTCGACGGGTATTTCCGGCGCCTGGAGCGCACCGGATCGACCGTCAACCTCGCGACATTTGTCGGGGCGACGCAGGTGCGCCGTGCAGTCATCGGGGACGAGGATCGGAGGGCGACGCCACAGGAGCTGGAACGCATGGAGGCGCTCGTGGACACTGCCATGCAACAGGGAGCGCTGGGCGTGTCCACGTCGCTGATTTACGCGCCCGCGATCTACGCTCCCACCACCGAGCTGATTGCGCTCGCGCGGGTAGCCCGCCGCTACGGCGGGATCTACGCCACACACATGCGCAATGAAGGCGCGGGTATCGATGCCGCGCTCGACGAGACATTCCAAATCGCGCGCGCCGCGAACATTCCCGTCGAGATCTGGCACCTGAAAGTCTCGGGACGGCCCAACTGGGGCCGCATGCCTCACGTACTCGCGCGCATCGACTCGGCGCGTGCCGCCGGCATCGATGTCATCGCCGATCAGTACTCCTACATCGCCTCGGCGACGTCCCTCGACGCCACGATTCCCGTCTGGGCGCTCTCCGGTGGGCGGGATTCGCTGCTCATCCGCCTGCGCGACGGGAACACCCGGGCACGCATCCGCGAGGAAATGGTCGGAGCGGCAACCGCGAAACGCGGCGAGAACATGTGGCGCGGGGCGGATGGCGCGAACGGCATTCTGATCGCCAGCACGTTCGAAGACTCGCTCAAGTACCTCCAGGGAAAGCGCATCGGCGAGATCGCACGGGCGCGCGGACGCGACCCGGTCGAGTCGCTGTTCGACATCCTGCTTGCCGATCACAGCCGCACCGGCGCGATCTACTTCTCGATGAACGAGCAGGATCTGCAGGCCGCGATGAGGACGTGGTGGGTGGCGGTCAACACTGATTACGGCGGCGTCGCACCTGACGGCCCGTTTGCCGGCATCCGCCCGCACCCGCGAACCTACGGCTCGTTCACGCGCATCCTCGGCCGCTACGTACGCGAGCAGAAGCTGATGCCGCTCGAGTACGCGGTGCGCAAGATGACGTCGCTCGCCACGCAGCGGGTCGGCCTCACCGATCGCGGCCTGATCCGTCCCGGCATGTTCGCGGACATCACGGTCTTCAATCCGGCGACGGTGATGGATCGCGCGACGTTCGAGAACCCGCACCAACCCTCGGTGGGCATCGAGTACGTGCTCGTGAACGGACAGGTCGTGCTCCGGAAAGGGCAGCTCACCAGCGCGCGGCCGGGCCGGGGACTGCGGGGTCCGGGGTACCGCCCGTCACGTTAGCATGACCCTGGGCCGGCTGATTGTCGCGTGGCTGCCGGTCGCGGCTTTGTTTGCGCTCGCGCCGCCGCTCGGCTATCGCTGGGATCTGGCGCCGGACCAGCGCGCCCTCCCCTGGGCGCCCAATCGTTGGGAGAGCGGTTGGCGGGTGGCCGAGGCGGGCGTAGCCACTTTGTTCGCGTCCCTCTGGTTTGACTCGCTGGGCGCGGGCGGGTGGTGGTTGTTGTTCTTGCTGGTGGGTCTGCTCGTCGCGTTTCCGAGACGACTCGTGATGTGGCAGCGGGTGGAGCCCCTGAGACGTCGCCATTTGCTGGTACATGCGGTGGCCGATGTCGCGCGATACATCATCGCTGGTGGCTTGCTCGCCCGACTGCTTTCCTAGCTATTTTCGCTGGACCAATGACAACCATTCGACTGACTGCGCTCTCGCACGGCGCCGGCTGAGCCTGCAAGCTCGGCCCCGCCGAGTTGGCGCAGGTCTTGCGCCACGTGCCGACCCTCACGGATCCACGCATCCTGGTCGATGCTTCGACGCGGGACGACGCGGCCGTGTATCAACTGACGCCGGACCGCGCGATTGTCGCGACGGTGGATTTTTTCACGCCTATCGTGGACGACGCCTACGACTTCGGGCGGATCGCGGCCGCGAACGCGTTCTCCGACGTCTATGCGATGGGCGGAACGCCGCTGCTGGCGCTCAATCTCGTCGGCTGGCCGCGCGACAAGCTGCCCTACGAGCTGTTGGGCGACGTGCTGCGCGGCGGTGCGGACATCGCGAAGGAGGCAGGCGCCTTCGTGCTCGGCGGCCACTCGGTGGATGACCCCGAGCCCAAGTACGGCATGGTCGCAATCGGCGAGGTGCATCCGGACCGGATCGTCACGCTTGCCCACGCACAAGTGGGTGACGTCCTCGTGCTCACGAAGCCCATCGGCACCGGCGTCCTGAGTACCGCGCTCAAGCGCGATCTCGCCACGGCTGCCGACCTAGCGCCGGCAGTGCTCTCGATGACTACGCTCAATGCTGGCGCGTCGCGTGCGATGCTTGCTGTCGGGGTGAGTGCGGCGACCGATGTCACCGGCTTCGGTTTGCTGGGCCATTTGCACAACATGTTATCCGCCAGCGGCGTCGCGGCCGCGCTCGACGCAACGGCGGTCCCGTTCCTCCGCGGCGCCGCTGATGCCGTCGAGCGGGGCGCCATCCCCGGCGGTACCAAGCGAAACCGGGACGCGTTATCGCCTCACGTGACCTTCGGTCCCGGCGTCCACGAAGTCATCCGCACATTGTTGTTTGATGCGCAGACCTCCGGCGGCCTGTTGATCGCCGTGCCGGAGGATCGCGCGAATGGCTTGATCGAGGCATTGCGTCGAGAGAAAACGCTGGCCGCGGCGAGGATCGGCCGCATCGCGCGCGGAGTGCCCGGCTCGATCACGGTGACGTGAGTGCGCGTGCCGCCCATTCCCGAGTACCGCTCCCTGAGCCCCGAGGCGCTGGATGCTCTGGAGCGCGCGGTGCGCGAGCATCGCCGGGTAGCGCTGCGGCGTCGGGGCACCGAATATGTCGTGGTGGCCGAGCGCCTCGAAACGAGCGGACCGGAGGACGTGCTGGCGGGACGGCTCCCCATGACGGGTGAGCTCCTCACGTTCCGGTTGCATGATCTGGAGAGCTTCGCGGTGCTGCCCTAGCACCGCCGTCCATCGTGTTCACCCGCATGCTGATCGGTCTGGACGGCAGTCCCACCGCCGACGAAGCCTTGGAGCAGGCCATCGTCCTGGGTTCTCGTTTCAAGGCCAAGCTCGTCGTGGCGCACGTGAAGGAAACACATGGGAAAGGGCGTCGCGCGTCGGACTCCGGCGAGCTGCTCCAGCGCGCGCAGGAGCGCGTCAGGAGCGCCGGGCTCGCGGTGGAGACCATTCTGAGGCATGGCAGCGCGGATGCCGAGCTCGCGACGCTGGCGCGCGACGTGGACACGGTGCTCGTGGGCCGCCGCGGCAGATCGTCCGAGGCCCAAGCCATCGGCAAGACTGTCGCGTCCCTCATCCGGATCACTGCGCAGAGCGTGATCGTGTGCGGCAGCAAACCGTCGCCGATGAATGCGTGCGCCATTGCCTACGATGGCCGCGAGACGGCGCAACGGGCGCTCGCGCTCGTGGCGCGCTTTGCGAGCGTCACGCACAGCACCGTGCATGTGATTCACGCGACGATCGACCCCGCCGTCGGGACGATGGTCGTCGGGGAGGCCGAAGCCCTGCTGTCACTGCAAGGCATCGCGTTCGTCACACACATCGAGCACGGCACGCCGGGCGCTGCGGTGGCGCGGGTGATCGAGCGGACCGGATGCGATGCCCTGTTCGCTGGAGCGCACGTGGGTTCGGGACGCCGCAGCGACGTGACGGTCTCCCACGCCGAGGAGATCCTGCAACACACCGACATCCCCGTGGTGATCCAGCCATGACCGCCCCACCCCCACCCGTTTTCGTGCTCGTGCACGCGGACGAGAGCTGCCTGGGGAACGATTCCACCAAGCCCAGCCGTGGCGGGAATGCCGCGTTGATCGAGGCACCGGCGGGGGACAGCGTCGCGCGGTGGGATTTCTACGAGTGTTCGCCGCAGACGACGAACAACAAGATGGCGCTCGCCGGCGCGATTGCGACGCTGGAATGGATCCGCCGCCAATGGCGGCACGCCCATGTGCGCTTCATTTCCGATTCTGAGTATCTCATCAAAGGCATGAATGAGTGGCGCAAGGACTGGGAGGCGCGCGGCTGGCGCCGCAAGACGGGCGCGCTCGAAAACGCCGAGCTGTGGCAGAAGCTCGTGCAGGCCGCCGGCGCCCATACGGTGGATTGGCGCTGGGTGCGGGGTCACAACGAGCACGTCAAGAACGAGTACGCCAACGCCGTCGCGATTCGCTCCGCCGAGCAGCAGGAGCGCTCCAACGGCCTGATTCCCTCCGGTTTCGACACCTGGCTCGCGCAGCAGCGCGCCCGCGGCAAATACCTTGACTTCGATCCCGACAAGGAGCTGCATGAGCGCATCAAGTAAGGACCACCTGTCAGCCGCCGATCAATCGACTAGTGTCGATCGGATTCCGCTGTACGAGGTGTACATGCGGATGGCGGAAGAGCTGGCCAAGCGCTCGACCTGCGTGCGCCTCCAGGTGGGTACCGTCGTCACCGACCAGCGCCTCGAGAACGTCCTCGCGATCGGTTACGACGGTACCCACCTGGAG
>Ga0193739_1000046_pt1 | contig 29392 bp, 26 predicted proteins | sample L2a2metaG_FD_144926 | JGI IMG/M metagenome (GOLD analysis project Ga0193739, IMG submission 144926) | Soil microbial communities from a riparian zone of the East river system, Colorado, United States - L2a2 | ecosystem: Environmental > Terrestrial > Soil > Riparian zone | place: USA: East River...
AGGCGAGCTACCCCGAGACCGCCTTCACCGAGATGCCGGTGGAGTTGAAGCGCCGCTACTTCACCGCGGAGGCGCCGCGGCAGCCCGCGCCCCACGTCCAGGCGCTCGTGCACGTGCTGGCCCATGACCTGATGCGCGAGCCGCCGCCGCACAAACCCTACGAGCTCGTCGTCTGCCGCAACGTGGTCATCTACTTCGAGCGGCAGGCGCAGGAGAAACTGTTCCAGGTGTTCGTGGATGCACTCGCCCCGGGCGGCATCCTGCTCCTCGGCAAGGTCGAGACCCTGTTCGGGCCCGCGCGCGACCGCCTCACCCTGATCGACCCGCGCGAGCGGATCTACAAGAAGCCCGCGTGAAGGAAGTCATCGTCAAGGTCGCCGACTGGGCCGCCGAGCGCGGCGACGGCGTGATCGTGACGCTCGGTCTGGGCTCCTGCGTCGCGATCATGCTGCACGACGCGGAACGAAAAGCGGGAGCGATGGCGCACATCCTGCTGCCGTCCCGCAGCCTCGCCCACGACGCCTCGAACCTGGCCAAGTTCCCCGACTCCGCGGTCCCCCTGCTCATCGAGCGGCTCAAGGCGCTGGGCGCGGAGCCCAGGCGCCTGGTCGCCAAGCTCGCCGGCGGCGCCAGCATGTTCAGCCAGCTCATGACCCCGGGCACCATCCAGATGGGCGAGCGCAACATCGTCGCCGCCCGGAACGCTCTGCGCGCCGCGTCCATTCCGATCGTGCGCGAGGCCGTGGGCGGCGAGCGCGGCCGCAGCGTCCGGTTCCACGTGAAGGACGGCCGCGTGGAGATCCGCTCGGTCGGAGCCGATGCAGAAACCATCTGAGGCCCGGCCCACGGTCCTCGTTGCCGACGACAGCGCCCTGATGCGGCGCGTGCTGGTGGACATCTTGGGCGGCGGGGAGGCAGAGTCAGGCCAGTTTCGCGTCGTCGCGACCGCGCGCGACGGCGTCGACGCCGTCCGCAAAGTGCACCAGTACGATCCCGACGTCGTCACGCTCGATCTCGAGATGCCCGAGCTCGACGGCCTCGGCGCCATCGGGTACATCATGTCGGAGTCGCCCCGGCCCATCGTCGTCGTGAGCGCTCACGCCGGCCCCGGCACGGCGACCGCGATCCGCGCGCTGGAGCTTGGCGCCGTCGAGATCGTCGCCAAGCCGCCCCCCGACGCCTCTGGCCGCGCGGCCCTCGCGGGCCTGGCCCCGGAGCTGATCGCCGCCGTGCGCCGCGCCCTCGCCGCCGACGTCTCGCACGTGAAAGTGATGGCGCGGCCCCCCGCGCCCGTCGCACATCCGCCCGAGCTGGCCCTGCGCGGCCGCGCGACGTTGGCCGTCGCGGTCGCCGCGTCGACGGGTGGGCCCCGCGCCCTCGCCGATCTCGTGCCGCACCTCCCGACCGGGCGGAACGCGGCCGTCCTCATCGTACAGCACATGCCGCCCAAGTTCACGCGCAGTCTCGCTGAGCGCCTCGACTCGATGAGCCAGTTGCGGGTCGTCGAGGCGGCCGACGGCGTGCCGATCGTGGCGGACACGGCATACGTGGCCCCGGGCGATTATCATATGCGGGTGCGTCCCAGCTCCGACGGCCCGGTGATCACCCTCGATCAAACGCCCCCCGTGTGGGGTGTGCGCCCCGCCGCCGACCATCTGTTTCGCTCCATCGCCCAGGTGTTCGGGGCGAGGAGCATCGGCGTCGTGTTGACGGGGATGGGGCGCGACGGGGCCGACGGGCTGCGCGCCATCCACGACACCGGCGGCGGCGGCGTCGCACAGGATCGCGACTCGGCGGTGATCTACGGGATGCCGGGCGCGGCCGTGCAGGCCGGGGGAGTAGACGCCGTCCTGCCCCTCGGGCAGATTGCCGACCGCGTCGCCGTCGAGTTGATACGGCGCGGAGCGTTGCGGGGAGGAGGGGGGGGGACCGGCCGGCCATGAAGGGATACCTGTTGGTGCGCGCCGAGGGCAGGGCGTACGGACTGCCGGTGGCCCGCGTGCTCGAGGTCGCGGACGCCGGGCAGGTGCTCGACGTGCCGCGCACGTTGCCCGCTGTCCGGGGCCTGACCCCGATGCGCGGGCGGCTGGTGCCCCTGATCCATCTCGGCGCCTTCCTCACGGGGCGCGCCGCGCCCGCGGAAGCCGGCCGCACCGTGGTGCTGGTCGAGTTGCGCGGCCGCCAGGTTGCGTTCGAAGTGGACGACGCGGACGCGGTCGTGCGGGATCAGTCTATGCCCGTACCGCGCGGCCAGTCGCTGCCCTGGGCGTCGGGGGTCGCGGAGCAAGACGGCGCGCTCGTGCCGATACTCGATCTGGAAGCGTTGGGAGACCGCATCGGATGAGCACCACCGGCGACGACGTTCAGCTCGTCACGTTCAAAGTGGGCGGGCAGGATTTTGCGTTCAACATCTTCCAGGTTGAGCGCATCCTACGCTACGAGGCGCCATCCCCGCTGCCCAAGGCTCCCGAGTTTCTCGAGGGGGTATTGCAGTATCAGACGGGAGCGATACCGCTCATCGACATGCGCAAGCGCCTCGGCGTGGCGGCGCCGCTGCGCGACGACACCCGTACCGTCATCCTCGAGTTCGAGGCCGGCAAGATCGGCCTCATCGTCGATGCCGTGACCGAGGTGCTCCAGGTGGCGGCCGCGACGGTGACGCCGCCCCCCGGCATCGTGAAGGGCCTTGCCGCCGAGTACATCGCGGGACTCGTGGTGACCAACGGGCGTACGATCATCGTGCTCAACACCAACAAGCTGCTGTCGTCCAAGGAGAAGTTGGCGCTCGAAGCCGTCCAGGCGGCGCCCGCCAAGGCGAAATGAGCGAATCCCCCATCGCCAAGCTGCGCGCGGAATACGACGCGATCGCCCGCCAGCTTGACGGCGCGGCGGGCGGCGCCGAGCGCGAAGCCGCCAAGCGCGAGATCATCGGCTATTTCAAGAGAGTCGATGGCTATCTGGGTGAGCTGACCCAGCTGAAGGACGATATCCGTCAGTTGGTGGAGCGCTACAAGCAGCTCACCGCCGATACCAAGCAGGCGGCGGCCCCGGAGTTCACCGGCCAGCGTCCGGCCGTCCACGCCGATCATATCGGCGCCTCGACGTTCATCGAAAAAGGGTGGAGCCTCATCTCCCTCGGCGATCACGCGGGCGCGATCCAGGCGCTACAACGGGCGCTGCAGCTCTCCCCCGGAGAGACGCAGGCCGAGTCGCTGCTCGGCTGGGCGCAGATGCTGCACGAAGACTACGACGACGCGCTCCAGACGTTCTCCAAGGTGTTGATGAAAGAGCCCGCGAACTCGCTGGCCCGCATCAACGTCGGGTACATCTGCCTCAAGAAGCGCATCTTCGGTGAGGCGATCGAGCACCTGTCGAAAGCGATCCGGCTCGACAACGACAAGAAGGCGACGCTCTACGCGCACTTCTATCTCGGCCTGGTGTACCTGCAGCGCGAGATGTTCGAGGATGCGGAGACGTTTTTCCAAAAGACGATCAAGCTCGGACCCAATCTCATCGAGGCGTACTACGAGCTGGGCCGCGCCTACTGGTTTGCGGGCGACCAGGAGCAGGCGAAGGTGACGTGGCAGGATGGATTCAAGGCCAACAAGTTCAACCCCTGGGGCAAGAAGTGCGGTGAGATGGTCGAGCTGATTGCCAGGGGAGAGGAGCCGCCGCGAGACTAGCGCTCCTCGCCTTGCTGCTGCAGGGTCCGGCGGTCGTGCAGGTAGGCCGCGTCACTGCTGTATCCTGGCCCGGTCAGGAAGCGATCGCAGCCTCGCTCGCCGAGGTTGCGGACAACGCGTCCGCCTTCCCGGGCATCGGCGCTTTGCCCGATCGCCCCATTCGCCTGATCCTCGCACCTACCCGCGCGCGCTACGACTCGCTGACGCGAGGCCGCTTGCCGTTTTGGAGTGAAGGGGCCGCCTTCCCCGATGCGGGGACAGTGGTGTTACTAACCGACCAACCGGCCAACCGACTCACCGGCCCCCTGCGCCACGAGCTCGCGCATCTCGCGCTGCGGTGGCGGGTGGGACGCGCTGCGCCGCTGTGGTTCGAGGAAGGGTACGCGGCGGTCGCGGCGCAGGAGTGGGATCGGCTCGACGCGCTCCGGTTGAACTGGCAGCTCGCGCGCGGCGTGCGGATGAATCTCGACGACGTCGATCGTGCGCTGCGGGGCGGGCGCGGCGACGCCGAAGCAGGCTACGCGCTCGCGACCACCGCCGTCTTGCTGCTCTATCGGTGGGGAGGAAAGGACGGTCTCGACGCGCTGGTGGCGAATCTCGCGCGAGGACCGACCTTCGACGCGGCGCTGCGCGCCACCTACCACATGACCGAAGGCGACTTCGAGGCGCGGTGGCAGCGCGACGTAGGGTCGCGCTATGGCTGGCTCTCCTGGGCCGCGGCGATGGGCCTCTTCTGGACGGCGATCGGGGCGGTAGTTGTGGCGCTCGTCGTGTTGCGGCGTCGCCGTGATCGCGCCCGGCGTGCAACTTTGGACGACGGCCAACTGCTTGACGAGCTTGACATTACCCCATAGACTCCTGCCCCTATGCCAGAGCAGATACTCGCTCGCTCGCGCCTGCGATTCGGACCCAGGAACTATCTCTTTCTCGCCGCGGCCATCGTCTCGCTCGCGGTGGGGTACTGGCTCTTGTCCAAGGGATCCACCACGCTGGCGCCGATTCTGCTTGTCCTTGGCTACTGCGTATTCTTTCCGGTAGGCTTGGCCCTTTAGCGACTTGTCGTCGCCCGGGCGAATAGCTCAGCGGTTCAGAGCGCCTGCCTTACACGCAGGATGTCGGGGGTTCGAATCCCTCTTCGCCCATCGGGGTAGCAGACTGCAACGGAGGTTGACCGCGTGAGACAGGTTTGTTTGGTGGTCGCACTGATGGCGGGACTCGCCGGCGCCGCGCCGGCCCAGCTCGCCATCCAGCAGCCCACGGAGAAACTGCTCGTGCTGCCCCTCGCGGCGGCCTCGGCCGACTCGGCCACGAGCATCGCGTTGTCGGACGCCGTGCGCGAACGCATCGCGTCGCTCGCCAAGTACAAAGTGTTGACGATCACCAAGGCGAAATACTGCGAGGCCCTGGAAGCATCGGGTTTCTCTTGCGGCACCCTCCTCGACGACCAGCAGGCGCGCCAGTTGGCGCGGTTCCTCCAGGTGCAGGCGTATGTGACCGGCACGCTCACCCGCAGCGGCTCGACCCTGACGGCGAACGTACGAGTGATCGACATCTCCAGCTCCGGTCTGGCGGCGAGCTTCACAGTCACTAACGGCAACCCGGGCACCGTCGCGGCGCTCGCCGAGACGATCAGCCAGCGCCTCAACACCATTATTCGGGCCGGGGAACAGGCGCGTGAGTGCACGCAGAGTCGCCAGCGGGGTCAGTTCGCGCGTGCACTCTCATCGGCGCAGAAGGCGCTCGCCATCGATCCGACGTCGGCCGGCGCCAATCTGTGCGTTGCGACCGTGTACGAGGCGCAACGGATGCCCGTCGACAGCATCATCGCGGCATCGGAGCGGGCCCTCAAGGGCGACCCCTACAATAGCACGGCGCTCGAAAACATCGCCCGCGGCTGGCAGCAGAAGGGCGATACCCTGAAGGCGATCGACGCGTTCATCCGGCAGCTCGAGGGCGACCAGCGCAATACCTCTCGCCGCATGGGCATCGTGCAGCTGCTGCGCCAGATGAAAGAGTTTCAGCGCGCGGTCAATCTGCTCGATGCCGGCCTGGGGCATACACCAGCGGATCAACAGATGCTGGAGATGAAGGTGCGGATTTGCATCGAGGGCTCGATGTGGAAGTGCGCCGTCCAGGGTCTGGCGCAACAGCTGCAGCACGACTCCGCCCTCGCCAAGGACACCTCATTCCTCAATACCGCGATCGGCGCTGCGCAGTCGGCACCCGACACGCAGGCGTTGCTCATGTTCACGGAAGTATCTGTCCGCAACTTCCCGACCAATATCCGTTTCAATAAGGCTCGGGGCGGGGCGTTCGAGATGGCGGGCAAGGTGGATTCGGCTGTCAGGATCTACAAGAAGACGTTGGCCTTGGAGCAAGGAAACGACGTCACCCTCAGCCTGCTCATCGCCAAGACGATCGTGGATCACGCGACCTACGATACCGCGGCAGCGCGACAGAGAACCGCCGCCAAGGACACCGCGGGTCTGCGGGTACTGCAACAGGCATTTGCCGAACGCGTTGACTCGGCACGCCCGTACTTGCGTCCGGGGCTGGTGTCGAGCGACACCACCCAACGCCTCACCGGCGCGGTCATCATGCTCACCGGCGCCTCCAAGATCGCGCAGGCGGCGGCGTATGACCGAGCCTACCCCTGGCTCGACACGCTGCTTCAGGTCGTCGCGCCGCGGTCGCCGGCCGACACCGTCGGGCCGCGCCATCAGGTCCGCGTGAACGCCAGCTTCTGGTATGGGTTGTCGTCGGTGTTGACGCTCAGGAAGCCGTATGAAGACATGACCAAGCTGAAGCCCTCCGATCGCGCCCGTTGCGACAAGGCCAAGGCGATCTTCGACCGGTTGGACCGCACGAAAGCCGCGCTCACCCTCGGCCGCCGCGTCCACCCGCCCACAGCGGACCAGATGCTTGGGTTCGTGGCGCAGTACGAGAAGGCGCGGAAGTCGGTGCGAGACGCATTCAAGTGTCGGAATTTCTGAGCCGCCATTGAATTGAGTTGGGCACGGGTCTATCTTCCGGCGCTCCGTCATAGGGGGCTGTAGCTCAGCTGGTTAGAGCGCCGGTCTGTCACACCGGAGGTCGCGGGTTCGAGCCCCGTCAGCCCCGCCTGAACTGGCTCCGCCTGTTTCTGCAGGCGGGGCCGTCGTATTTTGGATGGTGTCCACCAGCCCTACCTATCACATCCCCGTTCTCGCGAACGCCGTCCGCGACTGGGCGGCCGGAGGCCGGCGCGCCGTCGATGCGACCCTCGGGGGTGGGGGCCACGCTGCCCTCCTCGTTGCCGCCGGCGCCGACGTTCTGGGCATCGACCGCGATCCCGCCGCCATTGAAGCGGCACAAGCGCGCCTCGGCGGCGACGGGATCCGGTACCTCACCGCCGCCTACGGCGCTCCGGAAGCGCTCGCCTTCGTCCACGCCTTCCGGCCCGACCGCATCCTCCTGGACCTCGGTCTCAGCTCCCACCAGGTCGACACAGCGGAGCGGGGATTTACCTTTCGTCCGGGGGCGCCGCTCGACATGCGGATGACCCCGGGGGAGGGGGGGGGGCCGAGCGCGCGCGACGTGTTGAACAGCTGGCCCGAGGAACGGCTCGCGGCGGTGTTCGCGGACTACGGCGACGAACGCCACGCGCGCGGCCTCGCCAAGGAAGTCGTGCGGCGACGCCTCAACGCGCCGTTCGCGGTGAGCGACGACTTCGTCAACGCCATCCGTGCCAAACTGGGGCCACGCTCGGGGCCCGGCGACTTCGCGCGACTGTTCCAGGCGTTGCGCATCGCGGTGAACGACGAGTTGGAGCAGCTCACCGCCGCGTTGCCCGCGTTCCGTGACGCGCTCGTCCCCGGGGGCCGGCTGGGGGTCATCACATACCATTCGGGCGAGGACCGCATCGTCAAACACCTGTTCCGCGAATGGGCGAGGGAGTGCATCTGTCCGCCGCGCCAGCCGATCTGTACCTGCCGCGGCCGCCCCTTGGGACGCGTGTTGACCAAGAAGCCGATCGTCGCGGACGCCGCCGAGGTGGCCGAGAACGTCCGCGCCCGCTCGGCGCAGTTCCGCGCCTTTGAGACTGCGGAACAGGAGGGCCGGCGTGCGAAGACTTAAGGGCCGGCACTGGCTGGCGATCTGGCTGGTCGCGCTGCTCGCTGCGCTGTGGGCGGTGATCGCACGGCAGACCGCGTCACTCAACGCCGCGCGTGCGCTCGCCGACCTCCGAGCCCAGCGGGCCGGCCTCGAGGGCCGGCGCTCCGAGCTGGAGCGGCGCCTCCGCACGGCGGGGAGCCGCGCCGTGCTGTTGCCGCGGGCCGAGCAGCTCGGGCTCCGGCTCCCGGCCGACACGGAGATTATCCTGCTCCCCGCTCCAAAGCCGCGCTGACGATGGCGAAACCCGTCGTGCGCCTGAATTTCGTGCAAGTGGGCCAGCGCCGCGAGCAGGCCCACTTGGTGCTGCGCGCCGCGCAGGTGCAGCTGGTGGAGGGGCGGCGGCACGCCGCGGTGGCGACGTTGCAGCGCACGGAGCACGTCGTGCTCGAGGCGCGACGCGGCACGCTCTCCGACCGGCACGGCACCGCGCTGGCGTTGACGCAAGAGACTTACCACGTCGGGATCGCGCCCAACGAGTTGCGCGATCCGCGCGGCGACGCGGCCCAGATCGCGCGCCGGCTGCGCCTCGCCCCGCGCGACTTGGACCGCGCCTTGCGCCGCCGCTACGCCTGGTTCGCGGGACCCTATACCGCGCTCGACGTGGATCCGCTGCGCAGCGTGCGCGGCGTGCATCTGGAGCCGGTGCTGCGGCGCTTCTATCCCTCGGCCGAGTTCGCGCGCGCAGTGATCGGCCGCGTGGGCGACGACGGGCTCGGTGCATCGGGGCTCGAGCGCCTGCTCGACAGTCTCCTCGCCGGCACGCCGGGCTCCGCGGTCGTCCTCAAGGATCGAGCCGGGCGCGAGTACGAGTCGCCGGCACGCGTGATCGCGCAGCCGGTCCCCGGCAACGACGTCGTGCTCACCATCGACGCGGAGCTGCAAGAAATCGCGCAGCGCGCACTCGATGACGCGCTGGATCGGATGGACGCCGAGGGTGGGGACGTCGTGATGCTCGATCCCGTGACGGGGGAAGCTCTAGCCATCGCGTCGCATCGCCGCGACGACGGCGCGCGCCCCAGTGCGTTCACCGAAACGTTCGAGCCGGGGTCGCTTGCCAAGATCTTTGCCGCAGCGGCCCTCGTCACGCACCACCGCGTGCGCCCCGCTGATCGTGTATCCGGGGAAGGCGGCCGCTACCAGCTGCCCGATCGCCTCGTCACCGACGAGCACCCGCTGCCCTCGCTCACGCTGGCCGACGCGATTCGGGTCTCGAGCAACATCGCGCTCGTCAAATTCGTCGCTCGGCTCAAGCCGGACGAGCAGTATGCGATGCTGCGGGCCTTCGGCTTCGGGGCGCCCACGGGAATCGAGTTCCCCGCGGAGTCGCCGGGCAAACTGCGTCTGCCGCGCGAGTGGACGCGGCCCAGCTCGGCGAGCCTCGCGATTGGCTACGAGCTGGCGGTGACGCCTCTGCAGCTCGCGGTGGCGTACGGCGCGATTGCCAATAACGGGGTGGTGCTCCAGCCCACGCTCATTCGCGAGGTGCGCGATCCGTCCGGCGCCGTGCGCTACCGGCATCGCCCCGAGCCGGTGCGTCGGGCCGTCACGCCGGAGGTGGCCGCCCGCTTGCGCGACTTGTTGCGGGGCGTGGTCGAAGCGGGTGGGACCGGCGAGCGCGCCGCCCTCGCCACCTTCCAGCTTGCCGCCAAGACGGGCACGTCCCGCCGCGTCGTCGGCGGGCGCTACGCGCCCGGGCAGTACACGGCGTCGTTCGCGGCACTCTTTCCGGCGGACGATCCGCAGCTCGTCGTCGTGATGAAGATCGACAACCCACAGAAGGGGAGCTACTTCGCCGCCCAAACGGCCGCGCCGGTGACGCGCTCGATGCTCGAGCAAGCGCTCGCCGCACGCACCGTGGCCCTGGACCGCGCGCGCCTGTCGAACGTCGCGCCGACCGCCGAGCGCGCGCCGCTCGAGGAGCCCGACGGACTGGTGCCCTACGTGGTCAGCGTCCCCTACGAGCCCGACAGCGCCCGCGCGCAGCCGAAGCGCGCCGTGCCCGATGTGACCGGCCGGCCACTGCGTGAGGCGGCGCGCACGCTGCACCGCCGCGGCTTCCGGGTCGTCGTGAAAGGGTGGGGGGTGGTGCACCACACCTGGCCCGCCGCCGGGGACAACGCCGCCGCGGGCACGACCGTCACGCTCTTTGCGGAGCCGCCCCGCTGAGCCGCCTCACCGCGATCGTGGACGCGCTGCGGAACGCGCAGTTGTTGGTCGAAGCGCCGTCATCGCTTCCTGAGATCACGGGGCTCACCGCCGACACCCGACACCTGACACCCGGAACCCTCTTCTGCGCGGTCCGGGGCGTTGTGCAGGATGGCCACGCCTTCCTCCCGGCCGCCGCGACGCGCGGCGCCGCGGCGGCTCTCGTCGAAGAGCGGCAGGCCGTCTCGATTCCGCAGATCGTGGTGCGCGACGGCCGCCGGGCCGCGGCGGTCGCCGCCGAGACGTGGTACGGGCGGCCGGCCGCGCGCCTCAAGCTGATCGGCGTCACGGGGACGAACGGGAAGACGACCTCCGTCACCCTGGCACGGCACGTCCTGAGCGGTCTTTCACCGTTTGGGCCGACGGGATCGATCGGCACGTTGGGCGCATTCGATCCGGCGGGCGCCTCCGTCGAGAGCGAAGCGGGGAACCTCACCACCCCGGGGCCGATCGACCTGCAGGCAACCCTCGCCGCCTTGATTGAACGTGGGGCGAAGGGCGTAGCGATGGAGGTGTCGTCCCACAGCCTCGACCAGGGCCGTGTGGACGGGCTCGTGTTTCAGGCGGCGATATTCACCAATCTCACGCGCGACCACCTCGACTATCACAAGACCTTCGACGCCTACTTTGCCGCGAAGGCGCGGCTCATCTCCTACCTCGCGCCCGACGGTCTCGCGGTAATCAATGCCGACGATCCGGCGTGGGCGAAACTGCCGGCGGCCCCGCATCGCATCACCTTCGGCGAACGCGGCAAGGCCGATGTGACCGCCGCCGACGTGACCGCCGATGCGCGCGGCGCGCGATTCACGCTCGTGACCGCGGCTGGTCGCCACCCGGTCGCCCTCCCGCTCCTCGGGCGCTTCAACGTCGCCAACGCCCTCGGCGTCGCGGCGTGCGCCGTCGGTCTTGGCATGCGCCCGGCGGAGGTCGGGGAGCGCCTGAGCACCGCGCCGCAGGTGCCCGGCCGGATGGAGCGGATCGCGGCCGACCCGTGCACGGTGCTGCGGGACTACGCGCACACCCCCGACGCACTCGAGCGCGCGCTCGAGACCACGCGGGACATCACGGCGCCCGGCGGCCGCGTCATTGTCGTGTTCGGCGCCGGGGGCGACCGCGACCGTGGCAAGCGGGCGCCGATGGGTGCCGCGGCGGCGCGCCTCGCCGACGTCGCGATCGCCACCTCCGACAATCCGCGCACGGAAGACCCGGAGCGCATCCTCGACGACGTGGAATCGGGCATGGGGAAGCGCCCGCACTATCGCGTGACGGACCGGCGCGCCGCGATCGGGCAGGCCCTCGAGCTGGCACGGCTGGAAGACACAGTCCTGCTGGCGGGGAAGGGACACGAGACCTACCAGGTCGTCGGGACCGTGAAACAGCCCTTCGACGAGCGCGAGATCGTTCGGGACTTCGGCGCCGCGTGACGACCTGGACCAGCGAGCAAGTCGCCCAGGCGCTGGGGGTCGCTGCCCCGGCACATCTCACCTTCAGCGGCGTCACCACCGACACGCGACACCTGACACCCGGCACCCTGTTTGTCGCCTTGAAAGGCGAGCGGTTCGACGCTCACGACTTTCTCGCCCAGGCCAAGGCCGCGGGCGCTGGCGGCGCGGTGGTGCGACGGGGGACGCCCCCAGTCGCCGGGCTCCCCACGTTCGAGGTCGCCGACACCCTCGCGGCGCTGGGACTCCTGGCTCGGGCGCGGCGCCGGCTCCTGCCGCCGAATGCGCCGGTGGTGGCGATCACAGGGTCGAGCGGCAAGACCAGCGCGAAGGAGATGATCCGCAGCGCGCTCGCCGCCCGGTGGGGGGAGCGCGTCCACGCCACCACGGGCAACCTCAACAATCTCGTGGGTGTGCCGCTGACGATCCTGGCCGCCCCCGACGACGCGGAGGCGCTGGTGGTCGAGGCGGGAGCCAGTGTCCCCGGCGAAATCGCGACCCTCCGGGACATCATCGAACCCACCATCGCCGTGGTCACCAACGTCGGATTCGCTCACCTCGCGGGCTTCGGGACGGTGGAGCGGCTGCTCCTGGAGAAGGCGTCGCTGCTGGACGGCGCGCCGGTGGCCGTCGTGGGGAATGCACGGGCGCTGGTTGCCGAGGCGCGGCGCCGCGCACGCAAGGTCGTGGTCGTCGCGCGAGACGAGTTCGGTGAGGTGCACCCCGAAAAGGTGGATGTCGACGGCGCCGGCCAGCCCATACTCCACTGGATGGGCGCGTCGGTCACCCTCCCGGTGCTGGGCCTGCATCAGGTGGACAACGCCATGATCGCGCTGGCGGTAGCACGGGAGGCGGGCGTCGACCCGAAGGCGGCTGTGGCCGGCCTGGCGGGGGTGCAGATCCCCGCCGGGCGGGGGAGCCTCGTGTCGCGGGGGAACCTCACGCTCATCGACGACAGCTACAACGCCAACCCCGACTCGGTGCTGGCGGCCCTGGAGACGGCGCTGACCTACGCCGCCCGGCGGCGCCGGCCCCTGGCCGTCGTGCTCGGCTCGATGTTGGAGTTGGGTGCGGAGAGTGCAAGATTACACGCGTTCGTCGCCGACGAGCTGATGAGCTTTCTGCCGGCGCCGGAGGTGGTCGCGGCAGTGGGGGAGTTCGTCCCCGCTTTCGAGAAGCACCGCCGGGCGCTGGGGGATCGGCTGATCACCGCGCCGGATGCCGAGACGCTGGGACCGCTGCTCAAGGCGGCGCTGCGGGGAAACGAGATCGTGCTGCTCAAGGCGTCGCGGGGCGTCGCCTTGGAGCGAGTGCTGAGTCACTTCACTTGAAGGGGTCCTCCCCTCGTGCTCTATCACCTGCTCGCACCGCTCGCACGCCAGCACATCCTCTTCAATCTCTTCAACTACATCACGTTTCGTGCGGCAGGCGCCACGGTCACCGCGTTGCTGCTCGCCTTCGTGCTGGGACCGTGGATCATCCGCAAGCTGCGGGAGCACAAGGTGGGACAGGTGGTGCGCGCCGAGGGGCCGGCGAGCCATCATGAGAAGCGCGGCACGCCGACGATGGGCGGGATCATCATCATCCTCGCGACCTTGGTGCCGACGATCCTGTGGGCGCGGCTGGACAGCCGCTATGTGATGATCGCGATCGTCGCGATGCTGTGGATGGGCGTGATCGGCTTTCTCGACGACTACCTGAAGATCGTGCGCGGCAAGTCGCAGGGTCTGGTGGCGCGCTGGAAGCTCGTTGGGCAAGTGTCGTTCGGCATCGCGCTCGGCGTGTATCTCCTCCTGTTCCCGCTCGCCGCGCGCGTCGACGCCGCCTCGACGCAGCTGCCGCTCCTCAAGTACTGGCTCGTGGTGCTTCCCGGGCCCCTGTACATTGCGTTCGTCACGCTCGTGATCACGGGCAGTTCGAACTCGGTCAACCTCACTGACGGGCTCGACGGTCTCGCGGCCGGCCTCACGGCGATCGTGGCGGGGTCGTTCGCGATCTTCGCGTATCTCTTCGGCCGCGTCGACGCGGCGCGCTACCTCGGCGTGCTGCACCTCGCCGGGGCGGGCGAGCTGACGATCTTCTGCGGCGCGCTGATGGGGGCGGCCCTCGGGTTCCTGTGGTTCAACGCGCATCCCGCGCAGGTGTTCATGGGCGACACCGGCGCCCTCGCCATCGGGGGCGCACTGGGCACCGTGGCCATTCTCCTCAAGGCGGAGTTCCTGCTGCTCATTGCGGGCGGCGTCTTCGCGGCGGAGACCGTTTCGGTGATGCTACAGACCGGCGTGTACCGCTGGAACAGGAAGCGCCGCGGCAAAGAGTACGCCGACGCGCACAAGGTGTTCCGCATGGCGCCGCTGCACCATCACTTCGAGAAACTGGGATGGCCCGAGCCGCTCGTGGTGATGCGGTTCTACATCCTGGGCGTGCTGTGCGCGATGATCGCCCTCGCGACGCTCAAGGTGCGATGAAGTTGCCCGACGCGTGGCGCAAGGGCGTCGTCGCCGTCGTAGGTCTCGGGAAGAGCGGCGTGGCGGCCACGCGCCTCCTCGCCCGGGAGGGTGTGCGCGTCTACGCCAGCGACGGCTCGGATCATCCATACGGCGGGGGCGCGGCCCTAGCGCTGCGGGCGCTGCCCGGCGTCGAGGTGGACCTGGGGCATCACGATCTCGCGAAGATTCGCGCGGCCTCGGGCGTAGTCGTCTCGCCCGGTGTGCCCCCCGACGCGCCGCCGCTCGCGGCCGCCCGCGACGCCGGCGTCGAAATCGTTTCCGAGCTCGACTTGGGCTTCCGCGCCATTGCCGCGGTGGGGGAGACGCACTGCATCGCGATCACGGGCACGAACGGCAAAACCACCACCACGGCGCTCGTCGCGCACTTGCTTGCGGCGGCGGGACTCAAGGCCGCCGCGGCGGGAAACATCGGCCGCCCCCTCGCCGACGTAGCCGTCTCTGGAGACCGCTATCGCTGGCTCAGCGTCGAGGTCTCCTCGTTCCAGCTGCACGACAGTCCGCACTTCGCTCCCGAGGTCGGGATTCTGACGAACCTGGCTCCCGACCACCTCGATCGATACCCGTCCGTGGATGAGTACTATGCCGACAAACGGCTGCTCTTCCGGAACGCGGCCCCGTCGTCGGTGTGGGTCCTGAACGCCGACGACCCCGCGGTGCTCGACCTCGCTCGCGATGTGCCGGGGCGGCGCGCCTTCTTCTCCCTCAAGAAGCCCGCCGACGCGTGGTTGGGCGAGGGCGCCGGTGCCGGTCTGCTGCGGCTCGGCGGTGCGGCGCTGCTGCGGCGCGAGGAGCTGCATCTGCTCGGCGACCACAACGTGGCGAACGCACTCGCCGCCGCGCTCGCGGTCCACGAAGCGGGCGTGCCGCCGGGCCTCATCGGCGAAGGACTGCGGTCGTTCCAGGCCCTGCCGCACCGCCTCGAACCGGTGCGCGAGGTGGGCGGGGTCCTGTGGATCAATGATTCCAAGGCGACCAACATCGCCTCGACGGTCGTGGCGATCGAGGCGATGAGCCGTCCCTTCGTGCTGCTGCTGGGTGGACGGCACAAGGGAGAGCCGTACACGCGCCTCGGGCCGCTGCTCGCGAACCGCGCCCGCCTGGTGATCGCGTACGGCGAGGCGGGGCCGATCGTGGAGCAAAACTTGACGGGCCAGGTGCCGCTCGAGCGCGGGACGACGTTCGAGGACGTCGTCGCGCGGGCGCGGCGTGCCGCGCGCTCCGGGGACGCGGTGCTGCTCTCTCCCGCGTGCTCGAGCTACGACATGTTCAAGAATTACGAAGAGCGAGGCGCCGCGTTCAGGAAACTCGTGGAGGCGATGTGACCGACCGCGGCTGGGAGAGCCGGCTCATCACGGTGGTCGCCGCCGTGCTCGTCGTATTCGGCCTTGCCGCGGTGTACGGCGCATCGAGTCTCGTCGCGACGGGAGGCGGAGGCCAGGTGGGCGCGAGCTTCGCGCTGCGCCAGGCCGTGGGCGCGGTGGTGGGCGGCCTTCTGGCGACGATCCTCGCGCGGGTGGACTATCAGAAATGGCGCCGCTGGGCGTGGCCGCTGCTCGGCATCACCGCGTTCCTGCTCGTGATCCCTTTGCTGCCGTTCACGCATCCCATCAGCCCCACGATCAACGGCGCGCGCCGCTGGGTGAGCCTGGGGGCGTTCTCGCTCCAACCCTCCGAGCTGGCCAAGTTCACGGTCGTCGTGTGGTGCGCGATGCTCGCCGCCAAGAAGGGCGAACTGCTCCGCAGCTTCCGGTTCGGCGTGCTGCCGTTTCTCGTCGTCCTCGTGCCGCTCGTCGGACTCATCTTCCTCGAGCCCAACCTGTCGATGGCGCTCTTGGTTGCGATCCTGGCCGGGACGGTGTTGTTCACGGCGGGCGCCCGCATCGGGCACTTTCTTCTGATCGGGACGTTGGCGACGCCGCTCTTGTACGGCGCGGTCGCGAGCGCGCAGTACCGGCTCGCGCGCGTGCTCACCTTCCTGAACCCCGGCGCCGCGCCCACCGAAGCGACGTGGCAGGTGAAGCAATCGCTCATCGGCATCGGAGCGGGACAGCTGGTGGGCGTCGGTGTGGGGCAGGGGCAGCAGAAGCTCGGCTACCTCCCCTACGCGTACTCAGATTTCATTTTCTCGACCATCGGCGAGGAGTGGGGCTTCCTCGGCGTGCTCACCATCGCAGTCCTGTTTGGCACCTTCCTGTGGCTCGGCTTCCGCATCGCGCGCACCGCCGGCGATTTATTCGGTCAACTACTGGCCACCGGCATCACGGTGATGATCGGCCTGAGCGTCGTGCTGCATCTCGGCGTGACGCTCGCCGTGATTCCCGCGACGGGCGTGACGCTACCGTTCATGTCCTACGGTCGCTCGAGTCTCATCGTGGCCCTCGCGGCGACCGGTGTCCTGGTGAGTGTGGCCCGGGGCCGGCGGCGCGGCGCGGCTGCCGGGTGAAGATCCTGATTGCAGGAGGCGGCACGGGCGGCCATCTGATGCCGGCGCTGGCGCTGGCGCGCGCGGCTGCGGACGCGGGACACGAGCCCGTGCTGGTCGGTGCCGAGCGCGGTCTCGAGGCGCAGATCCTGCCTCGACATCCGTTCCGGTTCTACTTGATCCCGATCGAGCCGCTGTACCGCCGCGCGTGGTGGCGCAACCTGCGCTGGCCCGTGATCGCCGTGCGCGCGTGGCGCGCGGCCGGCCGAGTGCTCGGGCGAGAGCAGCCGGCGATCGTGATCGGCACCGGCGGTTACGCCGCGGCTCCGGTCGTGTGGCGCGCGCAGCACGCCGGCATTCCTACCGCGCTGCAGGAGGCGAACGCATTTCCCGGTCTCACCACGCGCCTCCTCGCCCGCCGCGCGCGCCAAATCCACTTGGCGTTTCCCGAGGCGCGCGTGCACCTGCGCGCGGGCGCGGCGACCGAGGTGTTAGTGACTGGGAATCCGGTGCGACCTCCGGAGCCGGGCGATCGCACCGCGGCGCTCGCCGAGTTCGGGTTGCCGTCCGATCGTCCAACCATCCTCGTGATCGGCGGGAGCCAGGGGGCGCGTGCGCTCAATGATGCGGTCGCCGGCGCGCTCGGCCCGCTCTCGGCGCTGAACGTGCTGTGGGGCACGGGGCTCGCGCACCACGCGGGCTACCAGCACCTCGAAACGCCGGGTCATGTCGTCGTGCGCGGGTTCATCGATCCGATCGCGCCGGCGTATCGCGCCGCGGACCTCGTCGTGTCGCGCGCCGGCTCGACGGTCGCGGAGTTGTGCGCCTGGGGCAAGGCGAGTGTGCTCGTGCCGTTGCCGACGGCCGCCGCCGATCACCAGATGTTCAACGCACGGGCACTCGCGGACGCGGGCGCCGCCGTTCTCCTCCCCGAGGAACAACTCTCGCCCGAGTCACTGGCCCAAGTCGTGACGTCACTCGTCGGCGATCCCGACCGGCTCCGGTCGCTCGCCGCCGCCGCCCGGAGTCGGGGACACCCGGACGCCGCCCGGGACATCATGTCGAAGATCTTGACACTCGCCGGCTAACCTCAAGCTCTTTCGCAAGTTTAGTAGATTCGCTATACTAGCCCACCACAGATGACCTTGTTTCGACCCGGGGATCCCCGCCCGATTCACTTCATGGGCATAGCCGGAGCGGGGATGAGCGGCCTGGCGCTCATCGCCAGGCACCTTGGGGTGACCATAACGGGATGTGACAGCGACCCCTCCGGCGCCGCCGATTTGGCAGCTTTGGGGGTCCAGGTGTGGCGGGGGCATGACCCGGGCCATCTGGAAGGCGCCCGGGCGGTGGTGGTGACGGCGGCCGTGCCGCCGAGTCACGCCGAGTTGGAGCGGGCGCGGGCCTTGGACATACCGATCGTACGCCGCGCCGACGCCCTTGGGGAGCTGGTGGCCGACGGCGGAGGGACCGTCGTGGCGGTCGCGGGGACACATGGCAAGACGACCACCACGGTGATGGTCACGGAGGCACTCACGGCCGCCGGGCGAACCCCCACGGGACTCGCCGGCGGCCGCGTCGCTGCATGGCACGGCAACGCGAAGGTCGGGTCGCACGACCTGTTCGTAGTCGAGGCCGACGAGTACGACCGCTCCTTCTTGTCGCTGACCCCGACGGTCGCGGTCGTGAACAACGTCGAGGCCGATCATCTCGAGTGCTACGGCACCGTGGCCGCCCTCGAGGATGCCTTTGTGGAGTTCGCGGGGCGCGCCCGGCGCGTGATCGTTGGGGGCGACGACGCGGGCGCGGGGCGGGTGGCGGCGCGGCTCGGCGTGCCGGTGTGGCGTGTCGGGTTAGACGCGAATGCGGACGTGCGGATCTCGGGCGTCGTGCAGGAGCCGGCGGGCTCGCGTGCGACGGTGGAATTGCCCGGTGGATCAGCCGTGAAGCTCCAGCTCGCGGTGCCGGGCCTCCACAATTTGCGCAACGCGGCGACGGCACTCGCGGTGCTGCATGCGCTCGAGGCCGACGTCACGGCGGGTGCGAAGGCGTTGGCGACGTTCGGCGGTGTGGGGCGGCGGTTCGAGCGGTTGGGTGAGGCAGGCGGCGTAACCGTCGTGGACGATTACGCGCACCATCCGACCGAGGTAGCGGCGACGCTTGCCGCGGCGCGGCAGGCGTTCCCCGGCCGCCGGGTAGTGGCGGTGTTTCAGCCGCACCTCTACTCGCGCACCGCGCTGCATGGCGCGGCACTCGGCGAGGCGCTGGCCGCCGCGGATGTGGTTGTCGTGGCGCCGATCTATGCGGCGCGCGAGCAGCCGGCGGCGGGGGGAGGCGTGACGCACGACCTGGTGGCGCGCAGCGCGATCCGCGCCGGCGCGGCGACGGTGGCGGTGCGCGACCGCGCCGACCTGACGAGCCACGTGGCGCGGGCGGTCCGGACCGGGGACGTGGTGTTCACGTTGGGAGCGGGGGATGTCACCCGCGTTGGCCCCGAGCTTCTAGGTATCTTGAGAGCGGGGCGGAAGTGAAGCTGCGCCTGCCGCGGCGCGCGTTGGTGTGGGGCGGAGCGGTGCTCGGGGCACTGGTGGTCTGGCTCGCCGCGCCATCGGTGCTCAAGCGCTTGGCGTTCTTCCGCGTCCGACAGGTCGAGGTCGTCGGAGTGAAGAACCTCGATCCGGACGCCGTGCTGGCGGCGCTGCGACTCGCGCCCAAGGCGAGCGTGTTCGACGACACGCGTCTCCTCGCCGATCGCGTGCGAGGCCTCGCCGGGGTGGCCGATGCGCACGTCGCGCGACGGCTGCCGGCGGCGCTGCAGGTGATCGTGCGAGAAGTGGAGCCGGTCGCGCTCGTTCCCGGCGCCGGCGGGCTCGTGGCGGTGGATGCCGCCGGGCGGCCGTTGCCGTTCGATCCCACCCGGGCGGCGGGAGGCGGATCGCTCGATCTCCCGATCGCGCAGGTCGCCGATAGCGGGATCGTGCAAGTGCTGGCCCGGATCCAGGCGTTCGATCCGGTGCTGTTTCAAGACATCGATGCCGCGCGGCGCTTCGGCGCGCGCGGCGACGTACTTCTGGAATTAGGGTCCCACCGCGTGCTGTTGGCGCGCGATGCCGGACCGGAGGTCGTGCAGGCCGTGGTTCTGGTGGCGAGAGATCTGGCCGCGAAAGCGCGCCGTTATTCCGAATTGGACGCGCGCTACGCCGGACAAGTGGTGGTGCGGCGGAAGGCGAGCGCCTGATGGCGGAGCGGCGCCTCGTGGCCGGGCTCGATCTCGGCAGCACCAAGACGTGCGCCGTGATCGCCGAGGTCGTCGGCGACCTGCCGCGCGCCCCGCTCGCGAAGGTGCTGGGCGTGGGCCTGGCCAAGAATACCGGCGTGCGGCGCGGCATGGTGCGGGACATCGACGAGACGACCCGCTCAGTGGCCGCCGCTTTGAAGGACGCCGAACGGATGGCCGGCGTGAAGGTCGCGGACGTCACCTGCGGCATCGCGGGCGAGCATGTGTCGGCGCGCGGGTCACAAGGCGTGGTCGCGGTGAGTCGCGACGAGATCAGCGCGCAGGATGTCGGGCGCGTCAACGAGGTGGCGCGGGCGGTGTCGCTCGGCCGGGATCACGAGCTCCTGCACGACATTCCGCAGGAGTACATCGTGGACCAGCAGCGCGGCATCTCGGATCCCGTCGGGATGACGGGGACGCGACTCGAGGTCGAGATGTACCTGGTGACGGTGCAGTCGACCGCGGCGCAGAACCTGCGCAAGAGCGTGCAGCGCGCCGGGTACCGCGTGGCTGATATCGTGCTCGAGCCGCTGGCGGCGTCGTACGCCGTGCTGACCGACGACGAGAAGGAGCTCGGGGTCGCGCTGGTCGAGGTGGGCGGCAGCTCGACCGGCGTCGCGATCTTCCAAGACGGGAAGATCCGGCACCTGGCGTCGCTCAAGTATGCCGGCGCGCACGTCACGAACGACCTGGTGCAAGGGCTCGGCGTGACCCAGGCCGACGCGGAACGATTGAAGGAGCGGCACGGGGCGGCGTACACGCCCCTCGTGGACGCCGCGGAGATGATCAATCTGCCGTCGACCCCCGGGCAGGGGGCGCGGCAGGCGTCGCGTGAGTTGCTGGCGCACATCATTCACCAGCGCGTCGACGAGATCTTCCAGCTGGTGGGCCGGGAGTTCGAGCGGGCGGGGTACGGCGCGGGAAAGTTGCCCGCGGGCGTCGTGCTGACGGGCGGTACCGCGCACCTCCCCGGGATGGCGGAGCTGGCGCGGGAGGCGTTCGCGGTGCCGGTGCGCGCAGGGCACCCGGAGCTCGGCATCTCGGGGCTCGTAGATAGCGTGGAGGCGCCGCGCTACGCGGTGCCGGTCGGGCTGGTGCTGTATGCGGCGCGCAAGATGGCGCAGGGCGCCGCGCCGGGCGTGCTGTTCGGCGGCACGGGCGCGGACAAATGGTTCGGGCCGCTCAAGCGGTGGCTGCAGGATTTCTTCTAGGGGAGAGCCATGATCTTCGAACTCGAAGAAACAGTCACGCAGAACGCGCGGATGAAGGTCGTCGGCGTGGGCGGGGGCGGCGGCAACGCCTTGAACCGCATGATCGACGAGCACGTCGGCGGGGTCGAGTTCATCTCCGTGAACACCGACGCCCAGGCGCTGCTCAACAACAAAGCCGACGTCAAGATTCAGATCGGCAAGAAGCTCACGCGGGGGCTCGGCGCCGGGGCCCGGCCCGAGATCGGCCGTCAGGCCATCGAGGAAAACCGCGACGAGGTGCTCCACGCCCTCCAGGGCGCGGACCTCGTGTTTGTCACCTGCGGCATGGGCGGCGGCACCGGCACCGGATCGGCGCCGATCATCTCGCAAGTGGCGCGCGACCTGGGGGCGCTCACGATCGGTATCGTGACGAAGCCGTTCCTGTTCGAGGGGCGGAAGCGCATGCGCCAGGCCGAAATGGGTATCGCCGAGATGCGCAAGCACGTGGACACGATGATCGTCGTCCCCAATGAGCGGCTGCTCGCGGTGGTGGGGAAGGGGATCCCGTTCCAGGATGCTCTCAAGAAGGCCGACGAAGTCCTGCTGCACGCGACGCAGGGCATCTCGTCGCTCATCTGCGTGACCGGCCTCGTCAACGTCGACTTCGCCGACGTCCGCACCGTCATGCAGAACGGCGGCGCGGCGCTGATGGGCACCGGCACCGGTCGCGGCGAGAACCGCGCGATGGAAGCCGCGCAGCAGGCGATCTCGAGCCCGCTGCTCGACAACATCTCCATCGCGGGCGCGACCGGCGTGCTCATCAACATCACCGGCGGCGAGGATCTGACGCTGGGCGAAGTGACCCAGATCAGCGAGGCGATCCACGACGCCGCAGGCGACGAGGCCGAAATCATCTTCGGCGCGGTGAACGATCCGGCGATGCATGGGGAAGTCCGGATCACCGTCATCGCGACCGGCTTCGACCGGAGCGGTGCTCTTGCCGACGCGGCGCCGCAGCGCGGCGCGCCCGGCGTCCTGCCGTTCCGCGAGCGCGGCGCGCGGCCGACCCCGCCGCCCCCGCCGGGATTCGTGAAACCCGCGGAAGTCGCAGGCAAGCGCCCGTCGACTCCGCCTTCCTCGGCTCCGCCGGGAAGCCCGGAGCTGAACGAGATGGAGATTCCCACGTTCATCCGGCGCCAGATGGACTGATGGCCTGGCGTCCCAGCCACTACGTCGTCGCCGGCACCCTCGCCGGGGCGGGGTTGCTGTGGGCCGCGCATGAGGCGTGGTCCGCCCGCCGCCTGCCGATCGCGCCGGCCATCGTCGTCACGAGCGCCTACGACGAGTGGTCGGACACGCTCCGCGCGCGGGAGACCATGTCCGATCTCCTCACGCGCGCCGGTGTCACCGGACGGGATTACGTCGCATTCCTGAGCGCCGCCCGGGCGCTCGACACCCGCCGTCTGCGGCCGGGGCTCGTCTTCAACCTGCGTCGTCTGAAGGGTGACTCGATCGCGCACCGCCTGGGCGTGCGGACCGGCCCGGAAGTCCGCCTGTGGATGACGCGGATGGGCAGCGACTCGGGGGGGGCGTGGCGCGAGACCGTCGAAACGATTCCCTGGACCAAGTCGCGGCTGCGCGCGACGGGCGTCATCCAGTCGAACCTGTACGACGCGCTCGACGGCGCCGTCCCCGACTCGTTCCTGCCCGGCAAAGAGCGCATCGCCCTCGCCTGGGCGATTGCCGACGTGTACGACTGGGAAGTCGACTTCACGCGCGACATTCGTCCGGGGGATCGCTTCGAGGTGCTGATCGAGCGGCTCGAGTCGCCCGAGGGAGAACGCCGCTTCGGGCGGATCCTCGCCGCGCGCGTCGACGTCGCCTCCACCCCCAGCTACGCATTTTACTTCGAGGGCGAGACGGGGGGGGGGCGCGGCGGTTTCTACGACACCAAGGGTCGCTCGCTGCGCCGCGCCTTCTTGCGCGCGCCGCTCCAGTACCGGCGCATCTCGAGCCGCTTCGGCGGGCGCTATCACCCCATTTTGAACCGCTGGCGGTCTCATCAGGGGACCGACTACGCCGCCGCCTGGGGTACGCCCGTTCGCGCCACCGCCGACGGGGTGGTCACGTTCGCCGGTCGCGAGGGTGGCTATGGCAACCTGATCGAGGTCCGGCACGCCAACGGCATCCGGACCCGGTACGGCCACCTCTCGAAGTTCGCCAAGGGGCTCCACATCGGGCAGCGCGTGACCCAGGACCAGACCGTCGGCTACGTCGGCTCGACGGGCCTGTCGACCGGGCCGCACCTGCACTATGAGTTCCTCGTGAACGGCCGGGCGACGAACCCCCAACGCAAGGACGCCGGGCCGGTGCAGTCCGTGCCGTCCAAATTGAAACCGCAGTTCGAAGCGCTGCGGACTCAGCTCCTCGCGGAGCTCGAGCCTTCCCCTCGCACCGGCGCTGTCACCGCCCGAGTCGAGTAACTTCCCCCACAATCGTGGAGCTCTACCCCGCCGTTGACGTGCAAGGCGGGCGCGTGGCGCGGGCACCAGCCGGCCACGCCGACCCGCTCGCTGCCCTCGAGCGCTACGCGCGCGCGGGAGCGCGCTGGGTGCATTTCGTCGATCTCGATCGCGCCCACGGTCGCGGCGCGAACGACGGCGTGACCCGCGCCTGCCTGCACGCGGCGGGCGTGCGCGTGCAAGTGGGGGGCGGTGTGTCGACGGAAGCGGCGGTCGAGGAGCTCCTGTCGTGGGGTGCCGCGCGCGTCGTCGTTGGCGCGGCGGCCGCCGCCGATGCGGACCTGGTGGACCGGCTGCTGGCGCGCCACGGCGTCGAGCGGCTTGCCGTCGCCATCGACGCGCGCGACGGGACGCTGGCTCCGCGCGGCGGCGCGCAGGGCGCGCCGCCCATCGTTGCTCGAGACCTCGCGCGCCGGCTCCGCGCCCAGGGCGCCCGCACCGTCGTCTACACCGACGTCACGCGCGACGGCACGCTGGGCGGCCCGGACGTCGCCGGCGCGCGCGCCCTGGGCGATGCGGGGGGGCTCGAGGTGATCGTCTCCGGGGGGATCGCGACCCTCGACGACCTGCGCGCTGCCCGCGCGGCGGGCCTGGCGGGGGCGATCGTGGGGCGGGCCCTGCATGAGGCGAAATTCACGCTGGCGGAGGCGCTGGCGTGCGTCGCGTAAGTCCCGGGCTCATGGTGTTGCGCGCGACGGGCGTTCTGGCTCTCGTGCTGCTGCTGTGGAATCCCGTCACCTCGCGCGCCGTCGTCCCTGCCGATCAGCCGATCGTTCTGCTCGACGCCTCCCTCAGCATGACGAGCCGGTGGCGGACCGCGCTCGACACGGCGCGCGCCCTTGCGGCGGGCGGCGGTGGTCTCGTGTGGCGCTTCGGCAATCGCGTCGCGGCGTTCGACACGGCTCCGCCGGCCGACGGTGCCAGCCACCTCGCGCCGGCGCTCGAAGCCGCGGCGGCGCGGGGCGGTGAGGTAATCGTCGTGACCGACGGCGCCCTGGACGACCTCTCGGCCATCCCGGCCGATCTCCTGCGCCGGCCGAACGTCGTTGTACTTGCGCGCGCCCCGTTCTTCGACGCATTTGTGGCGAGCGTCGACGGGCAGCGGCGCGTGAGCGCGCAGGACACGGTTCGGCTCCGGGTCAGTTACGGAACGGCGGGGAAGAGAGAAGGGGGAATGGGGAAGGGTACTGCGACGCTCGTCGTCAGCCTCGGTGCGCGGCGGCTGTCCGCACGCCAACTCTCCTTGCCCGACAGCGGTGTTCTGAGCACCAGCATTACCCTTCCCGCTTCCCGCTTCCCCCTTCCTGGATGGCACGTACTCGACGTGCGCCTCGAAGGCGTGGACGATGCCGAGCCCCGCGACGATGCGCGCCAGTTCGTGATCGACGTGAGTCCCCAACCGGCCGCCGTGATCTTCGCCTCGCCTCCCGACTGGGAGACCCGCTTTCTCGCGCGCACTCTCGGCGACGTCGCCCGCATTCCCGTCAAGACGTTCGTCGAAACGGAACCGGGCCGCTGGCGCGATGCGGCCACACTTACGCCCGTCAGCGTGGCGGAGCTGCGGCGGGCGGCTCAGGGCGCGCGGCTCGTGGCGCTGGCGGGCGACCCGGAGCGCGCGCGCGGCTATGTGCCTCCCGCGGCCGCGCTCCTCGTCTGGCCGACCGCGCGCGGCCAGGCCGGTGACTGGTACATCGAGCGCCCCTCTCCTTCGCCTCTCACGGCGGCACTGGCGGGGATCGCGTGGGACTCCCTGCCGCCCGCGGTCGCGGCCGGCGAGACGCCGCGCGACACCGACGTAGTCACGGTTCTCACCGCCCGTCTGGCGCGGCGCGGAGCGGCCCGCCCTGTCGTCACGCTCGACCAGCGGGACGGACGGCGCCGCGCCACGGTCGCCGCGGCGGGACTGTGGCGCTGGGCGTTTCGCGGCGGCGCCGGCGAAGAAGCCTATCGCGCGCTCGTGGCCGCACTCACGGACTGGCTCCTGGGCGGTGGCGAGGGAAGGAAGGAGCGGGCCGTTCCGGTGGCGCTCGAGGTGCCGAACGGCGTGGCGCTCGCGTGGCGCTGGACCGCCGCCGGAGAGCCACGCCCCTTGGCGATCGAGCTGCAGGAGGGGAGCGGCCTCCGCCACGACACGCTGCGGTTCGACGCGGCGGGACGCGCCGAGCTGCGCCCCCCACCCGGCGTCTACCGCTACGCGCTCGGTTCTCCGCTCGAGCGGGGCGTGGTCGTGGTCGAGGAGTACTCCGACGAATGGCGTCCGGCAACGCCGGCGCTCACGGCCCAATCGGGGATCTCGGCAGAGGGCGTCGCGCGGATCGGCCTGCGCGACCGTTGGTGGCTCTTCGCGATCGCGATCGCCGCGTTCGCGGCGGAGTGGGCCTGGCGTCGGCGCCAAGGCCTGCCCTGATGGGCCTCTGGGGCCGTCTCGCGCGCCTGGTCTCGGGCAGCGGGCCCACGGCGCGCGCCGAAGCGGAGCGCATCTTGCTGGAAGCGGATTTCGGTGTAGCCGCGACCGAGGCGATTCTCGACCGGCTCGGCAATGGCGCGCGCGATGAGGCGGCGCTCGAGCGCGCCGTGGCGGAGCTGCTCGGGTCCGACCCCGCGCCGCTCGCGCGTGCCGATCACCCGCCGACGGTCGTGCTCGTATGCGGCGTCAACGGCACCGGGAAGACGACGACGGTAGCGAAACTCGCCAAGCGGCTGCAACAGAGCGGGCGTAGCGTCTTGCTCGCCGCCGCCGACACCTTTCGCGCCGGCGCCGCCGCGCAGCTCAAGGTCTGGGCCGACCGGCTCGACGCGCCGTTCGTCGGGGGTGCGAGCGACCCGGCGGCCGTGGCATTCGACGCCGTGAAGGCCGCGGCGGCGCGAGGCATCGATACGGTGCTCGTGGACACGGCGGGGCGGCTGCATACCGACGAGCGGCTGATCGAAGAACTCCGGAAGGTCGTGCGAGTCGTGGCGAAGCAGCGGCCGCAGGCGCCACACGAGGCGCTGCTCGTGCTCGACGCCACCGTGGGCCAGAACGCCGTGCAGCAGGCACTGGTGTTCGCCGCCGCGATTCCGTTGACCGGCATCGTGATCACGAAGCTCGATGGGACGGCCAAGGGGGGCAGCGTCGTCGCGTTGCGCCGGGCCGTCTCGCTGCCGGTGCGTTTCCTCGGCACTGGTGAGGGTATCGACGATCTCGAAACCTTCGACGCGGGCGCCTACGCTCGCCGCCTCGTCCACGGCTGATCATTTGATGGCGCTCTCTCTCGCGACGTCCGTCAAGTACTTGAAGGGGGTTGGCCCCAAGCGTGCCGAGGCGCTCGCCCGACTCGGGATCCGGACGGTGGGCGACCTCCTCTATCACGTCCCGCATCGCTATCTCGACGCCACGACCGTCACGCCGCTGGCCCGCGCCGACGTGGGACTCGACGTGACCTGCGTCGGCCGCGTGGTGAGCACCGGTGTGCTGCCGACACGCCGCGGCCTGCGGGTGTTTCGGCAGCACACCGGTGCTCACCACGCGCTGCTCGAGTGCGCTTGGCCGGGCCGGCCGTTCCTGGAACGGCAAATCAAAAAGGGCCAGCTGCTGCTCGTGACGGGGCCGGTCCGCTACTACCACGGGCGCCAGCTCGTGCCGCAGGAGTTCATCGTGCTCGCCGAGGAGGGCGAGACCCGAGACGCGGGCCTCGTTCTCCCCATCTATCCCGCGACCGAGGGGCTGACGCACCGCCAGATACGCGCGCTGGTGCAGCAGCACCTCGACGCGTTGCTGCCGCTCGCCGCCGATCCCCATCCGGCCGCGTTCCGTCAGGCGCAGGGACTGATCGAGCTGGGCCAAGCCCTCGCACTGCTGCATCGACCGAACGTCGTGGCGGAGACGGAGCCCGGCCGTCGCCGGCTGGCGTTCGACGAGCTGTTCGACCAGCAGCTCGTGCAGGCACGCGCCCGCCATCTGGCCAAGCGCGCGCGCGCCGGGATCCGCTTCGAGCTGAAGCGCGAGCTGACGACCAAGCTCAAGGAGCACCTGCCGTTCGAGTTGACCGGCGACCAGCGACACGCCGTTCGTGAGATCACCGAGGACATGACGGCTCCCCTCCGCATGCACCGGCTCCTGATGGGCGACGTGGGGACCGGAAAGACGGTGGTGGCGCTCTTCGCGATGCTCCTCGCCGCGGAAAATGGCTACCAGGCGGCGATCATGGCGCCGACGGAGCTGCTCGCCGAGCAGCACGTCGCCACGCTCACCCGGCTGCTCGAGCCGCTCGGCATCCGGCCGGAGCTGCTGCTCGGCCGGATGACGGCGGCGGAGAAGGCGGCGGTGCGCGAGCGACTGGCCGGCGGCGGTGCCCGCCTCGTCGTGGGGACGCATGCCCTGATTCAGGAGGCGGTCACGTTCCAGCGCCTCGGCCTCGCGGTGATCGACGAGCAACATCGGTTCGGGGTCGAGCAGCGGGCGGCGCTGGTCGAGAAGGGGGACGCGCCCGACGTGCTGCTCCTCACCGCGACGCCGATTCCGCGCTCGCTCGCGCTCACGTTGTACGGCGACCTCGACGTGACACAGATCCGCGAGCGCCCGCCCGGACGGGGCGAGGTCAAGACGGCGATGCGCACCGACGCCGCGCGGAGCAAGATCTACGAATTCATTCGGAGCGAGTGCGCCGCGGGACGGCAGGCCTACGTGATCTATCCGGTCATCGAGGAATCGGAGCGCGCCGACCTGAAGGCGGCGACCACGATGGCCGAGACGCTGGGGAAAACGTTCAAGGAATTCCGCGTGGGGCTCGTGCATGGCCGGATGAAGGCCGACGAGCGCGATGCCACGATGCGCGACTTCCGTGACAACGCGGTGCACGTCCTCGTGGCGACGAGCGTCATCGAAGTGGGGATCGACGTCGCCAACGCCACCGTGATGCTGATCGAGCACGCGGAGCGGTTTGGCCTGGCGCAGCTCCATCAGCTGCGCGGGCGGGTGGGGCGGGGCACGGCGACGAGTCACTGCATTCTGTTGTCCAACGTGCCGGCGGCGGCACCGCGCCTCGAGGCGTTCTGTCAGACGACCGACGGCTTCAAGATCGCAGAGCTGGATTTGAAGGAACGGGGGATGGGGGAGCTGGCCGGCGCCCGGCAGTCGGGCGGGATGTCGCTGCGCTATGCGAACCTGGAGACCGATCTGCCGCTGCTCGAATCCGCGCGCCGTGCTGCCGCCGAGATCATCGCCCGGGACCCTGCGCTCGAGCGGCGCGAGCATGCGGCGTACCGGGAACGAATTGTGGCGCGGTACGAGAGAGGGTTCGAGCTGTTCCGGGTGGGTTAGGCTATCGGCAATCAGCCATCAGCGCTGACCGCTGACGGCTGACAGCTCTAGAATGCGATCCGCATCCCCACCAACGCGCCGCCCCCTCTCGGGTCCACCGAGACCCTGAGAGGCGAAAAGGGAATGTTGTCCGGCTCGTCATTTCGCCCCGACAAGTCGATGATGAAGAGTGCCGCGGTCACGAGCAGGCTCGCTTGCGCTCCGAGCAGGCGGCGATTGGCTCGGGCGTCGTAGTACATCGACTGTTGATACAGCCCCTCGGCGTAGGCGCTGATGTACCGGCCGTCGCTGCCGCGGGCACAGGCGTCGTCGGCGGACCGGCACGCCGTGAGCAGCTCGTCCCAGTTGCGCTGCGAGTAACTATGCTCGTGGGCCGCCATCACCGTGAAGGCCACGGCCGCGCCGGCGGTGAGCCACTTCCCGTAGCGCACGGCGCCGTGGCGCAACGACGGGCCTGATGCCGCGGGCGACGGAGCCTGAGCCGGCGCGCGGGCGGCGAGCGCGGCCGAAGCGAGACCCAGGGCGAGGGCGACGACGGGTGTACGCATCAGCGGTATGCGTGAATATCGCCGCGCCCCGCGACGACGACCAGTTGGCGACCCTGGACCAGCGGCGGCTCCTCGATCGGTCCAGCCACCTGCGCCCGCCACAGGATCGTCCCGTTGCCGCGGTCCACCAGCAGGA
>Ga0193739_1000047_pt1 | contig 29337 bp, 24 predicted proteins | sample L2a2metaG_FD_144926 | JGI IMG/M metagenome (GOLD analysis project Ga0193739, IMG submission 144926) | Soil microbial communities from a riparian zone of the East river system, Colorado, United States - L2a2 | ecosystem: Environmental > Terrestrial > Soil > Riparian zone | place: USA: East River...
CCTTGAGATCACCGCGGTACGCCATCTCCTCCATGAGGGCCTCACCCAGCCCCATGTAGATCGAGCCCTCGACCTGCCCGATCACCGCGGCCCCATTGATGCACCGGCCCACGTCGTGCGCGATCCAGATCGTCGGGACACGGACGATCCCCGTGGCGGGGTCCACCTCTACCTCGGCGACGCAGGCGCTGTACGAGTACGCGGGCGACGGGCCGACGCCCGCACCCCGGTACTTGCCGGCGCCGCGCGGCGGCGTGTACGACCCGACCGTCCCGATCGTTCCCTCCGCGGCCTCCGCCACCTGCACCGCCTCGGCGAAGCTCAGGCCACGCTCCGGGTCCTGCCCGTCGAAGACGCGGGCCCCCGCGAAGACGAGCCGGTCACCGGGGACCTCGAGCTTCTTCGCGGCGTGGAGCGCGAGAATCTCCCGCGCGCGCTCCGCCGCCTGAAGCGCGGCGTTGCCGGTCATCAGGGTGACGCGACTCGAGTAGCTCCCGAGGTCCACCGGCGTGAGATCGGTGTCAGCGGTGACGACCGCGATCTCGAACGGGTCCACACCCAGCACCTCGGCGACGACGTAGGCGAGCACCGAGTCCGAGCCCTGCCCGATTTCGGTCGACCCGCAGAACACCGTCACGCCGCCGCCGCGGTCGCAGCGCAGCTGGACGCCCGAATGCGGCATGTTGTTCCAGTAGATCGGCAAGCCGGCGCCCGAGATGTAGCTCGAGCAGGCCAGCCCGACGCCCCGTCCCTCAGGGAGCTTCCGGAACTTTTTCTTCCACCCCGAGCCCGCCACGACCTTCTCGATACAGGCCCCGAGTCCCATCGAGCCGACACGCAGGTAGTTGGCGGTAAGGGAGTCCCGCGGGACGAGGCTCTTGAGTCGCAGCTGCGCGGGGTCGAGCCGTAGCTGCTCGGCGATCTTGTCGATGTGCACTTCGAGGGCGAAGCGCGGCTGCGGCGTCCCGTGCCCGCGCTTGGGGCCGCAGGGGGGCTTGTTGGTGAACGCGCGCGCGCCCTGGAACTTGTACCGCGGCACCTGATACGTGACGGTCTGGAGCGCGCCTGTGTAGTAGGTGCTCGCCACGCCGTAAGAGCCGTAGCCGCCGCCGTCGAGCAACGAGCGGAAGTGCATCCCGGTGATCGCGCCGTCCTTCTTCACGCCCGTCTTTACCCACATCAGCGTCGGGTGGCGGCCGCGGTGACAGTAGAAAACCTCTTCGCGCGTCAGGGTCACTTTGACGGGCCGTCCGGTAACGATGGCGAGTTTGGCGACCACGATCTCATGGCTAAAGGGGTCGCTCTTGCCGCCGAACCCGCCGCCGTTTGGCGTCGCGATCACCCGGATCCGGGCCGGGGGCAACTCGAGCACCTTGGCCAGGGCGCGGTGCACGTAATGCGGGGTCTGGGTCGAGCTCCACAGCGTCAGCTTTCCATCGGGCGACCAAACCGCCGCCGCGGCGTGCTGCTCCATCGGGAGATGGGTATTCCCTTCGAAGAAGAAGAGATCCTCGCGCACGAGGTCAGCCTCTGCAAACCCCTCCTCCACGTCGCCGAACTCGAGATCGATCACCTTATGGAGGTTGCCGCTGTCACCGTAGTCGTGGATGCGCGGCTCGGGGTGGGCGACGGCGTCCTCGGCCGAGGCGATCGCGCGCAGCGGTGCGTATTCGACCTTGATGAGGTCGAGTGCCGCGGTCGCGGTTTCCTCGCTCGTCGCAGCGACGGCGGCCACGGGGTCGCCGATGAAGCGGACTTTGTCCACGCAGAGTGCGTGCTCGTCCTGCGACACCGGGAGGATGCCGAACGGAATCGGCAGATCCTTCCCGGTGAGGACGGCGATCACTCCCTCGCGTCGCTCGGCGGCGCTCGTGTCTACACGGATGATGGTGGCGTGGGGTTCAGTGCTGCGCAGCAGCTTGCAGTACAGCATCCGCGGGAAAAACAGGTCGTCGGCGAACTTGGTGACGCCGGTGACCTTCGCCACCGCGTCGATCTTGCGGTGCGCCTTGCCGATGACTCTATGGCTGGCCATACAGTGTTTCTCGAGCCGGCTCAGCATTCTCGCCGCGCATGCGCGCCGCGGCGAGCTCGACGGCCTCATAGATCTTGATGTAACCGGTGCAGCGGCAGAGGTTGCCGGCTAGGCCTTCCTTGATCTCTTGGCGCGTCGGCTTGGGATTCGCGATGAGCAGGGCTTCAGCGGCGAGCAGGAATGCAGGGGTGCAGTAACCGCATTGCGCGGCGCCCAGATCGGCGAAGGTCTCTTGCAGCGGGTGTAGCCGGCCCGCTTGAGCCATACCCTCCACGGTTCTCACGCGGTGACCGGCGCAGGCGAGGCCGAGGACCAGGCACGAGAGCACGGGCGTCCCGTCCAGCAACACGGTACAGGTGCCGCACTCGCCCAGCTCACAGCCGTGCTTGGTTCCGGTGAGGTTCAGGTCCTCGCGCAACACCTCGAGCAGCGTCTTGTGCGGGGCAAAGGCTACCTCGGTGCGCTCACCGTTAACGTCGAGCTCGATGGTGACCATGCATCAAACGTAATAGCTTTCGTGCTCCCTGCCTCGGAATGGCACCATGCTACGCAGACTGGCGCTCGTTGTCCTCGCCCTTGGCGCCTTGGCGTCGTGGCGTCTTGGCGCCCAGGACTACCGCGCCCAAGCGCTCCGCATCCTGCGCACGACCCCGCTGATCGATGGCCACAACGACATCCCCGACGCGATCCGCGAGCGGGGCGGCCTCGACTTGGTGGACCTTTCGGTGAGCCAGCCGCGGCTGCACACGGACATCGCGCGGCTACGGGCCGGCGGTGTCGCAGCGCAGTTCTGGGCTGCATACGTGCCGGTGACGACGATTCACGAGGGGACACATCCAGCCGTCTACGCGTTGGAGCAGATCGACCTCGCGCACCGGTTGTGTGCCACGTATCCCGGGACGTTCGCCGACGCGCGAACGGCGGCGGACATCGAGCGCAACTTCAAGGCGGGCAAGATCTCCTGCCTGGTCGGGATCGAAGGGGGCCACGCGATCGAGAACTCGCTCGGCGCCCTGCGCACCTTCGCCGAGCTAGGCGTTCGCTACATGACGCTGACGCACTGGGAGACGCTCGACTGGGCCGACGCCGCGACCGACTCCGCCAAACACGATGGGCTGACGGCATTCGGGGAGCAGGTCATCCTCGAGATGAACCGCGTGGGCATGCTGGTGGATCTGTCGCACGTGTCCGACGCGACGATGATGGACGCGCTGCGTGTCTCGCGCGCGCCGGTGTTCTACTCGCACTCCTCGGCGCGCGTTCTCGCGAACCACGTGCGCAACGTCCCCGACTCGATCCTGCGAATCGTCGGCCAGAAAAACGGGGTCGTGATGGTCAACTTCAACCCGGGGTTCTTGTCGGAGGTGGTGCGGGCCTACGGCGACAGCGTGCAGTCGTGGTCGCGTGCATTGCGCGCATCGGGCGCCGATTCCGCCACCCGCGCCGACTCGGTCAAGGCATGGATCGCGCGTGGTCCCAAGGCCATGCTGAAGCAGGCCGCCGACCACATCGAGCGCATCCGCGACGTGGCCGGGGTGGACCACGTGGGGCTCGGCTCGGACTTCGACGGCATCAGCGACGTGCCGGTGGGACTCGAGGACGTCTCGAAGTTCCCCGACCTCGTGGCCGAGCTGCTCAGGCGTGGGTGGAGCGAAGCGGATGTGCGGAAGGTCGTCGGGCTCAACGCGCTGCGGGTGATGCGGGATGCGGAGCGGGTGAGCGCGCACATGGCGCGCCCCTAGAGTCCCTGCCGTAGCCTCAGGCCGACCGTGGCATACTTGAACCCGGCGGCCGTTGCCGTTCCCGAGCGGCTCGCCGCGCTGTTCGTGAGCGACCCGACGAGCGCCAGCTCGTTGTTCGCGCTCCAACCGCGCGTGATGGCCAGGCCCGCGTGCCATTCGGATTGTGTGGGAGCGCCGGCGCCCACCTGCTGGATGCCCAGGCCTCCATCAGCGCGGACGCCCCAACGATCCTTGCGCCAGGTGTACGACCCTCGTGCTTCGAGCACGCTGAAGCGATCGGGGGCGAAATAGCCGGCGCCCGGGTTGGGGATCCGGTATCCCATCATACGGCCGAGCACGCCCGCCTCGACGCCCTTGCGCAGCGTCAACATCACGGCGAGTACGCCGCCGAGGCGCCGATTCGACACCGAGTCGGAGAGCCACGCCGCGCCGCCGCCACCCGACACCGATACACCTGGCCGTGGGGTCACGTCGAAGCTCAAGTCGACGCCATTCACGTTGTAGCCGCGCTCGATCAGCAACGCGGTCTCGTCGAACGGCGCTCGACTGTACGCCACGCTCAGGGAAGCGAAGGAAGCCGGCCTGAACCCGACGCCCAGCTGCGCTGTGAGCGGAGTGCGCGCGATGCCACCTTCGGGCTCGAGCTGCCGCACGCCGAGTCCCATGCGCAGCACGGTGCCGCGGCCGAGCGGCGCAACGGCGTAGCCGCCGGCCCCGTAGCTCGATCCGGCGCGCACGGGATCGGTGGCGCGGCGCCACCCCGCGGTCAACGTGCCTCGCAGCTGGCGCCCGAGCGACGTGGTGAGGGATCCGTCTTGAGCGAAGAACGCATTGTCGTCCGAGTCGTGGGCGTAGTTGCCGACCGTCGCCAGCTCAGGCCGCAGGGCCGCGCGCACCACGCTCAACAGATCGCGTGCCGCCCGGTCATCCGGCGCGAGCTGCCGCGCCCGGGCCGCGTAGCTCTCCGCCAGCTCAGGCTTCCCCAACCAGAACAGGGTCTGCGCGAGGCCGATCACGATCTCGGCATCTTCGGGATGAGCGTCGAGCGCCTCGCGCCACAGGCGCTCGGCGCGTTCCAGGTCACCGGCCCAGGCGACGGCGCGCGCCCGGCCGGCCAGCGCGTCGCTGCGCTGCGGCGCACGCACCAGGACCGAGTCGTACAACAGCTCCGAGGGCCCGTTCTTCCCGGCCCACGCCAGCACCCGCGCGTGCGCCACCATGATGTCGGGATCCGCAGCCTCGAGACGGCGGAGCACGACGAACCGCTCGAGCGAGCGGTCCAGCTTGCCGTCCCAGCTGTCGAGAACGGCGAGCCGGTACAGCGCGCGCACGTTGGACGCATCTTGCCGCAGCACGGCTTCGTAGCCGGCGCGCGCGGCCCGGTAGTCGCCGCGGCGGAACGCGTCCTCGGCTTCGGGGAGCTGCACGGCGGCCGCGACCAACGGCAAGAGAAGACAGATCACCAGGAGCCCCAAAGCGTCTGCATGGCGTAGTATGCCGGTTTCAGGCGCTCGTGCCAAACCGGCGTCTCCCAAGTCGCCCAGACGTACGGCCGCTCGGGCACGAGGCGTGTGACTGTGCCGCCCGAACCCGCGGCGGTCAACACAAATCGGAACCCGTTCGTCACTTCCGTTCCAAACGGCCCGGGATCCCGAACCCGCGCGAGAACGGTGCGAGACGATGGATCGGTCACGTTGAGCAGGCTCCACGGGAGTCGCACCTCCACAATTCCGGCCGCGCGGTCCCAGAACCAGTCCGCCAGGCTCGACGCCGCGGCGCGGCCGTAGCGCAACCGGCCGCGGTTCACCCCGCGCGCTGGGAACGTCCGGCCATCGCGCGCTACACGAAACCGATTCGTCGCGACGAAGAGCGAGTCGAACGGACCGGCGACGTCGCGCGCGCCGATTGTGGCGCGACGGTTGTAGAGCGGGTCGAGATCGGTCGGTCGCATCCCCGGCCGTGGTCCGAGGTAGGGATTGTAAGTCGGCGTGACCAGCAACTGTGCGTCGGTCGTGTCGTTCAGCACCAGCTCGAATTCCGTGCCGCCCGGCCGGTCCGTGTCGATCGCAAGTGTCCAGCGTGTCGCATCCAGGCCCGCCGGGGTCTCGATCGCCAGGTAGAGGTAGGCCGCGTCCGATCCGACGCGCAGGCGCGTGCCGGCGCTGTCGGCGAGAGCTGCGAGCGAGCGCCACCGGGCCGGCTCGCCGCCCGGCTCCGGCCGTGTGGAGTCGCCCGCATACAGTCCCAATAGTCCATAGTTCTGCTCCGCATCCATCACATTGTGCCACAGCCGATTGCGCTCGGCAGGTACCTCGAGGTCGATCGTCACCCAATTGTGCTTGAACCACTCGTCGAGCCACGCGAACAGGATCCCGCCGGCGAGCCCCGCTTCGCGGATCTCGCGCGTCAATCGCACATCATGATCGGCCATGGCGCGCTGGTCATGTCCGCCGTGATGCATCCCGTCGACGTCCAGGTGCGCCACGCCGCGCGACGACGGCACGCCGTACTCCGCGATGAGGAGCGCGCGACCGGTGTGATGGCGCTTCAGGTCGAGCAGGTAGCCCAGGTAGTGCGACCGTGCGGTGCCGTACGCCGAGTCGAGCCCGATGAAGTCCGGGTAGTAGGGATAGGCGTGATACGAGGCGAAGTACCCGGCGACGTTCGCGCCCGTGGTGCGAACCAGCATGGCATCGAGGGCTTCGCTGTCGTTGTCGTACTCCTTGAGCCGCACGTTGGGGGCGAGGCCGAGCCGTTTCCGCAGCGCCTGCTCCTCGAGTTGCGTCGCCTCGGTCGGATGGTGTAGAGGGTCCAGCGTCGGCCAATTCGTGTAGGCGATCGGCCTGGCCGCGTGCCACGTGTCCCATTCGTAGGTGAGCATGTAATCGGTTTGCTCGGCCATCCAGACGTCGGCGGGTGTGCCGCGATCCAGCGCGAGGAAGCGGCCCGCGTACGCCGTGCGCGAGCGCCGTAGCGCGTTGAACACCTTGATCGAGAAGGGCTCCCACTCGCGCCCAATGATGTAAGCGAGCACGCGGTCCGAGACGTCGGCGTCGTACAGGCCCGACGCGTTTCCCGGTCGCAGGCCGATGGCGGCGCGGCCGTGCACCACGTCCACAACGCGCCGCATCTCCGTCCGGAACCGGGCCTTCCATGTGGGATGGTCGTAGTCGCTGCGCGGGGGCAGCTCGGCCCACACGCCGTGTACGAGCCAGAGCGGTCGCTCCGGATGGGCGTCGTTCCATGCCCTGAACGCACGGTAAAACGCCGGCGGCAAGATCGTGTACACACGGACGACGTTGGCGTTCGCTGCGGCGATGAGCTGGAGCCATCGCGCGTACGTCGAGTCGTCCGGGGGGAACTCCGAGGGAAACTTCCCGGGAAGGGCGGCGCCCAGGTTCACGCCCTTCACGTAGAACGGCTGCCACGCGTCGCGGACGCGCACTTCGAATCGCTCTCCCACGGCGCGTGCCGGGACGACCGGCGCGTCCGGCCGTGCCTTCGGGGGCATGGGAAGGCCGCTGTCCGCTCCGGCGGCGAGCAGCGCGTCGAGAGCGTCGCCGTACCCGGGTGCGATGGTCAACGCCCGCCGCCACGCCTCAACTGCTTTCGCGCGTTTGCCCAGCCGGTCGCGCGCCAGGCCCAGTCCGTACCACGCGTCGCCGCCGCCCGAGTCGCCGCGCACCGCCACGACGAAGCGTCGCTCCGCGCCCGCTGCGTCACCGCGCCGCAGCAGCACGAACCCGAGCCCGGTCTGCGCGTCGCGAAGGGCGGGGCAGGCGGCGTCCGCGGCGGTGAAGCGGCTCTCGGCTTGCGCGATGTCGCCCCGCTGGTACGCCTGCCACCCGAGGTCTACCGCCGTGAGTGCCGCCGGGCGATCGCACACCGGTGCCTGGAGGAGCAGGACGAGGGAGGCGATCACGAGGGTGGTTTCGCGAAGCCTTTGCGCGTCATCTCGCCCCACACCTGGCGGCGTTTCCACACGGTCACGAACGCCTTGAGACGCCACCACACGGTGCGCTGGCGATACCCGAAGTTTTCCAGCGACGCGTACAGCAGCAACAGCAGCAGATCGCCGAAGCGGCGATAGCGGCGGAAGCTCACCTCTTCGAGCACGACCGCCCAGATGGACAGGAGCATCCCATAGCCCCACGCCACCAGCACAAAGAGGAGGGCGAACGACGTGTTGAGCTTTCCGGCCGACAGGCCGATCACCGTGACGACCCAGCCGAAGACCTCCACCAGCGGCGCGAGCATCTCCCCGAACGCAAAGAACGGCATCGAGAGCATTCCTACGCGCCCGTACCGGGGATTGAAGAGCATCCCCTTGTATTCCCACATCGCGGAGATCAGGCCGCGATGCCAGCGCTCCCGCTGGCGGGCGAGGATCTTCCCCGACTCCGGCACTTCAGTCCACGCGACGGGGTCGGGGATGAACGGCATCTCGTAGCGGATTTTTTGCGCGCGCAAGTATCGGTGCAGGCGCACGACGAGGTCCAGGTCCTCGACGATGCTGGTGGTTCTGTATCCGCCGATCGCCGCGATGTAGTCCTTGCGGAACAAGCCGAATGCGCCCGAAATGACGAGATTGCCCCCTAGCCGGTTCCACCCCAGGCGGCCGAAGAGGAAGGCGCGCAGGTACTCGACGACTTGAACCCCCGGGATGAGTCGTTGCGGGACGCGCGCATCCGTCACCCGGCCGTCCTTCACCGTACAATTGTTCGCGACACGCACGGTTCCGCCCACGGCCGCAATCTTGCGGCCGAGCAGGAACGGACGGGTGAGGCGCAGCAGGGCGTCGGGCTCGATCAGCGTGTCGGCGTCCACGGCGATCACGAGCGGGAAGCGGCTGGCGTTGATCGCGGCGTTGAGCGAGTCGGCCTTGCCGCCGTTTTCCTTGTCGAGCACGAGCAGCCGCGAGCGGGTGCGGGAACGGTACACGGCCCGGAGCGGCTGTGTGGTGATCGTCTCGGGATAGATCCGAGGCACCTCGTACAGGTCGAATGCATGCCGCAGCTGGTCGATCGTGTCGTCCTTCGACCCGTCGTTCACGACCACGACCTCGTAGCTGCGATACTCGAGCGTGAGCATCGCGGTGACGCTGGCTTGGATGGTGGCACTCTCGTTGTACGCCGGGACGAGCATCGTGATCGGAGGCAGCGCGTCGCTCTGCATCAGGCGCTGGAAGTCGTCGTCCTCGGCGAGGCGCGTCTGCTCCCAAATCTCGGGGATCGACAGCAGCAGCAGCAGCGCGTAGAAGGAATTCAGCCCGAGAAAGTAGAAGAGGATCGCGAGGTCGACGTTCGTAATGATGCTGCCGAGGTCGCTCACGCCGCGAACTCCGCCAGCGCTTGCGCCGGCAGGCCCAGGATCAGTTTGGCCACGTCGCGGGCGTCGGGATCGGCGCCGACTTCGGTCTCGAGCAGAGCGTTCCGGCCGGCCGCGCCGAAACGCATCAAGGCGAGCCCTGCTCGCAACCGCACCCACCACGCCGGGTCCCGCACCAGCCCGCGCACGAGCGGCAGGGTGGTCGCGTCCGCGATCATCCCCAGCGAGCGCGCCGCCTGCGCGCGGACTGCCCACGGGGTGTCTGCGGCGAGGCGGGTAAGCGCCGTGACCGACTCGCGGTGGGGGAAGCTGCCCAAGGCGCGCGCGGCCTGGATCCGGACCTCCGGGTCCGTGTGGTCGGCCAGGGCGGTCATGCGCTCACGCAGTGCCGGCTCGGCGAGGCGCACCGCGAACTCCGCGAAACGGGGCAGCGCCGGATCGTCCATGCGCCGGAGCCGCTTGAGCAGGTGTTGGATCACCACGGGGCGCGAACGGCGCAGCATGCTCGCGTAGTAGGCCTGGACCGTGGGCGCGAGCTGCGGCAGCCGCTCGAGGGCGGCCAGCGTCAACGGCGTACTTTCCATCCGCTCGAGCGATGCCACCGCCGCCACATGGACCGCGGCGTGCGGGTCGTTGACGAGCCGCACCAGCCGGGCGACGTCCCCCGGCATCGCGCCGACGCTCAGAAACCGTGCGCATTCGAGCCGCTTCCACCAACGCGCCGAGCTGCTGTTGGCGCGCACGAGACGCGCCCACCACTGGTGCTCGAGCGTGGACGCGAGCTCGCGCCAGCGCTCGCCGGGGACCCGGGCGGACCAGCCGACGAGGGCGTCGATGGCGAGGGGCACGGGCAGCCGCGACAAGCCGACGAGGACGCCGCCGAGCGGGGTCGCGCCCGCCGCCCAGCGGCGCATCGCGTCGTCCACGGCTGCACGGCGAGGATTGAGACGCGCGCTGCGCCGCAGCCGAAACCAACGATTCAGGATGATCAGAATGATGAGGGCGGCGAGCAGCACCGCCTGCACGATTGCGACGACGAACAGGAACTGGCTGCTCGTCACCGTCCCACCCAGCGGCGGATCTTCTCGAGCGCCACCCGCAGGCTCATCGGCTTCACCATGTAGTCGATCGCGCCCGCTTCGAGGCCGCGCAGCTGCTCCGCCTCGCTGCCATGCACCGTCGTAAAGACAACCATGAACTTGCCCGGGCAGTCTTTTTGGAGGGCCTCGAAGATCGAGTAGCCGTCGAGCGCCGGCAGGTCGACGTCGAGCAGCAGGAGGGGTACCGTACCGTGCGTGTCGAGCCCGCGCAGGTGATCGAGCGCGTCGCGGCCGTTGCGGTAATGGACGAAGCGATATCCTCGAGCCTCGAGCCCGAACGTGAGCAGGTCCGCGAGGGCAGCGTCGTCCTCGACCACGATGACTTCGGGGACGTCGCCTGGGGATGGATCGTGCGTGGTGCGTGGTGCGTCGTGCGTGGTGGGCGAAGACGCGGCGGCCCCCTGCTTGGTGAACAGGGCGGCCGCGAGACGCCGCACGAATCCGCGGGCGGCTGCACCGCGGGTGCCCGCGCCGTCGACCGGGTGGGCCAGCCAATCCTTGGCGGCGTCCTCCAACTCGGCGGCGACCACCGACGCCTGTGCGAACCCGAATGAGCCCGCGGAGCCGCGCAGCTTGTGCGCCTCGTGCCGCAGATCCTCGACTGCGGCGGCGTCGTCGCCGGCGGTGATGAGCCGCTCGGCCAGCTCGGCGATCCCGCCCAGCTGGTCCCGCGCTCCCTTCAGGTACTCGTCCCGGAGACCGGGGGGGAGCCCGAGGTCGTCGTCTTGGCTCACGACTTCCAAGATATAGGTAGCTTCTTCTTTGACCTAATGACCGACCGCGCCGATCCCCCTCCTCCACGCCCTCCCATCCCCAGCCCCGGCGTGGGGTTGTGCGCCACGTGCCGTTGGGTGCGGACGGTGTCGAACCGGCGCGGATCGGTGTTCTATCGCTGCGGGCGGGCCGACGCCGACCCCCGCTTCCCCCGCTACCCCGCGCTCCCGGTTGTCACGTGCCCTGGCTACGAGTCCGCAGACCCAGCGCGAGCGTGACCAGCGCGAGAATGTCGAGCGCTTCGGCGATCGTGAGGAAGGAGAGCGTGGGAGCCTTAACTACACCGTTTGCTTCAGGGGCCGGCCCCTAAGGCGCGGCGGCCGGTCCCCGGCACCCCTACAAGCGAATTCCGTGCCGATGACGGACGCGGAGCTATCTCGCGCACCGGACGGCGCTTAGCGGGGCGCGCGCGCGCCGGTGTGACCGCGCTCACCTTGCAGTCTGCTGGTCGATTCCCCACTTTGATTCCCGCGCGCCCCCCCGATACCCCGTGCCTCGAGGTGCAATTGGTCCAACCCCGTTCGTTAGAGCGCGCCAAACAATTCTTCTTTCGATACTTCGAGCGGATCTTCGTCCTCCTGCTCGTCGCCTCTCTCCTCTGCATCAACTACCTGATCGACCAGAAGTTCGCGTTCCTGAGCTTCTACTATCTGCCCATCATTCTCGCGGGATTCTTCGGGGGACGCCGCTTCGCGGTGTTCTCGGGAGTGTTCGTGATGCTGCTCGTCTTCTTCTTCCAGGTGTTCGAAGGCCTGGGGATGGAAGCGGGGCTCAACGAGAACGCGCTGCTGACGCTGATCCCGTGGGCGGGGTTCCTGATCCTCACCGGCTACGTGGTGGGCGGTCTGGCGGAGCAGCGCGCAGCGCGGCTCGCCGACCTGAAAAACGCGTATCTCGCCACGCTCGAGGTTCTCACCTTCCACATCGAGACGAGCGAGCGACACCAGCAGGGACATTCGAACCGGGTGGCGGAGCTGGCGGCGGCGATTGGGACGGAGATGCAGCTCTCGGAGACGGAGATCGAGAATCTTCGGATTGCGTCGCTTCTGCACGAGGTGGGGACGGCGGATCAACGGTTGTTGCGGTTGTTGTCGCGCTCCGTGACGGACGAGACGGTGACTGTGGCGCGCGCCCTGCGCGGCGCCGCCGAGATCATCGCCGAGTATGCGCACTACTACGAGATCGTGGGCGACGATTGGGACATCGAGGCCCTGCCGATTCCTCTGACGGTGAAGGTGTTGGCGGTTGCCGACGCCTTCGAGACGTTACAGATGGCGACGCCGGTGCGACCGGCGTTCACGCGCTGGACCGCGCTCGAAGAAGTCGAAAAGGGGGCGGGGAAGACGTTTGCCGGCGAAGCCGTGCGCGGCCTGCGCGTCGTGGCGGGCAGACCGGAGAAGGAGCTGCGGGTCGGCTAGCTCGACGTGTCCGGGGGTGGACCCGACCGCCCGCTCGCGACGCCGCTCGCCACGCCGACACCGAACGCGACGGCAGTGCCTACCGTGATGATGGGGAGCGCGGCGATGGGGAGGACGACGGCGGCGGCGGCGACGCCGGCCAGCAGCGGCGCTGAGGGTTTCTGTATGGCGTCGACGTAGCGCAAACGGCGCCGGACGAAACTGCGACTCAATAGGTAGCCGCCGACGAGCGCGGCGGCAGTCACGGCCAACCAAAGCATTGCAGCCTCCTGACAGTATCGACCCGTACGCAACTTGCGGGGCCGGCGTTTCAGGCGCAAATCTTCACTTTATGACCTCAAAAACCCCGTTCCGACTGGCAACGGCGCTGCTGTGCGCCGGCGCTTCCTTTGTCTCAGGGCTGGCGGCCCAAACCGCCGCACCGCTCCGCGTCCCCTACGAGACGTTCACGCTCCCCAACGGTCTGCAAGTGATCGTACACGAGGACCACTCCGTGCCGGTGGTCTCGGTGAACATCTGGTACCACGTCGGGTCGGGGGATGAGCGCGCCGGTCGGACGGGGTTCGCCCACTTGTTCGAGCACATCATGTTCATGGGCTCGCAGCACGTGCCGACCGGGGATTTCGACCGGCTGCTCGAAGCCGCCGGCGGCGACAACAACGGCTCCACTACCGAAGACCGGACGAACTACTTCGAGGACGCGCCGGCCAATGCGCTGCCGCTGATGCTGTGGCTCGACTCGGATCGCATGGGCTTCCTGGTCCCCGAGATCACCGCCGAGAAGGTGGATCTGCAGCGGGGCGTGGTGCAGAACGAGCGGCGCCAGAGCTACGAGAACCGTCCCTACGGGCTCGCCGAGGAGAACATCATCAAGCGGCTGTATCCAGCGACGCACCCCTATAGCTGGCCGGTGATTGGATCGATGGCCGACCTGTCGGCGGCGACGCTCGAGGACGTGCGCAACTTCTTCCGGACCTACTACACGCCCAACAACGCCACGCTGGCGATCGCGGGCGACGTCACGCCCGGCGACGCGCGTCTGCTCGCCCAGCGCTACTTCGGCGACATTCCACGCGGCCCCACGGTGACGCGCCCGACGCCTCCGGCGGTCCTCTTGACCGCGGACGTCTACGGGACACTCGAGGATCGCGTGCAGACTCCGCGCGTCTACAACGCGTGGCACACCCAGAAGGCGTTCGCCGCCGACGACGCGGGGCTCGACGTGCTCGCCAACGTGCTCGCCGGGGGCCGTTCATCGCGTCTCTACCGGCGGCTCGTGTACGAGCTGCAGGTCGCTAGTGACGTCGTCGCGTTCCAAGACGGCGGCCGGCTGGATGGCAAGTTCGAGCTCTGGGTGACCGCGCGGCCCGGCCACACCCTGGGTGAGCTGCAGCGCGTCGTCGACGAGGAAGTACGCAAGCTCGCCGATGGCGGGCCGACGCTGCGGGAAGTGCAGCGCGCCCAGAACACTTTCGAGGCCCAGTTCCTCTCGCGCATGGAGCGGGTGGGGAGCTTTGGCGGCAAGGCCGACCAGCTCAGCTTCTACGCCTATTTCGTGGGCACGCCGGATTACTTCCAGCGCGATCTGGACCGCTATCTGAAGGTGACGCCCGCGGACGTGCAGCGCATCGCCCGCACCTACCTGGCGGACGCGCACCGCGTCGTGCTGAGCGTGGTGCCACAGGGCAAACCGGAGCTGGCGGTGCAACCGGCGGTGCAACCATGACCGGCGTCGTCCTGGCGTTCCTGCTCGTCCAAGGCGCGGCGGTCGATCGGACCAAGCCGCCGACCCTCTCGGCGCCTCCGGCGCTGAAGGTGCCCGCGGCGCGCACGGCCGCGCTGCCCAACGGACTCGAGCTCACGGTCGTCGAGTCGCACAAAGTGCCGGTCGTCGACGTCTCGCTCGTGATCGATGCGGGCGCGGTGCGCGACCCCGCGAACCTGCCCGGCCTCGCGACGTTCACGGCGACGATGTTGCAGCAGGGCGCCGGACGGCGCAGCGCCTTCGACATCGCCGATGAGACGGCCTTCCTCGGCGCCCAGTTGTCCGTGGTCGCCGGGTTCGACGTGGCGACGGTGACGCTCCACGTGCCGAAGCGGCGCCTCGCCGCCGGGCTCGATCTCCTGTCCGACCTCGTGCTTCGTCCCACGTTCCCCGACTCGGAGATCACCCGCCAACGCGACCTGCGGCGAACGCAGCTGATCCAGCAACGGGACGAACCGGTGCAGGTGGCGAACGTGGCGTTTCCAGCGATCGTGTACGGCGCCGCGCACCCCTACGGGCGTCCGCTGGCCGGGAACGACAGCTCGGTCACGGGGCTGACGCGAGAGCGCGTGATCGGCTTCTACGGCACGTTCTACCGGCCCAACACCGCCCGCCTGCTCGTCGTCGGCGACGTGACCCTCGAAGAGGCGCGGCATCTCGTCTCGACGCGTCTCGGAGGGTGGATGCGTGGGGCGGCCCCGAACACGCCGGTGGGCGCGGCTCCCCAGCCGGCGCCGCGCACGATCTATCTGATCGACAAGCCCGGCGCTGCGCAGTCGGTGATACGCATCGGGCACGTGGGGCCGGCGCGGGACACGCAGGACTACTTCGCGCTCCAGGTGCTGAACACCATCCTGGGGGGTTCGTTCACGTCGCGCCTGAACCAGAACCTGCGCGAGACGCATGGGTACACCTACGGCGCCGGCTCCGCGTTCGCGTTACGACGCGCCGGTGGGCCGTTCGTCGCGCAGGCGTCCGTCGTCACGGCCAAAACCGACAGCTCGCTCATCGAGTTTCTGAAGGAGCTGCGGCGCATCCGCGACGAGGCGGTGCCGGCGGCCGAGCTCGAGAAGGCCAAGCAGTACATCATTCTGGGCCTGCCCGGCGACTTCGAGACAACCGCGGGCGCGGCGTTCCGCTTCCGCGACCTGCTCGTCTACGGGCTGCCGCTCGACTATTACAGCGGCTATGTCGACCGCATCAAGGCGGTCTCGGCGGCGGACGTACAGCGCGTGGCGCGGCGCTACATCGATCCCGATAAGCTCGACATCGTGATCGTCGGCGACCGCAGCCAGATCGAGGCGGGCATCAAGGCGTTGAACGAAGGCCCTATCGTGTACCGCGACCTGTGGGGGCAGACGCTCCCGTAAGAATCGCCGCCGACATCGCGGGGAGCCCGAGCACCCGGTCCACGGCGCCGCGTTCGATGGCTTCCTTTGGCATGCCGAACACGACCGATGTGCGCTCGTCTTGCGCGAGGGTCGCTGCGCCGGCGCGCTTCATCTCGAGCAGGCCGGCCGCGCCATCGTCGCCCATCCCCGTCAGAATCACGCCCACGGCGTGAGCGCCCGCCGTCTGGGCCACCGAACGAAACAGCACGTCCACGCTGGGCCGGTGCCGCGACACCCGCGGACCATCCGCCAGCTCGACCTCGTAGTGCGCGCCGTGGCGCCGCAGCATGAGGTGGCGGTTGCCGGGCGCGATCAGCGCGCGTCCCTGTTGGACGCGATCTCCCGGGGCGGCTTCCTTGACTTCGATGCGACACAGCTGGTCCAGGCGCTGCGCGAACGCGGCCGTGAACCGCTCCGGCATGTGCTGGACGATGACGATCCCCGGGGCGTCTTCCGGCATCGCGGTAAGGATCGTTCGCAGGGCCTCGGTGCCGCCCGTGGAAGCGCCGATGGCGACGATGACGTTCGTCTGGCCGGGGCGGCGGTCCGAGCGGCGGCGGTGCGGCGTGAACGGAGCGGGCGGCAGCACGACATCGGCGCTGTGGCGCGGCAGCAGGGGTGTCGTGACCTCGCGCCGACGCACGCGCACTTCTGCCGCCTCGCGAACCACTTCGATCAGCGTCTCCGCCGAGTCGTGCAGGAAATCGCGCACGCCGAGCTGCGGCTTGGCGAGGACTTCGACGGCGCCTTCCTCGAGGGCCCGGATCGCCGCTGCGGTACCCCGGGCCGCAAGGCTCGAGCACACCACGACGGGGATCGGATCTTCGGTCATGATCTTCCTGAGGAAGGTCAGGCCGTCCATCCGGGGCATCTCGAGGTCCAGCAGGATCACGTCCGGCCGCGAGCGACCCATCTTATCCAACGCGATATAGGGATCGGCAGCCACGGTGACGACCATGCCGGGGTCCTGCGACAGAATCGCCGTGGCGGCCTGGCGCACGACGGCGGAGTCGTCGACGACGAGAACGCTGAGAACGCGCTTCGCCATCGCGGTCTAGCGCAGGCTCCGCGAGTAGACGGTGGGGATGATCGCGCGCGGCTGGTCGCGCATGCCGGTCAACGACTCGGCGTGCCCCAGGAAGAGGAGGCCGCCCTCCGCGAGCCGTCCGAGCAGCCGCGACACGACGTGCTCCTTGGATGCTGCATTGAAGTAGATCAGCACGTTGCGGCAGAAGATCAGGTCGAAGACATCGCCGACGGCGTACGTGTCCGCGTGCAGGTTCACCTGCTGGAAGCGGACGGTGGCCCGGATCTCCGGTCCCGCCTTCATCTTGTTCTGCTGATCTCCGGTGCCACGGAGCATGAAACGCTTCAGGTAGGCCGGGGGAATCTGTCCCGCCCGCTCGATAGGCCAGATGGCGGCGCGGGCTCGATCCAGCACGCGCGTGGAGATGTCGGTCGCGAGCACCTCGACGGTCCAGCCGGCGCTCGCCGGAAAATGGTGCAGCAAGCTCATCGCCAGCGAGACCGGCTCCTCGCCTGAGGAGCACGCGGCGCTCCAGGCCCGGATCTGCTTGGGGCGCGTGCCCGCGTCGCCGGCGGCCCGCCAGCGTGGCGCCAGCGTCTGTTCCAGGAACTCGAACTGGCGCGGTTCCCGGAAGAACTGCGTTTCGTGCGTGCAGATGTTGTTGATCAGCTCGACCCGTTCCGCCGGATGCGCGTCGTCCATTACGTGGCGGTAGTAGGCCTCGAAGCTCTCCAGGCCGAGCTCGCGGATGCGCCGCGACAGCCGCCCGACGAGGAGCGCCTTCTTGACCTCCGAGAGGAAGATCCCGGCTTCCTTGTGAATCAGCGCCTGGAAGAGCTTGAACTCCCGGTCGTTGAGCGGGCGGATGCCGAGTCCGGCGGACAGCACGTCAGTCTCGCACGGCCGCGAGGGCGGCGGTCCGGAAGTACCCGACCACCTTCCGCAGGCCGGTCGCCTGGCCCGCCATCTCCTCGGCCGTGGAGGCGAGCTCCTCGGCCGCCGAGGCGGCGCGCTGCGTGACTTGATCGACACTCGTCAGGGCACGGTTGATCTGCGAGATCCCCGACGCCTGTTCACCCGATGCGGCGGCGACTTCTTGGACCAGATCCGCCGTGCGCCGGATGGCCGGGACGAGCGCGCCCAGCAACTTGCCGGAGCGCTCGGCGATCCTCACGCTCGAGATCGCCAGCCCGCCGATTTCCTTCGCCGCCGTTTGGCTGCGCTCGGCGAGCTTGCGCACTTCGACGGCGACGACGGCGAACCCCTTGCCGTGCTCGCCCGCCCGCGCCGCTTCGATGGCAGCGTTCAACGCGAGGAGGTTCGTCTGGTAGGCGATCTCCTCGACGATCGAGATCTTCTCGGCAATCATGTTCATCGCCTGGACGGTGTCGAGCACGGCCTTGCCGCTCTCTTCGCCGTCGCGGGCCCCGCGGATTGCCGTTTGCTCCGTCTCCCGGCTGCTCTCGGCGTTGCGGGCGATCGAGGCACTCATCTCCTCGAGGCTCGACGTGGTCTCTTCGACCGACGCGGCCTGCTCGCTCGTGCCTTGCGACAAGGCATGCGACGTGGCGGAGACCTGTTCGGAGGCGGAGCTCAGCGCCATGGCGCCGGCCTTCACCTCGCCGATCACCTGCGAGAGCCGTCCCACCATCTGCGCCAGCGCGTTCCCCAGCGTGTCACGGCCGGAGCGCGGACGCACTTCGACGGTCAGATCGCCGCCCGCGACGCGCGCCGCGGCGTCGGCCATCGCTTCCGTGGTGCGGATCACGGTAGCCATCGAGCTGAGGAGCTGGCCGACTTCGTCCTGCGTCTCGGCGGCGACTTTGAGCGACGTGTCGCCTTCGGCCAGGCGCTCCGCCACGGCGACGCTGCGCCGCAGGGAACGGGTCACGCCGCGGATGATCACAACGGACAGGGCGCTGCACACGAGCAGCGTGACCAGGGTGATCAGCAGCGTGCCCACTTCGGTTTGCGTATTGATGCGCCGTGCGGCCGCGAACTCGCGGCCCACGTCGGCCGTCCGGCGAGCGGTGGCCGAGTCGAGCGCCAGGCGAAGTGCCGCGAAGCTCGCCCGCATCGTTTCGAGGTTGCCGTAGAGCGCATCGTTCCCGCTCCCGGCGATCAACCCTTCGGTGGTGCGGCGCGCGACGTCGTAGTAACCGATAAAGTCGTCCCGCAACCTGCTGAGCTCCGTGCGCGACACGACGGCGTTGGCTTCAGCCGCGCGCAGTGTGCGCTCGAACTCGTCGCGCAGGGAGTCGGCGTCGGCCAGACCGTCGAGATCGCTGGCGGCCGCCGCGTCCTGCAACCGCCGCTGCAAGAGGCCCAGCAGTCCCTGGAGGCGCTGCTGCGTCTGGAGCGCGGGGTAGTAGCCGCGCTCGATGCGCGACAACGCCCGGCGCTGCGCACCGCCGAACACGACGGTGGCAGCGAGAATCGCGGTCAGCGCCAGGCCGGCCAACACCGGCGCCAGGGCGATCTTCCGGGCGAGCGTCCAACGACTGAGCACGGCGGCCTTACCTGACCACCGCGATGACGCGGACTTCGCTGGTGAGCGGGGTCGCCGCGGAGACGTAGCCGACGCCGTACGGATGTTGACGGACGAACTCCAGCACGGCTGCGTCGGAATCGAGCGCCGGCGGGGGAATGGCCCGTCCCGAAAAGACCTGCTGCTGCCAGTAGCTCTTCATCGACGCCGTGTCGCGGTTCAAGACGCGGGCCGTGAAACGCCGCCGCAGCGTGGAGCCCTCAGGCTGGTCCACGGGCTGGGCCGCCTGGCCATTGCTCCAGGTCGCGCTCTTCTTGAGAAAGATGCGGGACAGGTCGTCGGCGCGGATCGTGACGAACGGATTGAAGCTGTTCACGATCACGACGAAGTCTCTGTCCTGGGCAGCGACGGGGGGGGGGGCCGTCAGAGCTCCCACGGCCAGCGTCAGTGCGACAATTGTCATGCGCATACAGTTTGCCCTTCCGTGACTTGTGGTGTGGGCAGCGTGACGTCGCCCAACAGCCGGTCTATGTCGAGAATCAGCACGAACTTCTTGTCGTCGAGCTTGCCCATCCCCACCAGATACTCCACGCTGACCCGGCTGCCGAAGGCGGGCGGTGGCTCGATGGCCTCGGGACCCAGATCGATCACCTGGCTCACCGCGTCCGCCAGCACGCCCATCACCAGATCCACGCCATCCACCTGGGCTTCGACGATCACGATGCAGGTGCGCTTCGTGATTGCGGTGGGCGCCAGGCCGAACTGCAGCGCGAGGTCCACCACCGGCACCACGCTGCCGCGGAGATTGATCACTCCGCGGACGGCGACCGGCGCATTGGGCACGCGCGTGATCGTGTCGTACTCCAGGATCTCCTTCACCTTCAGGATGCCGAAGGCGAATTCTTCGCCCGCGAGCTGGAAGGAGAGGTATTGCATCGTCATGTGCGTCTCCTTCCTAGAAGCGGGTGAACCCGTTGTCGTCATGCGCCAGAGCCGGCAATGCCGGGGCGCGCTTGTGTCCGTTGCCTTCCGGCTTTGGCGCTGGCGTCTTCGCCGGCGTTTTGACCGGCGCTTTTGTCGGCGCGTCGCTCATGCCCGTGACCCGGAAGAACGACATGAGCTGCTGCAGGCTCTCGGCCTGGCTGGCCATCTCCTCGGCCGTGGAGGCGAGCTCCTCGGACGCGGAGGCGTTGCGCTGCGTCACCTGGTCCACGCCCGTCAAGGCGCGGTTGATCTGCGAGACGCCCGACGCCTGCTCGGCGGTCGCGGCGGCGACTTCCTGCACCGTCTCGGCCGACCTGCGAATCGACGGCACCAGCTCGGTGAGGAGCTGCCCGGAGCGCTCGGCAACCTTCACACTCGAGCCCGCCAGCCCGCCGATTTCCTTGGCGGCCGTCTGGCTGCGCTCGGCGAGCTTACGCACTTCGGTGGCGACGACGGCAAAACCCTTGCCGTGCTCGCCGGCGCGCGCCGCTTCGATCGCGGCGTTCAAGGCGAGCAGGTTGGTCTGATACGCAATCTCCTCGACGATCGTGATTTTCTCGGCGATCGCGATCATCGCCTGTACGGTCTCGAGGACGGCCTTGCCGCTCTCCTCACCGTCGCGCGCCGCCTTGACGGCAGTTTGCTCGAGCTGGCGGCTGTTGTCGGCGTTCTTGGCGATCGACGCGCTCATCTGCTCGAGGCTCGACGTGGTCTCTTCGACCGACGCGGCCTGCTCGCTCGTGCCCTGTGACAGGCCCTGCGAGGTCGACGACACCTGCGACGCCGCGGCGCTGAGCGCATTGGCGCCCGACCGTACTTCGCCGATCACCTGGGACAGCTTGGCGATCATGCCCTGGAGGGCGGTGCCAAGTGCATCCCGGGACGACTGCGGCGTGACCGCGATCGTGAGGTCGCCGTTGGCGATCTGCACAGCCGCGTCCACTTTCTCCTTGGTCGATGCGATCATGCGGGCCATCGCCTGCAACAGCTGCCCCGTCTCGTCGCGCGAGGTGGCGTCCACCCGTACCTCGACGTCCCCTTCGGCCACCTGATTGGCCGCCTGGACCGCTGCAAGCAACGGCGTCGTGATCGATCGGGCGATCAGGATGCTCAGCGCGATGCCCACGAGCAACGCCAGGGCCAGCGCAAGCAGCGTGATCGTGAGAGCCCGGCTGATCTGGGCGCTGACGACCGGCGCACGGCTGGCCATCTTCTGCGAGTGGCTGACGGCGTAGTCATAGGCCGTCTGCTCGAGGCGACGCACCTCATCCTTCACGTCGGCCATGGCCGTGTTGGCCTCCGCGGGTGTCTTGATCCTTCCCTGCTCGATCGAGGCCACCACGCGATTGAAGCCCTGCTCGTAGGTAGAGGCGTCGGCGCGGAGCGACCGAATCACAGCCTTGCCGGAATCGCCGGTCTCCAAGCTGTCGAGCACCGCGATCCGCTCGAGGAGCCGGTCGCGCTGGTCTTTCCACTTGGTGATGTACTCGGCGACCTTCTCGGGCTGTGCGATGTTCAAGAAGACGTCCTTCTCGAAGCGGCGCATGCCGAGGGTGTTCGCCCGCACGCGCTGCGAGTGCTCCACCAGCGGGGACTCGACCTTGAGCACCCGCATTGCCAGGCTCGACGCGAGGCGGGTGCTCCGGTACCCGGAACCCGCCACCAGGGCGACCAGCGCGAGCAACAGGCCGAAGCCTACTGCGAGGCGCTTGCCGATCGACATGTTCTGCAACATTGACGTGCGTCCTTTCAATTCTTAGGAAACTGTGGGTGAGTGATTAACGGTCCGGCCCACTGCTTCGCGCAGCAGGGCCGGGACATCGAGAATGAGAGCCACGCGTCCATCGCCGAGGATCGTGGAGCCCGAGAGACCCGACAGGCCGTCGAGCCCGGCGCCCAGCGACTTGATGACCGCCTGGCGCTCGCCGTACAAGGCATCCACCGCGATCCCCGCGCGGCCGCCGGCGTGCTGTACCACCAACACGTGCTCGCGCTGTGGCGCCGCGCCGGTGGAGTTGAACCGGTCGCGCAGGCGGAGATAGGGCAGGGGCTCGCCGCGCAGGTTGATCACGCCGCGTCCATTCTCATCGCGGTGGGGATCGACCGGCAGCGCCAGGCATTCGAGCACCGCGTCGAGCGGGACGACGTACGTCTCGTCGCCGACGCCGACGCCGAACCCGTCGATGATGGCGAGGGTCAGCGGCAAGCGGATCGTGACCGCCGCCCCTTCCCCGTCCGCGCTCTCGATCGCGAGGGTGCCGCGCAGTGCCTCGATGTTGCGGCGCACGACGTCCATGCCCACGCCGCGCCCAGACAGATCAGTGACCGTCTCCGCCGTGGAGAACCCCGGGGCAAACACGAGCGCCAGCAGCTCGGCGTCCGGGAGCTGCTCCGGTGCGGGGGCGAGGCCCGTCGTGCGGGCACGCTCCGCGATGCGAGGCCGGTTGAAGCCGGCGCCGTCGTCGCGGATCTCGATCACGATCAACCCACCCTCGTGCGCGGCCCGCAGCGTGAGACACCCCTCCGGGGGCTTCCCCAACGCGGCGCGCAGCTCGGGTGACTCGATGCCATGGTCGATCGAGTTCCGGATCATGTGCGTGAGTGGATCGCGCAACCGCTCCACCACGCGCGTATCCATCTCGACTTCGTCCCCCTCGATCACCAGGCGTACCGCTTTGCCGTGCGCGCGGGCGACGTCCCGCACCGTGCGGGCGTACTGACGGAAGAAGGGACCCACCGGCACCATCCGGGCCTTCATCACCTGCTCTTGCAGCTCCATCTGCAGGCGATCGGCGTCGCGGTGTGCCTCGAGGATTTCTTGACCGACGTGTGCCGGCAGGGCGGCCATCATCTGGGCCACGCGCCCGCGGGCAATCGCGATCTCGCCAGTCAGGTTGAGCATCCGATCGAGCTTCGCGACGTCGACGCGCAACGTTCCCGTTTCCGCGGTGACGGTGGCGGTCGCGACGGCGGCAGGCTCGGCCGATACGGCGGCTTCGCCGGCCGGACGCGCGCACGCGGCCACGAGCGCGGCCTGCGTCGCCGCGAGGTCCGGCGGTGCCGTGTCCTGCCCCGCGGCGGCCGCGGCGAGCAGGCTCCGCAGCACGTCGACCGCGCGCAGCAGCAGCGTGGTCAGGTCCGCGTCGACGGCCAGCGCGCCATCGCGCAGGCGGTCGAGCAGGTCTTCCAGGCCATGCGCGAACTCAGCGATGCGCGGAAAGCCGACCATCAAGGCGTCGCCCTTGAGGCTGTGTGCGATGCGGAAGATCTCGTTGAGGAGCTCCGCGTCGTCGGGCCGAGCCTCGAGCGCCACCAGCGCCTCTTCGAGGGCGCGGAGATGCTCGCCAGCCTCGGTGAGGAACGTCTGGAGCAGCAGGTCGCGGTCGCGATCGGTCAGAGCCATCGTCAGATCTTCCTGACCCACGCGGCGCCGTCACCGGTCTGGAAGACCAGTTTACGACCCTGCGCGCCGCCGATATCCTCGGCGACGATCGGGATCCCAGCGTCGGCGAGCAGCCGGCGGGCGAGATCGACGTTCTTCATGCCCAGCGACTCGTTCGCCGACTGGAAGGCGTCGATGACGCTGGCGCCGCCGAACACCTTGGCTTTGAGCCGCACGCGCGGGCTGCCCAGCGCGGCCAGCTCGTCCAGGAGGCGGTGAATCGCGACGTTGCCGAAGCGGGGCGAGGAGATGCCATTCTCCACGCACTGCGGCAGCAGGAAGTGATTGAGGCCGCCGGCGCCGGTCGTCGGGTCCCACAGACAGACCGACACGCAGGAGCCGAGGATCGTCGTGACGGTGCACGCCTTGGGAGACGTGAACAGCTGTCCCACGTGGACGTAGGCGGTCGCCGCGTCGGGCGCGACGTCCACCGTCTCCGGGGAAGCCTCTTCGCCGACGAGTGCGGCCATGCGCTCGGCCAGGTTGCCCAGGCCGAACAGGACTTCGCGGCTCACAGACACACCCCCTGCGACCGCGCCCAGGCGCGAAGACCAGCGTGATGGAGCGCGCGGGCGGCGTGCATCGACAGGATCGAGAACAGCTCCTGGTCGACCGGCTCGATCCCCGTCTTCTGGGGCAACAGCTTGAAGAGTGCGATGACCCCCACCACGCGCCCGTTCAGATGCAGCGGAATGGAGACGATCGCGCTTTCTTCGGTGCCGCCGTGATCGGCGTCCACGCCGATGCCGTCGAGCAGCGCAAGACCACCATCGGGCCGACGCGCGTAGATGCCCATCTCTTCACAACCGACCAGATTCGCGACGATCTCCTTGATCGTCGTGAGCACGTCGGCCGGCATCGCCGCTTCGTGCAGCTCCCGCACGGCGGCCTGGAGCTTCGCCAGGTGGCCGATGCGTTGCTCGGCCGCCGCCAGCTGCTCGATGCAGCGGCGGCTGCCCGCGACCTGGTCGTCGAGCCGTTGGCGCAGCACCTGCTCGCGCTCGGTCTGGTGATCGTGCTCGGTGCGCCACAGCTCGACCTGCTCCTCCAGCCGTGCCAAACGCTCCTCCGCAGATTCAACGCGCATGCCCATGGTGGTCTCAGTTCCCCAGGATGCTGCGCACTTTGGCGAGCAGCACCGCGCCGTCGACCGGCTTGTTGATGTAGTCGTTGCACCCGCACTGAAAGCAGATCTCGAGGATCTTCGGCTCCGCGCGCGTGGTGACCATGATGACCGGGATCCCCTTGGTGGCTTCCTGCTTGCGCAGGATCCGCGTCGCCTCGAACCCGGTCTTTCGCGGCATGACCACATCCATCAGGATGAGGTCCGGCTGCTCCGCCGTGGCGACCTCGATCGCCTCCTGCCCGTCCTGGGCAGTCAGCAGGTCGTAGCCCGCGCCCGCGAGAATCATGCGGTGCATGGTCAGCGCGGTGACGGAGTCGTCGGCCAACAGAATTCGCTTGCTCGGCATGGTCGGTCCTTGCTCGTGAGTGATCAGGCCGCGGGTTGCGGCTCAGGGAAACGGCTCGCCAGCCACCCGCTGCCGATCAACTCGGAGGCGGACAGCGGCGCGGCGAAGAGGTAGCCCTGAGCGAGGTCGATGCCGAAGTCCTGCAGGGACAGGAGGTCCGTCGCGTCTTCCACGCCCTCGCCGACGACGCGGGCGCCGAGCTTGAGGCCCAGCTGGGCGATGGAGTCCAGGACGGCGCGGCGCTGCAGGTCGCCGAGCGCGCCGTGGACGAAGTACCGATCGATTTTCAAGTATTCCGGCTGGGTGTCGAGCATCATCCCGTAGTTGGAGTGCCCGAGCCCAACGTCGTCGAGCGCGATGCGCGCACCGAGCGTGCGGAGCGCCTGCAGCGCCCGCGAAAATGTGACGCCGTCCCAGGCCCGCGCGTGCTCAACGATTTCGATCGTGAGACGAGATGGGTGAATGCCCTGGCGGTCGGTGACGGCGTCGAGAAACGATGGAAAGTCGGTATCCCGGCCCAGCGTCGAGGCGTGCACGTTCAGCGACAGCCTCGGGGTGCCGGGCAAGACGGCGGCGGCTTGCAGCGCGGCTGCGATGCAGGCGCGATCGACGATCGGCTCAACCCGCTTGCGGCGGACGTACTCGAACATCACGTCTGCCCTTGCGGCGTTGCTGCCCTGCGGGCCGCGGGTCAGGCACTCGAGCGTGTGCAGCCGGAGGACCTCACCATCGAGCTCCACGACCGGCTGAAAGACGACCGTCAGGCCGTCGGTGCCGAGAATCTGATCGAGGAGATGCATTAGGCCGCGCACCCCAGCACCTGCATCGCGACACGCGCGACATCGGAGAGTGCAGTCGACTTGTGGAGGAACGCATCGGCCCCGCGGCGCAGCGCTTCCTGCGCGACATCGGCGGAGCTGTAGGCGGTGAGCACGATGATGCGCGTCTTGGGACAGCACGCCCGCACCATGCTCACGAGATCGAGGCCCTCGGCGCCGTGGATCCCGCTCAGGCGGAGATCGGCGATCACGAGGTCGTATCGGATGTTGTCCAGCAAGGCCTGCGCTTCTTCTATTTCGCGCGCGCAGTCCACAGTGCAGTCCTGCGCGAGGATGTACTGCTCAATCGCGAACAGGATCGATTCTTCGTCGTCGACAACCAGGATGTGAGGCACTCCAGCTCCAGCGAAACAGGTGGAAACGACTGCTGCCGGAGGGGGATAAGGCAAGGCGCGTGCCCGGTTGGGGCCCGTCGCTAATCGACTGTGACTACGCGAGTTGTGTTTGGGAGCGGCGAAGCAAGCGCGATTTTTTCTGAATTCGGGACCGGCGCCTTCTAGGACTTGGACACGTCGATCCGCAGCGATTTGATCTTCTGATAGAGCGTGCTGCGCGGAATGCCGAGGCGCGTTGCAGCCTCCGCCACGCGACCGCCCACGTCCTGGAGCACGTGTTCGATGTGACGCCGCTCCAACTCGGCGAGCGTGAGCGTGCCGTCGGCGGACGGCGTAGCCGCGGTGCCCCCCGGCAAGGGATCGAAATGCAGGTCGCCGGGACCGAGCACGGCGTCGGTCGAAAGCAGCACCGCGCGCTCCAGCACGTTGCGCAGCTCGCGGATGTTGCCGGGCCAGGGATAGGCCTGCAGCGCGCTCAGCGCGGCGGCGCTGAGGCTGGCCCGGCGGCCGCGCGGTACCGACAACCGCTCCAACAGATCGGCGGCGATGAGCGTCGTATCCTCCCGGCGCTCCCGCAGCGGCGGCACCCGCAGCACCAGCGTACTGATGCGGAAATACAGATCACTCCGGAAGCGCTGTTCCTGGGAGAGGCGGGCCAGGTCGTGCGACGTCGCCGCGATGAGCCGGAGGTCGACGGTTCGGTCACGCACGTCGCCGAGCCGGCGGAAGCGCTTGTCTTCGAGCACGGTGAGGAGTTTCGGCTGGATCAGCGGATCGACGTCCCCGATCTCGTCCAGAAACACGGTGCCGCGGTGTGCGACCTCGAGCAGGCCGAGCTTGTTGCTGGCGGCTCCGGTGAACGCGCCCTTGGCATACCCGAACAGCTCGGACTCGAGCAGCTCGCGCGACAGCCCCGCGCAATTCAGGTCGACGAACGCCTCGCGCGCCCGAGCGGAGTGTTCGTGCAGCCAGCGCGCGAGCACGCCCTTGCCGGCGCCCGTCTCGCCTAGAATCAGCACCGGACTATCGGCGTCGGCCATTTTCTCCGCCTGCTCGGCGAGACGCCGCATCGCCGGACTCACACCCAGGAAGGGATTCAATGCGGCGCGGCCGCGCCGGGCTTCGCCCGCGAGGTCACGCCGGTGCGTCCGCTCGCGCTCGATCAGCCGCTGCAGCAGGACAAGGAGGGCAGGGAGCTCGACCGGCTTCATGAGGAAGTGGTCGGCGCCCTCCTTGATGGCACGGACCGCCAGGTCGATCGTCCCCTGGCCCGTGAGAATGACCACAGGAAGATCGGGATCGAGCGTCTTGAGGCGCGGCAGCAGCTCGAGCGCGTTACCGTCGGGGAGCCCGTAGTCCAGGACCGCGGCATCGGGGTGGGCATCGCGACAGACTTCCTCCGCCGAGGCGCAGCTGTCGGCTTCCACAACCTCGTAATCCTGTAGCTCGAGGAAATCGCGGACCGCGAAGCGGATCCGCTCTTCGTCGTCGACGATCAGGATCTTGGGTTTCGTCATGCCGTCACTCCCACCGCCCGCTTCAGGCGCACTGTGATCAGGGCGCCGCCCGTTTCACGATTCTCGGCCTCGACGTCTCCGCCGTGCTGCTCGACGATCCGTTGGACGATCGAGAGGCCCAACCCCGTCCCGCCGCGCCGCCGCGTGAAGAACGGCTCGAAGATGTTGGCCATGTCCTCCGGGCGGATCCCGGGCCCCTGGTCCGCCACGGAAAGCTCGATCCCCACGGTGGCCGAAGCTAGGACCGGGGCCGCCTGCACCACCACCTGGCTGCCGCGCGGGGAGTGCTGGATCGCGTTGTCGATCAGGTTCTGGAGCACCTGAAGCATGCGCGCGGGGTCGAGCGGGAGGAGTGGCAGGTCGTCGGCGACCTCCGCGACGAGGCGGACTCCTGTCTGCTCGGCGAGCGGTGTGCAGGCGGCGATCGCCCGTGTCACCACAGGACCGACGGCCGTGTCCGCCAGATCGAGGCGGGGCGGCCGGCCGTAGTCGAGCAGGTCGCTCATGAGGCGGCTGAGGCGGTTCACCTCCTGACGCAGCGTCTCGGTGTAGCGCGCGTACGCCGGCTGCGGGCCAAAGCGCGCTTCCAGCGCATCCACGGTGGCGGAAATGGCGAACAGCGGGTTGCGCACCTCGTGGGCCACACCGGCGACCACGGCGCCCAGCGCGGACATCGTTTCGGCGCGGCGCAAGGATTCTTGCAGGTGTCGGGCGCGCTCCTCGGCGTGCTTGCGCTCCGTGATGTCGCTCGACACGCCCATGAACGCGATGACCTGCCCTTCCGCGTCCTTCACTTGGGCCGTCGTCAGCGCAATCGCGAAGTCCGTCCCGTCCTTGCGCCGGTTGTACAGCTCGCCGCTCCACCCGCCGCGTGCGGTGGCCGCGAGAAGCTCGCTTCGCAGGCTGGGCGGATTCCGCGGAGAGTCCAGCAACGACACGTGCCGGCCGATGACCTCTTCCGCGGTGTAGCCGGCTTGCTCCAGGAAGGCTCCGTTGACGAAGGTGAGCCGATCCTCAAGATCGGTGATGGTGATGGCCTCGGTCGTGCTCTCCACCGCCAAGGCAAGGAGCCGGAGTTGCTGCTCGGCTCGCTTGCGTTCGGTGATGTCGATCGCGGAGCCGAGGGTGTGCGGTACGCCGTCGATCTCGATGACCTCCACCGACACCAGGACGTCGAGTAGCGGCCCCGCCTTGGTTCGCATCTTCAGGTCCATGTGTCGGAGTCGACCGTGCTTCTTCAGGTCGCGCAGCATCTCGTCACGTCCTTCGGGGATGGGCCAGAGGACGTCTCGGGCGGCCTTCCCGACCACCTCCTCGCGGGTAAACCCTGTCGCCTCGAAGTACGCATCGTTCGCGTCCACCACGGCGCCGTCGTCGATACGCGAAATCACGCTCGGATTTGGACTCAGCCGGAACGCCGTCGCGAACTTCTCCTCCGACTTGCGCAAGGCGACTCCGGTGCGCGCCCGCTCGGCAGCCTCGAGCGCGAGCGCCGCCAGGTCGGCGATCGATCCGGCGAAGCTCTGCTCCGCCGGGGTCCAATCGCGCGTCGGCCCGATGTGCTCGTGACAGACCACGCCCGCCACCCGCCCCCCGACCCGGATCGGTGCGTCGAGCAACGAGGTGATGCCGAACGGGTTGAGGTAAGGGCCGCTCAGTTCCGCGGTCCGGGGCTCGGTG
>Ga0193739_1000048_pt1 | contig 29233 bp, 32 predicted proteins | sample L2a2metaG_FD_144926 | JGI IMG/M metagenome (GOLD analysis project Ga0193739, IMG submission 144926) | Soil microbial communities from a riparian zone of the East river system, Colorado, United States - L2a2 | ecosystem: Environmental > Terrestrial > Soil > Riparian zone | place: USA: East River...
CACCTTCTCCATCTCATCGACGGTGTTGTAGCAATGCGGTGAGAGCCGGATCGAGCCCTCGCGCAGGCTGCACACGACGCGCGCGCGCTTCATCCCATGATAGGCCTCGGCCGGCTTGGCCGGAGCGACGCACAGAATCGCGGACCGATGCCCGTTCTCGGTGGGGGAGGTGATCCGCACTCCGTTTTCCTCCGCCCACTTCAGCAGCGGCGCGTGCGTGGCGCGGGTGACCTCGGCGATGTCGCGCACGCCGATCTCCAGCAAGAGGCCGAGCGACGCCGTCATCCCGACGAAATCCTGATAGGGCAACGTGATCATCTCGAAGCGGCGGGCATCGGAACGGAATGTCGGGTTGTACTCGGTGAGCCGCGAGAAGTCGTCCGTGCCTTCGAACGCCATCCATCCGGTGATGAGGGGCTCGAGACTCGGGACGAGTTCCTTGCGGACGTATACGAATCCCGAGCCCCATGGCGAGAGCAACCATTTTTGCCCGCCGCACGCGAGAATATCCACGGGAGTATCCTGCACATCGAGCACCGAGTTCCCAATGCCCTGGATGCCGTCGACGACCAGGTAGGTGCCGTTGGCGCGGCAGGCGGCGCCCAGCTTTTTCAGATCGGCGCGGTAGCCGTTGGAGAACTGCACGAATGAGACGGCGAGCACGCGCACGCGGGGATCGCGCAGCCGCTCGAGCAAATACTCCTCGTCGGGCCATCCCTCCGGCCGGCAGCGCGCCATTTCGACTTTGATGCCTTGATCCCGGAGCAGCAGCCACGGATAGACGTTCGCCGGGAACTCCTTGTCCGACAGCAACACGACGTCCCCCGTCTTGAGCGGCAGCGCGCGGGCCGCAAGGTGCAAGCCGAAGCCGGTGTTCGTGGCGAGCGCGATCTCCGACGGGTCTGCATTGATCAGCTGCGCGATGCCGAGCCGTGCCGCGGCGAGACCGGCGAACAGTTCGCGATCGGGCAGCAGGTAAGGAGCAGTGCGTTTGGCGGTGAATTCGTCGAGCGCGCGACGGGTGCGCTCCGGGATCGGCCCGATGGATGCGTTGTTGAGGTAGACCGTGTCGGCCGTCCACGGAAATTCCGAGGTGCGCAGCGCCTTGAAAGTCTCGCGCAGCGCGCGCACGTGCGTGGGGTGGTATGCGATCTCGGTCATGCGACGCGGCCCCCCCCCAACGCGCGCACGTCGAGCGCGTCGCGCAAGCCGTCACCCAGCAGATTGAGTCCCAGGACGGCGACGCCGATCGCGACGCCGGGCGCGATCGACACCCACGGGGCGACGCGCAGCAGATCGCGACCTTCGGCCACCATCGCGCCCCACGAGGGCGTCGGCGGCTGCGCGCCCAGTCCGATGAACGACAGCGCCGCTTCCGCCATGATCGCGCCGCCGATGCCGAGCGTCGCCGCAACAATCACGGGCGCGATTACGTTGGGCAGTACGTGGCGCGCGATGATCCGGACGTCCGACGCGCCGAGAGCGCGCGCCGCCTGCACGTACTCGAGGCCGCGCGCCAGCAGCACCTGGCCGCGGACGATGCGCGCCATGCCGGCCCAGCCCACGATCCCGATGACGACGAACACGACCGGCAGCGACGGCTTCACCGCGGCGGCGATGGCGATCAGGAGCAGCAACGATGGAAAGGCGAGCGTGACGTCTGCGATGCGCATGATCACGCCGTCCATCCAGCGGCCGTAGTAACCAGACACGAGTCCTAACGTCACACCGAGCGTCAGAGCGATGCTCTGACTGATCAAGCCGACCGCAAGCGATAGGCGGGCGCCGTACAGCACGCGCGACAACACGTCGCGTCCCTGCGCGTCGCTGCCGAGGAGAAAGGCGCCGGAAGGTGGATGCAAACTTGCAGAGAGATCACCGCGGAACGGGTCACCGGGAGCGAGCCATGGAGCCAGCAACGCCAGCACGGCGAGTGTCCCGACTAATCCCAGGCCGAAGCGAGCCCAGGGGTCGCGAGCGAGTCGGGTCCAAAAGAGTGGCGCCGCCATGGGGGTCTCGACTACGTTACTCGGGACTTCACCCCCCGGGCAAGCGGATACTGATGTGAAGCGCGATACACCGTTCACCCTCGTGCTGGGCGGGGGCGGGATGAAGGGGCTCGCCCACGTGGGCGTGCTCCAGGCGCTCCTCGAACGAGGCCACCGCCCCACCCGAATCATCGGCTCAAGTGTCGGCGCGCTCGTCGGCGCGGCCTGGGCCGGGGGCATGGGGATCGCCAAGCTGCGCGAGATTGCGCTGGAGCTCCGGCGCAAGGACGTCTTCGCCGTCGCGCACGCCGATATGGCATTCAAGCGCATGCGCTCGCCGGCGCTGTTCCGGCGCGAGCCGCTCGAGCAGCTGATTACGCGCACGGTCGGCGATCTCACCTTCCAGCAGCTCGATCCCCCCGTCGTCGTGAATACCGTGGACCTGAACTCGGGCATGCAGGTCTTCTGGGGTCTCCCCGGGCTCGACGACATCCGCGTCGCCGATGCGGTGTTCGCTTCGTGCGCGCTCCCCGGCTACTTCCCGCCGCACGAGATCGGTGGCCGCTTCTTTGTCGACGGCGCCGTCGTCGCCAATGTCCCCTTCGTCGCCGCGCGCGCCCTCGGCCCGGAGTTGATCGTCGCGGTGGACGTGTCCGCGTCGAGCGTGCTCACGGCCGATGCACAGGACGAAGGCTTCGCGGGGGTGTTCGCGCGCGCGACCGAAATCCTGATGCAGACGCTGCTCGAGCAGCGGGTGCGCACCTGGACGACGCCGCCGGTCTACTATATCCAGCCGCGCGTCGAGCACGTCACCATGTTCTCGTTCGATCACCTGCGCGAGGAAGTCGAGGAGGGCTACCGCGCAACGAACGCGGCGCTCGACCGCGCCGACGAGTGGCCCGAGCCCGGCGACGTGGGAATCTTCCCGAAACGGCGAGTGATGGTGCGCGTGGAGCGCGAGCGCTGCATCGGCTGCGGCGCCTGCCTGGTGCACGGGCCGCAAGGCATGTTCGTGCTCGACTCGGAGCGGAAAGCGGTCGTGACGCAGCCCGATCAGGAATGGTCGCCGATGGACGGCGGCTACATCCGGCACTGCCCCACGTATGCGATCATTGCGCGGCCGGCCGGGCAGGCGAAAGAGATGCGCCGATCAGGATGAGTTGAACGCTAGGAGGAGACTTGTGATTCGATGTCCCGCAGATCGCGGATCACACGGTCCCAGTTGTAGTAGGTCTCGATCGCCTTGCGGCCCGCTTGTCCCAGCCGGCGCGCCAGCAGTTGATCGCCAAGGAGGCGCTTGAGCGCGGTGGCGACCGCTTCCGGATCGTCGGGGTTCACGACGAGCCCCGTCTCCCCGTCGTGCACTGCTTCGGCCAAGCCGCCCGACTGCCCGGCGATCACCGGCAGGCCACAGGCGCTCGCTTCCGCCAGCGCGACCCCGAACCCCTCGACGCGCGAGCCGTCGGCGCGGCGCGACACGCCGACGTACGCGATGGCGATGTTGAAGACGGCGGGCAGCTCCGCTTCAGGCACGTTGCCGACGAAGCGCACGTGCTCGGCGATGTTCAGCTCTTCGGCCAGCCGCTGATACGTCTTGCGCTGTTTCCCGCTCCCGACGATCAGGTAATTCACGTCCATGCCGTCGTGCCGGCATTGGGCCACGGCGCGGAGCGCCATGTCCACGCCTTTGTAGGCCTCGAGCCGCGCCACCGTGAGCACCCACGGCGCCTGGCCATTGATGTGATAGCGCGAGCGCACGGCGTGCGTGTCGATCCCGGGACGGAACTGCTCGGGGTCGGTGCCGAGGGGAACGAGGCGCACGTGCTCGGCGAGCGGATCGAGCCCCAGCTCACGCAGCACCTTCTGCGCCTGCTCTCGCGTCCACTGGCTGTTGGCGACGACCGCGTCCGCCGAGCCGAACAGCGCCTTCGCCGTCTTGCGCGCGAAGCGTGAGTGATGGATCGCGTGCAGCTCTTTCAGCAGATCGCCGCCGTGGACGAACACACCGTACTTGGTACCGACGCGCTCGTGCATCCATTTGGCCGGATAGGTGCACGGCCGGATCGAATCGCACCACGCGAACCGCGGCTTGTGGTGGCGGGCGAGCGTGGCGACGCGCCGTGACCAGAAGAGCAACCCTGCGAGATTGCGCAATGCCTTGCTGGGAACGGGCAGGCGATCCACGATGGCGCCGCTGAAGCGCACGTCGGAATCCTGCGAGTCGCGGTGTTGGCCGGTGGAGACGAGCAGCTCGCCGCGGGGATACCGGAGCGTGACCTCGCCCATCATCCGGGCGATGCCGGTTTGCATCGGCGGGAATTCGCCGGTCAGCAGGAAGGTCTTAGCCAACGCGTTGTCTCTCCCAGAGAAAAGCATACTTGAAGAACACGGACGCCGCACTCATCCCCGCGTGAATCACGCCGAGGCGCCCGTCGAAGACGCTGCCGTGCAGAAAGTAATCCCGCCAGAACCGGAACGCGGGCCGCAACGCCACGTCGCTGAATGATGCGCGCCGCCCCTGGGCCGCCATGTCGGCCGCGCTCATGCGGCCGTAGGCGACGATCTTGTCCAGGTGATGTCCCAGGTCCTTGTAGGGCGTGTGATCCAACTCGTTGATGAGCGAGCCAATCGCTCCAGCCTCGCTCGCGGGCACGACGAGGCCCGGATGGGCTGTCTTCCCGCCGAAGCGCCGCGCGCGCCGAAACAGCCGCACCACCCAGTCCCGGCCCCAATGTCCGCGGCGCATGAGGTGTCCATGAAAGAGATTGCGGCGCTTCACTCGGTATGCCTCGTGGCGCGGCGCTCCGACGACCTCGGCCAGCTCGGCAGCGAGGGCCGGTCCAACGCGCTCGTCGGCGTCGAGCGCAAAGACCCACTCGTGCTTTGCAGCCGCGATCCCCGCGTTGCGCTGCGCGGCAATTCCCGGCGCGGCACCATCGAGCACACGGGCTCCGGCTGCCGCGGCCTTGGCCGCCGTTCCGTCAGTTGATCCCGCGTCGACGACGATCACTTCACCCGCCCACGACAGCTCGCGGACGCAGTCGGCAATCTGACTGGCTTCATTGAGCGTGGGGATGACGACCGTAAGGGGCGCCTTGGAAGGCATGTCCCGAATGTTAACGGGAGCGTTCCGCCGCGAGCAATCGTGCCATCGTCACGCGAGATTCTCGTGGCCTCCATCGGCGAGCAGCTCCTCGATCTTGTCCTTGAGACGCTGGCTGGCGCGACCGTCCAACCCATGGAAGTAGTAGGCCCGTTGCTCGTCGGCGGCTTCCCGCATGGCGGGTGTGGGGTTCAGCGCCTGCTCAATCGCCTCGCCCAGCCGCTCGGGCGAATCCACGTGCACGAACGCGCCCTTCAAGAACTTTCGGTTGTCTTCGGTGAGCAGCGGCTGGCCGTCGCTGTGAACCAGGCGGTCGCATGGGAGGTCGTAGACGATACCGGTCTTGCCCAGGGCCAGGAAGTCGAAGACAGTGCTGGAGGCTTCACTGACCAGCGTGTCCGCGGCCGCCATGTATGGCACGATGTTGTACTCGCTGGGCGGCAGCAGCACGCTGTGCGGGTATTTTTTGACCCGCCGCTCGAAGATCCGGTGCTGCCGGTGCGGGGCATACTTTCCCATCCAGCTGTAGTGATGGAGCTTGACGATCAAGTTGTAGCGGTCCTGGGTCGCCGCGAAGATCGCGTCTTGTACGTCGTACATGCAGGTTGGCTTGTAGGTGGGCGCAAAGAGCACGGTTCGCCGGTCCGGGTCGAGGCTCCAGCGCCGCAGCAATTCCGCGCCGGCGCGGTACCGGCCCTGGAAGTACCAGTCCAGCTTGGGCAGACCAATCAGGTGCACCTCGCTTTTCCCTTGAAAACCGGACTGTTCGAGCCGCTCCACGCGGTAACGGCCTTCGACAAAGATCTGGTACCGGGTGTCGAGATGCTTGGCGAGGTTGCGATACAGGAGATTCTTGATCCCGGTGCCATGGTTGAGGAAGCAGAGGAGAGTCCGGCCATAAGCCTCGGCATCGCGGATCGTGTCGCCCGCGATCACGACATCGAACCCGCGCTTCTCCTCCGTGAACCGGTAGCCCTGGCGAACCCACTGATCCACAATCGGCGGCCGGTAGCGGAAGTTGACGAAGAACCGCCGGACGCGTTCCTCGTCCAAGGAGAAGAAGATGTCGTAGCGGTCGTCGCCCTGAAACAGCTCGATCACTGGGTCGAACGCCGCCTTGTGGTAGACGAATCCGATTTTGAACAGCAGTCGCAGTCGGCGCCGGGCCATCCGCGGCTATTCCCTGCCATCCTGGGCATACCGGGCGTGGTTGGCCTTCGCGTGTTCGTAGGCGGCCGGGGTGTCGATGTCGATCCAATGGCTGGAAGCCGGGATCGCCACCGCCTCGAAGTCTTCGGCGGCGATGAGTTCCCGCACTCCCTCGGTGATGCTGTCACGACCCCGGCCGATCTGCCGGCCCATGGCGTCGAAATACCGTCGGGTCAGCCGGAAAACACCGCAGTCGACGGCGTTGAAGTGAGCCAGTTCCTTCCCGATCCGAATAATTCGGCCCGCATCGACCCAGACCTTGGTGGCGTCCTCCAGGTCGTATACCAGCTCGATGCGTGGATCTACCAGCAGGTGATTCCGGCCGGGCGGCGCGTCGATCATCGCCTGCAGCGCCTCGGACGGAACGAGGTGGTCCGCCATGGAGAGCAGAACCTCCTCGTCCGGGTCTAACACCGTGCCTGCGAGGTGCACCGAGATCCCGTTGCCTCGCTGCCATTCCGGGTTCCTGACCACGGTGACCGCGTAGCCCAAGTTACTGTGGGCGGTGAGGTACTCGACGATCGCGTCCCCCCGGAATCCTACGATCACGATGAATTCCGAGATCCCCGCGGCGGCGAAGTTCCGCATGATCCCGGAGAGAATGGTCCCGCTCCCGAACCGCAGGAGGGTCTTCGGAGTGTCGTTGGAAGGGCTGGCGAGCCGGCTTCCCCGTCCCGCGGCAGTGATGATGGTCCTCATCTGTGATGATGAATCACGTCTCCGAACTTAGTTATAATGGGACTTCGATGCACGTCGTAGTCGCGTCCCATCACCGGCTCCCGGTCGAAGGATACGGCGGACCACAGCGCGTCGTCGTCGCGCTGGTTCGCGGGCTCGCGGCGCTCGGGCATCGCGTGACGCTTCTCGCCCAACCGGGCACGAAGGTCGCTGAAGCTGCAAAGATCGTGGAGGTCGCGCCACGCGTTCTCAAGAACGCGGGCGGCGATCTCACCCGGTTCATTCCCGAAGGCGCCGAGATCCTGCACGCGCATTTTCCGATCAAACAGGGACCGAAGGGCCTGCCCTTCGTGCAGACGCTGCACGGCAACTGGAAGCCGGAGACGCCACTCCCTCCCAACACAATTTTTCTGTCGCGCGACCATGCGAAACGGCATGGCAGCACGGTGTTCGTCTACAACGGGCTCGATCCCGCCGAGTACATTTTTCGCGGCCGCAAGGAGCAGTGGGATCTCTTCCTCGGCAAGCTGCACAGTGATCGCGGTTACCACTGGGCGGTGGATGCGGCCAAGCGTACCGGCCGGCGGCTGATCATCGCGGGCGGTTGGCGGCCGAGCTTCACCGGTGGCGTCAAATACGTCGGCGAAGTCGGCGGCAAGCGAAAGGCCGTGCTCCTCGCCCGCGCGCGCTGCTTGTGGATGCCGGCACAGTGGGACGAGCCCTTCGGCCTGCCGACGATCGAGGCGCTGTTCTCGGGCACGCCCGTGGTCGGCACGCGGCGCGGCGCGTTGCCGGAAATCGTCACCCCGGCGGTCGGCGTGTTGCGCGACACACTCGACGAGCTGATCAGCGCGGGGGACAAGGTCACGACGCTCGACCCTCGAGCCTGCCGGGAGCGCGCCGAGCGGCACTTCACGCATCTGGTGATGGCGGAGGCCTACGTGCGCATCTACCAACAGATGCTCCAGAAGGGCGAGCTGCAATAGACCGGTCGCTGCTGCGCGTGCTCGTCTTTGCAGGACTGCTACGGCTGCTCGCGGCGGTTTTCAGTCAGGGGTTCCTCGCCAGCGACGATCATCACGTCGTCATCACCGCGGCGGATCTGATCGCCACCGGAACCGCACTGCCAGTCACGTACGCGCGTTCCGCGCTCCTCCCCGGAGTGATCGGCGCGATCATGGCGGTGACACGGAGCATCGGCCTCCACGACCCCGGTGTCGAGATGCTCATCGTGCGTCTCCTCCAGGCTGCCTACTCCCTGCTCGTCGTCTACTTCGTCTACAAGATCCTGGAGCGCTCCGGCCGGGACAGCGCGATGCTGGGCGCACTCCTGGCCGCGGCGTTCTTCGCGATGCCGATGACGGCGGTGCATCAGCTCGAGGAGTCGGTCTGCGTGGTCCCCCTGCTGGCCGCGTTATGGTGGTGGCAACGCAGTGAGGCCCGCGATCAGCCGTCAGCCGTGTGGGGAGCGCTCGCGGGCGCAGCGCTGGGCATCGCGCTCCTGCTTCGCTTTCCTTTGATCGGCTTCGCCGCCGCGTTTGCGGGGCTGGTCCTGATACGCCCGCGGCCGGTCACCCTGGCGGACAAGGCCGCGTTTGTGGGCGGGCTCGCGCTGGTCGTGGTGCTCCAGGGCTACAGCAACTCACTGATCAATCATCAGTGGTGGTATTCGTTCACGCAGCGCCTCGGCGCGATGCTGCATCCCCTGCGCATGGCGGTCGATGCGGAGGGATACCCCAGCAGCCCGCCGTGGCACTACGTCCTGACGCTGCTCGCCGCGCTCATTCCTCCGGTTTCGATTCTGCTGCTCGCCGCGGCGGTGAAAGGCGCTCGCCGGTTTCCGGTACTCGGGATCGCGACGCTCGCGTTCCTGGTGAGTCACAGCCTGATCGCGAACAAGCAGGAGCGATTTCTGCTGCCGATTCTTCCCGTTCTGTTCATCCTGATGGTAGCCGGGCTGCCCTGGCTGGCGGGACGCATCGCACCGGCGTATCGCGGGATGTGGTGGTACTTCTGGACTGTGAATGCCGCGCTGCTCTTCGTCCTGACGTTCAGCTTCGCGAAGAAGGACCGCGTCGCTCCGCTGCTGTACGTCTACCGCCGCCACGACGCGACGGGCGTCCTCGTGGCGCAATACAATCAGACGTTTCATGTGCCCGACTACTATCTGGGACGGCCACGTCCTCCCCTCCTGGTTCTCGAAGGGCGCGAAACGACGCCAGTCGAGGCGCGGTCGGTGAATTACGTGATTCTCTACAGCGACACGCCGGAAAACGACCGCGTGTTTCTGGAAGGTCAACTCAATCGCAAGCTGACGCTGCTGACCGTCATCACGCCGAGTCTCGCGGACCGGCTGGCGCACGCCATCAATCCGCGCCACAACAAGGCGCGCACGGCCCTGATCTACACGACCTTGTAGTTGCGGAACTCGAAGACGCGGGCGCCGGTCAGCCGCTCGATCCACTCGGAGACGTAGAAGCGGATGTGCTTGGGCTTGAAGCGCGCGGGCCCGATGACGCGCTCGGGATCATGGGTCCGCTCGGCGATCCACTCACGCGCGGCCGCGGGATGCGTGCCGCCGAAGTCACGCAGCAGCGGGATCCACTCCAGGAAGCCGCGCGCCTGTTCCTTATCAAACCGATTGCCTCCCCACGGGTAGATCGTCTTGGAGATCTCGAGCTTTTCCTTGATCGCCTTCGCGGGGCGCGCCCAGCCATAGTGAAACATCTCGGCGTCCGTGGGACGGGCGCGGATCTTCCGATAGCTCGGCCCCACGCGAAAGCCCTGCGCCCCTTGATACGGCCGGATATCCGTACCGAGCCGGATGCAGCGGACTTCGCGGCGATACCAGCGCCGGTTCGTCGCGATACGGTCGAAGCCGCCGTAGAAATGCAGATACTTCACCAGTAGCCCTTCGACGCGCGCGTCTTGATCCCACTCCGCGACTTTTTCCTTCAGGATATGCGCGCCACGCTCGTGCAGGACCTCGTCGGCTTGGATGTAGATCCCCCACGAGCCGCGGCACGCATCCATGGCGCGCTGCGTCTCGATGGACAGCATGATGTTCTTCTTGCTGAAGTCCCACTCGGTGTCGAGAATCCGGACGCGCGGGTCCTTGATCGACGCGACGAGGTCGCGCGTCGCGTCTTCGGACTTCCCGACGTTGACGACGACTTCATCGCATACCTCGAGCACCGATCGAATCGCGGGGACGATCGGGAAGTCGAGCTTGACGGCGTTGCGAACGAGGGTGAAACCAGACAGCACGTCAGGTCCGGAACTGCAGGTTGTAGAGTCGGCGGTAAAGACCATCCCCAGCCAGCAGATGACCGTGGCTTCCCCGCTCCACGATGCGACCCTCCGCCAGCACGACGATGAAATCCGCGTGCTGCACCGTCGCGAGGCGGTGCGCGATCACGAACACGGTGCGGTGCGCCATAAGGCGGTCGATAGCCTCCTGCACCAGGCGTTCGGATTCGGTATCGAGCGCGCTGGTCGCTTCGTCGAGAATCAGGATCGGAGGATCGCGCAGCAGCGCACGGGCGATCGCGATCCGCTGGCGCTGTCCTCCACTGAGCCGGGTCCCGCGCTCGCCCAGAAGTGTGCTGTAGCCGTCAGGAAGTCGCAAGATGAACTCGTCGGCATTCGCCGCGCGGGCCGCGGCGCGCACCTGGTCGAGCGGCACATCCTTCAGGCCATAGGCGATGTTCGCGAGGACCGTATCGTTGAGCAGCACCGTTTCCTGCGACACGATGCCCATGAGCCGCCGCAAGGAGGTACGGGTATAGTTGGTCAGCGGCACGCCGTCCAGCAGGATTTCGCCGCGCGTCGGCTCGTAAAACCGCGGCAACAGGTCGACCAGCGTCGTCTTGCCGGCGCCGGACGGCCCGACGATCGCCACGACCTGTCCGCGTCGCACCTCCAGGTCCACGTCGCGCAGCACCGCTTCCGACGCCTCATACTCGAACGACACGCCGCGAAACTCGATGCGCTCGCTGAACTCCGCCGTCGTCTCGCCGGGGCGGTCGCCTTCGGCCGAGGGAAGATCGAGCACCTCGAACACGCGCTCCGCCGACGCGACCGCCGTCGCCATGATCGCCGGATAGTTCGCCACCGACTTGATCGGCGACATCAGCCTGAGGCTCACGGCGAGGAACGTGATCAGCACCGCGGGGTCGAGCGAGGCACCGGCGCCGAGGGCGAGCCGCGTCCCGACGACGAGGATCAGCACGATCATCACACCGCCGAACACTTCGCTGACCGGGCTCGTGAGGCTCGAGTAGCGCTGTGCCCTGAGCACCCGCCGGCGATAGCGCTCGGCCAGCTCCCGGAACCGCCCCAACTCGAACGCCTCCGCGACATACGCGCGCACCAGCTTGGCCGACGCGATCATCTCGCCGACATGGCTCGTCACTTCACCGCGCTCGGCCGCCAGCTCGCGCGAGCGCCGCCGCAGCCGGTTGATCATCGGGCGGATGATCAGCAGCAGGACGGGTGCGAGGAGTAATGAGAGCAAGGCCAGGCGCACGGAGAGGCCGAACAGGATCACGACGTAGACGATGATGACGACGACATTCTGGAGCAGCGACGCGAGCGCGGCGCTCACGGCGGTTTTCACCTGATCCGTGTCGCTGATGATGCGGGCGATGATCTGGCCGCCGCGCGTGCGCTGGAAGTAGCCGAGCGGCAGCGTCTGGAGATGGCGGAAGAGACGCACGCGCAGATCGCGGACCACGTTTTCCTGAATCGCCACGCTGCCGATGGACGCGAGGTACGACGTCAGATTCTTCAGCAGCAGCGCGACGAGCAACACGATGACGACGTTGCGGAGGGCGAGCTCCGGCGTGCCCGCCTGGAGGAACGGTCCCGCGATCTTGTTGAGCACCGCTTCGACCTGCGAGCCGCCTTCGGCCGGGAGCGCGGCGTTGCCGAACAGCGTCCGCAGGAACGGGATGAGCAGCACGAACGTGAAGCCGTCGAGCAGGGACGAGATCACCGTCGCCGCGATCGTCGCGGCGAACAGCGGCGTGTATGGCCGCAGCAACGACAGCAGCCTGGCGCCCCGCCCCATTATTTGTTGCGGCGCGGCGTGAGCAATGCGACGGGCAGGATCATCTCCTCGGGCGTCGCGCCGCCGTGCAAGAAGGCGCCGCGATAGCGGGCCTGATACTCGCGCAGTTTGGTCGGATAGACGAAGAAGCGATCGCCCGTTGCGATCAGCAGCCGGACCCCGAGACCCTTGGCCGGCAATCCCCACGCCTTCAAGTCTTCCACCATGATCGCGGCTTCCGGGTCTTCGGCCCGCAGGTCCTCGCCGAACTTGTACCGCAGGTTGGCGGTCGCGTCGCGCTTGGCGAACACCGTCGCCGGTGTCTCGCAATGAATCGAGCCGTGATCGGTCGTGAGCAGCACGGGGACGTTGCGCCGCTCGGCTTCCTCGAGCGCCGCGAGCACCGGCGAGCGCTCGAACCACGTTCGTGTCAGTCCCCGCAGCGCGTCGGCGTCGCGCGCCACCTCATAGAGGATCGCGTTCTCCGAGCGGCCATGCGTGAGCTGGTCGATGAAGTTGAACACCAGCGCCGTGACGCCGGGCTGCGCGAGGTGAGCGGGGAGACGGCGCAGCAGGTCGGCACCGTCGGCGGCGGTGAACAGCTTCTCGTAGCGCACCGGCACGTCCTCACCCACCAGCTCGCGCAGCTGCTCCGCCAGCAGCTCGGCCTCGTGCGCGTTGAGACTCTCCTCGTCGGTCGGCGCGCCCCACCACTCGGGATGTCGCGCGGCGATTTCCATGGGAAACAGCCCGCTGAAGATCGCGTTCCGGGAGAACGGCGTCGCCGTGGGCAGGATGCTGTAGTAGTGCGACTCCTCGACGTCGAACAGCGGCGTCACCAGGTCGCGCAGCACTTCCCACTGATCGAGCCGCAGGCAGTCGATCAGGATGAACAAAACGCGTCCCGTGCGCTTGAGCGCGGGCACCAGGAACTCCGCGCCGACGTCCACGGACAGCGGCGGCCGGTCGCGCTCCGGATCGGAGAGCCAGCGCGGATAGTGTTTGGTGACGAACCCTTGGAAGTCCTTCCGTAAACTGTCCTTCAGATTGCGCAGCGCCTCGGAAAGGCCCGGCTCATCGCCGGCGGCGAGCCGCACTTCCCAGCGCGCCAGCTCGGCCACCAGCTCGATCCACTCGCGCCACGCGAGGCTCGCGCCGCGGCGCCCCTCGAGCTCCCGAAACCGCGTGACGAAGTCGCGGGCCAGGCGCTGCTGCCGGATGCGGTCGCCTTCGAGCAGCCGGGTGACGACCGACAGCACCTGCCGGGGATGCACCGGCTTCACGAGGTAATCGTCGATCTCGATGCCGATCGCGTCGCGCAGCAACGCGTCATCCTCGCTCTGGGTCACCATGACGACGGCCATGGCGGGATCGATCGCGCGGATCTCCGGAAGCAGATCGAGGCCGCGGCGGCCGGGCATCTGCTCGTCGAGCAGCACGACGCTGTACGGCTGGCGGCGCAGCATGGCGAGCGCGTCGTCGCCGTGCGCGGCCTGCGTCACCGCGAATCCCTGCTCCTCGAGAAAGCGGCGGTGCGCAGCCAGGCCGTCGACTTCGTCGTCAACCCAGAGAATACTTTTCGGACGCGGCATCCTGCGAGACAAGCTAGTCCCGCTGGCGAAGCCGGGCAACGCGCGACTACATTGCCCGCGTGTTGCGCATCCTGTGCGTCCGGTTCAGCTCGATCGGCGACGTCCTTCTCACCACTCCCCTCGTGCGCGCACTGCACCGCCGTCATCCCGAAGCCGAGCTGTACTTCGTCACCAAGCAGGCGATGGCGCCGCTGGTTATCGAGAATCCGCATGTCACCCAGCTGATCGCGCTCGATCCGAACGAGCGGATCACGGAGTTCGCGCGTCGCCTGCGCCCGCTGGGACCTACCCATGGCCTCGATCTGCACGGCAGCCTGCGCAGCGCGGCGTTGCGCCTGCTCGTGCCCTGCAGCTGGTCAGGCTACTCGAAACGCAAGCTCGCCCGCACCGCGTTGATCTCGACGAAGATCAGCCTCTACGGAAAGCACGTCCCGGTCCCGGAGCGCTACTTCGAAGCCGCGCGCGGTCTCGATGTGGAACCAGACGGCGGGCCGCCGGAATTCTTTCTCGCTCCGGGCGCGCGGGAGCGTGTCGCAGCGTGGCTGGCCGCGCGCGGACTCGACAAGCAACCGCTTGCGGCTCTCGCGCCCGGCGCGGCGCACGCGACCAAGCGTTGGCCGATCCAGCATTGGCAGGATTTGACGGAGCGGTTGCGTCAGCTGGGATACGGCCTGGTCGCACTCGGCGGTTCAGGGGATCGTGAGCTGGCGAGCGCGCTCGGACCGAACGTCGTGAACGCCGCCGGCGAGTTCACACTCCAGGAGACGGGCGCGTGTCTCGCGCGCGCCGCCGTGCTCGTCTCGGGCGACACCGGCGTGATGCACATGGCGACCGGGGTCGGGACGCGAGTGGTGGCGCTCTTCGGGCCGACCGTCGAGCTGTTCGGGTTCTTTCCGTATGCCAAGCGCGCAATTGTTCTCCAGCGCGATCTCTCATGCCGGCCCTGCTCGGCGATGGGTACGGAGCGCTGTCCGCTCGGCCACCATCGCTGTCTCGAGGAGGTGCTTCCCGATCAGGTGGCCGCCGCCGTGCAGCGACTGGTCGCGTGAGCACGCCGGCCGAGGAGCGGCTGGTCACATTGATCGCGGAAGCGGCGCGCGGGCCGCAGCGCGAGGGCTTGTTCGCGCTGTGGCTCGTCGTGCGCGTCGCGGAGGCGCTGCTGCCGCCGGCGCCGGTGAGCGCGAAGAATCACCGGCGCCGGCTCCAGGCCCTCGAAACCCGCTTGGGGAGCCTGGCGCTGCCGGGGCCGCTCAAGCGCGCGCTCGCCGCCGCCCGGCAGCACCTCGAGACGGCGACCCCCAATGCGGCTGCGCTCGTGCTCAGCCAGCTCACCGCCCCGGCGCGCGAAGTGCTGGGCGCAGAGGCCGCCGACGCCGTCACCGTTGCAGCACGTACCGCCAGATTGCATCTATAGACTATGCCCTCCCCCGCGCGCCGGCTCGAAAAGCGCCCCACGCTCGACAATCTCGTCGAACGGGTGGACGCCCAGCGTCCCGGCGAAATCACGGGCGATACGATTCCGACGGGATTCGGCTCTCTCGACAAGCTGCTCGGGGGCGGCTTCCGGCGCCGGGATCTGATTCTGCTGGGTGGCGACATCGGCAGCGGGAAATCGGCGCTCGCGCTCGGGATCGCGCTGCGCGTCGCACAGCAGTCGCTCGGCGTCGCGTATCTGTCCGGGGAGATGAATGAAGAGCGGCTGATGGAGCGCGCGCTCGCCATCGAAGGAAAAGTCGCCGTGGACGAGTTGCGCGCTGCGAAGCTGACCGACCAGACGCGCGCCGGCGTAGGCGGCGCGGCGGTGCGGTTGCGCGGCCTGCCGCTCACGCTGCTGCCACTGGCTGGCGACGACTTCGAGACGGTTTTCGAGCGGCTCGATCCGCTGCGCCAGATCGGACTGGTCGTCGTGGACTATTTGCAGCTCGTGCCGCCGCCGCAGGAGCGGACAACGCAGGACGAGGACACCGCGCTCGTCCTGCGCCATCTCAAAGCGCTGGCACTGGCGCGCCAAGTCGCGCTGTTGGTGGTGTCGCAGCTCCCGCGCTTTCAGGGGACGCGCGATGACCCGCGGCCGACGCTCGACGACTACGGCGTGCTCGGCGCGCCGAAACAGCATGCCGATGTCGTGCTCTCGATTTTCAGGGAGGAGATGTACCGGCCCGGCGGTGGCGTGGACGGCGCGACCGAGCTGATCGTCGCCAAGAACCGCAATGGCCCGACGGGATTTGTGGATCTGTACTTCTACCGCCGCTGGATGCGCTTCGAGGACATGCTGGACCCGGATCGTTAGGGCTTCGTCGAATCCGTTGGAATGACGCCAATCATCGTGTAGGTGGTGCCCGGTCCGCCTACGTTGGGCCGTAGCGTGAGCCACAGTGGCCGCTTTCCCTGCTCCGCATAAATCGTCACGGTACCGCCGCGATCGTTGATCGTTCGCTTCACATCCCAGCGGTTCAGCGGCAACGCGCGCAGGAACCATTGCGCGACGTCCTGGACTGAATCGGGCGATGCCATGACGAGCTCCGCAGCCTCCTCGCCCGCCGACACGCTCACCATGGTGGAGCCGGGATACGTGAGCGTGCCACTCAGCGCCTTGCCGGCGAGTTGACGCGTCTGTTCCGGGTTGCCGGGGCGCTCGCAGGCGACCAGCAGCGCAAGCATTGCGACGAACGAGGAGGCGCGCGTCATGGGCGGGAATCCTACCTGTGGCGCGTCGCGCGGGTCAAGCTTTAAGTTGGAGAATGGCTGGTCACAGTAAGTGGAAGCAGATCAAGCGCAAGAAGGCCGTTACTGACCAGAAGCGGGGCGCAGTCTTCACGCGCTTAATTCGCGAAATCACGATCGCCGCCAAGCAGGGTGGTGGTGATCCGGGCGGCAATGCCCGTCTGCGCACGGCCATCGACGCCGCCAAAGCCGAAAACATGCCGGCGGACAATATCGACCGGGCCGTCAAGAAGGGCACCGGCGAGCTCGAGGGCGTGACCTACGAAGAGGTCACATATGAAGGATATGGTCCCGGCGGCGCCGCGCTGCTGATTCAGGCGACCACCGACAACCCCAACCGCACCGTGGCCGAGATCCGCAACGTGTTCACGCGCCATGGCGCCAACCTCGCGGCGACGAACGCCGTCGCCTGGATGTTCGATCGCAAGGGCCAGATCGTGGTGGATGCGAAGGCGAACGAGGACGCCACGATGGAAGCCGCGCTGGATTCGGGGGCCGACGACATGGAAAAGGAAGGGGACATCTATCTGATCACGACGCCCCCGGCCCTGCTCCATGCCGTGCAGGAAGCGCTGAAGGCCAAGAAGCTGCCGGTGCAGACGGCCGAAATCGCGATGGTTCCCAAGAACACCGTAAAAGTCGAGGGCAGCGACGCCAAGCGGTTGCTGCAGCTCGTCGAAGGCCTCGAGGAAATGGACGACGTCGCGAAGGTCTTTTCCAACTTCGACATCGACGCCGAGGCGATGGCGGCGGTGACGGGATGACGTGAGGGTCCTGGGCGTCGACCCCGGCACCGCGATCACCGGCTACGGCGTGATCGAAACGGGGAACGGCGCTCCCGGGATGGGGCGTCTCATCGAATGCGGCACGATCAAATTCGCGCGCGGCAGCTCGCTCGCCCAGCGCCTCGCCGAGCTGCATGAGGGGATCGAAGAGCTCATCGACCGCCATCAACCCAGCGCGCTCGCCCTCGAAAACGCCTTCTATCATAAGAACGTCCGTACGACGCTGGTCCTGGGTCACGCGCGGGGCGTCGTGCTCCTTGCCGCGCAGCAAAACGGGCTGGACATCGCCGAGTACCCTCCCGCGACCGTGAAGAAGACCGTCGTGGGCGTGGGCGGAGCCGCCAAAGCCCAGGTCGGCGAGATGGTAGCGCGGTTACTGCGGCTCAAGCACGCGCCGAAGCCCGCCGATGCCGCGGATGGAGTCGCGGTGGCGCTGACCTACATTTTGCGCACATGATCGCTTACCTACGCGGCAAGCTCGCTGCAAAGTCCCCGGACAGAGTCGTCGTCGAGACTGCGGGGGGCGTGGGCTACGAAGTCGTCGTGCCGCTCGGCGTCATGGAGCGGCTGCCCTCGGCGGGGGCCGAGGTCACGCTGGCGACGGAGCTGGTCGTGCGGGAGGACGGCTGGGCACTGTACGGATTCCTCGATGAATCAGAGCGCCGCTTCTTCCAGCGGCTCACCAGCGTGAGCGGTGTTGGCCCGAAGATCGGTATCGCGCTGCTCTCGGCCCTCGGTGTGGAGCGAGGCGCGCGCGCACTGCGCGAGAAAAACATCGCGCTGCTCTCGTCGGTGAGCGGCATCGGCCGCAAGACCGCCGAGCGGCTGGCGCTCGAGCTGGGAGAGAAAGTCGAGGCGTTCGCGGAGGCGCCATCAGCCACCCCACCCGCCGGGGCCGAGGCAGCTCTAAAAGCACTGGAACGACTCGGATACGGCACCCCGGAAGCCGATCGCGCGATTCGTCAGGCACTCGCCGGGAACGGAACCGACGAAACCGAGGGCCTCGTGCGACGCGCCTTGCAAATCCTCACGACTCAATGACCTCCCCCTCCCCTTCCCTGCCCCTCGAGATCACCGCTGAATGGATCTGCACGCGCTGCGGGTCCACGAACCGGCGCCTGGTGCCCGCGGGCGTGACGCGCGCGGAGGACAAATGCCTTGGCTGCCACACGCTCCACGAGATCGAGGCCGATAATCGTCCGGTGCGATGGCGCGCGCTGGCCAAGTCCAGAAGCTCCGACTCATGGCTCGCTCGGAAATAACGACGCCTGAAGCGCTCGAGAACGAGCGGCTGACCGACGCGGCGCTCCGGCCCTCGCGGCTGGACGAGTTCGTCGGGCAGGCCAAGGTCAAGGAGTCGCTGCAGATCGCCATCGATGCGGCGAAGCAGCGCAAGGAGCCGATCGATCACGTGCTCTTCTTCGGACCTCCCGGGCTCGGCAAGACGACGCTCGCGCTGCTGATGGCGAAGGAGCTGGACGTGAGTATCCGCACCACGTCCGGCCCCGTGCTCGAGCGTCCCGGCGATCTGGTGGGCATGCTCACCGCGCTCAAGACCGGCGACATCCTGTTCATCGATGAAGTGCACCGGCTGCGGCCCGCGCTCGAGGAGTTTCTCTATCCGGCGATGGAGGAGTTCCGCGTGGATGTGCGTATTGCCGACGGCCCGCATGCACAGACCCTGCCGATGCAGCTGGAGCGCTTCACACTCATCGGCGCGACCACCCGCTTCGGTTTGCTCACGCCGCCGCTGCGCGCGCGCTTCGGGTTGGTCGAGCGGCTGCACTACTATCCGCCCGATGACCTCGTGCAGATCATCACGCGCTCGGCCGGCATCCTCGGAGTCGCCGCGGATGCGGCGGGCGTGGCCGAGATCGCGCGCCGCAGCCGCGGCACGCCGCGCGTCGCGAACCGCCTCTTGAAGCGCGTGCGCGATTACGCGCAGGTGCGTGCCGGCGGCAAGATCACCGCGGCCGTCGCCGCCGACGCGCTGAAGCGGCTCGACGTGGATGAGTTCGGCCTCGACGACATGGACGCCCGCATCCTCAAGGCGATCATCGAAATGTTCGAGGGCGGGCCCGTCGGCGTGCAGACCGTGGCCGCGGCCGTGGGCGAGGATCCGGGGACGCTCGAGGAGGTGTACGAGCCCTTTCTCATGCAGCAGGGATTTCTCGCTCGGACACCTCGGGGACGCGTGGCCACCCCAGCCGCGTACCGACACTTCGGGTTTGTCCCACCGAAATCCGCGGAGCAGGCGGGCATCTTCGAGACTTGATCTACCGCACCTCCGATTTCGATTACGATCTTCCCAGCGCGCAGATCGCTCAGCATCCTCTGCCCGACCGATCGGCGAGCCGGCTGCTTGTCCTCAACCGCGCGACAGGCGGCGCTCGGCATCTCCACTTTCGGGACTTGCCCGAGCTGATTCCTCCAGGCGATCTGCTCGTCCTCAATACATCCCGCGTCATACCGGCACGGCTACGCGGCAAGCGAGAAGCGGGACAGGACGCCGAATTCCTGCTGGTGCGGGAGCTCGCCGACGGAACCTGGCTCGCGATGGCGCATCCCGGCGGCAAGCTCAAGCCGGGCCGGCGCGTCACGTTCGGTGACGACTGCGCCGTCGAGATCGTGGAGGTGCTGGGCGGCGGCTTGCGGCGCGTCCGATTCGTCGGCGCGCTGGACGCGCAAGACACACTCGCCAAGTACGGCGAGGTCCCGCTGCCGCCGTATATCCGCCGGCCTCCCAATCGCGAGGATCGCGAGCGCTACCAAACGGTGTTCGCGACGCATGACGGCAGCGTCGCCGCGCCCACGGCCGGCCTGCATTTCACGACGGAGCTGCTCGCGCGCATTCACGAGCAGCGCACGATCGTCACGGCGATCGATCTGCACGTCGGTCCGGGGACGTTCAAGCCGGTCGAGACCGACGCGCTCGACGGGCATACAATGCACCCCGAGGCGTACGAGATCTCCGAAGGAGCTGCGAGCTGGGTCAACAAAGTCAAAAGCGCGGGGAATGGGGTGTGGGGGGTGGGAACGACCGTTGTGCGCGCGCTTGAATCGGCCGTCGATGCGCAGGGCCAGGTTCCCGCTGGCGCCGGCGAGACGAGCCTTTTCATTCATCCTCCGTACGAGTTCAAGGTCGTGAACCACTTGGTCACGAATTTCCACCTCCCCCGCTCGACGCTGCTGATGCTCGTGTGCGCGTTTGGTGGCTACGAGCGAGTTATGGACGCGTACCGTGAGGCGGTGCAGGAGGGCTACCGGTTCTATTCTTATGGCGACGCCATGGCGATCATCTGATGTTTGACTTCTGGATTGACGCGACGTCGGGCGCGGCGCGCTCGGGCTCGCTGACGCTGCCGCATGGCACCGTGGAGACACCTGTCTTCATGCCCGTCGGCACGCAGGCGACGGTGCGCACGTTGTCGCCCGCCGATCTCAAAGCCGTCGGCGCGCAAATCGTGCTCGCCAATACCTACCACTTGCACGTGCGCCCGGGCGAGGACGTGATCGCGCAGCTCGGCGGCCTGCACAAGTTCATGGCGTGGGAGCGCCCACTACTGACGGATTCCGGTGGCTTCCAGGTGTTCTCGCTGGAAGGGTTCCGGCGCGTGGACGAGGAGGGCGTCGAGTTTCAGAGCCACGTGGACGGCAGCCGGCGCAAACTGACCCCCGAAACCGCGATCGAGATTCAGGCGAAACTGGGCGCGGATATCGCGATGGCATTCGACCATGTCATCCCCGGCGGCGCGGACGAGGCGACGGCACGGGATGCGCTGGAGAGAACGCTGCGATGGTTGGAACGGTGTGCTCGGAGGCATCGGGAATTGTTGGACGGTTGGAATGTTGGAACGAGCGAACATGCCAACATTCCAACGTTCCAACAGACCTTGTGGCCCATCGTCCAGGGCGGCACCCTTCCGGCGCTTAGAACAGAGTGTCTCGATCGAATCCTCGAATTAGGTCCCTGGACGGGCATCGCCATTGGTGGGCTTTCCGTCGGTGAGGCGAAAGACAAGATGTACGCGACCATCGACGTCCTGGAGTCGCGGCTGCCCCCCGCGCTGCCCCGTTATCTTATGGGCGTCGGGTTTCCGGCGGATCTCGTCGCGGCGGTAGAACGAGGCGTGGACTTGTTCGACTGCGTCGCGCCGACCCGCGGTGGGCGCAACGGTTCGGCGTTCACGCCTGAGGGGACGCTCAACATCCGCAACGCCGGCTTTCGTACGGACGAACGGCCGCTGGACCCGAGCTGTGACTGTGAGACGTGCACGACGTATTCGCGCGGGTACCTGCGCCACCTGTTCGTCGCGAGGGAGCTGCTCGGACTTCGGCTGCTGTCGCTGCACAACGTTCGGTACCTGGTCCGCCTCGCCGCGGAGATGCGCACCGTCATTCAGCGGGGCGGTGGCGCATTCGCGACCTGGGCCGGCGACTGGCGCCGCCGCTATCAACACACGGGAGTCGCATGACCACTGTACCACGGTTTCTGCTGCTGTTCGCTCCCTCGGGCCAAGGTGGGCCGGGACTGAGCGCCTTCATTATCCAGATCGCCCTGTTCATCGGGATCTTCTACTTCCTCCTGATCAGGCCGCAGCGCCGCCAGCAGCAACAGCACAAGGAGCTGCTTGCGTCACTGCAGCGCGGCGATCAAGTCGTGACGTCGAGCGGCATCGTCGGCGAAGTCGTGCACATCAAGGACGATCAGGTCACGATCCGCAGTGGCGAGGCGAAGTTCGTCATCATGCGCAGCGGCATCGCCAGTATCACCAACCGCACCGCGGTGGAGGCCAAGCCGGCGTGACGGTTCGCACCCGTCCTCGGCTCACCCGTGCTGCGTCAAAAGGCCGGCGCGATTCGCACGGTGGACGACGAAGTGCGCCAGCTCGTGGACGACCTCTTCGAGACGATGCGAGCCGCCAAGGGCGTCGGGCTCGCCGCAAACCAGATCGGCGTGGCCCGCCGCGTGACCGTCGTGGACATCGGCGACGAGGATCCGCCGCCGCTCGTGCTCATCAATCCCGTCATCGTGGAGCGCAGCGACGAGGAGGAGACGGCCGAGGAAGGGTGTCTATCGATCCCCGAGATCTTCGGCGATGTGACACGCTCCGCGCGCGTCGTCGTGGAGGCGTTGGACCGGGACGGCCGCAAGTTCCGGGCGGACGCGCACGGGTACAAAGCTCGCGCCATCCAACACGAGATTGACCACCTCGACGGCATTCTTTTTCTCGATCATCTCAGCGCGGTCAAGCGGAACCTGCTGCTCTCCAAATGGAAAAAATCGCGCAAAGGACAGGCTGGATACCTCAAGGAGGTTACGCCGGAGCCGGCGGGTGAGCTGTAAGTGCGCGTGGTCTTCTTCGGTACGCCCGAGTTCGCGGTGCCGTCCCTGCGCGCGCTCGTCGGAGAAGGATTCGACGTCGTCGCCGTCGTCACTCAACCCGATGCGCCGCAGGGCCGCTCCCGCTCGAAGCTGATTCCCCCGCCGGTGAAAGTCGCGGCCGAAGATGAGGATCTCACCGTGTTTCAACCTGAGAAGCCGACGGGCAGCGCCTTTCTGAAAAATCTGCGTGATCTGCGGCCCGACATCGGCGTCGTCGTCGCCTACGGCCACATCCTCAAGCCTGAGCTGCTCGAGCTGCCGCCGCGCGGCATGGTGAACGTGCACCCGTCGCTGCTGCCGGGCCTGCGCGGCGCGGCGCCGGTGGAGTGGGCCATCATCCGGGGCCACGAAACGACGGGCGTCACAATCATGCAGCTCGACGCCGGCATGGATTCCGGTCCAACGCTTCACCAGATCCCGCACAGCGTCGGGCCCGACGTCACAGCCGGCGACCTCTCAGCGCATCTCGCCGAGGTGGGGGCGCAGGCGCTCATCGAAACGCTCTCGATGCTCGAGCAGAGCGACCCACCGCCACAGCCCGTCCCACAGAAGGAAGACCGCGCGACATTCGCGCCGAAGCTGACGCGCGAGATTGCGCGGATCGATTGGACCAAGGACGCGCGGGCGATCGGCTGCCTGATGCGCGGGCTCGACCCACGGCCGGGTGCGTGGACCGAGCTGAATGGGGCGGAGATCAAATTCTTCAGTCCCAAAGTGAACGCACCACCCTTCCCCGGCACCGGCGCCCCCGGCGAGGTGCTCTCGGCCGACGGCTCGCTCGTGATTGCTACGGGACCGTTCAAGGACACCGACGGCGGAACGGTCGAGATCTTCGAAGTGCAGCCGGCCGGCAAGGCGCGCATGCCCACCGCGGAATGGTTGCGGGGCGCGCGCCTGAAAAAGGGCGTGCGCTTCACATGAGACCGCCGCTCCCGCGGCTGCATGCCATCACGGATGAACGCACCGCCCGCAGGCCCGACATACCCGCGACCGCACGAGCATTGGCTGATGGCGGCGGTTCCGATCTGGCCTTTCACGCTCGTGGCCGTGAACTCACCGGGCTCGAGCTCTATAGCCTTGCAGTCCAACTTTCCAACCTTCCATCGTTCTTGTTTATCAACGACCGTCTCGACGTCGCGCTCGCGGTTCCAACGGCGGGTATCCAACTCGGGCACGGCAGCCTGCCGGTCAGCGCAGCCCGCGCGCTCAATCCGCTGTGGTGGATCGGTAAGTCTGTGCACGACTTGGCGGAGGCCGAAGCCGCAAGGACTGAAGGGGCCGACTATCTTGTTGTAGGGCCGGTCTTCGAAACCGCCTCGCATCCGGGTCGGCCACCGCTGGGGTTGGAAAGATTGAAAGCGATCGTATTGGCAGCCGAGGGACTGCCGGTGATCGCGATCGGCGGGATCACGGACGAACGAGTACATGAGGTGCGCAGTAGCGGGGCGTACGGCGTGGCGGCGATTCGCGCGTTGTGGGATGCCGCCGAGCCCGCGGCGACTGCGCGGAGGATGAGAGAATGGATGTTGTGATCAATGGAGAACGCAAGCAAGTCACGCCAGGGACGACGTTGCTCGAGCTACTCAAGGAGCTGGAGCTCGATCCGCGGGCGGTGGTCGTCGAGCACAATCGCAAGATTGTTCGCCGGCCGGTGCTGAGTGAGGTGACGGTGTCTCCCGGCGATGAGATCGAGCTGGTGCATTTTGTGGGGGGCGGATGACTACAGCGGTCGAGACTCTGCGGGATGAGCCGCTTACGATCGGCGGGCGCACGTTCCAATCGCGCCTCATGGTCGGGACCGGGAAGTATCCCGACATGGACACGATGTCGCGCGCGATCGAAGCGTCGGGCGCCGAGGTCGTGACGGTCGCGGTGCGTCGCGTGAACCTCGATCGCACCAAAGGGAGCAGCGTGCTCCATTTTCTCGACCCGAAACGCTTCTTCCTGCTCGCCAACACCGCCGGGTGCTATACTGCCGCCGATGCCATCCGCTACGCGCGGCTCGCGCGCGAAGCGGGCTTTAACGACTTCGTGAAGCTCGAGGTGATCGGCGACGAGGAAACGCTGCTGCCGGACGTGCAGGGACTGCTCGAGGCCGCGAAGGTGCTCGTGCAGGAAGGCTTCAAGGTCCTCGCCTATACAAATGAAGACCTTGTGACCGCGTTGCGGCTCGAGGATGCGGGCTGCGCCGCGGTCATGCCGCTGGCTTCTCCCATCGGCTCGGGGCTCGGGCTGCTCAATCCGCTCAGCGTGCGGACGATCAAGCGGCGGTTGCACGTGCCCGTGATCGTGGACGCCGGCGTCGGCACCGCGTCCGATGCGTGCTTGACGATGGAGCAGGGCGTGGATGGGATCCTGATGAATACGGCGATCGCTGCGGCCCAGGATCCTGTGGCGATGGCGCAGGCAATGCGCCTGGCCACGATCGCGGGCCGGCGCGCCTATCTCGCCGGCCGCATGCCGCGGCGGGAAGTCGCCGTGCCGTCATCCCCTACCCGGGGGATGCTGGATTAAGGAAGCAACCGCCGCCCGTCGGGCAGCTCTCGAGATTCTCCGCGCAGTACGGGCGGGAGCGCCCCTCGCAGACGCGCGCGATCGCCACCTCGCCGGTCTCGCCGAGCGCGATCGTCGCCTCGCTTATGAGCTGTCGGCCGGCGTGCTGCGCCGCCAACGCGAGCTGGACACGGCGCTCGAGCTGGATCGAGCCGATCCCCGCCTCCACGACGTCCTCCGCCTCGGCGCCTACCAGCTGCGGTGGCTGACGCGCGTGCCGTCGCATGCTGCCGTCTCGACCAGCGTCGAACTTGCCCGAAGCACGGTCGGCGAGGGGAGCACCGGGTATGTCAATCAAGTGCTCCGAAAGCTTTCGGGAGCAGGGAGCAGGGAGCGGGGAGCAGAAACCCATCCTGAATGGCTCGTGGCTCGGTGGAAAGCCCGATACGGCGCGGATGCCACGCGGAAGCTCCTCGAATGGAACGATGCTCGCCCTCCGCTCATCGTTCAGCCCGCGCGATGGACGCTCGAACGCTTGGAGAGTGCTTTCGTGGATGTGGGCGTCGTAGCGGCGCGGGCTCCATTCGGGTCCGGAATTCAGGTCACTCCTGCTCCGGGCTCCCCGCTCCCTGCTCCCAGAGATTTGCCCGGCTACTCAGCGGGCGCATTCATCGTGCAGGACCCGGCGCATGCTCTTGTTGCGCGCTTTGCCGCGATCCGGCCAGGCGAGCAGGTGTACGACGCCTGCGCGGCACCCGGCGGCAAGGCAGTGGCGTTCGAAGCCGCGGGCGCGCGCGTTCTCGCCGGCGACGCGCGGCACGAGCGCCTGCCGCGGCTCGCGGACACCGCCCGGCGGGCGGGAGTGGCGATTCATTGCGTCGCCGCCAATCTTGAGGCGGCGCCGATTCGCCCGGCGAGCATCGATGCGGTGCTCGTGGACGCGCCGTGCAGCGCGACCGGCACGATGCGGCGGCATCCGGACGCGCGGTGGCGATTGCACCCAGCGGTGTTCGCGCGAGCGGCGCAGCGTCAGGGGCGCCTGCTGGCGGCCGCCGCTCCGCTGGTACGACCGGGAGGACTGCTGCTCTACGCAACCTGCTCGCTCGAGCCGGAGGAGAATGAACACGTCGTGGAGAGCTTTTTGAATCAGTATCCCGAATTCGCGCGGACGCCGCGCAGCGAATCGTCTGTGCCCGCCGAGCTCCTCACCGCCGCGGGCGATTTCCAATCGCTGCCGCAGCGACACGGCATTGACGGCGCGTACGCGGCGCGGCTCATCCGACGAGGGAGCCCGTCCTGATGCGCGTCCGCCGGCACTTTGCGGCCATCGAGGACTTCAGGATTGATCGCCGCTTTTGGAAGTGGCTGGGCGTCGGCGCCGCCATGGTGCTCGCGGGATATCTCACGGCCTACCTGATTCTGTTTCCCGCACCGCTTCTGCCCGGACACCAGGCCGTGCCGCGTGTCCTCGGCCTCACCCTCCCCGAGGCGCAGGCGGAGATTCAGAAATCGAAGCTGCAAATTGCCGACGGCGGCGCCGAGCCGCATCCCACGGCCCCGCAGGGCGTCGTGATCTGGCAGGATCCCCCGCCCGGCGTGATCGCGCCGGAGGCAACGAAAGTGACCCTGGTGTCGAGCGTCGGGCCGCCCAAGATTCCGGTGCCGGACGTCTCCAATCTCGACGCTTCGCTCGCGCAGTCCTTGGTCGCCGCAGCCGGATTGGTCGTGAGCCGCGTGGAGTCAGTCCAAGCAGCCGCGCCGATGGGGCTCGCGATGATGACGCGACCGCCGGCCGGAACCGCGTTGGCGCCGGGCGCCGGATTGACCGTCGTCGTGAGCCGCGGCGCGCCGACAATTCCGATTCCCGATCTCCTCGGCATGGCGTCCGCGGATGCGCGCACCAGGCTGGAAATGGAGGGTCTGCAGCTCGGCACCGTGACACGGCGGCGGACGGCTGAGGCCTCGCCCGGAACCGTCGTCGGCCAACGCCCCGCGGCGGGAACGCTCGCGGCACCCGGCACCGTCGTGGACATCGTCGTGGCGCGGAGCCCCCAATGACGAATGGTGGAGTCCGCATCGCGCCGAGCGTTCTCTCCGCCGATCTGGCGCGGCTGCCGGAGCAGGTCGCGCAGGTCCTGGAAGCGGGCGCCGACTGGCTCCATGTGGACGTCATGGACGGGCGCTTCGTGCCGAACATCACGTTTGGCGCGAATATGATCGAGACGCTGCGAAAACTGACGGACAAGCCGATCGACGTTCACCTGATGGTCGTCGAGCCGGAGAACTACATCGAGTCGTTCGCGGCCGCCGGTGCTTCGGTGTTTACGTTTCATCCGGAGGCCACGATCCACGTGCAGCGGCAGCTCGATGCTGTGAAGAAGGGCGGTATGATGGCCGGGCTGGCGCTCAATCCAGGCACACCGCTCGCACACGCGGAGGAAGTAGTGCGCGATCTCGATTTGTTGCTCATTATGACCGTCAATCCGGGCTTCCGCGGCCAAAACTATCTTCCGGCATCGAACGACAAGATCCAGCGCGCCCACGCACTACTCACCACGCACAACGCACGGTGCTTCCTCGAGGTCGATGGAGGGATTACGCGGCAGACGATCGCGACCGCGCATCAGGCCGGCGCCGACACATTCGTCGCGGGGAACGCCATCTTCGCCAGCGCCGATCCCGCCCGTGAGGTGCAGGAGCTGCGCCGCCGCTGCATGGTGACCGTATGACGAACCGCCAGCAGTGGACGCTGATCGCGGGCGTCGTGATGACTGCGGTCTTTGGCGTCGCGCTCGCGATGAAGCTCCGGCCGCAGCTCGATTTGCTCGAGATCGGGTCGAAGGCTCCTGGATTCGCTGCCACGGACGTGCGCACCAACCGGCCGGTGAACCTGGACGACTATCGCGGCAGGGTGGTGTTGCTCAACATTTGGGCGACCTGGTGTCCACCCTGCCGCGATGAAATGCCGTCCATGGAGCGGCTGCACAAGAAATTCGCGGGTACCGATTTCCGCATCGCCGCCGTCAGCGTCGATGGCGATGCCTTCTATCCAGCGGAGCAGAAGGGAGCACCGGAAATCATGGCATTCGCCGACCAGCTGGCGCTCACGTTCGACATCTTGCACGATCAAAGCGGGGCAATCAGGCGGGCATACGACATCTTTGGCGTTCCGGAGAGCTTTGTGATTGACCGTGACGGTGTGATCGTGAAGCGAATCATCGGGGCCGCTGACTGGGATGCGCCCGTGAACGAGGCGTTGATCCGCAGCTTGCTCGATGGCGCGCGCTAGCCTGCTGCAGCTCATCACGCGCAACTGGCCCATCAAGGGCGCGGCGCTGTTTCTCGCGCTGATGTTGTACGTCGCCGTGCAGCTGCAGCAGCCCGTCACGACGAGCTTCGACGTGACGCTCAACGTGCAGCTGCCGCCGGGCCGCGCGCTCATCCACAAGCCGCCCAAGGTTCGGGTGCAGATCTCCGGCAAAGGCAGCCAGATTCTCAAGCTGCGCTCGCTGGCCGGCGACATCACGCGCCGCATCCCCGATACGCTGACGACGTCGACGTACCTGATCCATTTGGATCCAGCGGAGGTGGAGCTGGCGCTCCCCAAGGGCGCCGACGTACGCGTCATGGAAGTCAGGCCCAGCGAAATCACCCTCGCCCTCGACAGCGTGGCCCGCAAGAACGTGCGCATCGTGTCACTCGTGACCGTGACGCCCGACTCCGCGCAGATCCTGCACGGCGGGCTCTCGATGACGCCGACGACGGTGCGCCTGGTGGGGCCCGAGAAGGCGCTGGACGCAATCGATTCCGTCACCACGGTGCCCACCGAGATCACCAATGTTTCCGGCGAGTTCGCGCGCAACGTCCCGATCGACACGACGCCGCTCGGCATCGTCCGCCTCTCGCCCAAACACGTCGTCGTGTCGGGCACCATGGGCGTCATCGCGGAGCGCTCGTTCGCCGGGATTCCGGTCGAGACGGGTGCCGGCGCAATCACCAGCTTCATCGTGACGCCCGCCCGCGTTTCGGTTTCCGTGCGCGGTCCCGAGGAACGCGTGCAGGCCCTGACCCGGGATTCGCTGCGCGTGGTGGCCCACATTACGGGTTCGGGCGGCGGCGTCGCCCGAATCACCGTCATTGCGCCGCGCGGCATCACGGCGCGCGCCATTCCCGACTCGGTCACGCTGCGGCGCCGCGCCGCGCCCCCCCGCCCCCCCCCGCGTTG
>Ga0193739_1000049_pt1 | contig 28714 bp, 35 predicted proteins | sample L2a2metaG_FD_144926 | JGI IMG/M metagenome (GOLD analysis project Ga0193739, IMG submission 144926) | Soil microbial communities from a riparian zone of the East river system, Colorado, United States - L2a2 | ecosystem: Environmental > Terrestrial > Soil > Riparian zone | place: USA: East River...
GGGGGGGGGGCCGCTGGCGGAAAGTGCCGCGGGGGAATTCACGCTGCAGGAGACGGGCGCGTGCCTCGCCCGGGCCAAAGTCCTCATCTCCGGGGACACGGGCGTGATGCACATGGCGACCGGGGTCGGCACGCCCGTCGTCGCGCTCTTCGGGCCCACCGTCCGCGCGTTCGGATTCTTCCCTTATCATGCGCGCGCCACCGTTCTGGCGCAGGACCTTCAGTGCCGTCCCTGCTCGACGATGGGCACCGCGCGTTGCCCGCTCGGCCACCACCGCTGCATGGTCGATCTTCTCCCGGCGCAGGTGGCCGCCGCCGCCCTACGACTCGTCGCGTGATCGATCAGCTGCCCGGGACGACCCCCGCCGAGGAGCGCCTCGTCGCGTTGATCGCCGACGCGGCGCGTGGCCCGAAGCGCAACGGGCTGTTCGCCCTGTGGTTGGTGGTGCGCGCGGCGGAAGCGATCCTGCCCCCCGCACCCGTCAGCGCCAAGAATCACCGCCGCCGCCTGCAGGCGCTCGAGACGCGGCTCGGCAGTCTCGCCCTCCCGGCGCCGCTCACGCGGGCGCTCGCTGCCGCACGGCACCACCTCGAGGCGGCGACGCCGGAGGCCGCCGCCGAGGTGTTGAGTCAGCTCGTCGCCCCGGCCCGCGACGTCTTCGGCGCCGAGGCGGCCGACGCCGTCGGCGCTGCCGCGCGCGCGGCGCGCGTACATTTATAGCACATGTCCACCCGCCGCCTGCAGCAACGTGCCTCCCTCGAGTCCCTGGTGCAGCGCGTCGACGCGCAGCGCCCCGGCGAGGTCACGGGCGATACCGTTCCCACGGGCTTCGCGTCGCTCGACAAGACCCTGGGCGGCGGCCTGCGCCGGCGCGACCTGGTCGTGCTGGGCGGCGACATCGGCGCCGGGAAGTCGGCCCTGGCGCTCGGCGTGGCGTTGCGCGTGGCGCAGCAGGGACTCGGAGTGGCGTTTTTGTCGGGCGAGATGGATGAGGAACGGCTGATGGAGCGCGCCCTCGCCATCGAGGGCCGCGTCACGGTAGACGATTTGCGCGCCGCCAAGATGAGCGACCAGACGCGGGCCGGGATCGGCGGGGCCGCGGTGCGCCTCCGCGGCTTGCCGCTCGCGATGCTGCCCCTCGCCGCCGACGACTTCGACACGATGGCAGACCGGCTCGATCCGCTGCGCCAGCTCGCCCTCGTCGTCGTCGACTACCTGCAGCTCGTCCCGCCGCCCGAGGGGCTCACCCGCGTCACGCAGGACGAGGACACGGCGCTGGTGCTGCGCCGCCTCAAGGCGTTGGCGCTCGAACGGCAGGTCGCCCTCCTGCTCGTCGCGCAGCTGCCGCAGTTCCAGGCGCAACGCGAGAACCCGCGCCCGACGCTCGAGGACTACGGCGTGCTGGGCGCGCTGAAGCAGCACGCCGACGTGGTCCTGTCGATTTTCCGCGAGGAGATGTATCGCCCCGGAGGGGGCGTGGAGGGTGCGACGGAGCTGATCGTAGCGAAGAACCGCAACGGCCCCACGGGCTTTGTGGACCTGTACTTCTATCGCCGCTGGATGCGCTTCGAGGACATGCTGGACCCGGATCGGTAGGGCGCAGCGGTGCTGCACCCCTACTTGATGGAGTCGCTCTCGATGATCGCGCCGATCATCGTGTAGCGCGATCCCGGCCCGCCCGCATTCGGTCGCATCGTGAGCCACAGGGGCCGCGTCCCCTGCACCGCGTACATCGAGACGGACCCGTCGTGGCCGGCCTGGTCGGTCTTCAACTCCCAGCCGTTCGCCGCCAACGCCCGCCGGTACCATTGCGCCACGTCGGCGACGGCCGCGGGAGACGAAAAGGCGAGCTCCGCCGCGTCGCTGCCGGCCGACAGACTCACGAGGGTCGACTGCGGGTAGGCGAGCACGCCGCGCAACGCGCGGGCGGCGACGGCGCGAGCCTGCTCGGTGTCGCGCTCCCGATCGCAGCCGGCAGCGACCACGGTGAGGGCGAGCATTAGCGGGATGGAGCGGTGCATGGGCGGGAATCCTACCTGTGGCGCGCGCGCGCGGTCAAGTTGTAACTTGAAGTGACCTATGGCTGGCCACAGTAAGTGGAAGCAGATCAAGCGGAAGAAGGCCGTCACCGACCAGAAACGCGGTGCTGTCTTCACCCGCCTCATTCGCGAAATCACCATTGCCGCCAAGCAGGGGGGCGGCGACCCCGCCGGAAACGCGCGCCTCCGCACCGCCATCGACGCCGCCAAGGCCGAGAACATGCCGCTCGACAACATCGAGCGCGCCGTCAAGAAGGGCACGGGCGAGCTGGAGGGCGTGACCTACGAGGAGGTCTTGTACGAAGCGTACGGACCGGGTGGCGCCGCGATTCTCATCCAAGCCACCACGGACAACGCCAACCGCACCGTCGCCGAGATCCGTAACGCCTTCTCCCGCCACGGCGGCAATCTCGGCGCCGCGAATTCGGTCGCCTGGATGTTCGATCGCCACGGCCAGGTCGTGCTCGACGCGACGCACACCGACGAAGACACCGCGATGGAAGTGGCGCTCGAGGCCGGGGCCGACGACATGACGCGAGAGGGCGACGTCTTCCTGATCACCTGCCACCCCAACCAGCTCCATGCGGTGCAGGAGGCGCTGAAGGCCAAGGGCCTCGTGGTGCAGAGCGCCGAGATCGCGCTGCTCCCCAAGAACACCGTGAAGGTGGAGGGCGGCGACGCCAAGCGCCTGTTGCAGCTGATCGAGGCCCTGGAGGAGATGGACGACGTCGCCAAGGTGTTCTCGAACTTCGACATCGACGCCGAGGCGATGGCCGCGGTGACGGGGTAGGGTGAAGGTCCTGGGCGTCGACCCGGGCACCGCGGTCACCGGCTACGGGGTGATCGAAACAGGGAACGGCACCCTCGCGGGTGGAAGCCCGTTGGGCCGTCTGATCGAGTGCGGCGTCATCAAATTCACCAGACGCAGCTCCCTTCCACGCCGCCTGCACGAACTGCATGAAGGCATCGTCGAGCTGATCGAACGGCACCGCCCCACGGCGCTCGCTCTGGAGGACGCCTTCTATCATAAGAACGTCCGTACCACCCTCGTGCTGGGCCACGCCCGGGGCGTGGTGCTGCTCGCCGCCCAGCAGGCGGGACTCGACATCGCGGAGTATCCGCCCGCTACGATCAAGAAAGCCGTCGTCGGCGCCGGCGGCGCCGCCAAGGGACAAGTGGCCGCGATGGTGATGCGCCTGCTCCGGTTGCGCCAGGCACCCAAGCCCGCCGATGCCGCCGACGGCGTCGCGGTGGCCCTGACCTACATCATCCGATCGTGATCGCCTACGTCCGCGGCCGGCTCGCGACCAAGTCCGCCGACCGCGTGGTGGTGGAAACCGCGGGCGGCGTAGGCTACGAAATCACCGTCCCGCTCGGCGTGATGGAGCGGCTCCCCGGCACGGGGACGGAGGTGACGCTCGCTACCGAGCTGGTCGTCCGCGAGGACGGCTGGTCGCTCTACGGGTTTTCTGACGAATCTGAACGACGGTTTTTTCAACGATTGACCAGCGTTTCCGGCGTGGGGCCGAAGCTCGCCGTGGCGGTGATGTCGGCGCTGGGCGTGGAGCGCGGCGCGCGCGCCGTGCGCGAGAAGAACATCGCCCTGCTGTCGTCGGTGAGCGGCATCGGCAAGAAGACCGCGGAGCGTCTCGCGCTTGAACTGGGCGACAAGGTGGACGAGTTTGTGGATGGCGCCACGCCGCCGATGGTGGGCGGTGCGGAGGCCGCGCTCAAGGCCCTCGAGCGTCTCGGCTACGGTACCGCCGAAGCCGATCGCGCGCTGCGTGAAGCGCTGGCGGGCGATGGGGGGCTCGTAGGCGAGACGGAGACGCTCGTGCGCCGCGCACTACGGGTGCTCACCACGAAATGACGCCCGAAAGGACGGACACCATCACCGCCGAATGGATCTGCACGCGCTGCGGCTCGACCAACCGCCGCCTGGTGCCCGCGGGCGTCACCCGCGCGGTCGACAGCTGCGTCAGCTGCCACACCGCGCACGCGATCGAGGCCGAAGCGCGGCCGGTGCGCTGGCGCGCCCATCCCAAGGGTAAGTAGCGGGTGGCCCGCGCCGAAATCACCACGCCCGACGCGCTCCCCGACGAGCGGCTCACCGACGCGGCGCTCCGCCCCTCCCGGCTCGACGAGTTCGTCGGCCAGGCCAAGGTCAAGGAGTCGCTCCAGATCGCGATCGACGCGGCGAAGCACCGCCGCGAGCCGCTCGATCACACGTTGTTCTTCGGACCGCCCGGACTCGGCAAGACGACGCTCGCGCTCCTCATGGCGAAGGAGATGGGCGTCGACATCCGCACGACCTCCGGGCCCGTGCTCGAGCGGCCCGGCGATCTCGTAGGGATGCTCACCGGCCTGAAGAGCGGCGACATCCTGTTCATCGACGAAGTGCACCGGCTGCGGCCGGCGCTCGAAGAGTTCCTCTATCCCGCGATGGAGGAGTATCACGTCGACGTCCGCATCGCGGACGGCCCACACGCCCAGACGATTCCGATGCAGCTCGAGCGCTTCACCCTGATCGGCGCGACGACGCGCTTCGGCCTGCTGACGCCGCCGATGCGCGCCCGCTTCGGCCTCGTGGAGCGGCTCCACTACTACCCGCCCGACGATCTCGTGCAGATCATCACCCGCTCGGCGGGGATCCTCGGCGTCCCCGCCGACGCCGCGGGCGTCGCCGAGATCGCGCGTCGCAGCCGCGGGACACCGCGCGTCGCGAACCGGCTCTTGAAGCGCGTGCGCGACTACGCGCAGGTGCGGGCCGCCGGTACGATCACCACCGCGGTAGCCGTGGAGGCGCTCAAGCGGCTCGACGTCGACGAGTTTGGCCTCGACGACATGGACGCGCGGATCCTGAAAACGATCATCGAAATGTTCGACGGCGGTCCCGTCGGCGTGCAGACGGTCGCCGCGGCCGTGGGCGAGGACCCGGGCACGCTCGAGGAAGTGTACGAGCCCTTTCTGATGCAGCAAGGCTTCCTCGCGCGCACGCCGCGCGGCCGCTGCGCCACGGCGGCCGCCTACCGCCACTTCGGCTTCACGCCGCCCAAGAGCGCGGAGCAGGCGAACATCTTTGATTCGTAAACCTTCCGATTTCGATTACGACCTCCCCGCCGACCGCATAGCCCAAGCGCCCCTCCCCGACCGAGCCTCGAGCCGCTTGCTGGTGCTCGACCGCGCCACGGGCGCGATCACGCACCGCCAGTTCTCAGACATCCCCGAGCTGATCCCGAGAGGTGACGTGCTGGTGCTCAACACCTCGCGCGTGATCCCGGCCCGACTACGGGGGAAGCGGGAAGGGGGAAGCGGGACGGGTACCGACGCCGAAATCCTCGTTGTCCGCGAGTTCCCGGACGGCACCTGGCTCGCGATGGGGCATCCGGGCGGCAAGCTCAAGCCGGGACGGCGCGTGCATTTCGGCGACGACAGCGCAGTCGAGGTAATGGAGGTGCTGGGAGGCGGTCTGCGGCGTGTCCGCTTCGTCGGCGCGCTCGACGCCCAGGCGACCGTGGCGAAGTACGGTGAGGTCCCGCTACCACCGTACATTCGCCGCCCACCGACCGCCGCCGACCGCGAGCGCTACCAGACGGTGTATGCCGCTCACGATGGCAGCGTCGCGGCGCCGACCGCCGGCCTGCACTTCACCCCCGAGGTGCTCGAGCAGGTGCGTGCAAAGGAGGTCGCGGTCACCTCGCTCGATCTCCACGTCGGACCCGGGACGTTCAAGCCGGTCGAAGTGGACGATCTCGCCGCCCACCCGATGCACCCGGAGGCTTACGAGATTCCCGAGACAACCGCGGCGATCGTCAACGGAAAAAAAGGCGTGGGATGTGGGGTGTGGGGTGTGGGAACAACCGTGGTTCGAGCGCTCGAGTCTGCGTCCGATGAACGCGGGCGGGTGCGGGCAGGCACGGGTGAGACGAGCCTCTTCATTCATCCACCATACGAATTCAAGGTGGTGGACCGGTTGCTCACCAACTTCCATCTTCCCCGCTCTACGCTGTTGATGCTCGTGTGCGCCTTCGGCGGCTACGAAGCCGTCATGGCGGCGTATCAAGAGGCCGTCAAAGAGCGGTACCGGTTTTACAGTTATGGGGATGCGATGGCCGTCTTTTAGCGACTCTTCTGGGTCCCGGCCGCGACGATCTAGACAGGGCCACGGGTCCTTCGCGCCCCGCCAGGCACGACGGGCAAGTGCGCTTACGTGGTGGGGAGGGTAATGCTACTTTAGCCGCGCAACCAACGGGGGGATCAGGAACCAATGTCGAGCCAGGAACCGCCGAAGGTCGACCGGGTTACCTTTGCATACATCCGTGGTCCGCAATGCCGCACCGTCTTCGCGGAGGGTGCATTTGGAGGGCCCAGCCCGTCGGGAGGGTTGCTTGAAGCTAACTTCTATACGGTGCATCGCCCGCTTCCCGATCGAGTGGTTCACAACGTCAACCCCCAAGACGGAGTGCTCGGAAGCGAAGTCAAAGAGGAGCGCGTGATTCGCTCTGGCTTTGTGCGAGAGGTAGAGGTAACGCTCTTGCTGACCACGGCATCGGCCAAGAGCCTGCACAAGTGGCTCGGCGAGAGGATCGTTGAGCTGGAAAGTGTGAAGGGGAAAAAGGAGAAGGGATGACCTCGATTCCGCTGGAAAGCGTAGACTGGACCAGTGATGGCTTCGGCCGGATTCAACTCGGCGGTCGTGATGAGACGATCCACAGTTCACCTGTTCCTACCGATTGGCTTCTGGAGCTCGCGCCGGAAGCACAGTCTTGGATCACGCGGTTTACTGCAGAGCTCCAGCGACTCGCCGATCTTCCAAAGGATTGGAACTCGTATGGGGCGGAGGCCCCCCATCAGGACGCGCTCCGCTCTTGTACAGCTGTGCTTGAGGACCTATGGAACCTCGGCACTCGGCCGACGCGCATTGGCCCACTCGCAGACGGTGGCGTGTTCCTTAGCGTTGTGGCACCTCGTGGACGTTTCGATGCTGATTGTTACAACTCCGGCGAGACTGTGATAAGGGTTCGGCGTGCAGACGAACAAGCGCAGACGGGGGAAACGTATGCCGATGTTGGACTCGGTCTGGGCGAAATTGCAAGGGCTTTACGAGAGATTGGAGCGGCCAGCACGGATGCTTCAGCAGGGGAGGATCCCAGATCTTCAGTTTGACCCCGACGAGTTGCTTTATCGTCGGTTTAGAGACTTGACGTACACCGAGGATCACCCGCCCGTCGCGGACATTCCGGCCCTGCTCCGTACTTCTCTGAGCTTCAACCCATTCCCATCGGCGAATAGAAGCCGCTACAGTTCCAAGCATGATGTGCTCATCGCCGGGTCCCAGTGCGACTGGGGCGTGTATGCTTTTCCGGTGAGTGCGGTCCCGCCCCAGTGTGTTGGAGGCGACAAGAAGACATACCAATTCACTATGACGCATACCCCTGAGGCTACGAACTACGCGCACTCGGAGATCCAGACGATTCTCCAGGGGACTTTGTTGGGCAATCAACCGCCCCGCTCGGTGAGGGACTTTGTGAGAGCGCACCTTGAGCCCGGCGTGACGATCGTGAGAAGGCCTAGCCTTGGAGAGTGGTTCGCTTGGGTGAAACGCCGCATTGGGCTTTGACCCGACCGCGTTCCCTTGTGATCATTTGGGACCCCACCGCTCGACGGCTTGATCCGCCCAATTCATAACGTGGAGAACACCGGAGCGCACTGCCTCTCCGGCGTCCTCCAGCATCTTCTTGTTGAGGTGTTTCCGAAACTCGCGGAAGCGAGCCTTTACCTCCGTATCGTCCTTCATCAGGTCAATGAGGCAGTTGCTGCAAATGTCGTTGGGAAACGGCCAGGTAGAGCCACACTTCCGCTCAATGCGATCTCGCTCCTCGGGAGAGGGTGAACGCATGGCCTCGCGCTCGTGACAGCGGGTGCACAGCATGACTACCATTATGCCCGTGACGACACCCCGGTTTCAACCAGCCTGATGTTCGAGTTTCAGGTCGCCGCCACCTCGGGTGCCGCGCGCACAGGCACCCTCACGCTGCCCCACGGCACGGTCGAGACCCCAGCCTTCATGCCCGTCGGCACGCAGGGCACCGTGCGCGCGCTCTCCCCCGCCGACCTCAAGGCCGTGGGCGCCACCATGGTCCTCGCCAATACGTACCACCTGCACGTCCGCCCCGGCGAAGACGTGGTCACGCGGCTCGGCGGGCTGCACCGTTTCATGGCGTGGGACCGGCCCCTGCTCACCGATTCGGGCGGTTTTCAGGTCTTCTCACTCGCCGGGTTCCGCCGCGTGGACGACGACGGCGTCGAGTTCCAGAGCCACGTGGACGGAGGCCGCCGCGTCCTCACGCCCGAGCGCGCCACTGAAATCCAATGGACCCTCGGCGCCGACATCGCCATGGCGTTCGACCACGTGGCACCTGGGGCGGCGGACGAAGCGACATCCCGCGACGCCCTGGAAAGGACGTTGCGGTGGTTGGAGCGGTGCGCGGTACGCCATCGAGCCCTCACGGACGGCCGGCAGACCTTGTGGCCTATCCTTCAAGGCGGCACGCACCGCGCGCTCCGCGAGGAGGGGTTGCAGCGCATCCTGGAGATGGGTTCCTGGACGGGCCTCGCCGTCGGCGGGCTCTCGGTGGGCGAGCCGAAGGCGAAGATGTACGAGGTGCTGGAGCGGCTCGAGCCGCGGCTGCCGGGTCCACTTCCCCGCTATCTTATGGGCGTCGGGTTTCCCGAGGACCTGGTCGCAGCGGTGGAGCGGGGCGTGGACTTGTTCGACTGCGTGGCGCCGACGCGCAACGGCCGGAATGGCTCGGCGTTCACGCCCCAAGGCCCGCTCAACATCCGCAACGCGGCATTTCGGACAGACGAGGGGCCACTCGACCCGACCTGCGACTGCGAGACGTGCACGACCTACTCGCGCGGCTACTTGCGCCACCTCTTCGTGGCCGATGAGCTGCTGGGTCTGCGGCTCCTGTCGCTGCACAATGTCCGTTACCTGATCCGGCTCGCCGAGCAGATGCGTGCGGCGATCCGAACGGGCGATGGCGCCCTGGCCGCGTGGGCCGACGACTGGCGCCGCAGTTACACTCAACCGGGAAACGCATGACCATGCTCTCTTCGCTGTCCCTGCTGCTCATTGCTCCCTCCGGCCAGGGCGGGCCGGGGCTCAGCGCGTTCGTCATCCAGATCGCGCTGTTCATCGGGATCTTCTATTTCCTCCTCATCCGGCCGCAGCGCCGCCAGGCGGAGCAACACAAACAGCTGCTCGCATCGCTGCAGCGGGGGGACCACGTCGTCACCTCGAGCGGCATCGTGGGCGAAGTCGTGCACATCAAGGACGATCAGGTCACGGTGCGGAGCGGCGAGTCGAAGTTCGTGATGCTGCGGAGCGGCATCGCGAGCATCACGAATCGCGGCGCCGCCGAGGTCAAGCCGGCGTGACGGTTCGCACGCTCCACCTGCTGGGCTCGCCCCTCCTCCGCCAGAAGGCGAAGGCGGTCGCGCAGGTCGACGACGCGGTGCGCACGCTGCTGGACGATCTCTTCGAGACGATGCGGGCGGCGCGCGGGGTGGGGCTCGCGGCGAACCAGGTCGGAGTAGCTCGCCGCGTGGCGGTGGTGGACGTGGGTGAGGATGACCCGCCACCCCTGGTGCTCATCAACCCGGTGATCATCGAGCGCGGCGACGAGGTCGAGACCGCCGAGGAAGGGTGTCTTTCGATTCCCGAGATCTTTGGCGACGTGGAGCGCTCAGCGCGCGTCGTGGTCGAGGCTTTGGACCGAGCCGGCCAATCTTACCGCGCTACGGCGACCGGCTACAAGGCACGCGCGATTCAGCACGAGATCGACCACCTGGACGGCATCCTCTTTCTCGACCACTTGAGCGCCGTGAAGCGCGGCCTGCTGGTCGCCAAGTGGAAGAAGGCGCGGAAGGGCAAGTCGGGATTCCTGAAGGAGGTCACGCCGGAGCCGGCGGGCGAGCTCTGAGTGCGCGTAGCCTTCTTCGGTACACCCGACTTCGCGGTCCCCTCGCTCCGCGCCCTGGTGGGCGAGGGATTCGATGTCGTCGCAGTCGTCACCCAACCCGACGCTCCGCAGGGCCGCTCCCGCTCCCGCCTCGTGCCACCGCCGGTGAAGGTCGTAGCGGAGGCCGAAGACCTGACGCTGTTCCAACCCGAGAAGCCGACCGACGGCGCGTTCCTCGTCCGCTTGCGCGATACGCTGCCCGACATCGGCGTCGTCGTCGCCTACGGCCACATCCTGAAGCCCGAGCTGCTCGAGCTGCCGCCGCGCGGCATGGTCAACGTGCACCCGTCTCTGCTTCCGGCGCTGCGAGGCCCGGCCCCGGTCGAGTGGGCCGTCGTCCGTGGCCTCGAGGAAACGGGCGTCACGATCATGCAGCTCGACGCCGGCATGGACACGGGCCCGATTCTGCATCAAATCCCGGATCACGTGGATCCCGACGTGACCGGCGGCGAGCTCTCCGAGCACCTGGCGGAGCTCGGCGCCCAGGCGCTCGTCGAAACGTTGGCGCTGCTCGAGCAGGACGCGCTGCGGCCCGTGCCGCAGAACGAAGCCCTCGCTACCTACGCGCCCAAGCTCACCCGCGAACTTGCTCGCATTGACTGGACCAAGGACGCCGCCACGGTGGCGCGCTTGATTCGCGGGCTCGACCCCCGGCCCGGCGCCTGGACGGAGTTGGACGGCGCGGAGCTGAAGCTGTATAACGCGCGAGTAGCGGACGGCAGCGGTTCGCCTGGAGAGATCGTGGCCGCTGACGGCCGACTGCTGATCGCAGCGGGGGGCGGTGGGGGGGGGGGAGCCGTGGACGTGTTCGAAGTACAACCCGCCGGGAAAGCACGGATGACCGCCGATGCCTGGCTGCGCGGCGCCCGGATCCCGCCGGGCCGACGGCTCACGTGAGGCCGACGCTCCCTCGCCTCCACGCCATCACCGATGAGCGCATCGCGCGCCGCGCCGATCTGGGGGACGTGGCTCGGGAGCTCGCGATCGCCGGCAGTGCGAACCTCGCCTTGCACGCCCGCGGCCGCGCCCTGACCGGACTCGAGCACTACGAACTGGCCAGCCGTCTAACCGCCTACCCGCCTGCCCATCTCTTTGTGAACGACCGGCTCGACGTCGCGCTCGCCCTGAACGCCGCCGGCGTGCAGTTGGGCGTGGGGAGCCTCCCCGTCAGCGCTGCGCGTCGCGTTCGCGCCGCGTGGTGGATCGGTAAGTCGGTACACGACTTGGCGGAGGCCGACGCCGCAAAGGCCGAAGGAGCCGACTATCTTTTGGTGGGGCCCGTGTACGCCACGGCGAGTCACCCCGATCGCGAACCCCTCGGACTCGAGACGTTGGGCCGGATGTCCGAGATGGGACTGCCGGTGATCGCAATCGGAGGCATCGACCCGGATCGGGCGCGGCACGTGAAGGCAGCGGGAGCTTACGGCGCGGCGGCCATCCGCGCGCTGTGGGACGCCGCAGATCCCGCGGACGCGGCCCGGCGGATGTTGGAGGAGCTGCAATGAACGCTAAGGTCGACGTCGTGATCAACGGGGAGCACCGCAGCGTCGCGCCCGGCGTGACCCTGCTGGAGCTGTTGGCCGAGCTGACCCTCGATCCCCGCGCCGTCGTGGTCGAACACAATCGCCACATCGTGCGCCGGCCCTCACTGGGCGACGTCCGCGTCGCCCCCGGCGACGCGATCGAGCTGGTGCATTTCGTGGGAGGGGGATGAAAACCGAGACGCCAAGGCGCCACGACGCCACGATACACGATACGCCGCTGACGATCGGTGGGCGCGCGTTCCAGTCGCGCCTGATGGTAGGCACGGGCAAGTATCCCGACAACGATACGATGATCCGGGCGATCGAAGCGTCGGGGGCCGAGATCGTCACCGTCGCCGTGCGCCGCGTGGACCTCGACCGCTCGAAGGACTCGGGGCTGCTGCACCACCTCGACCCCAAGCGCTTCTTCCTGCTCGCGAACACCGCCGGCTGCTACACGGCGACCGACGCCGTGCGCTACGCGCGCCTCGGTCGTGAGGCGGGGTTCAACGACTTCGTGAAGCTCGAGGTGATCGGCGACGAGGAAACCCTGCTGCCCGACGTGCAGGGTCTGCTCGAGGCGGCGAAGATCCTGGTGAAAGAAGGGTTCAAGGTTCTCGCCTACACCAACGAAGACCTGATCACGGCGCTGCGACTCGAGGACGCCGGATGCGCCGCCGTGATGCCGCTCGCGTCGCCCATCGGGAGCGGCCTCGGCCTGTTAAATCCTTTCGGCGTTCGGACCATCAAGCGCCGGCTACGCGTGCCGGTCGTCGTCGATGCCGGCGTGGGCACCGCCTCGGACGCCTGCGTGACGATGGAGCAAGGTGTGGACGGGATCCTGATGAATACGGCTATAGCGGCGGCCCAGGACCCCGTGGCGATGGCTCGCGCGATGCGGCTCGCCGTGGAAGCCGGACGCGCGGCGTTCCTCGCCGGCCGGATGCCTCGGCGCGACGTGGCGTTCCCGTCTTCGCCCACGGAAGGAATGCTGGATTAGGGATTCGACGCCGGCGCGGCGTGCGGCGCTCGAGATCCTGCGCGCGGTGCGCGCGGGTGCGCCGCTCGGCGAAGCGCGCGACGGCGCTGTGAACGATCTCGCCGAGCGCGACCGGCGCCTCGCCTACGAGCTCTCCGCCGGTGTGCTGCGCCGCCAAGCCGAGCTCGACCGCGCACTCGACCTCGAGCGCGCCGATCCCCGCCTCCACGACGTGTTGCGCCTCGGCGCCTACCAGCTGCGTTGTCTCACCCGCGTCCCGCGGCACGCCGCCGTCTCGACGAGCGTGGAGCTCGCCCGCGAGACTGCCGGTGAAGGCCCAGCGCGGTTCGTGAATCAGGCTCTGCGAAAACTGACGGGTGTCGGGTTTGAGGTGTCGGGTCTCGGGTCCACACATCCCGAGTGGTTGGTCCGCCGGTGGGAGGCTCGGTTCGGGAAAGCCGAGACGCAGAGGCTGCTGGCGTGGAACGACACGAAACCGGCGCTCACGTTGCAGCCCGCTCGTTGGGACCGAGAGGTCTTGGCCAGAAGGCTCCGCGAGGCAGGAGTCGGTGTAGCAGAGTCACCGTTCGGGGTCGGCCTTCGAGTAACGGGCGCCAACCCCCGGGATCTCCCGGGTTACACCGACGGCGCGTTCATCGTCCAAGACCCCGCTCACGCACTCGTGGCCCGCTATGCCGCGATCCCGGCGGGCGCCGTGGTGTACGACGCCTGCGCCGCGCCCGGCGGGAAGGCGGTGGCACTCGAGCGGATGGGGGCCCGGGTGGTCGCCGGCGATGCCCGGCCGGACCGGCTGCCGCGACTCAAGGACACCGCGCGCCGCGTGGGAGTGGCGATTCGCTGCCTGGCTGCTGATCTTGAGGCGGCGCCGCTCGGGTCCGGGACGCTCGATGCCGTGCTGGTGGACGCTCCGTGCAGCGCGACCGGCACAATGGCGCGCCACCCCGACGCCCGCTGGCGGCTGACCCCCGAGCTGTTCCCTCGGGCCGCGGCACGCCAAGCGCGCTTACTCGCCGCCGCGGCGCCGCTGGTGCGGGAAGGAGGAGGCTTGCTGATCTACGCGACGTGCTCGCTCGAACCGGAGGAGAACACCGCGGTCGTGGAAGACTTTCTGAGCCGGCACCCCGAGTTCGCGCGTGCGCCGTCACCCGCCGGCGTGCCCGCCGAGCTGCTCACCACCGAGGGGGACTTCCAGTCGCTCCCCCAGCGCCACGGCATCGACGGTGCCTACGCGGCGCGGCTGACCCGACTGGGCCGGGGCTGATGCGGATCCGCCGCCACCTGCCGCCGCTCGATGGTATCATGCCGATCGATCGCCGGCGCGCCTCACGCTGGGTGCTCGCGGGGCTGGGAGCGCTCCTCGCGGGCTACCTCACGGCCTACCTCCTGCTCTTCCCCGCGCCGATCCTCGCGGGGCGTCAGGTGGTGCCGCGCGTCCTCGGTCTCACGCTCGCCGAGGCCCAGGCGCAGGTGACGAAGGCGCAGCTGGTGGTCGCCGAAGGCGGCGCCGACCCCCACCCCACCGCCGAGCAGGGGACCGTGATCTGGCAGGATCCGCCTCCCGGCGTGATCGCCCGCGAAGGGCTGAAGGTGACCCTGGTGGTGAGCGGGGGCCCGCCCAAGATTCCGGTACCCGACGTCTCGGGCCTGTCCGTCCCGCTCGCCCAGCGGCTCATCGCCGCGGCGGGGTTGACGGTGAGCCAGGTCGAGTCGGTGCAGGCCGCCGCGCCGCAGGGACTCGCGATGCTCACGCGACCCCCCGCAGGCACAGCGCTCTCACCGGGCGCGGCATTGGCGTTGGTCGTGAGCCGCGGCGCGCCGACGATTTCGGTGCCCGACCTGCTCGGCATGTCGATCGCCGACGCGCGCTCTCGGCTCGAGCTGGACGGCCTGCAGCTCGGCACGCCGACGCGTCGCCGCACCACCGACGCGAACCCCGGTACCGTCGTGGCCCAACGGCCGGCGGCGGGCACATTGGCTTCGCCCGGCACCGTCGTCGACATCGTCGTCGCCCGGAGTCCCTAATCGTGACGAGTATGGTGAGCATGACCCACGGCATTCGCATCGCCCCGAGCGTTCTCTCCGTCGACCTGGCCCGGCTCGCTGAGCAGGTCGCGCAGGCGCTCGACGGCGGCGCGGATTGGCTGCACGTGGACGTGATGGACGGGCGGTTCGTGCCGAGCATTACGTTCGGCGCGAACATGATCGCGGCGTTGCGGAAGCTGACCGACAAGCCGATCGACGCGCACCTGATGGTAGTCGAGCCGGAGCGGTACATCGAGCCGTTCGCGGCCGCGGGCGCATCGGTGTTCACCTTCCACCCCGAGGCCACCGTCCACGTACAGCGGCAGCTCGAGGCGGCCAAGCGGCGCGGTATGCTCGCCGGACTGGCCCTGAACCCCGGCACGCCGCTCACCTACGCCGAGGAGGTCGCCCTAGATCTCGACCTGCTCCTCATCATGACGGTGAACCCGGGATTCGGCGGCCAGAGCTACTTGCCGGCATCGAACGACAAGATTCAGCGTGCCCGCGCCTTGCTCAGCGCGCACGGCGCGCGTGCCTTTCTGGAAGTCGACGGCGGCATCACGGCCCAGACGATCGCCGAGGCGCACCAGGCGGGGGCGGACACCTTCGTGGCCGGCAACGCGGTCTTTGCGAGCGGCGACCCGGCGCGTGAAGTGCGCGAGCTGCGGCGCCGCTGCCTGGTGACGGTATGACGAACCGCCAGCAGTGGACGCTGGTGGCCGGAATCGTGATGACCGTGGTGTTCGGCGTCGCGATCGCCGTCAAGCTGCGACCGCAATTCGACCTGGTCGAGGTGGGTACCGCCGCGCCGGCGTTTCGCGGCACCGACCTGCGCGCCGAACGTCCGGTCACGCTGGCCGACTACCGCGGAAAGGTCATCCTCCTGAACGTGTGGGCCACCTGGTGCCCGCCCTGCAGGATCGAGATGCCGTCCATGCAGCGACTGCACCAAAAACTCGCCGGCACCGATTTCCGCATCGTGGCCGTGAGCGTCGACGGCGACGCGTTCTACGCCGCCGAGCGGGCGGGACCCAGCGAGATCATGGCGTTCGCGAACGGCATGGGGCTCGGGTTCGACATCGTGCACGATCCGAGCGGCGCGATCAGGAACAGCTACCAGATCACCGGGGTGCCGGAGAGTTTTGTGATCGACCGCGACGGCGTGATCGTGAAGAAGGTGATCGGCGCCGCGGAATGGGACGGACCGGTCAACGAAGCCCTCATCCGGCGGTTGCTCGATGCGCGCTAGCCTGATCCTGCTGCTGACCCGCAACTGGCCGATCAAGGGCGCGGCGATCTTCCTGGCGCTGATGCTGTACGTCGCCGTGCAGCTGCAGCAGCCCGTCACGACCGAATTCGAGCTGGGCCTGAACGTGCAGCTCCCCCCGGGCCGGACCCTGCTGCAAAAGCTCCCCAAGGTCCGCGCCCAGATCTCCGGCAAAGGGAGCCAGGTGTTGCGGCTCCGCTCGCTACGCGGCGATGTGACGCGGCGCGTGCCGGATACGCTCTCGAGCCCGACGTGGACGATTCGCCTCGAGCCGGACGAGATCGAGGCCCAGCTGCCCAAGGGCGCAGACGTGCGCGTGCTCGAGATTCGGCCCCGCGAGATCACCATCGCGCTCGACAGCGTGGGGCGGAAGGACGTCCGGATCGTTCCGCTCATCACGGTCGTGCCCGAATCAGGACAGGTGCTGCACGGCGGCATCACGATCTCGCCGACCATCGCGCGGCTCGTCGGGCCCGACAAGCACCTCGCGGGGATCGAGTCGGTCACGACCATTCCGGCCGAGATCACGAACGTGGCCGGGTCGTTTACCCGCACGGTGCCGATCGATACGGCGCCGCTCGGCATCGTGCGCATCGCGCCCCGGCAGGTCGTCGTCACCGGCGAAATGGGAGCACTCGCCGACCGCTCCTTCGGCGGCATTCCGGTAGAGACCGGCGCCGGCGCGGTGACGAGCTTCATCATCACGCCTGCCCGCGTCGCGGTGACCGTGCGCGGCCCCGAGCAGCGCGTGCTCGGCCTCACCCGCGACAGCCTGCGTGTCGTCGCGCACTTCGCGGGAGGCGGCTCGGACGGCAGCGTCGGCCGGCTCACCGTCATTGCGCCGCCCGGCATCACCGCCCGCGCCATCCCCGATTCGGTCACGCTCCGGCGCCGGACCCGTCGTGGCTGAGGTCGTTCTCGGCATCGAGACGTCGTGCGATGAGACGTCGGCGGCCGTGCTCGTAAAGGGCGAAATGGCGAGTCTCTCCATCCTGTCGCAGGACGTGCATCAGATCTTCGGAGGCGTCGTGCCCGAGCTCGCGAGCCGCGCGCACCTGGCGGCCCTGCCGGCAGTCGTGGACCGTGCCCTTGCGGAGGCCGGGCTGAACCTCTCGGCCGTCGACGCGGTGGCCGTCACCGCGGGCCCCGGACTCGTCGGCGCGCTGCTCGTTGGTGTGGTGTACGCCAAGTCGCTCGCCTATGCCGCCGACCGGGCGCTGGTCGGGGTCCACCACATGGAGGGGCATCTCTTTGCCCCCACCGTCGAAGATCCGGACCTCGCGCCCCCCTTCGTCGCGCTGCTCGTCTCGGGCGGGCACACCCTGCTGCTCGACGTTCCCGCGTGGGGACGCTACCGGCTGCTCGGGCAGACGCGCGACGACGCCGCGGGCGAAGCGTTCGACAAGGTCGCGAGCCTCCTGGGCCTCGGCTATCCAGGCGGCCCGGCGATCGAACGACTCGCGCGCGAAGGGGGGGGGGATCCGGCTCGGTTCGACTTCCCGCGTCCGATGATCGCGGAAGGATTCGAGTTCTCGTTCTCCGGACTCAAGACCGCCGTGCTGCATGCCGTGCGGGCCTCGGACAACCTGGACCGCGACCGCCCGAGTATTGCGCGCGCGTTCCAGGACGCGGTGCTCGATGTGTTAGTGACTAAACTCGCGCGCGCGGTAAAGGCGACGGGGTACCGCACCGCCGTATTGGGCGGTGGAGTCGCGTGCAGCCGCGCGCTCACGACCGCGGCCGCCGACCGGCTCGCCGGCATCGCCCGCGTTGCCGTCGCGAGCCCACGCCTCAACACCGACAACGCCGCGATGATCGCTCGCGCCGGTTGGTATCGCCTTGGTATCGGTGAGCGCAGTGATTGGACGCTCGACGCCCGCGCCGATCTCCCTCTTCCCGGCCTCTCATGACCGTCTACCCGTTCATTCTCCGGCTCGGCCCGCTCGAGCTCACCGGCTACGGCTTGATGATGATGGTGGCCTTCCTGATGGCGGGGTGGGCGATCCAGCTCGATCTGCGGCGGCGTGGACTCGACGAGGAGTTCGCCGCGGACATCGTGATCGCCGGCGTCGTGGGGGGGCTCGTCGGAGCCAAGATCTGGTACGTGGTGCTCACGGGTGAGTGGGACGCCTTGCTGCGGCGCGGCGGCTTCGTCTGGTACGGCGGGTTTCTGGGCGCGACCGCGGCCATCCTCTTGAACGGTTGGCGGCGCCGCGTCCCGTGGCGTTTCACCGTCGACATCTGTGCGGCGCCCCTCGCCCTCGGCTACGCCTTGGGCCGCGTGGGCTGCTTTCTCGTCAATGACGACTACGGCATCCCCAGCTCGCTCCCGTGGGCGATGAAGTTCCCCCAAGGTCTCCCCCCCACCACCGTCGCCAACCTGACGGCGATGGGCGTCACCTTCCCGCCCGGCACCGATGCGCTGCAGATCGTGGCGGTGCACCCGACACAGATCTACGAGACGGTGTTGATGTTTCTGGCGTTCTGGTGGATGTGGCGGCGGCGCGATCACGGCCACGCGACAGGCTGGATGCTGGGCTGCTACCTGGTGCTCGGGGGCTTGGAGCGGTTCCTGATCGAGTTCTTGCGCGCCAAGGACGACCGTCTCCTCGGCGCCTTTACCGTCGCGCAGGCGACAAGCGTGGCGTTGGTCGCGGTAGGCGCGGCGCTGCTCAGAGTATGGAATCAGCCATCAGCCGTCAGCCTTCAGCCAACCTCACTCATCCCGAAACCCGCGCCACCGGCCTCAGGCTGACGGCTGACGGCTGACGGCTGACGGCTTCATCATCCAGACGAGCGCCACGAGCGCGAGGACCAATAGCAGGCCCTGGAGGACAAGGGACTCGACGGTAGGATAGATCCCCAGGACGGGGATCCGCGGGATTCCCTCGACGACCGTGAGCCCCACGACCCGCCCTTCCTGCAGCTCGGCGATGCCCTTCCCCGCAAACACGAATGCCATGAAGTAGAGCATCGCGCCCGTCACCGCGAAGAATGGCTTCATCGCGACACGCAGGCCGAGCTGGTTGATCACGACGTACACGGCGACGAGCCCCACCGCCCCCGCCGCCATGCCGGCGAGCACCGACACCGTCCCGGCGCTACCCGCCGAGCTGAAGAGCGCCGTGTAGAACAGGATCGTCTCGAACCCCTCGCGATAGACGGCGAGGAATGCCACGGCGGTGAGCGCCAGCCCCGAGCCCGACGAGAGCGCGCTCTCCATTTTGTCCTTGACGAACGCCGTCCATTTGGCCGCTTCGATCTTCGACAGGAGCCAGTAGCTCACGTAGAAGAGGACGGCGGCGGCGAGCAGCATCGTGATGCCTTCGAGCGCCTCCCGCTGGCCCGGGGTAATCTGGAAGAGCAGCTCGACGAGCACCCACGTGATGAGGCTCGCAGCGACGGCGAGCCAGGCACCGCGGGCGACGTCGTGGCGGCGGGCGGTCGCGCCGGCCTTCGCCAGGAACGTCATCAGGGCCGCAACGATCAGGATCGCCTCGAACCCCTCGCGCAGCAGTAAGAAGAACGACGACACGAACAGGCTCATCGGCGACGGCCGGTCGGCAACGACGCGCTCGGCGCGCTCGAGGCCCGCGAGAAGGCGCTGCCGGATGGCCTCCAGCTCCGCCTGATCGGCGCCGGCGACGCGAGTGCGCAGCCAGGCGAACGCCGCCTCGAGTTCGCTCGCGAGGCCTGGGTTCTTGGCGCGGAGCTCGGTCTCCACCTGCTCGAAGGTGAGATAGGCGTCGAAGGCGAGCTTATCGGACCGAGCGGCGAGCGCCGAGTCCACTTGGCGGCGGACCGCGGCGAAAGCGGCGGCGGTGGCGGAGCCGCCGTATTGGAGCGTCGCGACGTAGGCGGCGACGGCCCAGCGGTCGTCTTCGGAGAGGTCGTCGGCGAACTCGGGCATCGCGGTGCCGGGGACGCCGATGGCCGTCTTGCGGAAGATCTCGAGGAGAGAGGTGCCGCCCATGACCTGAGGGTCTGCGAGGTTCGCCGCGGGCGGGCCTTTGAGGGATTTGGCCTTGGGCCCGTCGCCGCGGCCGGACTCGCCGTGGCAGGCGGCGCACTGCTCGCGGAAGACCGTGGCGCCGCGGGCGAGAGAGGGTGGCCGCGAGGGCAACGGCTCGAGGGCTCCCCCGGCGGCCGCGCCGATGCGCGCTACGAGGGCGTCGGCGAGACGGGTAACCGAGTCGGGGGGTGCCAGGCGGTCGAGCATGCCCGCGATCGCCCCGAGGGCGCTGTCGGCACCCCGACGCGCGCCGGCTGGGAGCGCGGGCACGTCGAACCGGGCTTGCTGGATGAAGAGCTTTGCCTCGTCGACCTCCTCGGGGGCAGTGATGCGACCGCCGTCGGGGGTGACGCCGAGGGCGTATTCTTTGGCGGCGAGTGCGGCGGCGGCCACCACCCGTCGGGCGGCAGCCACAGAATCAACCGCCTGCCCAGCGACCGGCGTCGCGAGACAGGCGGATAAGATGAGAATCGTTCTCAAAAAACGCACGTCCAATACTAGAGTGATTCTATCGGGAATTCAATCCGTGGCCCGCGCGGGTACGGCGCTGGGCGGTCGCTACCGCCGGAGCCTAATCCGTCGACAGCACGGCGACCGCGACGGCCGCCTCATGCGTGTGCGACAGCGACAGCAGAACCCGTTTGATGCCCAGCTCCCGCGCTCGCGCCGCGGCGAGACCCGTCAGGGCAACATCGGGCCGCCCATCGGCGGCGCGCGTGACCTCGATGTCGCGCCACCCGATGCCACGCGCCTGCTCGCTGCCCTGCAGCGCCTTGTACACGGCCTCCTTGGCGGCGAGGCGCACCGCCACGTGCTCGGAGGGATCGGGGCGGGAACGACAATACTCCGCCTCGGCAGCGGTCAGGAGGCGGTCGTACACGTGTGCGCCCTTCTCGTCGAGCATCTTGCGGGTGCGCGAGACCTCCACCAGATCAACGCCGACGCCGACGGCGCTCACGGTGCCCCGCCCCCCCCGGGTCGCGCCACGAAGAGCCGGCGCCGATAGCGCTGCCCGTCCACCTCCACCACTACGATGTACGCTCCGTTCACCACGCGACGCGACCCTCCGCCCAGGGTGAGGTCCCAAACATACTCGTTCGTCGGCGGCGCAACGGTCGCCTGGTGCAGGCGCTCGCCGGTGAACCCGTAGATCGCTACGCGCGTCGTCCCGGTCCCGGCGGGCCACGAGATCACGACCTGATTGCTGCGGACGGGGTTCTCGGAGACCTCGGCATCGCCCGGGCCGGCGAGGAGTTGGAAGGCCGTGGACGCATCGGTCGCGAACCCGACGGCGTCGAGCGACCACTCGAAGGCTTGCTCCGAGATGAACCGGACGCGGGCTCCGCGCCGGCCGCCGGCCTGCGGCAAGTCCACACGCATCGGGTACCAGCTCGGCCCGTCGCCGGCGATCACCGCCGCATCGCTCCAGGTCAGTCCCGAGTCGCCCGAGAACTGCACTACGCCGCGTTGCGCGGGGGTGAATGTCGAGCCCCGATGCCGCGTCCAGAGATGCAGCCACATCGCCGTGCGCCCCCGCAGGTCCACCACGGGCGAGACGAGGGTGTCGCTTTGCGTGGTGCTCCACGCGAATCCGCCGGCGAGCCGCTGAGTATCGCGCGTCCACCCTGTCCATCCGCCGTCGAGCGGTTCCGCCCCGGCGAGCGACACCAGCTCGGCCGCGATGCCGATCCCGTCGGCCCGCAGCGCGCGCACCGTGTCCGTATGTACGTCGGTGCGCCACACGGTGCGGATTGTCCCGCGCCGCAGCGAATCGGTCTGGACACCACGCAGCGCAGTGCCGCCCGTGCCGCTGCGGAGTGTGAGAGAAAGCGGCGGCGACGTCGCCGCGTCGAGACCGAGCCACGCGTCAGGCCAGAGCGACTCGAACCGTGGTGGCGCGGACGTGAGCCCCGAAGCGCCCACGGCTCCACGCAGGTCGCCCGCCGCCGCGATGAGCGATACCGCGAACGGGAGGTTGTCCCGGAACACCTGTTCTACCAGCGCGCTGTCGTCAGGGAAATCGAATCCGTAAAAGAGGCCGCTCACGCAACAGCCGCTCGTCAACTCGACCGTGAATGCGATGGTGCGGTGCGCCCGGTACGCCCAGTCGGTGTACTCACCGTTCGTCGGATATAAGTGCCAACCGGGACCCGGGTGGTAGTGCGTGACGTTCGAGCCCGGCACGCCGTCGTGCACCGCCGGTGCGAGGTCGGTCCCGGTGAGGGCCCGATATAGGGGCAGATCGGGCGGTAGCTCGCCGGTGCGAAAGCCGTACGGATGGAGCACAAGGCCGCTGAACGTGTGATACGACACCGACAGCACCGGTGGGTGCGCCGTGTGAAACGCGATGATCGCCTGGGTTTCGGGCTCTGAGCCGGGACCGGGGCCGCGATAGGTCTCAGTCGTGGTCGTGGGGCTCGAGCCTGCATTGTCCAGGCCCCAGAATGCCGGATAGTTGCGATTCGGGTCCACGCCGTAGGTGCCGTCGCCGTTCAAGCGGCGGTTCTTCCGCCAAAAGCGATCGGTCGTAAAGGTGTACTGATAGCCGTCGGGGTTTTGGGCGGGGATCACCCACACGTCCCGCGTCGCGAGCAGCGCGGGCGGGGCCGAGTCGGCGAGCCAGCGAATCAGCATCATCGCGACCGCCGTGGAGACCCACTCCCGGGCGTGATGGGTCCCCATGAAGAGCACGTTGGGTCGCGCCGGATCATCTCCGGCAGCACCAATCTTCACTGCGAGGATCGGCCGTCCCTCGACCGAGGCACCGATCGAGTCGAGGTGAATCGTGGAATCGGCAGCCGCCCAGGCTTCGAGTGTCGCGCGCGTCCCGATGACCGGTTTGTCGAACGACTGATAGATACGGAACGTGTCGGCGGCGGGCGTGGCGGGCACGGCGCTCGTCAGGGGTCGCGCTACGCCCTCCGTTTCGGGCGACACGACGATGACGGCGTACAACGCGCCGTCGATCTCTCGAACCCCGGCGACCTCGAAGCCGAGCCGCGCCAACGAGTCGAGCGTGGCGCGGCCCCCAATCTTGGAGATGGGCACCTGGGCCATGCGCAGCTGGGCCGCCGCCGGCCCGGGCGCCGCGGCGGCGAGTACAATGAGAAGGACCGCTAGAAACCGAGGCGTTGCGCGAGCCAAGCCGGCGCCGGCAGATAGCCGCCGAGGATGAGGCCGAGCCAGATGAGGGCGGCGGCGACCGGGGCCCACAGCAGCGCGACCGGCCACAGGACGGGACGCCAGCGCGCCAGCGTTTCCATTTCGGGTGTCCAGCGGCGGCGCTCCTCCTCGACTTCCCCCTCGAGCGCGAGCCAGGCCGCTTCCAGCCGTCGCGCGGCCGCGCGCAGCGCGTCCTGCCACGCAGCGTGCGCGTCCTTGTCGAGAACCGTCGCGCCCTGGACGCGCGCGGCGGCGGTGTCGAGCTCATCGAGCGCCGCGACGAACGCCGCGCCGCCCGTGCCGAAGCGGGCCGCGATGGCGCGCTTCTCGCCCATCGCGAGGAGACGGCTCCTCAGACGGCGCCGGGGCAGGCGCACCTGACGGGCGGTGCGGACGATCTCCCCCTCGAGCGCCTCGGCCACGCGTGCTGCCGCGCGGCGCACCGCCTGGTCCCACGCCGCCGCCCACGCCCGACGCCCCGTCACCTCGAGCACCTGAGCGCGGTCCTCGCGCGCCGCCGCCCCGCGCCCCTCCCCCGCGATCTCGAGCACCGCGGTCGCCAGCTCCTCCCGGATATCGTCTAGCGGCACCCACGGAGGCTCGCGGCGCCGCGCGACGACGACGCGACCGAGCGACGGAGCCAGCTCCGGGACGCGCAGCGGCATCGGGATGTTCATGGCGCCCCACCCTCATCGATCCGCGCGGCGTGACCGGTGCGACGTTCGTAGTCGGCGATGAAGAAAGGCAACGACTCGGGGAGAAAATGGTCGCGGGAGATGCCGGTCGCCGCGATCGCCCGCTCGATCGCCGCGGGGGCGGCGGGCTCGCCCTCGACTTCGACGAGGACGTCCATCGCTGGGTACCACTCGATCCGCACCGCCGCGTGTGCAAGCCGATACTCGGCAATCGTCCGATCGATTCGCATCACGACCTCGTACCCCAGGCGCTCGAGGATGGTGAGCGCGGCGCCGGAGTCCTCGAGCCGCGTCTCATGCTCTTCACGACGTTTGTACCCGCCGCGGATGCTGACCGGGCCCTTCCAGGCGAGCACTCCATAGGACGGCGTTCCTCTATAGGTGCGCAGCCGCAACACCTCATCCCGCGCTTGCAGGGCCCCTCCGCGGTCGTACCGCCGGTCCTGCATCTCCCCGCGGAACACCAGCTCGGCCCCGGCGCGCAGCAACGCCGCCTCGAGCGCCGCAGGGTCGTCGACCCGCGCCTTCAGCTCCAGCTCGTCGGCGGATCCGCTCACCCCAGGAGGGCGCTCGTTACCGCGCCGGTATCCGAAAGATGCTCGAACACGTGCGCCGCGCCCGCGGCGCGCAGCTGCGTCACGCTGTAGAACCCCGTCGCGACCGCCACGGCGCGCGCACCGATCGGGCGTCCGCAGGCGACATCGTCGGGGGTGTCACCGACGATCACGATGTCCGCCCCGCTGAATCGCTTCCCGGTTCCCCAGGCAGCGCGCTCGGCCGCGATCGCGGGCAGGTCGGGGCGGCGCGCCGAGTCGGATCCGTACGCGCCGACAGCGAACCGCGCCGGATCGAGTCCGGCGGAGCGCAGTTTCAGGGTCGCGCCGCCCTCCAAGTTACCGGTGAGGAGGCCCACCAAGGCGCGTCCCGCCGCCTCATGTGGCTCAAGGGCGGCGAGCAGTTCCCGCACTCCCGGGAACAGCCGCGTCTCCCGCGCCGGCTGCGCCAGCTCGGCGGCGAGGAGCCCCACGTAGCGCCGGCACACCGCGGCGATGCGCTCCTCGGCGTCAGCTTCGGGGTGCCCCGCGAGCGTCATCAACTCACGCACGATCTGCGGATCGGTCTTGCCATCGAAGCGGTACTGCTCGATCGGGCCAGCGGTGCCCATCTCGTCGAGCAGCGCGCGCTGGATCGCGCGACGCCCGGCGCCGTTGGTCCACAACAATGTCCCGTCAATATCGAAGAGGATCAGGCGCATGGGAAGAATATCGGTCATGTCTCTGGTGTCGGGTAGCGTCGATACGGCTCACCGAGAACGTGGCTTGACCCGTCGAGAAACGCCCGTATGTTGTCCGGATGTGCCCCGGCAGGTAGGAGATGGTCGGATCTTCAACGTCCGTGTGTGAGAGGCACACAGGGGGATCTCATGAATCCGAGGCTAGGTAGATGGTGCGCCGCGCTCGTGGCCCTGTTGGTGAGCGGCGCCTGCGGATTGGACGAGAACTCGTCGCCCGTGTCGGCACCGGTAGCGCAGCAACTCTATCCCAACGACCCCGACATCAACACGAGCGACACCTACGTGTTGTTCGACGCGGAAGTCACGGGGTCCACTACCGTCTCTTTCTCCGAGCCCATCACCGACCCTGCGACCGGGCAGCAGGTGACGGACGTCGTCCTCGCACAGCCACCCGACGGTGTCTTCCACGTAGAGGCAGGGTATGACGCGGCGGGGGTCCTGCGCGCGGTGGTGACCGGCCAGTGGTCGCCGACGCTTGACCCGTATGCCCACCTCGTGTCTGAATCCTACAAGTTCGTCCTCTCCAACGGGGCGTTGACCGTCTACACGGCCGCAGGCGCGGTTATTCCGGCGCCCACCGACGCACCGGACGACTCCGTGCCGGCGGCGGCCCAGCCCCTCGCCGACTTTGGGGACGCACTGCTGTACGGGAATGTCTCGGACGGTGTCCTCGTCGACTCGCTTCGGGCGCCCGCAGGAGCGCCGGCGGGGTCGTCGTCGAGCAGCGTGGGCCCCACGGTTCGCCTGGTCGAGGCGGCGCCGGCGTCGAGGGACGCGCGATCGACCCCGGAGTCGGGTTGAACGCGTTTACGCCCACGCGGGGTCGCGCTGGGTCCTGAGCGAGATGGTGGCGGTTGGCGAGGTTGCCGGGGGCGGCGTCCGGGTGAGGAACGAGCGCCGGACACGCCTACGGAATCTGCACTGGAACGTGAACGAGGCGAAAAACCGTGCGCGCTCGGCGTTGCGCCATTCCGAGCCAACATCCTCGCTCCGCGACTCCGCTGTGGTGGCTGACCATCCGGCGCCGCTCTTGGGTCTCCTGTCGGCGGGCCCTCTTGGCGCGCAGTGCTACGAAGAGACTTGCGACCCCGAGGGAGGGGGAGGCAATCCGCCGCCGCCGCCACCCCCGCCACCCCCGCCGCCGGGGCGCAATATCGTGTTCCAGCACGGACTCAACGGAGGTTCCGGTACCTGGGGCCGCATGTACAACTGGCTGGCGCCCCAGTTCCGCTTTGGTCGCGTGTTGCTGCCGAGTCTCAGTCCCAAGGCCCGAGCGCAGCAGGTCAGCGACGAGCTTGTGGCGACCGTGGCCGGCACGGGGCAGACCGGGTTCCTCGCCGTCGGGCACAGCATGGGCGGCTTGGTGTCGCGTCGCGCCGCGCAGCAACGGCCGGATCTGCCCCGTGCCGGCCACGGTCGGGGGACGCCGCACCTCGGGGCCATGTTGGCCCTCTTGCCGAGGCGGACGCTGGAAGCCTTGCTCGACCAGATGTGGCGCGACCTGTATTACGGTTGCCCGTCCTCCTCGGCGGACCCCGGTTGCTTCCTGGCGGCGGTGTTGTACTGGTACGCGACAGCCGCCGTCGCCGACTGGGGTCAGGAGCAAATCAGCCCGCAGGTCCCCGCGGTGCAGGATCTGCTCCCGGTGCAGTTCGCGTCGAATCCGTTCCTCAGCAACTTGAACGCCGCCACGGAGTCATTCACCCGGGTCGGTGTGCAGACCTATCCGCGGAAGCGGTGGGTCGCGTTCCGGTACGCCGGTGACAACTGGCACAACCCCGAGGAGGCGTGGGGCGGGCGCAAGCTCGCTGCCTACGCGGGTTACGCGTACGGAGGCTTCCGGTTTTGTCAGATCATCGCCGCGCTCGTCGGCAACGCCAACAAGTTCTATTGGTGCACCTACGTTGTGGATGCGATGGACTTCGTGGACACCTCTTGGGATTGGATGACCGCGCCGAACGACGCGCTGACGGACGGGATCGTGCAGGGATCCTCGCAGGTGTACCCGCGCGCCCTCTTCAACTACGGGATCTTTGGCGGCGACTCGCACGCCGGACAGCCCAAGAGCGATCGGACCCGGGATCGCATCGCTCAGGCCTTCGACGAATGGTTTCACGTCCCGCGACCGTAGCGTGCCTGGCGCTCGCCGCGCTGGGCGCGTCTACGTGCCGGCTGGATTCGGAGACCGGAACCGGTCTTCGTATCACGTGGCGGGTGCCGTTGACGGAGGCCGCGGCGGGATGGCGCGGGCGGCCTGGCGTGTTCCAGGGCGCGGTGATCGGCCAGACCGGGGGCGCGGTGAGCGCCTTTGACGTGCGGACAGGCGCACGGGTCTGGACGACTACGCTGCGGATGGGTGTCCCTCTCGGCGCCGACAACGTGGCCGTCGCCGCCGGTCGGGCGTTCGCCGCCGGAGGGGATTCGGTGTACGCCCTGAACGCCGCGAGCGGCCGGCGGCTCTGGGCATTCCTGCCCGATGCGCAAGCGGCCCTCTGCGAGATTGCGGCCGACTCGGACGCGGTCTACGTCGGCACGCGTTCCCACCACGTGTACGCCATTTCGGCGGACTCGGGCCACGCGCAGTGGTCCGTCGACGTCGGTCCCGATTGGGCCTTTTTCGGCACCGTCGAAGGCATCGCGACGAGCGGCGACACCGTCTACGTAGCCGCCACGCAAGAACTGAGCGCGACCGGCGACCTCAGGCGAGGGCACATCATCGCGCTGGACCGTCGCACCGGCGCCGAGCTGTGGCACTACACCTCCCCCGGGGAGCGGAGCGACGTGAACGCTGCGCCACTCGTGACGGGCCGCTACCTCGTGGCGAACGATCTGTATGGGGGCAGTATCATCGCCCTCGATCGGTTCGAGGGAGCCGAGGTGTGGCGTGTGAGGACGCAGGGAATCGGTCCGTCTCGCGCCCCACAGCAACGAGACGCCGTGCTCTTTGCAGGCGCCAACGACAACTACGCCTACGCGATCGACCTGGCGTCAGGAGCGGTTCGCTGGACCGCGAGTGCGGGCGCCAGCATCCGGGCGGTCGCGCTGTGCGGTGAGCGGATGGTGGCAAACAGCCAGCGGATCGAGGTGTTCGCGGTATCGTCTGGCGAGCATCTCGGTACGGTCTCGACTCCGGACGATGCTGGCCTGTTCACATCCGACTTCGCGGTTGTCGGGAACCGACTCGCGATCTTCGGGAGCGACGCAGTCTACGGCCTGTCCTGCCCACCGTGACCGAGCTACCGCCGGACTCTTGGCGACGGGTGACCTGGGCGCTGGCGGGGCTAGCGCTGGGCATTTTGCCGGTCGGCGGCGTGCGGACGCTGAGTGGGCAGCGCCTGCCCGCGGCATGGACGGTGGCCGACTCGCCGGTCGGCGCCGTGCGCTGCTGTTCCTCTCGCATGTTCGGCGGTACGGGCGCCGCCCTGGGCTTGGGCACCGGATACGTTGCTGGACTCCTGGTGTACAGGCTCGTGGATGAGGAGCCGGGCCCCACACGCGGGCTGGCCATCGGTGCGGCCGTCGCGTTTGGTGCGGCGGCCGGCGTGGCTCTCGGACACCGGCGTCACGGCGATCGGCACGGAGCATGGCGATGGGCGTTGCTCGCCGCTGGGGCGGTCGCCCTTCCCGTCGCTCTCGCTCCGCCGTGTGGCGACCGGGGGAACGCGGAGTGCAA
>Ga0193739_1000050_pt1 | contig 28544 bp, 22 predicted proteins | sample L2a2metaG_FD_144926 | JGI IMG/M metagenome (GOLD analysis project Ga0193739, IMG submission 144926) | Soil microbial communities from a riparian zone of the East river system, Colorado, United States - L2a2 | ecosystem: Environmental > Terrestrial > Soil > Riparian zone | place: USA: East River...
ATTCGCCGGCGCCGACCGTCAGGTCCAGACCCGCGACTGCCACGACGTCACCGAAGCGCTTGGTGAGCGCGCGACAACTGATCGCTACGATTGTTTTTTCTCTTTTTCTTTTTCGGGAGGCGCCTCGTGGGCCATCTTGAGCGCCTGATCGAGCTGCATCGTCATGCTGTTCACGCCATCTGCCAACGCTCGGACCTTCATGTTGATCCCTGTTCCCGCCCTGCTCGCGACGATGGCCAGGGAGCCCGCCACGTCCGGCAACGTACCCAGATTCGCGGTGAGCGCCCGCTGCCGCATGTGCGACAGCTCGCGCGCGATGTTCGCGCAAATACCATTGATAATCTTGGGTTTGGCGGCGCGGTTGGATTCGAGCTCCGCAACCATCTTCTTTACGTGATCCAAGGTCCGTACGTAGTGCTGCAGCTCCTCGATGCGGCGGATCTGATTCGCCGACTGCTTCTGGACCACGCGCCTAATTCCTCGGCAGCAACGCTTCCGTGCGCGCGTGCCCGTCCACGAGCGACAGCGGCGTGACTCCCAGCAGTACGCTGAGTGTCGGCGCGATGTCCACGGTATTCATCCGTCCCGCGTACGACCCGCGCCGCACGCCGCGGCCCCAGAAGATGATGGGCACGCGCGCATCGTCTTCGGACGGTTGGCCGTGCATCGCGATCGGCACGTTGGGGATATCCCAGACCGAGGCCGGCTGCAGCGTGACCGTGAGCACGACGCCCCCGTCGGGTGCGAGCTGGTGCAGCCAGCGGCGGGCTATCGGGTCCGACGCGGTATCGGCGCGCGATAGGTCGGCGGGCTTGATCACGCGCGCCACGCCCTGCACGCGCAGGATCCGGGCGGTGACGGCGTCGAGAATGCTGTCGGTCTTGATGCCGGTTGCGGCGAAACGACCGTTATCGCGCAGAAACAGCATGCCGCTGTCGAGCTCCAGCCACTCCCGGGGCGGCGACCCGGCACCGGCAAGACGATCGAGATCACGGTTCACCGCGGTCACGAGCGTGTCGAGAAGCACGCGGTATGCGGCGCCACCCGTCCTCGCGCGCGTCCGCTCGGGTAAAGACGTCACGCCATGGTCCGCAGTGAGAACCACGACGACGTTGTCGCGTCCCACCCGATCGGTGAGCCGCTTGAGGAACCAGGCCAGATAGCGATCGAGCCGCAGCACCTGGTCATGAACCTCGCGGGAGTCGGGACCATACGTGTGCCCGACGGCATCGGTCGCCGAGAGACTGACCGCCAGGATATCGGTGCCTCTGCGCCCCAAGCGCAGTGCCTCGAATCCGTCCAACGCGAATAGCAGCGTGAGCGAGTCTATCGCCGGCACGCCGGCGACGGCGCCCGCGGCGCGGACGCTGTCGGCCGGAAGGCGGTGTGGGAAGACGAAGTCACGCCCGCTGTTTTCCCACGATGCGCTGTCGGCTTCCTTGTAAGCGCTGTCCGGGAGCAGTAGCGTCCACGCCGTGTTCGCGGCCTTGAAGGGTAGCCGCCGCGCGTTGAAGCCTTGAACCCACGACGGCAGCGAATCGGCGTAGTAGCGGCTCGTCGTGAACAGGCCCGACTGATACCAGTACACCTGCTCTTTCGACTGTCCGATCGGAAGGATGGCGCCGCGGTCCTTGCGGCTCACGGACAGCGCGCGCGCGGTGGGGTCCGCGGCCTTGAGCCAATCAAACAACGTCGTCCCACGGAAACGGCGGGGCGAAGCGCCTGGACCGTTGGTCGCGACGAGCAGCGGCGCTGTCGAGTCCTGAACGCCCTGCGAATTGGTGAGGATGCCGTTATGCGCGGGCCACATCCCCGACAGCACGGTCGCATGGCCCGGCGCCGTCTCCGTCACGGCGTGGTCCTGGTAACCGTCGATGAAGAAGGCGCCTTCATTGGCGAGCTGACCGAGCCCGCCGGTCAGCTGGCTCTTCCAACGCGTGAAGTAGTCAGGCCGGAGCTGGTCCACGGTGATCACGACCACGAGCCTCGGCCGAGCCGGCGCCGGCGGTGCAAACAGCCAGCCCAGAACGGCGAAATAGGCGGCGAGAGTCATGAGCAGAAAGTAGTGGCGTTCAGGCTGTTGCCGCCACCGGCTGATCGGGTCGCTCGCGGAACGCCAGGCGGCCGGCCACGGCTACGACCCCGGCCGCGATCAGGAAGGGAACGCCGTGTCCGAGCTTATCAAAGACCAGCGTGGCGCCGACCGGCCCGACGATACTCACGATGCCTCGCAGCGCCTGCTGCGCGCCCATCACTAACCCCAGTTCGTGGCGAGACACGCGCTGGCTCACGAGGGAGGTCGAGGCTGGAAACAGCAGCGCCGTGCCCACCGGGACGAGCGTGAGGAAAATGATGAACACGACAATCGCCGGAAACGGCGGCAGGATCGCCGCCGGCAGCGGCATTAGGGCGAGTCCCAGGAAGAGCGTAACGGTGCCCACCTGCATGGTTCTGATTTCCCCGAAGCGGGCGTTGAACCACCCGACCAACCAGACCCGCATGAGTACCCCCACGACGCCGAAGATCGTGAAGAAATAGCCGATTGTCTGTTCGGTCACGAGATAAACGTCTTTGAAGTACAGCGCCATGACCCCGATGACCACATTCAGCGCCAGCATCCCGACGACGTAGATCCAAATCACGCGATGCGCAGGCGCCGACGGATGCTCGACAATCTCCCACAGCGCCTGTTTGATCGAACGGCCCGGCGGCAACGCCTGGCCGCTCGGCGTGTGCGTGTGGTGGACTCGGGACTCGGGCAGCCATTTCCACGCGAAGACGACGCAGAGCAGCATGAGGCCCGCCGCCACCAACCCGGGGACCTCCGTGCCGAAGCTCCGCGCCACGGAACCGATGACGGGACCGATCAGAACGCCCGCGCTCGTCGCAGCGGAGATCCAGCCGAGCGCCTTCGCGCGCTCGCCGGGCGCCATCGTGTCCGCGACGTAGGCCTGCGCCACACCGGTCGTGCCGCCGCCAAGCCCCTGCACCAGCCGGGACACGAACAGCATCGACAACGTGGTCGCGAAGCCGAAAACCACGTACGCGATGGCCGACGCGGCCAGCCCGATCAACATCGCCGGCCGCCGGCCATAGCGGTCCGAAAACTTCCCCCAGATTGGTGACGAGATCAGCTGTGCAACGGCGAACGCGGCGATGAGCGGGCCGACCAGCCAGTCGGGAGCATCCATTCGTTTGGCGTAGAACGGCATGAGCGGCGCGACCAGCATCAGCCCGAGCATGTCGACGAAACACACCGCCATCAGCACCGCGAGCCGCTTCATCGCCTGGCCCCCACGCTCAACACGACCGCGCTGACGAGCATCAAGACGACGCCGAACGCGGCGGCCACGCCGGTCTCGGACAGGCGTAAGCTGGACAGGATTTCGATCGACACGGGGCGCGTCTCGTAGGTGTAAAGCACGATGGACGCCACGATGTCACCGAGCCCCGCGACGAACGCCAGGCTTGCACCGGCCGCGAGACCGGGCCTGAGCTGCGGCAGCGTAACCCGCGCAAGCGTGCGCCAGCCGCCGGCGCCGAGGCTTGCGGCCGCTTCCTCCAGCGACGGATCGAGCTGGCGATACGATGCGAGGATACCGCGTCCGGTGAGCGGCAGCGCACGCACGAGATACGCGAGCGGAAGGATGACGACGGTTCCCACGAGCACGAAGCGCAGCTGCAGGGGCGCGTTCACGCTGAATGTGATCGCCAGCGCGATCGCGAAGACGGTGCCGGGCAGCGCCCACGGCAGCGCCAGCAATCCTTCGATCACGCGCCGCAACGCGACTCGGCGCCGCACCACGAGCCAACCGCCGACGAGCGCCAACGCCACGGCGATCGCCGTGCTCGCCGCTGCCATCCACAGCGAATTCAGCATCGGACGTAACCGTTCGGCCTCCGAGAAGAGCCGCCGATAGTTCTCGAAGTTGATCGCCGGGGGAAGAATTTCCGTCGTCCAGGCGCCATAGGGAACCAGCGACACCAGCAGCAGCGTCAGATGCGGAAGCAGCAGTACGACCGCGAGGCCCCACCCTGCCGCAGTTGCAAGCAGGCGGATGCCGGACCGACGGATCGGGCGTGGGCGGGGCGCAATTCCCTTCCCTAACGCCACGAGGATGTCGTCCCCCTCGGTGCGGCGCAGAATCAGCCAGCCCACGACGGCGACGACCGCCAGCGCCATCGTTTCGACCATGGCCAGCGGCAGGTCGCCGTTCAACTTGGTCGCGACGATTTGCGTCGTCATCACGCGAAACCCGCCGCCGAAGATGTAGGGCGCGCTGAACGAGCCGAGCGCGGTCAGGAACGTCAGCATCGCGGCGCCGACGAGTGAGGGCCGCAGCAGGGGCACGATCACGCGCCAGAACGTCGCTCTGCGATCGGCCCCCAGCGCCTGCGCCGCTTCCAGCGTCGAGACGTCGAGCTTGGCCAACCCAGCGCGCGTGAACAGGTAGAAGTAGACGTACATCGAGTAGGCGTGCACCAGCAGAATGGCCACCGCCCCCTGCAGCCGCCACGGCGCTTGTTCGAGGTTCAGCGCCGCTTGAATCGCCCGGGCGATGAACCCGGATTCGCCGTACAAGAAGAGGAATGCGATCACGCCGACCAGCGGCGGCAGCACAACGGGCAGCGCGATGAGCGCGCCGAGCGTCTTGCGACCGGGGAAATCAAACCACTCGAACAGAAACGCGAGCGGGATACCAATGGCGCCGGCGAGTACGACGCTCGCGAGTGAGATCCAGATACTCGCCCACAAGGCGGCCCATTCCCCGGGCCGCGTGAAGAAGCCTCGAAGCGCCGTCGCATCCGCCGCGTCGCCCGCCACGACCAGAATTGGGTAGATCACGAGCCACGCCAGCAGCATCGCGAGCCCCAATGCCGCCAGCTCCGTCGTGCGCAGCCGCCGCCTCACGGCCGTGCTCCGTTCTCCGACAACGCGATGGTGCGCGTCGCTTCGACGTGCACCCGCTCACCGACGCGCGCCGCATCAGGCTGCGCCAGCACCTCGAAGCGCTCGCCATCGTCGCTCTCGACGATGAAAAACGCGGCGGCGCCGGTGTACCGGCGCTCGCGCACGACGCCCGGCAGGCCCCCCGCGGCGGAAAACCGCAGACGCTCGGGCCGCACGACGAGCACGGCCCTTCCGTCGGTAGCGCCCAGCGCGCGGGCAGACTGCCCGCGAAACACGTTGGCGCGACCCACGAACGTCGCGACAAAGAGGTTCGCCGGCGCCTCGTACAACTCCTCGGGAGCGCCGGTCTGTTCGAGGCGTCCCGCGTTGATCACCGCGATGCGATCGCCGAGATCGAACGCTTCTTCCTGTTCGTGCGTGACGAACACCGTGGTGATACCGACGCGCTTGATGACCTGACGCAGCTCGCGGCGTGTGCGCTCGCGCAGCGCCGGATCGAGGTTCGACAGCGGCTCGTCGAGGAGGAGGACCCGCGGCTCGGGCGCGAGCGCGCGCGCCAGCGCGACGCGCTGCTGCTGGCCGCCCGAGAGCTCGTGCACGCTGCGGCGCTCGTAGCCCGCCAGGTCCACCAGGCCCAGTGCCGCCGCAACCTTCGCGTCGCGATCGGGAGCTCGCGGCACGCCGAATCCGACGTTCTCCCCGACATCGAGATGCGGAAACAGCGCATAGTGTTGGAACACCATGCCGAAGCGGCGCCGGGCCGGCGGCACCGCCGTCACGTCCTCGTTTGCGACCGCGATATGGCCACCGTCGGCCGTCTCGAAACCGGCGAGCAGGCGCAGCATCGTGGTCTTGCCGCTGCCCGAGGGGCCGAGCAGCGCGAGGATTTCACCCCGCGCGATGTCGAGCGTGATGGGGCCGACGGTCACGCCGTGCCCCCATCGCTTTTCGATCGCCTGAATCCGGAGGAAGCCGGTCAACGGCCTCCTCCCGTGCCGCGCACGTGCTGGTCCCACCAGCGCATCCACTCGGGTCCACGCTCGGCCACGAGATTCCAGTCCACGTCGGCGACGACCATCCGGCGGCGCACATCGCGCACCCAATCGGGCAGCGAATCAGCGGGGAGATCGAGCCGCGCCGGCAAACGGTATACCTCGCGCGCCGCCGCGAGCTGCATCTCGACACTCCCCACGAAGTCCACGAAGGCCCGCGCCGCGGCGCGGTGCTTCGCACCGCGCACGACGGCGATGCCGTCCTCGATCGCCACGGTGCCGCTCGTGGGAAAGACATAGCCGATCGGCATGCCGCGCCGGCGGCTGATCAGGACATCGGGAAGATCCCACACCGTCACCAACGCCTCCTGGCGCGCGATTTTCTCGCTCACGAGCGCCGGATTCTGCACGTATTCCTTCGCCTGTCCGTCGAGCCGGCGGAGCCAGGCAAAGCCAGCGGCTGTGTCGCCGGTTTGCTGCAGACTCCGCAGCATGATGAGGCCGAACACTGCGCGCATCGTCCCGCTTGCGAGCGGATCGCGGATGATCAGCTTCCCTTTCCACTTCGGGTCGAGGAGATCGTCCCAATCCTGGGGGGCGTCTTCCGGCCGCACCACCTTCTCGGCATAGAGAAAGACGGCCGGCGTTTCGTACGCCGCGAAGTAGCAATCGCCCGCTCCGCGTCCCCGTGGAGCGATCGCGTCCGCCCAGCTCGGGCGCGCACAATCGAGCAGCGAGTCACCCGCGGCCTGCGCGAGAATGAGGGAGGGACCGCCGAACCAGATGTCCGATTGTGGGTTCGCGCGCTCGGAGCGGACGCGATCGAAGACATCCTGCGACCCCATGTCGAGCCAACGAACGTCGATATCGGGATGCAGCGCCTCGAAGCGACGCTCGAACAGCGTCAGGAGATCGCGGCCGTGGGGGCTGTAGACCACCAACGGAGTGCGGGAGTCACGGGAACAGGCGGTGACAACAACGAGTAACGCCGCGATCGCGTTACGGTACATTGCGGCGCTTGAGTCCCAGCAAATTGGCAAATAGTCGATACGCGCCGGGCACACCCGCAGGCAGCTGCCGGAAGAAGCTGAGCCCGGTGTACACGTACGTCCCTCGTCCCACCGGCGCGATCAGCAGCCCGCCCTTCAACTCCGCCGCCGACGGTCCGGGATCGTGCGTTTCGAGCAGCGGCACGTACGTCGTGTCCCAACTGCGCGCGAAGTACAGGCCGCGCTCCTGAACCCAGCCGCGCCAATCGGCCGGCCCGATCTCATTGGGATAATGAAAGACGGGATGCGTCGGGTCGAGCGCCGTCACGGGCGCGTTCTCGTCGGTGACGCGATCGTGCGGGCGGGCGATGCTCACCGGATACGGTGCGAAGCCGCCCTCGACAAACGGATACTGCTGGTACTGGACGATCAGCAGGCCGCCGTTTCGCGCGTAGTCGAGGAGCCGGCCGTTGTTGGCGATGAGCGCGGGCTCGGTTTCGTACGCGCGGCTGCCGATCACGATCGCGTCGTAACGCGACAGGTCGCCGCGCGCGAGCGAGTCGGCGCCGATCAGCTCGAGCGTGACGCCCACCGCCAGGAGCGCTTCGGGGACGCGATCGGCGGCGCCGCGCACGTACCCCACGCGCGACAAGGCCGGAAGCGCAACGCGCGCCGCACGGATTTGCGCGACGGAACGCCGAGTGAGCGCGCGCGGCCGAATGTGGGGGTAGTCGATGATCGCGAGCGAGCCGTCGTAGCGGCGTCCGTCGGCGCCCACGGCTCCCGCACGCAGATCCAACGCGCCGGGCTTGAGACTGTCGACAGCCGGCGGCGCGACCGTGACGACGACGCTCTTGGTCTCATCCTCGCGCGTGAACGCCAGGCTCTCGGCGGGGACCGGCGGCCAGCCGGCCGGCGCAGTGACGACACTGCGCACAACCGTTGCGACGCGGGAACGATTGGTCGTCGTGATCGTGAAATGCCGCGGCTCACGCGATCCGCCATCAATCGGCCAGAGCAGCTCCTCCGGCGTGATGGCGACGTCCACATCACGCGTCACGAAGAGCGGCCGCCGGATCTCTCCGATCGCCTGGTCGCGGTAGCGGTACACGACTTCGCGGGTAAGCGTCACGGGCGCGCCCGCGATGAGCAGCCGCACCGACGCGAACACCGGCGGCGGCTCGAACGGCAGGCCGCGCACGTCCGGCGGTACGGCTGACCAGTCGTACAGGCCACCGCGATGGGTGAGCGGCCGGCGCAGGAAATAGGGCTGCGAGCCCTCGGCGTCGCGGGCGATGGTCAGCACAAAGCGGCGCGTCACCACGGTCCCCCGCGCGACCAGCGGCGCGCTCAGCTCGAGCCGCTCGACTCGCCACCCCGCGGGTGCCGCAATCGCGAAGCTGTCCACGCGGACCGCGCTGTCGCCGGCATTCCAGACCGCGACTTCGATCTGCAGCCGCTGGCCCTGCGTGATGATGCCGTCGTCGGTCGTTCCATCGATCGTGACGCCCGCGGCCGTCGCGATCGCGCGCTCGAGCAGCGCGCCTTGCAAGGAGTCGGCGCCGCCCAGCAGGCGCTGGGCCCGGATGAGGTACGGGAGCGTGGCGGCCGGCCGCCACGGCGTGAGCGCCGCGCGCGCGGAATCGATCAGTGCCCCGTAGCCAATCACGTGGACGGTGGTATCCACGCCGCTGAAGATCGACGTCTCCGACACCGGACCGGCCTTGCTGGAGACGAGCGCGAGGCGCGCGACGGCGGGGCCGGGACGTTGCAGCTGGCCCATGTCCTGCGAGCGGTGGCGACTGCGGCTCGCCATCGCGATCTGGAAATACGATTGCCCGACCATGGGATCGAGCGTGCCACCCTGGAGCGCCACCGTTGTCGACGAGGTATCGAAGCGCGCCGAGCGATAGAACTTGACGGGGCCGCCGACCGAGTCCCGCAGGATGTCGAACGCTTGCCGCGCCAGCATACCGGCGACCTGATGCTGGCCATGCCCGTCGGACGGCGTGCCGGAGAACACCGAGACGATGATCTGCGGGCGGAACCGCCGGATGACGTCGAGCACGTCCTTCAGGATCGAGTCGCGCGGCCAGAACCGGAACGTCTCCTCGGCCGACTTCGAGAACCCAAAGTCGTAGCCCCTCGTGAAGAACTGGCGCGCGCCGTCCAGCTCCCGCGCGGCCAGCAGCTCCTCGGTCCGAATGATCCCCAGCTCCGGGCCGAGCTCGGGACCGATCAGATTCTGCCCGCCTTCGCCGCGGGTGAGCGACAGGTAGGCCGCCTGCGCGCCCATTCCGCGCCCGAGCAACACGAGCAGCTGCGTGTCTTCGTCGTCGGGGTGGGCGCCGATGATGAGGACGCGCTTATTGCTACCGAGCTGGCGCAGTGTGCTGGCCAAAGCGGCGACGCCGCCGGTACTGGGCGGGACCAGTTGAGCCATCCCGGCAGCGGCGGCGCTGATACTAAGGAAGAGTGCTAGACCGAGTGGTCTCACTATCGAGAAAGGTAAACCGTGCCACCCTTCATAACGAACTTGACGCGTTGCAGTTCCGTGATGTCGCGCGTCGGATCGCCGGCGACGGCGACGATGTCCGCATAGAGTCCCGGCGCGATCGCACCGAGGTTTTGCTCCTGGCCGAGCAGCGCGGCTGCGACTGAAGTTCCGGACTGAATCGCCTGCATCGGCGTCATCCCGTACTGCACGTAGTACTCGAATTCCTTGGCCTGATTGATCTCCGTCCATGGAAAACCACCGACATCGGTGCCCATCGCGATTTTCACCCCGCGCCGCACCGCGCGACCAAACGCCCGACGCTCGACATTGACGAGCACGGGCCACACCCCGCCCCGCGGCATCACGTGGATGCCCACGGTGACGGTCGGCACCCAGTAGACGTTGTTCCGCACCATCACGTCCATCAGCGAATCGGTGAGACCGTGGCCGTGCTCGATCGTGTTCGCCCCGGCGCGCAGCGCCGCCGCAATCCCATCGGTGCCGATCGCGTGGGCTGCGACCATGCGCCCCAGACGATGTGTCTCGTCCACGATGGCGCGCGCCTCGGCATCGGTGAAGTTGACCCAAGAGTGCAGCACACTGTCGGGAGTGAAGTAATAGCGCCGGTCGCTGTAATACTTGATCCAGTCCGCGCCGTGCCGCACCTGCTCGCGCACCGCGAGCCGGGCGTTGTCCACGCCGTCCACGGTCTGCACGCCGCGCGGGAGATCGATCCCCCAGTTCGGCGTCTGAATCGGATACATGCCCGTCGGCGCCAGGGCGCGGGTCGACGCGAAGATGCGCGGACCCGGAATCTCGCCGCGGTTGACGGCCAGCTTCACATCCACGTCGGCATACATCGCGCCTTCCGTCTCGACGTCGCGGATCGCGGTGAAGCCGTGCTCGAGGGCGATGCGCGCGTTGCGGGCGGCGAGAATCGCGCGATAGGGGATGGACTGCTTGAGCAGCTGATCCTCGTACTCCTGCGAGGTGATGTCGCCTTGCAGCAAGAGATGGGTGTGCGTGTCGATGAGCCCCGGCAGCACACTCATCTGCGAGAGGTCGATAACGCGTGCATTCGCCGCCTGGGCTTGAACCTGCGCGAGCTGGCCCACGGCCCTGATACGCTCCCCCTCGATGAGAATGCCGACGTTCGTTTGCACCTGCTGCGAGCGGCCGTCGACGAGGCGTCCGGCTTTGATGAGCGTCTGCTGCGGTGGCGTCTGGCCGACGAGGCCAGCGGCTGCTGCGACATACAGGACGGCGAGGCTAAGCGCGCGCACGGACTCTCCGAAAGAAAACGGGACGGGAGAACTTACTCCCGTCCCGTCTGTGCCACGACCCCTACCAGGCTAGCGTGAAGCGAGCGGCTTCCCGTCCGCGTCGAGGAAGCGGATCTCACCCCAGTTCAGCTCGCGGATGCCCGCTTCGATCTTGGAGCGATCGCCCACCACTACCCAGACGAGATGATCGGGACGGATCGTTTCCTGCGCCGCGGCGGCCGCGTCCGGGATGGTCAGTCCACGCACGCGTTGCGCGTAGGTCTCGAAGTAGCGGTCGTCCAACCCGTACGTGACCATCTGCTCGAGCGAGCCCTGGACCGCGCCCATCGTCTCCCAATTGCCGGGCAACGTAAGCGTGAGATTCGCCTGCGCCTTGGTCAGCTCGTCGGCGGTGACCGGCCGCGGTCCCAGAATGCCGCGCAGCTCGCGGTCGACTTCGATCATCGACTCCTTCGTCTTGTCCGTTTGCACCGGCGCGTACGCGATGAACGGCCGCTGGCCGCGCGCGTCCCAGATGAGCGTGAACGCCCCGTACGACCAGTGCTTCCCTTCGCGCAGGTTCATGTTGACGCGCGAGGTGAACTGCCCGCCGAGCAGTGAGGTCATTGCCTCGATGGCGTACTCGCGCGGGTTGGCCTTGGGCGCGGCCAGATTCGCGGCGAGAATCGTCGACTGCTCCGCGCCCGGGCGGTCGAGGATATAGATCAGCGGCCGCGGTTGATCGGCGACGGTTCTGACGTTCTTCTGCGGCACGTCGCCCGACTGCCACCGGCTGAATACGCGCGTGAGCTTGGGCTGAATTGCCGCGAGTGACACATCACCCACGATCACGAGCGTCGCATGGTTGGGCTTGAACCAGGTGCGGTGGAAGCGCACGAGGTCCTCGCGCGTCATGCCTGAGACGGACGCCTCGGTGCCCGAGCCGGTGAGCGGGTTGCCATACGCGTGATTCGTGCCGTAGAGCAGCTGGGGGAAGACGCGCAGCGCCATCTGCACCGGCTGCACCTTCTCGCGCTGAATGCGCGCCAGCCGTTGCCGCTGCTGCCGCTGGAAATCGGCCTGCGGGAACGACGGGTTGAGAACGACGTCCGCGAAGATGTCGAGTGCCGGGTCGAGCGTTTCCTTGATTGTCGACAGCACCACGCGCGACACGTCGAGCTGCGAGCCGGTGCCGAGCTGCGCGCCGAGCTGCAGCAGCGTATCGCTGATCTGCAGCGCGTTCAGCCTGGTCGTGCCTTCATCCAGCATGTCGAGCGTGAGACTCGCGGTCCCCGGCGCCGCGAACTGATCGGCCGCGTATCCGGCATCCACCAGCAGTGTCATGTTGACCTGCGGAATCGAACGCCGCTCCGCCAGCACGATCTTGAGACCGTTGGGGAGTGTCGCGCGCGCCACGGCCGGGAACCGCGCTTCGGGCGGCGTGCCGGCCTCGGGGAGCTTCGAGCGATCCGCCCCGCTCGCGGTCGTGCCGAACGCGGGATACGGATGGACCTCGAGCACCCACTCGCCGTCGCTGAGCCAGCGGGCGGCGGCAGAACGGAGATCCGCGGCCGTCGCGGAGGCAATGCGGCGCTGCGTCACCAGGTGATGATCCGCGTTGCCTTTGAAGACTTCGTTGCGGGCGAGCACGTCCGACTTCCCGCCGAAGCCGCCGATCCGTTCGATGCCGCGAATGAAGTTGGCGCGCGATTGCGTCTTGATGCGGCGCAGCTCGCCCGCGGTCGGGCCCGACTGGATCAAGCGCGCCAGCTCCTCGTTGATCGCGCGCTCGACGCGCGCGAGGTCGCCGCCGGGCTTGGCGGTCGCGCGAATCACCAGCTGTCCGCCGATCTCGCGCAGGTCCACGTAGGCGATGACGTCGGTGGCGATCTGCTCATCGTAGACGAGCCGTTTATACAGACGCGACGTCTTTCCTTGCGCGAGGACGTCCGTCACGAGATCGAGATAGTCGGCATCCGCCGAGCCGTACTCCGCAATGTTCCACTCTTTGTAGAGGCGGGCCTGCGGCACGCGATCCTGCATCGCCTGCCGGTGCGAGCCGGTGCGCCGCGCGATCCACGTGTCCTGCTTGGCGATCGGCGGTGCGGCGGGAATGTCGCCGAAATACTGCTCGACCTTGCGGCGCGCAGTCTCCGGATCGATGTCGCCGGCCAGCACGATCACGGCGTTGTTGGGACCGTAGTAGGCCCGGAACCACTCCTTCACGTCGTCGAGCTTCGCGGCGTCGAGATCCGCCATCGACCCGATCACCGACCAAGAGTACGGATGGCCGACGGGATACGTTCCTTCGGTCATGAGGATGTCCACTTTGCCGTACGGCTCGTTCTCACCCTGGCGCTTTTCGTTCTGCACCACGCCGCGCTGCTCGTCGAGCTTGGCTAGATCGATCGCGCCGAGCAGGTGACCCATGCGATCCGACTCCATCCACAACGCGACGTCGAGGGCGCTGGTGGGCACGTTCTGGAAATAGTTGGTGCGGTCTTCGTTGGTGGTGCCGTTCTGGTCGGTCGCGCCGATGCGCTCGAACGGCTGGAAGTAATCGTCGTTGTAGTGCTCGCTGCCGTTGAACATCAGGTGCTCGAACAGGTGCGCGAAGCCCGTGCGGCCCGGCCGCTCGTTCTTGGAGCCCACGTGGTACCAGATGTTCACCGCGACGATGGGGGCCTTGCGATCCTCATGCACCAGCAGCGTCAGGCCGTTCGTCAGCACGAAGCGCTGATAGGGGATCGTGATCGCGGCGGGCGCGCTGCTCGCCGTCCGTGGGGGCCGGGCGCGTGCCGGAGCCCGGGTCGACTGCTGGGCGGGCGCCGGGAGCGCCACCGCGAGCCCGAGCGCGCAGGATACCAACGCTATGCGGGACATGACAATCTCCTCATGTGTGACGGTGACGGCGGGATGGGATGAGTGGAAGAAACGCCGGACCTGCTGCGGTCGCAAGGTGTTACATTAGACACACGCATGGCAACGAGCCTCACCGAGCCGAAACGCAAAGTCACTGCCGACGAAGCGCGGGAGGTCGCCGAAGCGGCGCGCGAGCAGGAGTGGGCGGCGCCCAGCTTCGTCCGCGACCTGTTCCTCGGCAAGCTGCGGATGGATCTCATCCATCCCTACCCCGAACAAGATCCTGACGAAGTCGCTCGCGCGAAACCGTTTCTCGACAAGCTCGAGCGATTTTTGCGTGAAGCAGTGGATTCCGACCGCATCGATCGCGAAGGCGAGATTCCCGACGGCGTCATCGAGGGGTTGAAGAAGCTCGGCGCGTTCGGCATCAAGATTCCGCGCGAGTACGGCGGGCTTGGCCTCTCGCAGCTCTCCTACATGAAAGCCATCGAGCTCGTCTCCTCCGTGGACGGCTCGCTCACCGCGCTGCTCTCGGCGCATCAGTCCATTGGTGTGCCGCAGCCGCTCAAGATGTTCGGCACCGAGGCGCAGAAAAAGAAATACTTCCCCCGCCTCGCCAAGGGCGCGATCTCGGCGTTCGCGCTCACCGAAGACAGCGTCGGTTCCGATCCCGCGGCGATGGAAACCAACGCCATCCTCGACGACGATATCTGGATCCTGAACGGGGAAAAGCTGTGGTGCACCAACGGCACCAAGGCCGAGCTGCTGGTGGTGATGGCGCGGACGCCGTCGACGATGGTCAACGGAAAAGAAAAGAAGCAGATCACCGCGTTCATTGTGGAGACGGATTGGCCCGGCGTGGAAGTCGTGCATCGCTGCCACTTCATGGGTCTCAAGGCGCTCTACAACGGCGTGATCCGGTTCACGAACGTGCGCGTGCCCAAGGAGAATGTGCTGTGGGGGGAAGGTAAAGGCCTCAAGCTCGCGCTCATCACGCTCAACACGGGCCGGCTCACCCTTCCCATTTCCTCCGTTGCGGCGAGCAAGCGCTGCCTCGAGATCGCGCGTCGCTGGGCGGCGGAGCGCGTGCAGTGGGGCCGGCCGATCGGACAGCATGACGCGATCGCGCAGAAGCTCGGCTCGATGGCCGCCAACACGCTCGCGATGGAAGCGGTGGCCGAGCTGTGCGGCGCGATGGCGGAGCGCGGCGGTTACGACATCCGGCTCGAGGCGGCGATCGCGAAACTGTACAACTCCGAAGCCGGCTGGCGCATCATCGACGACACCGTCCAGATCCGCGGCGGGCGCGGCTATGAGACCGCCGACTCCTTGCGCGCGCGCGGCGAGGCGCCGGTGCCGGTCGAGCGCATCATGCGCGACTTCCGCATCAATCTGATCTTCGAGGGCTCTTCGGAGATCATGCATCTCTTTATCGCGCGCGAAGCCGTGGACAAACACCTGCAGGTGGCGGGCGACGTCGTGATGCCCGGCAAGACGTTCGGCGAGCGTCTGCGCGGCGCCGTGCGCTCGGCGGGGTTCTACGGCTGGTGGTATCCGTCGCGCTGGATCGGCTGGGGCCGGTGGCCGCGGTATTCGGAGTTCGGCAAGCTCGCGACGCATGTCCGCTTCGTCGAGCGCAGTGCCCGGCGGCTGGCGCGCGGCGTCTTCCATTCGATGATCCGTTTCGGGCCCAAGCTCGAGCTGCGGCAGTCGGTGTTGTTCCGGCTGGTGGATGTGGCTGCCGAGCTGTTCGCGATGGCCGCGACCTGCTCGCGCGCCCAGAAGCTGTACGAGCGTGACCGCACCACCGGCGCCCGCGCGGTCAAGCTCGCCGATCTGTTCTGCAGGCAGGCGCGGCGCCGCGTCCGCTCGAAGTTCAACGGGCTACGACGGAATGAGGATGTTCCTACCTACAAGTTCGCGCAGGAGATTCTGGCTGGGGAGCATCGGTGGCTCGAACGCGATATCGTGGAGCTGCCGGAGTAGGTTGGAAGGTTGGAAGGTTGGAAGGTTGGAAGGTGCGGCGAGCCATGGGTTCGTTGCCTTTTTTTGCGCCAAATCGCCACGATTTGGATACCTATCGACCGCTGATAACCACACAATCAACCGCATGATGCCCTTTGAAAAACTGACTGCCTGGCAATGTTGCCACGAGCTCTTTCTCGAAACGTATCGAGTGACAGGGGGTTTTCCCAAGCACGAGCTCTACGGATTGACATCACAAATGCGGCGAGCCGCATTCTCAGCGGCGGCAAACATCGCGGAAGGGTCCGCTAAGCAGGGCCCTCGTGAGTTTCGACGCTTCTTGGATACGACACTGGGTTCGCTGGCCGAAATGGCCTATGCGATTCGGGCCGTGAGTGATCTCGGATTGCTGACAGCGGACGAATCGCAGCGCCTCGATGCGCTACGAATGAAGGCGGGGAGAGTAACCTGGGGTCTCTACAGGCGAGTACAGAGAGTAGCGGCCAAACACCGTCCAACTTTCCAACCTTCCAACCTTCTCACGCCGCCTGGTGGGCGATCATGATACTCTTCAGACGTTCAGGCGCATCAGCCCCCGCATCTCCGTACGGCGACGGATGACCTTCCGGTTCCATCACCACACTAGGACAGACTAACGCGAATTGCCTCCCGCGGATCCGATCCGCCGCCGGCTGCGCTGCAACGGGCGTTGCAATCACCACCTGCCGCGCCCCTAACCCCTCGGCCGCCTTCGCCGCGGCGAGCGCCTTCCACGGATACACGATCTGGCCGTCGACGATGACCGCCGTGCGCCCCTCCAGCTTTTTCACCGGGCGCTGCGTGCGATACAGCACCAGATCCTGTTTCACCCGCGCGCGCGACTCATCGATCGCGGCCTGCAATTTCTCCAGGAGATTCATGCCCGGCTGAAAATCGGGATCCATCTCCGCCGGCGCCGACTCGGCCATAGCGCCCACCGGCGCGAGGTTGGCGCCCAGCTTGATGAATGACGCCACGATCACGTCGAACTGCGCGCCCATCGCCTTCGCCGCATGGGCGGCGATCTCGACCCCTTCGGGCGTGATGCCGAGTAGCACGCACGACTGATAGCCGCGGGCCGCCAGCTGCTGGCCTAGGAGTGCGCCGGCGCTCGATCGGGTCGGGTAAAGACTCGGGCGGGCCTGTTGGGTCATGGTGTGTGAAGATAGGACGACGGTAGTGGACGGTAAAGGACGGGTCTCTTACCGTCGGTGTTGAGGTTATCTTTTCGGCTCCCAAATCCAGGACCCCGTAGTGCCGAAGGACACGCTCACCGTCGTCGATAACCGCACCGGCAAGAGCTACGAGCTCCCCATTCAGGACGAGACGGTCCGCGCCGCCGATCTGCGCCAGATCAAGGTGGCCCCGGACGATTTCGGCCTGATGAGCTACGATCCCGCGTTCATGAACACCGCGGCGTGCCGCAGTGCGATCAGCTATATCGACGGCGACAAGGGGATCCTGCGCTATCGGGGCTATCCGATCGAGCAGCTCGCGGAAAAGAGCACGTTCCTGGAAACCGCGTATCTGCTGCTCCATGGCGAGCTCCCGTCGGCCGCCGAGCTCGATTCGTGGGTGTATCAGGTCACCCACCACACCATCATTCACGAGAACATCAAGAAGTTCATCGACGGCTTCCATCATGACGCGCATCCGATGGGGATGTTCGTCAGCGCCGTGGCGGCGCTCTCGACGTTCTATCCGGAAGCCAAGAAGATCTTCGACGAGCAGTCTCGCAACAATCAGATCTTCCGTCTGATCGCCAAGACGCCCACGCTGGCGGCGTTTGCGCACCGGCACTCGGTCGGGATGCCGTACGCCTATCCCGACAACGATTTGAGCTACACCGGCAACTTCCTGAACATGATGTTCAAGACGACGGAGGTGAAATACGGCCCCCATCCGGTGCTCGAGCGGGCGCTGGACGTGCTGTTCATTCTCCACGCCGACCACGAACAGAATTGCTCGACGAGCGTCATGCGCAGCGTCGGCTCGTCTCACCCGGATCCGTACTCATGCATGGCGGCGGCCGCCGCGGCGCTCTATGGGCCGCTGCACGGTGGCGCGAACGAGGAAGTGCTGCGGATGCTGCGGGAGATTGGCTCGATTGACGCGATCCCGGCATATATCCAGCGGGTCAAGAAAGGCGAAGTCCGCCTGATGGGATTTGGGCACCGCGTGTACAAGAACTTCGATCCGCGGGCAAAGATCATCAAGCAGATCGCGGAGCAAGTGTTCGACGTGACGGGCAAGAACCCGGTCATCGACATCGCGCTCGAGCTCGAGCGCATCGCGCTTCAGGAAGAGTACTTCGTGTCGCGCAAGCTCTATCCGAACGTCGATTTTTACTCGGGGATCATCTACCAGGCGATGAAATTCCCGCTGGACATCTTCCCGGTCTTGTTCGCCATCGGGCGCACCCCGGGCTGGCTGGCGCAGTGGCAGGAGATGTTGCTCGACAAGGAGCAGAAGATCGCCCGGCCACGGCAGGTTTACATCGGCCCGGACAAGCGGGATTATGTCTCCATCGAGAAACGGAGCTGAGGTCCGCCCCATGCCCACTTACATCCTGCTGTCGAACCTGACGGACGAGGGCGCCAAGGCGCTCAAGACCAACCCCAAGCGGTTGCAGGAAGTGAACAAGGAAATCGAGAAGTACGGGGCCAAGGTCACGTCGCAGTACGCGGTGCTCGGCCCCTACGACTTCGTCAGTATCGTGGAGTGCCCGGACAACGAAACGATCGCGCGGGTTTCAGTGGAGCTGGCGTCGCGGGGCAGCATCCGGTTGCTGACGCTGGCCGCGACGCCCGTCGCGAACTTCATCCGGACCCTGAGGACGAAGGACTAGCGGCGCTTCTTGCCACCCCGGCGCGGGCGCATCGAGCGCTCGGGCCGAGCCGCTTCTTCCTCCGGAGTGAGCGGTTGCAGCGGCGCGACCGAAGGCTCGAAACCGGGAATCACTTCGCGCGGGAACCGCTGGCCGATCAGCTTCTCGACGTCGGCCATCAGCAGCCACTCATCGGGCGAAATGAGCGTCAGCGCGAGACCGCGCGCGCCCGCGCGCGCGGTGCGGCCCACGCGATGCACATACACCTCGGCATCGGTCGGCACGTCGAAGTTGACGACCATGCGGATACCGTCCACGTCGATGCCCCGCGCGGCGATGTCCGTCGCCACGAGGTTCTCGGCGGCGCCGGAGCGGAACTGATCGAGCGTGCGCTGGCGCTGGCTCTGCGCTTTGTCGCCATGCAGCGCGTTCGCCGCGATCCCCTCGCGCTTCAGGAACGTGACGAGCTTGTCCGCACCGTACTTGGTGCGCGTGAAGATCAGCGTCTGGCCCGCGGGCTTCGCCTTGAGAATCGAGGCGAGCGCGCCGCGCTTCTGCAGCTTGTCCACCGCGACGATCACGTGTTCGATGCCCTCGGCGGCCTGCGCGCGGCGGCCGATCTCGACCGACGCGTGCCCGTTCAGTGCGCGCCGCGCCAGCGCGTCCACTTCGAGCGATATCGTCGCCGAGAAGAGCATCGTCTGCCGCTCTTCGGGCAACGCGCTCAAGATGCGCCGGACGTCGGGCGCGAACCCCATGTCGAGCATGCGGTCCGCTTCGTCGAGGACCAGCACCTCGAGCTGCGTGAAATCTACGTGGCCGCGTTCCATGTGATCGAGCAGGCGTCCCGGCGTCGCGACGACGATGTCGGCGCCGTGCTTCAGCGCGCGTGTCTGCGGCTCCATCCCGACGCCGCCGTACACGGCGGCGCCCTTGATATGGGTGTGACGCCCGTAGGCCCGGATGCTGGCGGCGACCTGCTCGGCCAGCTCGCGCGTCGGCACGAGGATCAACGCGCGCAAGACGCCGCGCTTCCCGCCCGACAGACGCTGCAAGATGGGAAGCACGAACGCGGCGGTTTTGCCGGTGCCGGTTTGCGCGGAGCCGATCAGATCACGGCCCGCGAGGGCCAGCGGAATCGCTTCCGATTGGATGGGGGTGGGGTGCGCGTAGCCTTCATCGGCGACGGCGCGAACGAGTTCGGGCGCTAGGCCCAATGCTGTGAATGGCATAATACTCCTCGACGTCTAGACGTCTAGGTCTGCTCACACGCGCGCTGCGAGGTGACCCAATGTCACCCCGACGTCAGCACTGCTTGAGTTGTCGAACCTGGGGGAGTTCAAACCGTGCGTGTGTTCAGCGACGGAGTCCCTGAGCGGGACTATCCGGAAGGATGCCAGCTCGCGGTTCTTTGCGAGGGGAAAGATAGCAACTTAGGACCAAAAAAGGCAGGGGCGAGGCAGGCGTCTACCTAAGGGTCTCAGTCCTCACTGTTGGCTCAGTTCCCCACCACCACATCCTCGGCAGCGTCTTCTGGCGCGGCCAAATCTCGTTCAACGTTTCGCCTTCGTACAACCGCCCGTTCTTCATCACATAGCGCACCGTGTTCGTGTTGCGGATATCCTCGAGCGGATTCCCATCCAGCACGATCAGATCTGCCACCTTCCCCGGCTCGAGCGACCCCAGATCCTGCTCCATTCCGATCGCGTTCGCGCCCTCGATCGTGCCGACCCGCAGGACATCGTGATTGGACATCCCGCCCGCGGCCATCGCCCACAGCTCCCAATGATCGCCCAGACCGTCGAGTTGGCCGTGGCCGCCGAGTCCGATGTGGCCGCCCGCTTTGAGGATCGCATTTGCGGCCGCCGCGATGCGCGGGAAGACGTACTGGTTCTCGCGGAACCACGGACGCCGCTCCGAGCGCACGTCGATTTCGTCGTGCGGCAGGAAGCGACGAACCTTCGCATTGTCGTGGATGTCGTGCCGCTCGTAGAAATAGTTCTCGCTCCACGGACCGCCGTACGCCACCAGGAGTGTCGGGGTGTACGTAATGCCCGACTGCGCGATCAGCTGCACCGCGTCCTTATACAACGGCATGATCGGATAGCTGTGCTCCGATCCGGGATAGCCATCGACGACGGCGGTCAGGTTCATCTTGAAGTCGAGCCCGCCCTCGATGGTGGGCATGAGGCCGAGCTCCTTCGCCGCCATAATCACCCACTGCCGCTGCTTGCGATTCCCGGTCATGTACATCTTGATCGTATTGATCCCGTAAAACTCGCTGTAACGCCGCAGGGCTTGGCGCGTGTCCTCGAGACTCTTGAAGTCCTCCGACCAGAAGACGCCCGGACCTGTGTGATAGATGCGCGGGCCGAGAATCTCCCCCGCCTCCACGAGATCCGCGTAGGTCAGCACATCGGTCGTCGCGGTTTGCGGATCGCGTGTGGTCGTCACGCCCCACGCGAGATTCGCGAGGTAGCTCCAGACCTGCGTCTGGTGAATCCCCCAGCCGCCGATGGGCCATGGGTGCGCGTGCACGTCCACGAGCCCCGGGATGATAGTCTTGCCTGAGACGTCGATCACGCGCGCGCCGGCAGGGGCGGATCCACGAGCCCCGGCCGACACGATGCGATTGCCCGTCACGACGAGGTCACCATTGTCGATCACCTCGTCGCCTTTCATCGAGATGATGCGTGCTCCACGCAGCACCACGGTACCCTGCGGCACGTCGCGCGCCACGCGGATCGTGACGTCCACACGCTGCGGCTCGTAGGCCGGCTGTTTGCCAAGTGAATCAGACCGAGCCCGAAGCCGCTTCTGCACCGAGTCGGCGAGCGCCTTGAACGCATCGGTCTTCAGCGAGTCGGCGCGGATCGAGTCGCTGCGCTGCTTGACCTTCTCCATCGAATCGGAAACGGCGGGATCCCATTTCAGGAACGAGCGGCCGATGGACCAATAGGCGTGCCGTCCGTTGTTCGTCCAGCCGACGAAATCGCCCCCGATCATGGTCAGCCGTTTGGTCGGGAAGGCGGACGACGATGGATCCGACACGTTGACGACCGGCGTCTGGCCGCCGATGAGCGGCACCGTGACGAGATACACGTAATTGCCGACTTGCGCCAACACCCGGTCGGAGTCGGGACTGATCACGATCTCACCCGCCGGACCGGCCTCGGCCCCCGGCCCCGGATAGGTGTATCCGGTCACCCGAATGTGCGCACGGCGGTCCGTGCCGTCGTAGCGCATCGAGACCAGGCCCTCAGGCCCTTCATAGATGTAGATGCGGTTTGGATCGCGGCTGAAGTGCGGCCGCCCCCACGCATTGATGGGCGAGATACGCGTCAACGCGCCACCGGCGGCCGGCACCCAGGCAATCTCGTACCCGGGGGCGAAATGCTCCGTGGTCCTCGGCGCGCGCGGTCCCTTCACTACGACAATGCGCGCGCCATCCGGCGACCAAACCGGCGTGTCGTAGAACGCGCTGTCGGGGGTGAGTCGAACCGGCCGGCTGCGACCGTCGGCCCGGATCTTGTTGAGCGTGCCGCCGTGATCGGTCCAGGTTACATAGGCGAGCCACTGCCCATCGGGCGACCATGCCGGCACCTGCTCCTTCACCGTGTCATTCGTCATCCGGCGCGGCGTGCCGGTGGGCAGATCCATGATGTACAGCCGATCGAGCGCGCTGAACGCCAGCCGCCGGCCGTCAGGGGACGGCGTCGCGTTACGGATCTGGCGCACGAGCACGGCACCCGTGTCGACGCGGATCGGCTGGTGGACCATCGGCCCCAGCTCCTGATCGATCTTCGCCGTGAACGGAATGTTCGTGACCTGTCCCGACGGCACCGCCACGCGGTGAATCTTGCCGCCGTACGAGACGATGACCGCCTGATTATCCGGTGTGAAGGAGTAGCCGGGGTACAGGTCGCGCGTGAAGCGGGATTCCTGATCGTCGCGCGTCACGGGATAGACGAGCCACTTTTCGTCGCCGCTCGCCAGGTCGCGCAGTCGCAGGCCGGTCTCGGCATCGTAGCGCGTCGCATACACGAGCCACTTCCCATCCGATGAGAGCACGGGACGCATTGCGCTCCCGTACATATCCGTCTGCACAAAGAGGCGGCCGTCTTGGCGGTCATAGATCGCCAACTGCCACAGCGGGAACTGGAGGTTGTAGCCGAAACCTCCGCGGTGGCGGGACACCCAGATGTAGCGCGGATCTTTGCCGAATGACGCACCCAGCGTGTTCATCGGCGGCGGCATGTTCGGCCCCGCCTGCACGCGCAGCATCGCCGCCCCGGAACCTCCGTCCTTATGAATGAGCCACAGCTCGTAGACGCTGCCGAGTACGCCGGTCGTGCGCGACACCACGATGTAGTTGCCGTCAGGCGTCCAGTCGGGCGACGCGTACAAGTTGTTCACACCCTTGGTGAGCGCCTTCGTCTGAGACCCGTCGGCATCGCACAACCACACATTCTCCGCGCCGCTACGGTCCGACAGGAACACGATCCGCTTCCCGTCCGGCGACCAGCGTGGTTGCGAGTCGAACGACGGTCCGGAAGTGAGACGCGTCGCGGTCCCGCCGCCGATCGGCATCGAGTAGAGATCGCCTAGTAGCTCGAAGACGATCGTCTTGCCGTCGGGGGAAACATCCAGCGAGATCCACGTGCCCTCGGACGCATCAAAGCTCACGTTGCGCGTCATGCGGAGCGGCAACGAATCGAGCTTGACCTTCACGGTGTCGCGCTTGGTGGTGTCTGGTGGCGGGGGAGGCTGCTGTACGGCCAACGTCACTGCGACGAGCAGCGAAAGCATGGAATCTCCGGATGGAAGAACGACGGCGTGGGGAACGGCTAAAAACTACTACAAAAAAAGGACGGTAAGGGTCGTCCCTTACCGTCCTTTATCGTCGCCTTATCTACCCGTCCTGTAGCGTCGTCGTTCAAATACTCAGCGCGCGTACCTGGCGAGGTGCAGGGTCCTGCGACCGCAGCACGATCCGCATCGCGTGGGTGTCCAGGTCGATATCCCACCCCGCGATCCGCGGCCGCACGAACTCCGCGCCGTCATCCGGCGTCAGCCCTTCCGGCGTCGCGTCAAGGAACTCCATCAGCTTCATCCGCCACTCGAGATAGCTGCAGCCTTCACGGCTCGCCGCGATGCGAATACCCACATCGTCATCGAGCTGGCGCCGCACGAACCCCTGTGCGACTTCGAGCAGCCGGCCGACGATCACCCGCTCCAGCATCACGCCATCCTTGCGGCCGAGACGGCGCGCGAGAACGCGAGCCCGGGCGGGGTCCAAACAGAGCGCCAGGAACTGGTCCCGAATCTCCGGATTAGGCCGGCGGCGGCTCTTGGTCTCGCCCTCCCGCTCCGCTTTGGCGCAAGTCGGCAGGTCGTTGCGGTGCAGCTTGAGGAACTTGGTCATCGGGGCGTAGACGTCCATGCGGCCAGGGGCCGGGGGACGACGCCGTCCGGCGACGAGGTCAGCGATATAGATCTCAGACACCTGAACCGCATCCGCCAACTCACGCGGGGTGCGCTTCAGCTCGCGCAACCGGCGCCGTACCAGGTCTCCAACCTTGACGGGGCGCTTCAGGGGGAGGGCTGCCGCCATGTAGGCTCCTTTTTTGACTGTGTGTGGGGTCGGGCAATATCGCTAAATGCAGGTCAAAACGGTAGTTCTGCGGACCTAATGCTCGAGGTCCCATTGCTCGCGTCTGACGACTCCCTTGCGGTGACCAGCTTGGTGGTGATACAGTTGTATCACACTATGGATTCAATTGTGACCACACTAGTCCGACGTGGGGGCGCGCTCTGGCGAGCCCTCGCCCGAGGCCGCAGACTCGCGACCGCCACACCGGGTGGCACCCATGTGCTTCCGGCTTATGCCGCCCTGGCCCGCTACGACAGCAGCGGAACTGATCTCGATCCGCGTCTACGCTTGCTCGTCACGCAGCTGGCTGCAGAGCGCAGCCGCTGCCGTTGGTGCATCGAGCGGGGGCGACACCTTTGGCGCGAAGCGCAGCTCTCATTCGAGACGTTGCGCGCGCTGCCCCGATACGAGACCAGCTCGCTGTTCTCGAACCGCGAGCGCGCCGCGCTGCGGTTCGCCGACGCGGTCACGCGCTACGCCGAGGCCAATGGCGGGATGCCGTTGGAGCCGTTGACGAGAGCACGCGAGCACTTGAGTGAACCCGAAATCGCTGCCCTGACGGGGGCCGTCGCGGCGGTGCACTTCTTCGATCCGCTCACCGGGGCTTTCGGCGCCGATGTTGCGTCCCAGAGCCTCCGGCTATGAAACCGGACGGAGGCGCAGCCGGCCGTTGGCTCCTGTTGATCCACCAGCTGCCGCCGAAGCCGGACTATTTCCGCGTCAAGATCTGGCGGCGCCTCCAGGGAATTGGCGCAGTCGCGATCAAGAACTCGGTCTATGCCCTGCCCTTCAATCCCCAGTCGGCCGAGGACTTTCAGTGGCTGCGCAAGGAAATCGCGGCCGGTGGCGGCGAGGCTTTCGTGTGCCGCGCTTCGTTCGTGGATGGCCTCACCGATCCTCAGATCGAAGCCCTATTCCGCGCAGCGCGAGACGCCGAATACGCGGAGGTGACCCGCGCCGCCGAGAACGTCGATTCCCCCATCGAGGCTACACGGCTGGAGCGCCGGCTGCGCGAGGTCGCGGCACTCGATCCATTCGGCGCGAGCGGACGCAAAACTGCGGAGGCGGCCGTGGCCAAACTCAAGGCTCATCACACCACGCGCGGGAAACGGGAGCGGCACGTTAGGCGGCGAACCTGGGTAACGCGGCCTGACGTACACGTCGATCGCATCGCCAGTGCCTGGTTGATCAGGCGCTTCATCGATCCGAAAGCCCGCTTTGTCTTTGGCGAAGCGCGGGAAGACGCCGTGAGCTTCGACATGTTCGAGGGCGACTACACTCACGAGGGGGACTGCTGCACTTTCGAAACCCTCGTCCAGCGTTTTGGACTCGAGCAGGACGAGGCGTTGCGCGCCATCGCGGAGATGGTGCACGACGTGGATTGCAAGGATGGGAAGTTCGGACGGGACGAGACGCCGGGGTTGGCGCGACTGATCGCTGGAATCGTCAAGCGCCACGCTCAGGACGACGCGCGGATCGCGCGCGGGATCGAGCTGCTCAACGACCTGTACGAATCATTACAGCAGTCCCCACCAGGGCGATCACCGCAAAGCTGAACCACTGAATCGCGTACGATAGATGCGGGCCGTTGTCGAATGCCGGAGCCGGCCAGCGGCGCGGCAGGCCGCGAGCCGGTTCCGGCGTCACCAGTTGAAGCACGAACGGCAGGAATCCGGCGGGATCGACATCAGCGCGGCCGCGCGGCGGCACAAACGCGATGCCTTCGACGAAGGCGCTGTCCGGCTCTCGATATGCGGCGTGATCGACGTGAAATGCGTCCGCTGAAGGCACCCATCCCCGATCCACCAGCACCGCGGCGCCATCCGCCAATCGCAGAGGTGTGATCAGTGCGACACCCGGCGTGCCGTCGAAACTCCGTCCCGGCCAGGTCCGCTCGGCGGTAAAATCATAGACGCCGCGCGCCACCACGCGGCGCTGGCGCGCGCTATCGGCGGAAGTGCCGGCCCGCAACTCCAGTGGCGGCAGCGCTAACCGGGCCGCGAGACCGGCGTTCCGTGCGCGTCGTTGCGAGAGCCGATCCAACTGCCAGATGCCCGCCCCCACACACAGGGCGGCGACGAGCACCGCCACGATCGCCAGTGTTACGTCGCGACGCTGCACAACGCCAACTTCTCGGCGCGGGACAGGCGCCGAATCGCCGCCTCACGTTGCAGCGCGGCGCCGCGACCGGGCAGCTCTTCCTGATAGGCGAGCGCGACCGGCCGGCGCGAGCGCGTGTAGGCGCTTGCCTTGCCGCTGCGATGCGACTCCAGGCGCCGATTGAGGTCATTGGTAATGCCGGTGTACAGCGAGCCGTCGCGGCAGCGCAGGAGATAGACCATCCAGGGCACGCGTTCAAGCTAGCGAGCACGGTTGCGCGACGCCATTTTGCCGGCCGTGACCGATCGCCGCCGCATCCTGGCCTGGTGCCTCTTCGATTTCGCGAATTCGGCGTACTCGGCCGTGATCGTCGCGACGGTCTTCGGCGTCTACTACGTCTCGCAAATCGTCGGCAACGAGGCCGGACTCGGGGACTTGTGGTGGGGCCGCGCGATCTCCGTCTCGCTGCTCGGCGTGGTGCTGACGGGACCGGTGCTCGGCGCGATCGCCGACCGCGCCGGGCGGCGCAAGCGGTTTTTCATCGCGTTCACGATGCTGTGCGTCGGCTCCGTCGCGTTGCTCACGACGCTGGCGCCGGGGACGGTGATCCAGGGTTTCGCGCTGATCGCGCTCGCGAACTTCGCCTTCGAGAGCGCGCAGATCTACTACAACGCGTACCTCCCCGACATCGCCCCACCGGGCCGGCTCGGCGCCGTCTCCGGGCTCGGCTTCGCGATTGGCTATCTGGGATCCATCATTGGGCTGGTGGTGGCGCTCCCCCTGGTGAACGCCCGCCAGTTCAACCTCCTGTGGCTGCTCGTCGCCGGTTTCTTCGTGCTCTTCTCGATCCCCGCGTTTCTAGCGTTGCCAGCCGATCGTCCTCAACCCGACAAGCAGGTCAGTGTCACGCACATTCTCCGCGACGTGCTGGGGGATCAGCAGCTGCGGCGTTTCCTGCTCGCGTACTTCGTGTACTTCGATGGTGTGGAAACGGTGATCGTGTTCTCGGGCATCTTTGCGGCGACCACGCTCAACTTCACGACGCCCGAGGTGATCAAGCTGTTCCTCGCCGTACAGTTCTCGGCGCTCGCGGGCGCGCTGCTGCTGGCAGGGCCCACGGACCGGTGGGGCGCCAAGCGGGTCATTACGGTGACGCTGTGGCTGTGGATCGGGGTAGCGGTGGGTGCGTACCTGGCGCAGACCAAACTGACATTCGTCGCGGTGGCCGTCACGGCCGGGCTGGGCCTCGGATCGATTCAGGCGGCGAGTCGCGCGCTCATGGCATCGCTCATTCCGCGCGGCAAAGAGTCGGAGCTGTTCGGGTTCTATGCCCTCTGCGGGAAATCGTCGTCGATACTGGGGCCGCTGGTCTTCGGCGCCGTGTCGTATCTGACCGGCACCCAACGCGCGGCGGTCGCCGCGGTTGGCGTGTTTTTTGTCGTGGGCCTGATCCTGCTGCAGCGGGTCAGGCCAGCTTTGCCTGCATCGTAATCTCGACGTTGCCCTGGATTGCCTTCGACAGGGGACAGTTCTTCTTCGCCGTCTCCGCCGCCTGCACGAAGGTGGCCTCGTCGATGCCTTCCACCTTGCCGCGGACGTCCAGTGCGCTGCGCGTAACCTTGGGCGCCCCATCCACGGTGTCGATCGTGACAGCCGCGCGCGTTTCGATGCGCGTCGGCGGATGACCCGCCTTCTCGAGGGCGGCCGAGAGGGCCATGCTGAAGCAGCTCGCATGGGCTGCGGCCAGCAGCTCCTCGGGGTTGGACCCCTTCTTTCCCTCAAAGCGGGTGCCGAAACTGAAGGAGCCGCTGAAGACCCCACTCTGCGCCTTGAAGCTCCCCTTGCCTTCCCTGAGCTTACCTTCCCAAATCGCGACGGCGTTGCTGGTCGCCATGATCAACGGTCTCCGGTTGGTGGTGAGTGCCGAGCCCACCCCTTCAGGGTAGGGACCGGGAATCTGGCGAGACGCACGCTGGTTCGCTACGCTTTCAGTCCCCTGTGTTCGGGAGTTAACCCGATGGCGACCAAAAAGACCGCAGCCAAGAAGGCCCGGGCTCGTCCGCCGGCCCGTCGTCAGCCGGAGACGCTGCGGCTGCGCGACATCACGCCCACGTTCACCGCGACCGACCTGCAACGCAGCATCGCGTTCTATCGGGACGTGCTGGGATTCGTCGTGGGAGAAGAGTGGCGCGAGAACGGCGAGCTGCAGGGCTGCGAGATGCGCGCGGGGTCCGTGACGTTTTTCATCACCCAGGATGATTTCGCGAAAGGTCGCGACCGGCAAAAGGGCATCGGCTCGCGGCTGCGCTGCACCACCGCGCAAGACCTCGACCGGTTCGCCGCGGAGGTCCAGGCGCGCGGCGGTGCGCTCGATCAGGAACCCAAGGACATGCCGTGGGGCGAGCGCCAGTTCATGATCACTGACCCCGACGGCTTCAAGCTGACG
>Ga0193739_1000052_pt1 | contig 28134 bp, 26 predicted proteins | sample L2a2metaG_FD_144926 | JGI IMG/M metagenome (GOLD analysis project Ga0193739, IMG submission 144926) | Soil microbial communities from a riparian zone of the East river system, Colorado, United States - L2a2 | ecosystem: Environmental > Terrestrial > Soil > Riparian zone | place: USA: East River...
AAACTCGACCGTCTGAGCGCGTCCGACTCCGGCGGGGACGTCGAGTTGTAACCCGACCTTAAGAGCGCGACACACGCGCGAGGCGAAGGATGTGTTGGACGCACGAAAGCCGGAGAGCACCACGCTCCCCGGCTTTCGCGTGAAAACGATGACCGTCGCGTAGAAGGGATGCCCGTCCAAACGGGCTGGCTCCATACGTTGGCCCATGCCCTCTTGCCCCGGGCCGCCGAGGAGACCCACCTTATGGCCATGCCTGCCTCACCCGCTCCGATCAGCACTATCGACGAGCTCCTGGCCCTGCCCGAGGACGGCCTACGGCACGAGCTGCTCGACGGCGTCCACGCCGTGACCCCGGCGCCCGAATACCTGCATCAAGCGGTCCTCGGGGAATTCCTTGTCGCCCTGGCCAAGGCGCTCGAGGGCCAGGACGAGCTCGTGGTCCTTACGAGCCCAGCGGACATCGCCCTCTCACCCCGCACGCTCGTTCAGCCGGACGTCTTCGTCATTCGGAAGCCGCCGAACGTACGCCTCGCCCGCTGGCGCGACGTCGGCGTCCCCCTCCTCGCGATCGAGTTTCTCTCGCCGAGCACCGCCGCGCGAGATCGCGGGGCCAAACGTCGCATCTACCAGCACGCTGGCGTCGCGGAGTACTGGATCGTCGATCTCGACGCGCGCTTGGTAGAACGGTGGCGCCCTGAAGATCAACGCCCCGAAATCCTCACCGAGACTCTGCACTGGAACCCCGGCTCCGGAGTGATGGCCGTAGGGATCGATCTCCCTCCCCTGTTTAGGAAGGTCTTGGGCGACGAGCTGTAGCCTCGCGTTTTTCCGGTTATGCCCTTCTCACCAGTGTCGGTATCTTGTGCCGCCACCCCCGCAGGGGCTGCTTACGAACCGCACTCAACTAATCCGCATCGAACTACGGTGGAGTCACCGGTTCCCAACTGGAAATGGAAGAGAAATGTCCGAACTCGCCACGCCCGGCGGATCGGCGCGCGGCGATTGCAACTAGTCGCTCGGCGTTTGTGGCGTCTTCTTGGAACGGGGTGCTAAAGTCCAGGGAGTGAGGGCTAGTTCTCCTGCGTCTTCCCCAAAGCCTCCGCCGCCGCCCGCCGCACCTCGGGATCGCGATCGTTCAACGCCCGCGTCAGCCCCGGGATCGCGGCCGCGACCTTCATTTCGCCCAAGCCTTCGACGGCTGCGAGACGAACCTCCTTGTCTTCGTCCGCCAGCCGGTCCGCCAGCGTCTGCACCGTGGCGGGATCGCCGATGTGCGCGAGCGCCTCGGTGGCGTGACGGCGCAGCTCCACGTCCGGCGAGGTCGTCGCCCGGACCAGCGCGCTCGGCGCCTTGGTCACGTCGTCCAGGTTGCCGATGGCGTTCGCCGCCTCGCGCTGGACTTCCACGTCCTGGTCGCCGAGCGCCCGAGCTAGCGGCTCGAGCGACCGCGCCATACTCAAGTTGCCTAACGCGTTGGCGCACTCGCGCCGCACCTCGGGGTCGGAGTCGTTGATGAGCAGCCCCTCGAGCGCCCCCACCGCCGACCGCTCCTCCATGTCGGCGAGCGCCCTGACCGCGGCGAGCCGCACCGCGTCATTGCGGTCAGTGAGCAGCCCCACCAGCGCGGCACCGACGCGCGGGCCCTTCATTTGCCCCAGCGCCTCCGCGGCGGTCGCTCGCATGATCGGGTCCACATCCCGCAGGAACGGCAGCACGTCCTTCGCGTAACTCGCGTCCTCGAACTGCCCCAACGCCCACACCGCCGCCAACCGCACGCGCGGCGACGTGGAGTGCACGGCACCCTGCAAGGCCGGCCCGGAGGCGGGATCCTGAATCTCGCCCAAGGCCCACGCGGCCATGGCCGCGGCTCCGCCCGAGGTGTCGGCCAGCCGGCGTTCGAGCGCTGCGCGGGTCTCGCGCCGCTCGCCGACGCCCGCCGCGTAAGCCGCGCTCTCGCGAATTCGCGGCGACGGGTTGTCGATCAAACTATTGAGTACGCTCGCCGCCACGGCGCTTTGACCGAGCAGCTTCGCCGCGACGCGCCGCACGCACGAGTTGTCCGCGTCGAGCGACGACACGAGCAGCGATAGCGCCCGCGGGTTGGTGATCGTCCCGGCTAGAGAATCCTTCGCTCCCTGGACGTTGGGCGCGTCGTCGAAACGCCCCAACCGGGCTGGTTGCCCCCCCCACCAGAAGTTGCCGAGCTGGTCCCCGATCAGGTCGCAGACCACGGGATCGGTGCGTGCGAGCGCGTTGAGCAAGTTTGCCACGCGAACGGAATCGGCGCCGGGTCGCTCGGGGCTGCCCCCCCCGATCGCCCCCAGCCACAGTGCGAAAATGTGTAGGGTGATCATGGATCCTGCCCCAGCGCTTCGGCCGCGGCGCGGCGGACCTTGGGATCGGGCGACTGCAACGCGGCGCGCAGCGCCTGGCGCGCCGCGGGGTCGGCGATGTTCCCCAACGCTTCGGTCGCGGTCTCGCGCACGTCGCTCTTGGGGTCGTCGATCAGCCGCCGCAGCGCGGGGATCGCCGCGATCACCGAGCGATCGCCAGCGAGATGGGCAGCGCGCTGGCGCACGTCTGGGTTCGCATCCGTCATCAGCTTCAGCAGCGCGGCCTCTGCGATCGGCGCCTTCAAATCGTTGAGCGCGCCCAGTGCTGCTTCCCGCACGTCGGGATTGGGATCGTTCAGCGCTTCGGTGATGGCGGCGGCGCCGCTCTGCTCGCCCAGGTTGCCCAGCGCCCGCACCACCGCCTGGCGCACGTCGGCATTGGAATCGTGAATCAGCCGGGCGATGGCGCTCCCCGCCGAGCGGGCGTTCAGATGCTCGAGCAGCTGGACGGCGTCACGCCGCACGTCGGCGTCGGGATCGTCCAGGAGCGCCACGACCGGCGCCGCGGGTACGCCTTGGTCCCAGTGCGCCAGGGCGTTCAGGGCGTTGTGCTTCACCTCGGTGGCCGAGTCCTTGAGCAGCGCGACAATCGGGCCGACGGCTCTGGGGTCGTCGAGATTAGCCAGGGCGTCGATCGCCGTCGCGCGCACTTCGGCGTCGGCGTCGGTGAGCACCGCAATCAGCGGCGCCACCGCGCGGACATCGCCCAGGCGGCCGAGCGAGTTCGCAGCCGCTCGACGTACGCCGGCGTTGTCGTCCTTGAGACGAGCGATCAGGGCGTTCACCACGCCGGTGTCCTGATTTGCCGGCGCGACTTGAGGCCTACGCGCCTCGGCGGGAGTGGAGACTTCCGGCATGCTGCGGGTCGTGTCTATCGACGTAGGTGTTGCCGTCACGGCGGCGACTCCCTGAGAGACCCGCGGGGCAGCCGCGATCGTCACCATCACGCCGAGCGTAGCCAGAGCGGCCCAGCCGAGCCGCGAGGCGGGGTTCTGGGGCAGGCGCCCCCCCCCCTCGAGCAGCCGCGAGATGCGCGAAACGAGAAGCGAGCGACGCTCGGCGAGGCCCGCAACGGGCACCCCCAGGGGCGACGCCTGGATCCATTCGGCCACCGTGGCCAGACACTTCGCGAGCGAAACTGCCCCCCCCGATCCGGTCTTTCGCATGGCCCACTCGTCGCTCAGGTATTCAGCCGTCGTCTCGAGCTCGCGGCGCGCGAGCCGGTTGAGCGGCTGGAAGAAGAACACACGCTCCATCAGGCTTGCACCGGCGAGCCACAGCGAATCGCGCCGCGCCAGATGCGCCAGCTCGTGCGCCAGCATGCTGCGCTGCTGCTCCATGCCGAGCTCGGAGAGCGCCAGCTCGGGTACGCAGATCTCGGAAAGGCCGAGGGCCACGGGACTCGAGATCGTCCGGGCCATCGTGAGATGCACTCGGCGCCGGTATCCGGTGGTGAGCCGCAGCTCGGCGAGCGTCGCGGCGAGCGGCCCGTCGCTCACCGGACGCCGATCGGCCAAGCGGCCGACGAGGATCAACCGTCGCGCGACGTAGTAAAGCGAAGACGCGAGGGCGATAACCGCCCAAAGCAGCACAATCACGAATGACAGCGACGGCCCAGCTAACCCCGGGCGAGAGCCCGGGGATCCGGAAACCCCGGGCTCGCGCCCGGGGTCAGTTGGCGGCGCTGGTGGATTAGCGGGCGCGGACTGGGGCAGGGCAGCGGGCAACCTCACCGCCGCCGGCGTCGAAAGCTCGAGCCGCGACTGGATCGTGCCGGTGACGAGGGGGGCGAGCAGCGCCACCTTCCAGAGCAGGTCCGTAGCCGCGGGCTCGAGGCGCCAGCGCCGAGTGACGAGCCACGCGACGCCCAAGAGCACTGTGCTGTGGATCAGGTATGTCAGGAGCCAGGCGAGCAGGTTGGAGGCGATGGCGTTCATTTGGACTCCGCGCGTTCGATCATGTCTCGGATCTTGGCGATGTCACCCGGGCTCACGTCTTCGCCCGAGAGCAGGTGTTGCACCAGGGCGGTGACGTCGCCGTCGAACAGGCGCTCGGTCAGCTCGCCGACCATCGAGTGCTGCACTTCCGGTTCGGTCACCGCGGCGCTGTAGTGGTACTGGCGGGATTGGGCCCGCCTGGTGACGACGCCGCGGCGCTCGAGGCGCGACAGCATCGTGGCGACGGTGGTCTGGGCGAGCCCGCGCTCGGCGTGCAGGGCTTCCCAGATGTCCTGGACCGTGGCTTCGCCCTTGTCCCAAATGACGCGCAGGATGGCGAGCTGCAGCTCGGTCAGTTGATGGCGCTCCGGCATTTTCGGCCTCGGGGTTGATCTACAGGCGTAGATTTACAGGTGTAGTAGTTGGATGTCAAGAGGGCGGATGCTTCGCGCCTTACCCCCGCAGCCGCCGGATCTCCTCCAGCACTTCGATGTCCGCCGCGTCCTGCAGGCGGCCGGTGCGCTTGGACGCGATCAGGTGCTCGATGGACGCCGCCGGCACTTTCACACCCTCCACGGTGAACACGGTGGCATCGCGGGCGGCCTCCGGATAGTGCACACTCCAGGCCACCGTAAGGATGTCCACGCGCGGCGAGTCTCCGATGATCGTCACCGGCTTGGCGGCGACCTCCTCGGCAAGCCACTCCTTCGCAAACCCAAACCCGACCTCGCCCAGCGCGGCGAGCACGCGGCGCGCGTTTGGGACGGTCGCCTCGATCAGCACATCGATGTCCCGTGTGGCCCGCGTCGTCCCCCACAGCTGCATCGCCGTCGCGCCCACGAGCACGTACTTCGCGTTGCGCTCATTCAAGTGCGCACACACCTGCGCGACGCGCGTTTCGTAGTGCTTCACGGTGACGCATGCTCCTTTCGCTTCCAGTCGACGTAGTCCTCGTACCGGTCGAAGGAGAGGACTCGGTTGGCCCGCCCGCGCGCCCCGCGCACCCGCTCGCCCAGCCGAGCGGTCTCCTCGGCCTCGCGGACCCGTCGCTCGGGAGTCAGTCGGAGATCGGACTCGAGCTGTGCCAGCCGCAGCGGGCCCAGCCCGGGCGAGCTGACCGCGTAGGGCGTAGCGGCTGCCTCGCGGACCTGCGCCGGCGCCCCGGCCACATACGCCCGGATCGCCTCCACGATCACCCAGCTGCGTGACCGGTCCACCGCCCGCGCCCGCTTGTCGGCGGCCTCGAGTGCATCCTTCGGGAGCGTGATTGAGATTCGCTTGAATGCCATGAGAGTAATATCAAGTAATACTCAGTATGAGGCAAGTCCGCGCGTCAACGGATCGCGGTTCGTACCCTGTCGGCTGTCCCACCCCCGCGCTAGCCTTGACCCCATGACGAAGTCCGCTCCCCGCCTCTCCAAATCCCGCTTCACCTCCGGCCTGCAGTGCCACAAGAAGCTCTGGTGGGAGGTGCATGAGCGAGACGCCCCCGAGCTCCAACCCGACAAAGTGCTCCAGGACCTCTTCGACCAGGGGCGCCAGGTGGGCGAGGCTGCGCGCACTCTCTTCCCAGGCGGCGTCCTGATCGACCTGCCGCATCACGCCGGCGCCGAGCGCGTCGCCGCCACGCAGAAAGCGCTCGAGGAAGGCGCGCCGGCCATCTTCGAAGCGACCTTCATTGCAGATGAAACCTTCGTCGATCGACGTGCTCGCGAAACAGGGTGACGGTTACCGCCTCACCGAAGTGAAGTCGTCCACCTCGCAGAAAGACGAGCACATCCCCGACGTCGCCGTGCAGGCCCGCATCGCTGCGGCCTGCGGTGTGAACATCACCGCCGCCGAGGTGATGTATCTCAACAAGGAGTTTCGGAGTCCGGACGTGGGCGATCTCTTCGCTCGCACCGATGTCACCGCCCCGGTCGCCACGTTCGTGGCGACCGTTCCAAAAGAGATCACACGCCAACGGGAGATGCTCGCCGGCCCGCTCCCGGATGTAGCGATCGGGGCGCACTGCTTCGAGCCGCGCGACTGCCCCTTCATCGGCCGCTGCTGGCCCCACGGGGCGGACCACATCGGGCACCTCGCCGGCGTCGGACCGAAAAAGACCGTCGCCTACCTGGAGCGCGGCATCACGTCCATCAGCGAATTGCCGGCTACCGAGAACCTCAACTTCACCCAGAAGCGCCAGCTGAAAGCGATGGCTCTGGGGCGCGTTGTCGTGGAGCCAACGCTTGGGCGCGAGTTGGAGCCCTTTGGGGGCCGCCTCGGCTTCCTCGACTTCGAGACAATCATCCGCGCCATCCCCGTCTGGCCCGGCATGGCCCCCTGGCAGCAAGCCGCCGCCCAATTCAGCTACCACGAGCGGCAGCCCGACGGTACCTACACGCACGCCGCGTTCCTCGCCGAAGGGCCGCAGGACGCGCGTCCCGCGCTGGCCGCAGCCATGGTACGCGCCACCGCCAACGCCGAGCACGTGGTGATGTACACGTCGTTCGAGAAAACCCGCATCCGCGAGCTGCAACGCGCGGTGCCCGACCTCGCCACCGAGCTAGCGGCGCTCGAGGGCAAGCTCATCGATCTGCACCCGGTCGTGAAAAACTGTGTGTACCACCCCGACTTCCGGGGCAGCTTCAGCCTAAAGGACATCCTCACACCGCTCGTGCCCCAACTGACCTACAACGACCTCGTCATCGTGGACGGACGAGTCGCAAGTGTCGAGATCGCCCGACTGCTCTTCGTCGCCGACAAGATCCCCAAGCACGAGCGCGACCGCGTGCGCCAGGAGCTGCTCGACTACTGCCAGCGCGACACGTGGGCCATGGTCAAACTCGTGGAACGCCTTCGGGAGCTCGCCAGGGTGGGTTAACCCCGGGGCCATGCCCCGGGGTTAACGGGCACCACGGCCCACCCTGACCGAACCCATGACCCGCCGCGGCCCCAAATCCCCCCGCTTCGACTCGAGCGACCCACTCCTCGATGCGCCCGTCACGGCTCAGCTCGACCTCCACCGCCTCACGGGCGACGAGGTTGAGCGCGTCGTCCGCAACTTCTTAGAAACCCAGCAGCGACGTGGGGCGGGAGCGGTTGTGCGGATCATCACGGGGAAGGGGAAGAACTCACCGGACGGACCCGTCCTCCTGCCCAGAGTACGAACGCTCCTGAAAGGGTCGCTCGCTAAGTACGTGGCGGACTGGAGGCTCGGCGACGACGGCGGCTCCTTCGTCGTGAAGGTGCGTTAGTCGGGCACTCGCCTCTAAAGGGCTAGCTTCGTCGGACGATTGGCCCGCGCTCGCGGTGCTCCTAGACTCCCGGGGGAGTCGTAGTCCCTCTCTGGGAGGAAATCATGTTCGCATTAGTGGCCATCGTTCTCATCTTCGCCTGGCTCATGGGTTACCTGGTGTTTCCCGTGGCGGGGAGCCTCATTCACCTGCTCCTCGTCGTGGCACTCTGCGCCTTCATTTGGCAGCTCGTAGCCGGACGTACGCGGCGCGTCTAGCCTCTTGACCGGCGGTGCGGGCGGCGCTTCGTCCGTACCGCCAGTTTCGTGCTCGCGCGCTTGCGCCCACGAGGGGAATGGGTGAGGTTCGTGGACCCATGACCCCCACACAACTGAAACGCGAGCTCTTGCGCATCGCCTACGGGCAGGTGCGCCTCGCCGAGAAGCTTGGAGTGAGCCCCACTGAAGTCCGGCACTGGCTGGCGGGCGACGACCCCGTACCGCACATGGTCGCGCTCGACATCCGCAACCTCCCTTCTCAAGGTGCCCGGCCCTCAAAGCGCCGTGCCTAAAGTCGGGCCGCTCGGTCCCAAACGCGGCTGGCTGTTCCAGCTCTACTGGCCGGTGACGTCGTACCTCGTAACGAACATCACCGTCACCGTCCTCTGGGTGCTGTTCTTTGTCTTGAACCGCACCACCATCCGCGGCCGCAAGAACGTCGGGAAGGAGCGGAACACGCTCCTCCTCTCGAATCACCAGTCCATGCTCGACAGCTTCGTGGTGGGCCTGGGTGCGTTTTACCCCCAGTCGTGGTGGCGGCCGCACCTGATTCCCTGGAACCCCGCGGCCGCCGAGAACTTCTACCGCACCCCGATTCTGGCCTGGCTCGCCGACAACTGGAAATGCATCTGGGTGCGGCAGGGACGCCGCGACCTGCACGCCCTCCACCGCATGACCGAGGTCCTGCCGCACGGGGTGATGACGCTGTTTCCGGAAGGCACACGGACACGCGACGGCTCGGTAGGGCCGGGGCAGGCGGGTCCCGGACTGCTGATCCTGGCGACCAAGGCGCGCGTCATTCCCGTCTCGATCGAGGGGATGCGGGAGGTGCTGCCCATCGGCAAGGCCATCCCGCGCGTCTTCAAGCGGATCCGCGTGACCTATGGCCCACCCGTGGACTACTCCGACTTTCTCGCCATGCCGCTCACGCGTGAGACTGCCCAGGCGCTGATCGACCGCGTCATGGCGGCCATTCGGGCCCAGCAGGGGTTACCTTCCCACCCATGACGACTCCCCGCACCCTCCGTCTCCCCGGCCGCCAGCGCGGCCGCCTTGGCCTCTGGCTGCTGCTCGGCGCCAGCGCGCTGGTCTTTTTCGGCTCCCCGCTCGTGCGCCTGCTCGCGGAGTGGCCCTGGTTCAGCGCGCTGGGGTACGAGCGCGTCTTCGCCACCCGGCTGATCGGCTCCGTGCTGCTCGGCCTCTTGGCCGGCGGCGTGGCGTTCGCGTTCTTGTACGTCAACCTGCGCTTCGCCCAACGGGGTGCCGTGCCGAACCCGGTCGTGATGCAGTTCAACCCCCAGGCCCCCGCCGTGGACGTGACGCGCCTGGTACGCCGCCTGGCGCTGCCGGCGGCGCTCGGGCTGTCCCTGCTGATCGGTCTAGCCACGGCGACCGGCTGGCTGCGGGTGCTCGAGTTCCTGCACCAAACGCCCTTCGGCGTGACAGACCCGGTCTTCGGCCGCGACCTCGGCTACTACGTGTTCACGGTGCCGGTCGTCGCGGGCGCGCTCTCGATCCTGACTGTGCTCGGTGTGCTCTCACTCGCCGCTTGCGGCGGGCTATACGCGCTGCGCGGCGACGTCGTGCTGCACCAGAAGGACGTGACCGTCGAGCCGTCGGCCCGCATGCACCTCGCGCTGCTGCTCGCGTTTCTGTTCGTGCTGACCGCTCTGCGGGTGTACTTCGTGCGACTCCCGGGCACCCTCTACTCCACCACCGGTCCCCTGGTCGGGGCAAGCTTCGCGGATCTCCACGGCACCGTCATCGGCCTGAAGCTCGCGGCGCTGGCCGCGCTCGCCGGCGCGGCGTTGGTGATCGTGGGGGCGCGCGGGAGACGCCTGGCACGGAACTCGGGCTTAGCGGTGGCGCTCTACTTCGGCGTCTCGATCCTGGGCGTCACAGTCTATCCCGCCGTGGTGCAGAGACTCTTCGTGGCGCCGAACGAGCTGACCAAGGAAACTCCGCAGCTCCGCCACCACATCGACGCGACTCGGCGCGCCTGGGGCCTGGACAGTGTGCTGGTGCGCGACCTCTCCGGCGAGGCGCGGCTCACGGAGCGCGACATCCAGGCGAACCGGACCACGATCGACAATGTCCGACTCTGGGACCGCGATCCGCTGCTACAGACCTTCGGCCAGCTCCAGGAAATCCGCACCTACTACGACTTCGTGTCGGTCGATGACGACCGTTACATCATTGACGGCCGCTACCGCCAGGTGATGCTGTCGCCGCGCGAGCTCAACTCCACCTCGCTGCCCACGCGAACGTTCATCAACGAACGGCTCACGTTCACCCACGGCATGGGGCTGACGCTGGGCCCCGTCAACGAGGTGACCGAAGAGGGCTTGCCGGTCCTGTACATCAAGGACCTGCCCCCGGTGTCGAGCGTCTCCCTCGCCGTCACGCGGCCGGAGATCTATTTCGGCGAGCTCACCGACGCGTGGGCGTTCGCCAACACGGGACAGCAAGAGTTCGACTATCCCTCAGGCGACGAGAACATCTTCACGACATACAAGGGCACAGGTGGCGTGCAGGTCGGCGGGTTGCTGCGCCGGCTGGTGTTCGCGGCCTATTTCCGCTCGCTCAAGGTGCTGCTGTCGAGCGACATCACGAGCGAGAGTCGCGCGCTCTACATCCGTAACATCCGCCAGCGAGCGCGGACGGCGCTGCCGTTTTTGACCTTCGACGGCGACCCTTACATGGTGATCGACAACGCGGGGCGCCTCCTCTGGATCCTCGATGCCTACACGGCCACGAGCCGCTATCCCTACGCGCAGCCGCTCCGCAACGGCATCAACTACATGCGCAACAGCGTCAAGGTGGTGATCGACGCGTTCGAGGGGAGCGTCACCGCTTATCTGGCCGATCCGGCCGATCCGCTGATCCGCACGTTCGCGAACGTCTTCCCCGGGATCTTCCAGCCGCTCGATTCGATGCCGGCCGATCTGCGCGCGCATCTGCGCTATCCCGAGGATCTGTTCCGCGTCCAAAGCGACATGTACGGGACGTACCACATGGCCGAGCCGGAGATTTTCTATCACCGCGAGGACCAGTGGCAGAAGCCGGTGTTGTCGATGGCGCCCGAGCGCGCGGATCCGTTCGTGCGCCATATGGTGATGCGGCTGCCGGAGGAGCGGCAGGCGGAGTTCATTTTCATGGTGCCGTTCACGCCGCGCGGCAAGGACAACCTGGCGTCGTGGATGGTGGCGCGGAACGATGGGGATCACTACGGCGAGCTTGTCGTGTACCGCTTCCCCAAGCAGAGCCTGGTGTTCGGACCGACGCAGATTGTGAACCGGATCAACCAGGACACCGAGATCGCGCGCCAGGTGGCGCTGTGGGATCAGGGTGGCTCCGAGGTGATCCGCGGCAACTTGCTCGTGATTCCCATTGAGGAATCGCTCATCTACGTGATGCCGCTCTATCTCCGGGCGCAGGGAGGGCGGATTCCCGAGCTCAAGCGTGTGGTGGTGGCGTACCAGAATCGGGTCGTGATGGAGGAGACGCTGGAGGAGGGATTGTCGCAGCTGTTTGGCCGCGGTGCCGGTGCGCCGAGTCGTGAGCCCGTGCGGGTGGCCGGCGCGCCGAGTACCGCGCCGGCGGCGAATGCACGCGCCGCCGATCTCTCCCGCCGGGCGTCCGAGGCATTGCGGCGCGCGGTGGAAGCGCAGCGGACGGGCGATTGGGCGCGATATGGCGAGGAGCTGCGCAGGCTCGAGGAGGTGCTGCGGCAGTTGCAGGTGGTGCTGGGGGGCCGGGACTAATGATAATCGCGGAAATGCAAAACCTAGACGCAACGGACGCACAGCGGTTTGACGGTCGTTGGTTTACGGGACTGTCCTCACGCCTGAAGACTGTTTACCGCTGCTGCTCGATGAGTCGCCGTACATGGTGTACGGAGAAGTCCCGCTGCCGAACGGGCGGGTGCGGAAGATGACGGAGGTGGCGATACCGAGCCCGAACTAGTCGGGCAAGGCCTCAGCGTAGGCCGCGTAGCCACTCTCGGCGAGCAGTCGCTCGGCATTCGGGAGTAGGATCAGGTCCCGCACCGCCGCCCGCTTGTCGCTGGCGCGCTGGTAATAGCGCCCCGCAATCCGGTAGCCCACCCAGTAGCCGATGTCCACCGCGCCGTGATTCTGCGACGGCGGCACCATGCCGTTGTACATCCACGTCCGGATCGTCGAATCGGTCGCCATCTCATCTTTGAAGTCGAGCCACACGGCGCGTTCGTGTGCCTCGCCGTACTGCTCGCGGGGCGTCTTGGGGTTCGAAGGTCCGAGCACGAGCTCGGTCAGAAAATCGGCGCCGCCTTCGCCGAGCGCTTGTCGGAGCAGCGTGTTCTTCTGACCCTCGGCGCGCCCTCCCTGCTGGGTGTGAACGGCCTCGTGCACGACCATGCGCGGGATGGCGGCGAAGGGGTTCGCCCGGGTCGCCACGCGCGCCCACTCGGGGAGCTCATCCCGGGGCGTGTCGGGCCCGCTCGATAGCTGCTCCGTACCGATGAGCATCCCGCTTCCGGCGACCGTTCCGCCGGTGGACAGTGTGCCGATAAGGAAGTACACGTCGGGGAAACGCGCTTCCGGATACAGATCCTTCAGGCGCGCCAAGCCGCGCCGGGTGTCGTGCGTGACGGTGAGCGCCGTGTCGAGCGACAGGGTCGTGGGCCGCACGGCGGCGTAGTAGCGGGGGTACCTGCCGAGCGCGCGCAGCAGCTCTTCAGCCGCGGAGCGTTCGGCGAGTGGTTCCACCGCGCGCTCCAGGCTGTCGCGCCCCGGCGTGCCGCGCGCTGCGCGCCACAGCGTGTCGATCCGCTCGGCTTGCCAACCGGCCGCGATCAGTCGGGCGCGGACGGTGTCGCGATTCATGAGCCGCACGCGCATCCAGTCGCGCAAGCCGGGCGAGCCGGGCTGGAGGTAGACGGTCTGGAAGATGCGCACGCGTTCCGCGCTGTCCTTGCCGGCCGCGAGGTCGTAGGCGCGCCAGAAGTTCGGGATGTCGGAGGTGATGAGGCGGACCGAGTCCACTTGTGGCGTCGGGGCTTCGGTGTGCGCGTGATGACACGCAGCCGCGACGGCGGTAGCGATTAGGAGCAATGAACGGGTCATGAGAGAAAAGTATGTCACCGCGCCACCATCTTGGCGTTCATGGGGCTCACGCCCCGAAGGAATGCCGCGTAACGTTGCATAGCTGGGGGAAACTTACGCGGAGGTGTGGTCCATGGGATTGTCCCGTTTCCTGAAGACTGTTTACCGCTGCTGCGTCTGTGCGCCTAGTCTTTGCATGTCCCCGCTTTTGACTTTGTCAGCACAGGATCCTCTCGCCTCCCGCGTCACCATCTACCGCGACACCTACGGCATTCCCCACGTCTTCGGCGAGACCGACGCCGCCACCATGTTCGGCTTCGCCTATGCGCAGGCGGAGGACAACTTCTGGCGGCTGGAGACCAACTTCATCCGGGCGCTGGGGCGGCGCGCCGAGGTGGATGGGGAGGGCGGGTTGGTGAACGACCGGCGCAGCCGCACGCTCGAGATCCCGCGGCTCGCGCGGGAAGAGTATGCCCGGATGCCGGCGAAGCTGCGCGCCCTGCTCGATGGTTTCGCGCGCGGCCTCAACGCCTACATCGCCGATCATCCAAACGTCACGCCGCGGCTGCTCACGCGCTTCGAGCCGTGGTATGCGCTCGCGTTCATTCGGTACAACTATTACCAGAACGGCTTCATCTACGGTGCGGGGTTACGGCAGGCAGAGTTTGAAACCGCATTGGAGGATGTCGAGGGTAGGGAGGATCTGGGCTCGAACGGTTGGGTCATCGGGCCGAGCAAGAGCGCGACGGGGAACGCGATGCTGTTCATCAATCCCCATCTGCCGTTCTTCGGCACCGGTCAGGTCTACGAGGGGCACGTCAACAGCAAAGAGAGCGGCTGGAACTTCACCGGCTACACGCGCTTCGGCTTTCCCTTTCCATATGTAGGGCACAACGAGTCATTGGGGTGGGTGAGCACCGACAACGCGGCGGACCAGGCCGATCTGTACGCCGAGGTGTTCGACGATCCGGCGCGGCCGGCGGCGTACCGCTATGGCCGCGGCTATCGCCAGGCCACGGTCTGGCTCGACACGATCCTCGTGAAAACCGCCGGGGGGGGGGTCGAGCGGCGCGCGTTCACGTTCCGCAAGACGCATCACGGGCCGATCTTCGCCACGCGCGACGGCAAGCCGCTGGCGCTGCGGATGGCGAAGCTCGAGGCCGATGGCTGGCTCGAGGAGTGGTACAACATGACCCGTGCTCGCAACGTGACGCAGCTCAAGGACGCGATGCGGCCGCTGAACATGCTGTTCGGCAACGTCATGGCGGCGGACGCCGGCGGGAACACCTGGTATCTCTACAACGGCGCCGTGCCGGTGCGCGACCCCAAGTTCGACTGGTCGGGACCTGTGGATGGCAGCGATCCCGCGACCGAGTGGAAGGGCTTTCGCCGGATGGAAGAGTTGCCGCAGCTCACCAATCCAGCCACGGGGTGGATGCAGAACTGCAATACCACGCCATTCTTGCTCACGAGCGCTGGCAATCCCGATTCGACCAAGTTTCCGCGCTACATGGTAGCAGAGGAGGACAATTGGCGCGGCCTCGTCTCCCGCCGCATTCTCGCTGCGACGTCGCGTTTCACCTGGGACGACTGGGTGCGCTCGGCGTTCGACACGTATGTCATAGCCGCCGACTCGCTACTGCCCGGCCTGCTGCGCGATTCTGCGGGTGCGTCCCCCATGACCCGCGAGGTGCTGGCCGAGCTGGCAAGATGGGATCGGCGGGCCGATACCACGTCGGTGGCGATGACCGTGTTCGACCGCTGGCGCGACGCTCTCGGCGACGAAGCACGAACGATGGGGGACGGGGTGCGACGGGTGGCGTTGGACAGTGCGATCGCGAGGCTGTGGCGCGATTGGGGCACGTGGCGGGTGCCATGGGGCGACTTCAACCGGTTGCAGCGAATCGAGGAGCGCGTGGACGAGCAGTTCGCCGACAACCGGCCCAGTGTTCCGGTGCTGGGTGTTGGGGGTTGGCACGGAGCGGTGTTCACCTACGTAACTCGGCCTGTGCAGGGGCAGAAGCGGCGCTATGGCGTGGCGGGCGGGTCGTACGTCAGCGTGGTGGAGTTTGGGCCGACGGTGCGGCGGCTCGCGGTGCATACCATGGGAGCGAGCGGCGATCCGCAGTCACCGCACTACTTCGATCAGGCGCCGCTCTACGCGCGCGGCCAGTTCCGGCCGGCCTGGTTCACGCTCGCGGAGATAAAAGCGCATCTGGAGCGGGAGTATCGACCGGGACAGCACTAGGGTGTGTTAACCCCGGGGCCATGCCCCGGGGTTTTAACGACCAAGGAGCCTAGCGCAAGTCCGCTGCCCTAAACAGCAACCCCACCACACCACTCGCCGCGTCCACCTGCGGTCCTAGATCCTTGAACGTCGCCGTGCGCACCGTCCCCACCTCCTCGGCGCGCACCGTCGAATTCGCGAACAATGGGTAGTAGCCGATCGCCATCCGCACCGCCCCCGGCGGTACCGTACACCCGCACGGCAAGGACCCGCCTAGGCCGGCATTGATCGTGAGGGTGATGTGCTTGCCCGTCTCGTTCGTGATCAGCGGCGCGAAGTAGTTGCCGCCCTTGGGACGCGCCGTGGCGTTGACGCGCATGCGCCCGTCCGGATTCTCGATCGTGATCGTGTCGCCCAGCGCCACGCCGAGCCTCCGATCGACTTGCCACGACACCCGGAGCCGTCGCCCGCGCTCGTGGCTAAGGGTGAACGAGCCGCCAGGGAGAATCCGCCGTTCCTCGCCCGCGACCTGCACCGCGACCATCTCGGCCAAACGGTTTTCGAACACGAGCGTTGGCGGCCTCAAGAAGAAAGCCCCCGCGCCGAGTGCCAGGACGGTGACCCCGATCGCGCCGACGATCCAGCCGAGCCTCCTGGGCTTGGCCGCCCTCCTTGGCTTTGTCGTCGCCCCACTCACCAGCAGCTCCGTCGCCGCCTGCGCCGCACTCGCTCTCGACCGCAGCGTGCTCGGCTGCTTATCGCGCTCCAGCGCGTGGATCACCGCCCCCGCCGACGGATACCGCTCGTCGGGCTGCTTCGCGAGACAGCGCAGGATCACATCCGACAGCGCCCGCGGTACCGCCGGATTCACGTCCGCGGCGGCGGGCGGCGGCTCGGCGATGTGCTTGCCGACGATCTGTTGCGACGACTCGCCATCGAAGGGCGGGGCCCCCGTCACCATCTGAAAGAGCACCGCGCCGAGGGAGTAGATATCGGATCCCGGACCCAGGTTCGGGTCGCCGAGCGCCTGCTCGGGGCTCATGTAGTGCGGCGTCCCGATCACGAGGCCCGTCTGGGTGAGCGCCGCGCCGGCGTCAGCCGAGGAGGCATCGATCCGTCGTGCGATCCCGAAGTCCACCAAGAGCGGCCGCCCGCGCGCCGTGTCGAGCATGATGTTGTCGGGCTTCACGTCGCGGTGCAGCAGCCCGGCCTTGTGCGCGTGATCGAGCGCGTCGAGGATCGGGATGATGATCGCGAGGGCGCGGTCGGGCGGGAGCGCGCCCGATCGCTTCAGCAGCTCACCTAGCGACATGCCGGCGACGAATGGCATTGCGTAGTAGGCGAGTCCCTCGCCTTCGCCCACGAAGTGGATCGGCAAGATGTTGGGGTGCTCGAGCCGCGCGGCGGCGCGGGTTTCGCGCTGGAACCGGTCGACCGTCCCCGCGGTCCAGGCGACGTCGGGACGCAGCACCTTCACGGCGAGGCGGCGCTCCAGGTCCTTGTCCCACACCTCGTACACCTCGGCGAAGCCGCCCTGGCCGACCAGGCGGCGGACGTCGTACTTGTCGCCGAGGGCTTTAGCGAGGCGTGCGCTGGTATCGGTCATAGATACCGAGCCACCGCCATCGCGGCCAACGAAAACATGAGCAGCCGCGCGACCAGCCGTCCCAGCATCGTGCCGCGAGCGCGCAGCTTCTGAGCCTCCGCGGGATCGGTCGCTTTCATCGAGCGCATCATCAGGGGTCGCATGAAGACAATTCCGATGAGAAACGCGACGATCGCGGCCGTCGCGCCAAGATTGAGCGCCATGCCCATGCGTGAGGCGGCGATGTTGCTCGGGCCACCGTACAGGCGCATCATGAGCCAGAGCCCGGAGACGATCGTCAGGAGCGCGATGACGGGCATGACGATCATGATGCGTTGCTTCTGGAGCGCGGCCATCAACTTGCCGCTCTCCGCCGGTCCGGCTTCCGCGATGGCAGGCGTGAGATAGAAAGTCACGAAAAACAGCATCCCGACCCACAACGCACCACCGCCGACGTGAATCAGGCGCAGCACGATCATCAGCCAATCCATTTGGACCATCTCCTAGGTGATACGTTGAACGTCCAAGCCCATCTCCTCCAGGAACCCGCTTCCACCTGCGTCCCGTCCGAATCTTTGATCGACGCGTGTGAGTACCAAGCGGTCCCGCGCCCGGGTCATTCCCACGTACAATAGGCGCCGAGCCTCTTCGGTTTCGTCTTTCAGGTTGTCTTTCGACGCGCGGTAGCCGGGGAGCTCGTAGTCTTCCACTCCTACGACGTACACGCGCGAGAACTCGAGCCCCTTGGTCGAGTGCAGCGTCAGGAGATTGACCCGATCAGTCGCCGCTTGGACACCGTCCGACGTGGACAGCGCGACGCGCTCGAGCAGCCGATCGATTCCCTCGGCGACGGACGCATCGGGATCCCCGTCCATGAGCGCATGCAGCCTTGCGAGCGCCGCGGGATACCGCTGCGCCGGGTCGGGCTCGGCCGCCAGCTTCGCTCTCAGCCCCGGGCCGCCGAGCAGCTCGATCAGATCCTCGACCGGCGGTGCATTCGCCCCGGTGCGCTCGCGCTCAGTTTCGTAGAACTCGAGCGCGTCGCTGTAGCGGCCGAGGGTGTAGTACTTCGCACGCTCGAACAGCATGTCCCTCTCTGCGTTCCCCTTTCCATGTCCTTTAGGGTCCCCTTCGATCGCCAACCCCAGCCCCAGGTAATCCAGCGCGTTCACCAGCACAGCCTTCCTCGCCCTGATCACCCGCTGCTTCTCGAGCTCGCGATAGACCTGCGCCAGTGTGACGGCGTCATCGAGGGCATGATGGGCGCGTCCCACATCGATCCCGAACCGCGCGGCGATGTCTTCTTGCCGAGCGCTGTCGCGCGACAGCGACCGCACCAGGGGCAGCGTGTCGTAGAACACGAGCGTCTCGACCCCGGCCCGACCTTCTGCCAGCCGTCGCAGTACCGGAATGTCGAAGCTCAGGCCGTTGTGCGCGATGAGGATGTCGTCGCCCACAAAAGCCCGGAACTGGGGCCAAACGGCGGCAAACTGCGGGGCGGGTGCGACGTCAGCATCGGTGTAGCCGTGCACCTTGGTCGCGCCCGGCGTGATCGGCCGGTACGGGTTTACGAGCGTGTGGAACCGATCGACGATCTCCCCGTTCACCACGCGCGCCGCGCCGATCTCGACGACCCCGCACGTCGCCACATCCGTGCCCGTCGTCTCGAAGTCGAACGTGACGTAGCGCGACAGGCCCCTACTCTCCCCAGCGTGCAAGAGCTGAAGCGCCTTGAATAGCGTGAGCGCATCGGCACGTACCGGCACGTCCCCCTTCTCAGGAGCCGCTCCAGCCGACGGAACTCTCCTCAAACCAGCGCTGATGAGCATGCCGCGCTGGGCAATCTCCAGCCCACTCTGAGACTCGAGGACGACCCTCCGCTCCGCCGCGACTGCCTCCTTCAGGCGCTGAGCGAGCGCGACAGCCTCGGGCCACTCCGCCGGATCGGTCAACTCGTCGTGCCGCTCCTCCAGCACGTTGCGATAGGGACCGATGCTCTGCGACAGAATCTCATCCACGAGTGCAGCGACCGAGTGCCGTGACCGTGCGAGGGCGCGCAGGTTCTCCACCTGATACACGAAGCGCCACAGCTTCTTCGTGTCGGGATCGTGCGCCGGCCGGCGCCGCGCCAGGGCGCGGACGCCCTCGAGAAAGTCGCCGTCAATCGCTGCGGTGACCTCTTGCAGAAAATGCTCCGATAGCACCGCCCGAGAAAAAGCCTCGAGAGCCACCGGATCGTCGGGACTCCGCACCACCCGCAGCCCCGTGATCACGTAGCGAATCACGTCGTCCTCGATCAGCGACCGGCCGCGCGCCAACCGGCAGGGGATCCCGGCGCGGAGCAAGCGTCCCTCGAGGTACTGTCCCACGACGTGCTTCCGGTACAGGATCGCGTAGTCTCCCCAGTGCAGGCCCGCCACCGCTCGATCAGCTACGATATCCTCGAGCAGCCACGTAGCCTCCGCTTCTTCGTCCCGAAACGCCACGGCGCGCACCTCGTGCTCCGACTGCCGTTCGGCGCTGAGCTGCTTTTCGAACAGTCGCGGGTTCCGGGCGAGCACGCGCCGCGCCATCTCGAAGATCTGGTGCGACGAGCGGCAATTCTTGTCGAGGACGATCGGCTGCTCGATCCCGTAATCTCGGCGAAACCGCTCCAACACCTGGGGATTGGCGCCCGTCCACGAGAAGATCGACTGCTCGTCGTCTCCCACGGCAAAGAAGTTGTCGTGCGGCTGGGCGAGACGCTTCAGGATCTCGTACTGCGGCGCGTTGACGTCCTGGAACTCGTCCACGAGCAGATAATCCCAGCGCCCCGCCAGGGTATCGGCCACGGCGCTGCGGTCCTTCAGCAGCGCAGCCGTCTTCATGATCAAGTCGTCGAAGTCGAGCATGTGCCGGCGCGCGAGATACGACGCGTACTCGCGATAGAGGCTCGCTTCGTCTGAGGTGAGGCGGTACTCCTGCAGTCGGTGCCGGCCGAAGCGGTTGAGCACGCCGCTGCGCCGGTCGGGGTGCACCTTGAGCCGCGCCAGCACCGCGTTCTGATAGGGCTCGTCGGCCACGCCGAATCCCCTGGGCAGCCCCGCCGACTCCGCGTACTCGCGCAGGATCGCGAGGCACAGGGCGTGAATCGTCCCCCGCGTCACGTCGTACTTGAGGCGCGCGGCGATTTCCTCGGCGGCCTTGTTGGTGAACGTGACCGCGCAGATCCGCGCGGGGTCGATGCCGACCTTTGTGACCAGGTGATCGATGCGGCGGATGAGGCAGAACGTCTTGCCGGCGCCGGGGCCCGCGACGACGAGCACGGGGCCGAGGGGGGCCTCGATCGCGAGTCGTTGCTGAGGGAGGGGGTCGAAGTCTCCCCTCACTCGTACATCGCTCCCGTATCGGCCTTGGCCAAATCTACCAAGAAGGTCGCGATCTTCTCGCTCACCGCGTCCACATACTTCCGGCCTTTTTCTACGGTCGCCGCGGCGGGGTTGCCGACGCCGGTGTCGTCGGTCACCTGGCGCCAGTTGCGCGGGGCCCAGGCCCACCCCTCGCGCAACGCCGAGATCTTGAACTTGCGCGCGCGGCCGGGGCCGGCTTCGGCGAGCGGGAGCACCAGCTCCGGCGCGACGTGCAGCATCACGCTCGTCTCGAGCTCCCCGGCGTGGTCTCCCAGGTCCGAGAAGAACTGCTTCTGGTCCACCGCCTGGTACCAGTTGGCCTGGCAGAGAAACGTCGCGACTTGGGGTTGCAGCTCCCGGATCATCTGGCGGAAATCATTGCCGCCATGCCCGTTCAGAATCACGAGCTTCGCGATCCCCTGACCCGCGAGCGCCGTCGCGACGTCGCGCAGCACCAGCGCCTGCGTGCTCGGGTTCATGTTGATGCAGAGCGGAATGTCGAGCTGTCCCGTGTTCACGCCGAACGGCACCACCGGCAGCACCACCACTTTCGCTCCGCGCTCCCACGCTTTTCCGGCAGCCTCCGCGGCGATCCTTTCGGTCTCGACGTTGTCGGTGGAGTAGGGCAGGTGGTAGTTGTGCGCCTCGGTTGCCCCCCACGGCAGCACCGCGACCTCGTAGCGCGTGTCGCGCACGGTCTTCCAGGTCAGCTCGTTGAGGATGTAGGGGCGCGGGGGCATTGGGTACCGTTCAGGGATCGGGACCCGGGATAGTACCATGCTCACCAGGGTGTGTTAACCCCGGGGGTTACGTCCTTTAGGACGCGTGTCTTGGCCGAGCCGGCCCTTTAGGGCACGGATAAACCACGACGTCGCCCCTCCTCCTTCCCGTTTCCTCGACCACGCCCGCTCGTTCCGGCCGGAAGCTCGCCTTGTAGTAGGGTGGTGTATCCGTCGGTTCGTTTTTATCCGTGGGCTGAAGCCCCGGCTCGGCCACTACACTCGTCCTGAAGGACGTTACCCCCCGCCGTTTCCGGCCCCCGAAACTCCCGAGTTTACACGTCCGTTTGCGGCACGACACCTGATGGCCTCCGCGCTACGGTTCGGTTACCAGCAACCGGAGGCCTCCATGCGCCACATCTCGTCCGTCATCCTCATCGCCGCGCTGAGCGCCTGCGGCTACGAGCCACAGGTCACGCCCCCATTCGACGCGCGACTGCATCAGCCGTCTCTAGCGGAGCTCGGCCCGCGCTACACCGTCACCTACCTCCCCACGCTGAACGGCTCGCGCAACCGGCCCAGCGGCATCGCCAGCAACGGCTTGATCGCGGGCTTCGTCAACCGGCCCGGCAATGCGAGCCGCGTCGCGGCGCTCTGGCGCGGCACCACACTCGACACCCTCGGCACACTCGGTGGTCCGAACAGTGTCGTGCAATGGCCCGGTATCTCGAGCAACGGCCAGGTCGCCGGCTTCGCCGAGACCGCCGAGCTCGATACGCTGCACGAACAGTGGAGCTGCACCGCGTTTCTCCCCAGCGTCACCGGCAAGATCTGTCGCGGCTTCTTCTGGGACGGCGTCATGACCGCAATGCCGACCCTCGGCGGCAATCAAAGCATCGCAACGGGCGTCAACAGCCGCGGTCAGGTCGTCGGGTGGGCGGAAACGGGCGTGATCGACCCGACCTGCAATGCACCCCAGGTGTTGCAGTTCCGTGCGGTGGTTTGGTATCCGCAGAAGGGCACGATCGACGAGCTGCCGCCGCTCCCCGGCGACTCGACGTCGGCGGCGACCGCGATCAACGCGAAGGGCCAGGTCGTCGGTATCTCGGGTGACTGCGACATCGCCGTCGGCCAGCGCAGCGCGCGCCATTCGGTCATCTGGAACGACGGCGTCCCGACCGACATCGGCGATCTGGGCGGCGAGTTCTGGCACACGCCCATGGACATCAACGAGCAGGGCGACGTCGTCGGGTTCTCGAACCCGCCCTACGTCCTGGGGATCGACTTCAACCCTCTCGCCTTCCTCTGGACGAGTGAAGGCGGCATCCAGAGCCTAGGCAAGCTCGTCGGCGACACCTCGAGCCAGGGGCTGGGCATCAACAGGTACCGTCAGATCGTCGGCGTCTCGACCGGCGCGATCAATCGCGCCTTCCTCTGGGAGAACGGCGTGATGCACAATCTCAACGATCTCGTCGAGCCCGGCTTCCCCGATCTCCTCATCGTCGCCCAACACATCAACGACGACGGGGTCATCGTCGGGCGCGCGGTCCTTCACGGGACGACAAGACAGGTCCCGTTCGTGGCTACACCCCGGTAGCTTTGAGCCATGGTGTCCGCCGCCCAAGTCTTGCCAGCCTCCCACCGGGAAGCTTACCAGCTCGCTGTAGACGCGCGAGACCGACGCTTCGATGGAGTCTTCTTCGTCGGCATCACGACGACGCGCGTCTATTGCCGGCCGATCTGCCCGTCGCGCTTGGCGTATGACCGTCACCGCCGCTTCTTCGATTCCGCGGCGGCCGCCGAGCGCGCGGGTTTTCGGCCCTGTCTGCGCTGCCGTCCCGAGCTGGCGCCGGGGGCGAGGGCGGGGTTAGGCGCCGTTTCTCGCCTCGCCCAGGTAGCAACTCAGCGGATCGCCGCCGGGGCGTTGAACGACCGCAGCGTCACCGAGCTGGCCGGCGAGTTGGGCGTGAGCGAGCGCCACTTGCGGCGCGCCTTGGAGCGCGAGATGGGCGTCTCGCCGCTGGACCTCGCCCAGACGCATCGCCTGCTCTTGGCGAAGCGCCTGCTCGCCGACACCGATCTTTCGGTCACGCGAGTCGCGTACGCGAGCGGATTTCAGAGCCTGCGCCGCTTCAACGCGTCATTCCGCGAGCAGTACGGCATGCCGCCGAGCGCCTTGCGACGCAAGACAACCGCGCCGGCGCCGCGCTCGCAGTCGCTCCAGATCACACTCGCCTACCGTCCGCCCCTCGCGTGGGACGCGCTGCTCGACTCCCTGCGCGCGGTCGCCACGCCCGGAGTCGAGATCTTCGAGGGCCGGCGCTACGGGCGGACGGTGCGCATCGCGGGGCATTCGGGGTTTGTCTTCGCCACAGACGCTCCGGACAACCACGTGACGCTGGAGGTCTCCGCGTCACTTCTTCCGGTCTTGATGCCGCTCATCGCTGGGATGCGTCGTTTGTTCGACCTCGACGCGGAGCCCGCCGTCGTGGACGGGCATCTTGCCGAGGGTGGTCTAGGCGAGTTGGTCGCGTTGCGGCACGGTGTGCGGGTCCCAGGAGCCCTCGATGGCTTCGAGGTCGCGCTGCAGCTGCTGCTGGGTGGTCGCGGCCCGTTCGGCGAGCCGCTCGACACGGGCGTGCCGGGGCTCACGCACCTTGCCCCGACTGCCGCGCAGATCGTCGAGGCTGGCGTCCCACGGCGGCTTGCCGCAACGGTCACGGCGCTCGCCCGTGCTGTCATGACCGGCGCGATACGTTTGGAGCCGGGAAGCGAAGTCGAAGCGACTCGGCGCGCACTGCTCGATCTGGGGGGGATTGGGGAGCATCTCGCGACGCAAATCGTCATGCGCGCGCTGTACTGGCCCGACGCGTTCTACACGAGAGACCTTACGCTACAGGCGCGCGCCGAGGCGTGGCGGCCTTGGCGGGCGTACGCCGCGCTGCATCTAGTTGCGCGCCGCGGCCTTGCTGCGCTCGATACTCGAGAAGGTCGCTAGGCCCGGCCACGCCAGGTACGCCGGCGAGGGTCCGTAGACGATCGACGGGATACAGGCGCACAGCCCGTTGTGGGGTTTGGCCGGCGCGACAGTGGCCGGCGCCTGATACCACACGGTCGATGGGTCAGTGATGAACCCGCCGCAGTTGTGACAGTGGATCTCGTTCATGGGGTGGCTCCTTCAGGCAACAACGGGGGGCGGCAGAAGCCGCCCCCCTCTATACCTTAGTTCTTCGCCGCGATCTTGTGGAACGTCGAGTTCGAGACCTCGTAGGTCTCGACCTTGGGCGTGCCCTCGACTACCATCGCGAGGCTCGTCAGCACGGCGGGATACGTGTCGCGGTCATAGGCTTCCGCGTTCTCTTTCTTCTCCCACAAGCTGATGGCCAGCGCTTCCGTGCCGTTCGGGGCCACGAACGTGATCTCGTCCTTGAAGCCGTTCTGCTTGCGCAGCACCGGCAGGACATCCTGCTCGAGCTTCCGCGTGAACTCGGGGCCCGAGTTCGTCTTGAGCTGCAGCGTGACGTTACGTGCGAACATGAGGCGACTCCCTGACGACTGCGACATGAGCTTCACTGCGATCACTTCACCAACTGGTGCAACGTACCCGACTGTACTATACTTGTCAAGTAATTGCAACATGATGATAAGTTGCTTAACCGTAGCAGTTAACGTGAGGAGGATCGGCTGTGGACGTGGCGTTCGTGATCCGGGAGCGACTCATGGAGCTGGGCCTCGAGCAGCGCGACCTCGCCCGCGCCGCCCATGTCACGGAGTCCTACGTCTCGCAGCTCCTGACGGGAAAAAAGGCCCCGCCCGCGCCCAACCGCACCGACATCTACGACCGGATGGACCGCTTCCTGAAGCTCCGGCCCGGCGAGCTCGCCCGGGTGGCGGAGCTGGCGCGCAAGGAAGAGCTGCAGCGGGAGCTGGGCGACCAACTCGAACCGCTGCTGCCGCACGTCCGTGAATTCATCCTCCGGACCTGCCGCCCAGAGCAGGCGAAGCAGATCCGCGCGATCATCGAACGGCAGTCCTTCGGGGAGCTGGAACGCCTCGTCGCGCGGAAGCTGCTCGACGTCGTCGGCCTCGCTGTCGATATTCTCCACGTCACAGCCAGGCATATCGAGTTGCTCGGTGCCCGCATCGAATCGTGGCAGATCGATCTCGCGACATTCACCCTCGAGATCGTACTGCGCCGGGGGGCCGAGCGGGTACGACGGTTCGAGTTCGTCGAGCGGGATGCGGAGGCGCAACCGGGACTGCAGAAGTTCCTGGCGGATCGTACCCTGAGCGGTACGGCGACCCCGCATGAGCTCGAGTTCTTGACGAGCCTGCGGTTCCAGGGCCGCCACCCCACCGCCCTCTATTATTACCGGGAGCTACAGAACCTCAGGGACCCATTACATTTTCAAGGCACATAGATGAACACATTCACGCGCCTCGCGACCCCCGTTGGCGAGCTCCTGCTCACCGCCTCGGACACCGCCCTCACCGGCGTTTACTTCCCAACGTCGCGCCGCGGCCCTCCGCCGACACACCGCGCCGATTGGATTGAAGCCAACGGCTCAGGGCCCGCGGGCCAACTCCTCGCGAGTGCTCGAGAGCAGCTTACCGAGTACTTCGCCGGCTCGCGTACCACGTTCGAGTTACCGCTCGAAGCGCTGGGTTCGGCATTCGAGCACCGTGTCTGGAACGCGCTCCGCACGATTCCGTACGGGGTCACCACGAGCTACAGCGAGTTGGCGCGCCGCCTGGGCGATGTCGGCACCACCCGCGCCGTCGGCGCCGCCAACGGCAAGAATCCGATTCCGATCATCGTCCCGTGTCATCGGGTCGTCGGCGCCAACGGGGACCTGACGGGTTTCGGCGGAGGATTGGACCGGAAGCGCTGGCTCTTGGAGCACGAGGGGGTCTTGATGAAGTTTGGTGCATGACACACCCCCCGCGGAGTCTGCCCGACCGGATCAAAACCCTGTCTAGTGTCGCCGCGAATCTGTCGTGGAGTTGGAACCGCGACGCCCGCGCGCTGTTCCGCCGGATCGATCAGCCGCTCTGGCACCTCACCCGCCACAATCCCATCGAACTGCTGCGCCGCGTCGATCCGGCGCGCCTCGCCGCCTGCGCCCAAGACCCGGACTTCCTGCGGCTCTACGACGCGGTTGTAGCCGCGGCCCAGAATCCCGAGGTCGCGCACCGGCCCATCGCCTACTTCTGCGCCGAGTTCGGACTCCACACGTCGGTGCCGATTTACTCCGGGGGGCTCGGTGTTCTGGCCGGCGACCACTGTAAGGCTGCGTCGGACCTCGGCGTACCGCTCGTGGGCGTCGGGCTCTTCTACACGAAGGGCTACGCGGATCAGCGGCTCCGGCTGGACGGCTGGCAGGAAGACGCCGAGGAACGCGTCGACGTCACGGCGATGCCGCTGGAGCAGGTGCGGACCTCGAAAGGCGACACCTGCCTCGCGACGGTGCAGGTGTCCGGACGACCCGTGAGCGTCGGGGCGTGGCGCGTCACCGTGGGCCGCGTGCCGATCGTCCTCCTCGACACGGACCTCGAACAGAACGAGCCGGCCGACCGTGGGCTCTCCAATCGCCTCTACGCCGGCGGGCCGGAGCTGCGCCTGCGGCAGGAATGGATCCTGGGCGTCGGTGGCGTGCGCGTGCTCAGGGCGCTGGGATACGATCCCGCCGTGTGGCACGCCAACGAAGGCCACGCCGCCTTCATGCTGGTGGAGCGGGTGCGTGAGCTCGTCGCGCGAGGGGCCCCGTTCGACCAGGCGGTCCGCCAGGTGCGCTCGACCAGCGTCTTCACCACCCACACGCCTGTGCCCGCGGGGCACGATACGTTTTCTCCCGAGCAGGTCGAGCAGTGCACGGGTCCCGTGTGGCAGGAAATGGGCATCAGCCGGGAGCAACTCTTCCGCCTCGGCCATCACCCCGTTCTGGACCACGACCGCTTCCACATGCCGGTCGCGGCGATCCGGCTCTCGGCGCGGGTCAACGGGGTCTCGCGCCGTCACGGAGAGGAGTCTCGCCGGATGTGGGCCCCGCTCTGGCCGGACCGCGAGGTCGCGCGTGTCCCCATCGGTCACGTCACGAACGGCGTGCACGTGGCGACCTGGATGGCAGACCCGCTCGTGACCCTCCTCAACGCGCAGCTCGGGCCGGATTGGATGCACCGGATGGACGACCCGGCGCTGTGGGACAGGGTGCTGGACTTGGATGGCGCCCCGTTGTGGGCGGTGCGCAACGAGCTCAAGTCCAATCTGATGCGCAGTATCCGGGAGCAGGCGCGCCGGCGCTGGGCGGACCAATGGAAGGAGGCTCTGCACCTCGTGGGGGCAGGGACCCTGCTCGATCAAGACACCTTGACGATCGGCTTTGGCCGCCGCTTCGCCACCTACAAGCGGGCCGATCTGATCTTTCGCGATGCCGACCGGTTACAGCGCTTGCTCGTCAATTCCTGGCGTCCGGTGCAGATCGTCTTCGCGGGGAAGGCGCACCCGGCCGACGAGCCCGGGAAGCAGGTGCTGCAGCGTGTGTACGCGCACACGCGCGAGGCCCGGTTCGAGGGGCGCGTCGCGTTCATCGAGGACTACGACATGCACGTCGCCCACCGCCTGGTGCAGGGCGTGGACCTCTGGCTCAACGTGCCCCGCGCGCCGCTCGAGGCGTGCGGCACGAGCGGGATGAAGGCGGGCCTCAACGGCGTACCGCAGCTCAGCACGCTGGACGGTTGGTGGAGTGAGGGTTACGATGGCTCGAACGGCTGGGCGATCCCGCCCAGCCAGGCAGGGGCTGAGGGCGACGCGGCCGATGCCGACCAGCTGTACCGGCTGCTCGAGGACCAAGTCGTTCCCCTGTTCTATGACCGCGATCCGCAGGGCGTCCCCCGCGGTTGGGTGGAGAAGATGAAGCACGCGATGCACGCGGCGGGTGAGCGGTTCACCGCGCAGCGGATGGTACGGCAATACGTCACCGACTACTACGAACCCGCGATCCAAGGCCAGATGCCCGACGATCCGCCGACGGCGTGACGCGACCAGTCTCGAAGTCCTCCCCCACTCGGCGACGGGACACGACCCGGCCGCGACGGGCAGCCGCGGCTGCGACCGACGTGGCGCCGATCGCCGCCGCCGAGCGGATCGGCGTCACACACCTGACGGCCGAGTACTGGCCCTTCGCGCGCACCGGCGGGCTGGGGGAGGCGGTGAGCGGCCTGGCGACCTATCAGGCGGCCGCCGGCCACGCGACGACAGTCGTCATGCCGCTGTACCAGCAGGTGCGCGAGACCACGCCGTCGCT
>Ga0193739_1000053_pt1 | contig 27299 bp, 29 predicted proteins | sample L2a2metaG_FD_144926 | JGI IMG/M metagenome (GOLD analysis project Ga0193739, IMG submission 144926) | Soil microbial communities from a riparian zone of the East river system, Colorado, United States - L2a2 | ecosystem: Environmental > Terrestrial > Soil > Riparian zone | place: USA: East River...
GCTGTACGCCTCCATGTCCACCAACCACGGCGACATCACCGTGAAGCTGTTCCCAAACCACGCACCCAAGACCGTGCGCAACTTCGTCGAGTTGGCCGAGGGCGGCAAGGAGTGGGTCGACCCACGGACCGGCCGGAAGACCTCGGCGAGGCTGTTCGACGGCACCACATTCCACCGGGTGATCTCCGGCTTCATGATCCAGGGCGGTGACCCGCTGGGCACCGGCCGCGGGGGTCCGGGCTACGAGTTCGCCGACGAGTTCCACCCCGAGCTCTCCTTCGACCGGCCCTACCTGTTGGCCATGGCCAACGCGGGCGCCAACACCAACGGTTCGCAGTTCTTCATCACCGTCGGCCCAACGGCATGGCTGAACCTCAAGCACACGATCTTCGGTGAGGTCGCCGATGCGTCGAGCCGTGAGGTGGTTGACTCGATAGCCGCCGTCAAGACCGACCGATCCGAGCGTCCCGCCACACCGGTCACGGTCGACAGCATCACGGTCGAGCGCCGTACGGCGTAGATGACGATGTCCGGATCTCCCGGCGGCGTCGACGGCACCCAGCCGGAGGCGCCGCGGAGCAGCGCGCCCGCGTGCTACCGCCACCCGGGGCGCGAGACCTACATCCGATGCTCGCGCTGCGAGCGCTACATCTGTCCCGATTGCATGACGGCGGCGCCGGTCGGCTTCCAGTGCCCGGAATGCGTTGCCGAGGGGGCCAAGACCGTCCGGCAACCCACCACCGCCCTCGGTGGCCAGGTCCGCGAGCGGAGCGACCTGGTCACCAAGATCCTCATCGGCATCAACGTCGGCGTCTGGCTCATCGGCATGCTCGTGGGCCAGATCGAGGTGGTCGGCCGGTTCGCGCTGGCCACGCTCATGAGCTTCCAGGGCGAGCCGATCGGCGTGCTCGACGGCGAGTGGTACCGGATGATCACCGCGGCGTTCGTCCACGAACAGTTCTGGCACATTGGGCTCAACATGTACGCGCTGTGGATCCTCGGCGGTCTGCTGGAGCCGGTACTCGGACGGTCGCGCTTCCTCGCGCTCTACCTCGTGTCGGCGCTGGGCGGCAGCGCGGCGTCGCTACTCGGCTTGGCCGACGGCGGCATCTCCTACGGGGCCTCCGGTGCCGTGTTCGGGCTGATGGGCGCGCTGTTCGTGGTCATGCGCCGGTTCGGCCGCGACGTGTCGGCGGTGCTGGTCATCCTGGGCATCAACGTCGTCTTCGGATTCGTCGTCTCGGGCATCGACTGGCGGGCGCACCTGGGCGGCCTCGTCACCGGGGCGCTGCTCGCGTACGCATTCGCCCACGCCCCCCGCAAACAGCGCGCGGTCTCCGCGATCGTCGCCTGTGTGGTCGTGGTCGGCGTGATCGCAGTGCTGATGGCTCTGCTCGTCGCCTGACGAGCCGGAGTTATCCACAGCAGTTGTCCCCAGGTGGGGATGAATCACACTCGTGTAATCACAGCTGTGCACGCCTTCTGTGGACGACCCGCTACTTCCACTTGGTGGCGGCGACGAAGCCTCCGGTGATCAGGCCCATGCCGACCACAAGGTTCCAACCGCCGAGCTCGCGCATGAGCGGGAGGTCGGCCTCAGTGACGTAGTAGACGACGATCCAGGCCAGCCCGAGCACCAGCAGAGTGACCATCGTGGGCGCAACCCAGCGGCCGGCGACGCCGGCACCCCGGGCCTCACGCTCCGACGGAGGCGTGAAGTCTGCCTTGCGGCGGATGCGGCTCCTGGGCACTGCGCTCGTCCTCTCGGTTCGGCGGCCACCCGTCGGTCCGGCCGCGACCTGGCAGATAGCGTAGTCGCTACACCGTGCGCCCGGATCGCGAGGGAGGTGACGTCCGTGGCCGGTTCCGAGAGTCGCAACCGTGCGTGGCGGTTCGTCGCGCCCGTGGCGCTGGCTCTGTGCGGTGCCCTGCTGGTCACCAGCGCGCGAGCGGCCGACGGCAACGACCTGCGTCCCGGCCAGCACACCGAGCTCGCCGATCTGGTCCGCGCCGAGGAGCGCCGCACGGAGGAGCTCGCGGCCGAGGTCGAGCAGTTGGCCGGCGAGGTGGACGACCTCGCCGCCGAGAAGGCCAGCGCCGGCGTCGAGGAACTGCAACAGCAGATCGACGAGCTCCAGCCGGCCGCGGGCTTCACGGCCGTCGAGGGCCCGGGGCTGACGGTCAGCCTCGACGACGCACCGTTACCGACCACCGACGACGAACTCGCGCCCGGCACTCAGCTCGAGGACTACCTCGTCCACCAGCAGGATCTCGAGGGTGTGATCAACGCTCTGTGGGCGGGTGGTGCCGAGGCGATGATGGTCATGGACCAGCGAATCGTGGCCACCAGCACCGTCCGCTGCGTGGGCCCCGTGCTGCTGCTGCAGGGGCGCCGGTATGCGCCGCCCTACACGATCACCGCGATCGGCGACACCGGCGCGATGGAGGACGCCCTCGACGACTCCCAGGACGTCACCAACTACCGCCAGTACGCCGAGTTCATCGGCCTGGGATACCAGGCCGACCGCGAGCGCTCGGTGACGCTGCCAGCGTATGACGGCCCCATCGACGTCACGGGAGACACCGGACCATGATCGTCCGCCGGATCCTCGTGGTCGACAACTACGACAGCTTCGTCTTCAACCTGGTGCAGTACCTCGCCCAGCTCGGGGCTGAGTGCGACGTGCGCCGCAACGACGAGATCGGGCCGGACGACGGCCTCGGGTACGACGGCGTCCTGCTCTCACCGGGCCCGGGCACGCCCGAACGCGCCGGCGTCTGCGTCGAGCTCGTGCGCCGCAGCGCCGGCCGGGTCCCGGTGTTCGGGGTATGCCTGGGGCTGCAGGCGATCGGGGTGGCCTACGGCGCCACGGTCGGCCGGGCGCCGGAGCTGCTGCACGGCAAGACCAGCGAGGTCCATCACGACGGCGTCGGCGTGCTGGCCGGCCTGCCCGATCCGTTCACGGCCACCCGCTACCACTCGCTCGCCATCGAGCCATCGACCGTTCCCGACGTCCTGCAGGTCACCGGACGGACGGCCGGCGGGGTGCTCATGGCCGCACGGCACCGCGAGGTCGACGTCGAAGGCGTGCAGTTCCACCCCGAGTCGGTTCTCACCGAGGGCGGTCACCGGTTGCTCGCCAACTGGCTGGCGGTGTGCGGCGATCCCAGCGCCGTCGCCCGCTCGGCTGGCCTGGCACCGGTGGTGTCGGCAGCCTCCGCCCACGACTTGTGGCGGCATTGACACGTCTGCCTCAGTGAGGAGAGGTGTCCTACCCGCCACAAGTCGCGAGGGAGGGCGGGCACTGGCAGGGGTCAGCCGTTGCAGCCCTCGTCCTGTGCGACGCGGATCACGACATTGGCGCCCGGGTTCACCTCGGTGCCTCCCTCCGGATTCTGCGCGAAGACGACGCCCGGGTCTTCGTCGCAGTTCTGCTCCGGCTGTGCGATGACGGTGAACCCCTGCTGTCGCAGCGTCGCCTCGGCACTGCCCTGCGGCTGACCGGTCACGTCCGGCACCTCGACGGTCGCCTGGCCGGCGGAGATCACGACGTTGACCGAGGACCCTGGGTCGACCTGGGTCCCGCCAGCGGGATTGGTCTCGAGCACCTCGTTCTGGGGCCGGTCGCTCTCGCGGCTCTCGACGTTGCCGAGCACCAGGTCCGCTCCTTCGATCGCTGCCTGGGCGTCGTCCAGGGAGCGGCCGATCACCGACGGCACCGCGACCTGCTCGGGTGCACGGGCTACGGTGAGGTTGACGGGGCTGCCCGGCGCGGCCTCGGTGCCGGAGGCGGGGTCGGTGGCAGTGACGGTGCCGGGTTCCTCGTCACTGTCCTCGTCCGGAGTCACCTGGCCCACGGTCAGGCCTGCTGCGATGATCGCCGCCTCGGCCTCCGCCTGCGTCATCCCGACGAGGTTTGCCGGGACGGGGACCGGTTCGGGCGCGACACCCACGGTCGGGATCACGGTCGATCCCGGCTCCACCGTGGTGTTGAAGGCCGGATCCTGGGACAGCACGATGCCGATCTCGGCCTCGTTGGTCGTCGGCTGCTCGACCGGTGTCCCCATGACGAGGTCGCGCCCTTCGATGAGGGTCTGCGCCTCTTCGAGCGTGGAGCCGACGATGTCGGGGACGCGAGCCTGTTCGCCGCCGCCGTCATCACGGAACGCGAGGTATCCGATCAGCGCCGCCACGGCGAGGATGGCCACCGCGGCAAGTGCGAGCTTGCGCCACGTCATGCCGCGCGATTCGGGTTCGAGGTCCTCGTCCGCGACCTGGTCCAGCGCCGTGGCGGTGGCGTACCCGGCAGCCGCCGGAGCGATGAGCTGCGTTGCGGCCGACGTGTCGTGGGCTGCCGCCACGGGCAGCCCGGCGGCCGCCCGCTCGAGATCGGCGCGCATGTCGTACGCGCTCTGGTAGCGCTCGAGCCGGTCCTTGGCGAGCGACTTCATGACGATCGCGTCGACGTCGCGCGTGATCGACGGTTCGAGCGCCGACGGAGGGGTCGGCATCTCGCGCACGTGTGACACGGCGACGGAGACCAGCGACTCGCCCACGAACGGCGGCCGTCCGGTCAGCAGCTCGTAGAGCACACAGCCCGTGGCGTAGAGGTCGCTGCGAGCGTCGGCTTGTTCGCCGCGAGCCTGCTCGGGCGAGATGTACTGCGCAGTGCCGACGACCGCGGCCGTCTGGGTGAGCGTCACGCCGGTGTCGGCCAGAGACCGGGCGATCCCGAAGTCCATGACCTTGACCTCGCCGGACCCTGTGATCATCACGTTGCCCGGCTTGATGTCACGGTGGACGATGCCCGCGCGGTGGCTGTACTCGAGGGCGTCGAGCACGCCGGCGATGACCTCGATCGAGCGCTCCGTGGTGAACCGCGCCCGCTCGTGCAGCAGTTCGCGCAGCGTCCGGCCCTCGACGTACTCCATCACGATGAAGGGGATCCGGTGGCCGTCGACCACGTCCTCGCCGGTGTCGTAGACGGCGACGATGCTGCGGTGGTTGAGCGAAGCCGCGGACTGGGCCTCGCGCCGGAACCGGGCCTGGAAGGTGGCGTCGGCCGCGTGGTCGACGCGCAACATCTTGATCGCGACGATGCGGCCAAGGCGCCGGTCGCGTCCCCGGCGGACCTCCGCCATGCCGCCGCGGCCGAGTACTTCACCCAGCTCGTAGCGGTCTCCGAGGAGTCGCGGCTCGCTCATTCCGTGCCCTTCCCTGGATCGTCGACGACGCGCACGGTACCCGTCCCGGGCCCCGTCGTGCTTGGCGCGGGCGCGCCGGGTGCCTCGGAACCACCCCAGATCACGGCCAGGACGACGAGCAGCAGCACGGCGATCCCCGCAGCGCCGACCCGTGACACGGGGTACCGTCCCCACCCCTCCCGGAACTGGCGGGCCACCGCGCGAGACCAGGTCTGCCAGAGAGTTCGCGCCTCCTGCGACGCCGCGGCAATGGTGGCCGAGGCGGAGGCGGAAAGGGTCGCCGCCGCCGGCGGCGGAGCGGCGCGATGGACGCGCGGGATCGGCCTGGTCTGACGCGCCCTAGGTGAGTGCGGCGCTGGGACGGGGTCAACGGAATCGGAGGCGATCCGCTTCGGGACGAGTTCGGCACGGGCCGCCTGCAACCGCGCGGCGAGGTCGGCAGCGGTCGGGGGCCGGCCGGCCGGATCCTTCGCCATCGCCGCCACGGTCACAGCACGCAGGGTCTCGGGGACCGATGCCGGGAGTGGCGCCGGTTCCCGGTCCAGATGTGCCCGCGCCACGTCGACCGCGTTCGCGCCGGTGAACGGGCGTGCCCCTGCGAGGCACTCGTACAGCACCACGCCCAGGGTGTAGACGTCGCTGGCCACCGTGGCTGAACGGCCCTGTACCTGCTCGGGCGAGAGGTAGGCCGCAGCGCCGAGCACCTGACCCGTGGCAGTCAGCGGCGCCAGGCCGGCTGCACGGGCGATGCCGAAGTCGGTGATCTTGACGAGGTCGTCGTCGGTGACGAGCAGGTTGCCGGGCGTGAGGTCGCGATGGACGACTCCGGCCTGGTGAGCCGCGTGCACGGCAGTCGCGGCCTGGCCGATGAGGTGAGCCACCCGCTGGGGCGGCAGCGGGCCGGCCTGGACGAGTAAATCGGACAGCGGTCGGCCGGGGACGTACTCCTGCACCATCCACGGCGGTTCGGCCGCGGACAGGCCGTCGTCGACATCGTGCACGCGGGCGATGCCGGGGTGCGCGAGCCTGGCCGCCAACCGGGCCTCTGTGCGGAAGCGCTCGACGGCCACGGGGTCGCGGGCGTACTCGGGGCGCAGCACTTTGACCGCGACGACCCGCTGCATGCGGTTGTCGGTGGCCTCCCAGACCTCGCCCATCGAGCCACCGGCCACGAACCGGGTCAGCGCGTATCGTCCGGCGAGCACCTGGCCGGTCGCGGTCAGCGTCGTCACGACCCGAGCACCGCCTCCATGACGGCCCTCGCGACCGGTGCGGCCAGGCGGCCTCCGCCGATGTCGTTGCGCGCGGTGTCCGGTGCTTCCTCGATCACCACGGCGACGGCGATCTGGGGATTGTCCGCGGGTGCGAAGGAGGTGAACCACGCGTACGGCGGCCGGTCCTCGGTGGTCTGGGCGGTGCCGGTCTTGCCGGCAACCAGTACGCCGTCCATCTGCGCGTTCTCGCCGGTGCCGTTCTCGACGACGTCGACCATCATGTCGGTGAGCTCGCGCGCGGAGTCGGTGGAGACGGCGCGGGACAGTTCCTCGGGATCTGTCTGCTCGAGCACCGTGACGGCATCGGGTCCACGGACCTCCTCGATGAGGTAGGGGTTCATGAGCACGCCGCCGTTTGCGACGGCCGCCGAGACCATCGCGATCTGCAGCGGCGTGGCCCGGACATCGAACTGGCCGATGGCGGAGAGCGCGGTCTGCGGGGGGTCGAGCTCGGCCGGGAAGACGCTGGTCGCGGCGTTGAGGTCCTCGTCGGTCAGCGGTTCGCTGTTGTAGCCGAAGCGCTCGGCCTGGTCGCGCAACGCGTCGTCACCGAGGTCGTTGCCGAGGTAGGCGAACGCGGTGTTGCACGACACCCGCAACGCGTTCGCGATCGTCGTGAGCTGCTCGGGACCCGAGCCGCACGGTTCGCCGCTCTGGTTCGGAAGCTCGCGGTCGGACTGCGGGAGGTCGTAGGACGCGGGACCCGGAACCTCGGAGTCGGGCTCGTACCGGCCCGACTCCAGCGCCGCGGCGGCCGTCACCACCTTGAAGACGGAACCGGGCGGCAGCGTCTGGGCGGTGGCCCGGTTGCGGTCGGGTTTGTCGGGGTTGGCCAGCAGCGCGTCCCACGCCTTTTGCTGCTCGGCGATCGAGTGGCTGGCCAGCGGGTTCGGGTCGAAGGAGGGCTTGCTGACCATCGCCAGGATCGCGCCGGTCGACGGGTTGAGCGCGATGACGGCGCCCTTGTTGTCGCCGAGTGCCTCGTAGGCCGCCGCCTGCGCCGCCGGATCGAGCGTGAGCTTGACCGTGCCACCCTGGGGCTCACGGTTGGTCACCAGGTCGACCAGCCGCCGCACGAACAGTCGGTCGTCGTTGCCCGAGAGAATCTCGTTCTGGGAGCGCTCGACGGCGCTACGGCCGAACACGAACGAGTAGTACCCCGTGGCGTGGGCGTACAGCAGCGCCTGCGGGTACTGGCGCAGGTAGGCGAACTCGCCCTCGCTCGGTCACGCCTGGGCGACCGGCACGTCGCCGACCAGGATCGGCCCGCGCTCGCGGGCGTACTCGTCGAGCAGCACCCGGCGGTTGTCCGAGCGGGCGTTGAGCTCGTCGGCCTGGAAGGCCTGGACGTAGGTGATGTTGGCCAGCAGCGCCAGCACCAGCAGCATGCAACCGGCGGCCACCTTGCGGATCGGAGAGTTCACGGCAGCTTCACGACCTGCGTCACCGCGTCGTCGACCGTGACCGGCTGGAGCGGTGGCGCCGGGCGCCGGGCGGCGTCGGACAGCCGCATGAGCAGGGCCACGAGCACCCAGTTCATGACCAGCGACGAGCCCCCCAGGGAGAGGAACGGCGTGGTGAGGCCGGTCAGCGGGATCAGCTTGGTGACGCCACCGACGACGATGAAGACCTGTAGGAGCAGGCCGGCCGCGAGGCCGGTCGCGAGCAGCTTGCCGAACGGGTCGCGCAGCACCAGGGCCGCCCGAAGCCCGCGCGAGGCCAGCAGCGCGTAGATGAGGATGATCGCCATCAGGCCGGCGAGGCCCAACTCCTCACCGAAGGCCGCCGCGATGAAGTCACTCTCGGCGAACGGGACGAGATCGGGCCGTCCCAGGCCGAGTCCGGTGCCGATCGGTCCCCCGTACGCCAGGCCGTACAGCGACTGCACGATCTGGCCGAACCGGTCGGTGTCGGCGAACGGGTCGAGCCAGCCTTCGATCCGGGCCTGGACGTGGCTGAACGCGGCGTTCGCGGCGAGGCCGCCGAGCAGGCCGAGCGCTACGCCGACGACGATCCACGAGATCCGCTCGGTCGCCACGTAGATCATCAGCACGAAGATGCCGAAGAGGAGGAGCGACGGGCCGAGGTCGCGTTGGAAGGCGAGGATGCCCAGCGCGGTGACCCAGACGATGAGGATCGGACCGAGGTCGCGCGCCCTGGGTAGGTCGACGCCGAGCACCCGGCGCCCGGCGAGGGCGAGCGCGTCCTTTGTCCGCACCAGGTAGCCGGCGAACGCGATGATCAGCACGATCTTGGCGGCCTCGCCCGGCTGGAAGGTCATCGGACCGATCTGGATCCAGATCTGCGCCCCCCGCACGGCGTACCCGAGGCCCGGCACGAGCGGCAGGAGCAGCAGGACGATCCCCAGCAGGCCGGCGGTGTAGGTGAACCGCGAGAGCATCCGGTAATCGCGGATGAGGATGAGCACGAGGACGAACAGCGCGACGCCCACGACCATCCAGGTGAGCTGGACGGGGGCGTCGACGGGCGGTGCGGCCTCACCGTCCAGAGCCGCGGCCTCGGCGTCGGCCTGGTCGAGGCGGTGAATCATGGCCAGGCCCAGGCCGTTGAGTGTCACCACCAGCGGGAGGATCACCGGATCGGCGAACGGGGCCCAGCGGCGCACCACGATGTGGGCGGTCCCGGTGATCACGGAGAGCCCCGCGAGGTAGGCCACCGCGTTCGGGGGTACCCGGCCGAGGGCGCCCAGGTCGACAGCGACATAGGCCATCATGGCGATGCCGACCGCGAAGATCAGCAGCACGAGCTCGGTACCGCGGCCCCTGCGGGGAGCCAGCGTGGGATCGTTGGTCACGGCGCGTCCACGCAATCCAGTCCGGGGTAGCCCGGCGGTGCGGTGGGCAGCGGGCTCGGGACGATGGTCGGCGTCGGAGACGCGGCCTGCCCGGGTGTGACGCGGCCCGGAGACGGCGTGGGCGTTACCGGCGGCGTTGCCGTCGGGCCCGGGGTGGGTGTCGGGCTCACGGTGGGCGCGTGCGCGCGGCACGCCTCCCGGCGCAGACCGTCGACGATCTGCTCGGCATCGGGCAGGTCCGTGGCGAGAATGGTGTCGGCCACCCGGTTGCGGTACAGCGGCGGCAGCGAGCCGATGGGCAGGTCGGTGGCGATCTCGTGCACGGACGACAGCCGCAGCGGGCCTACTTCCTGGGAGACGCCGCGAAAGATGGCCACCTCGCCGGCCTGGTCGCCGACGTAGTACTGGTCGCGAACGTAGTCGTCGGCAAGACGGACGCCCGCCCAGGCTACGGCCCCCACCACCGCGACGACCGCCAGCCGGCGCAGCCAGCGGTACCGACGCGGCGGCCGTGGTGCGTAGCGGAGCTCCTCGTCGTCATGTGCGTCGTCGGCGGCGCGCCGTGAGCGTTCAGACGCACCCAGCAATCCGCGCATCGCTGCGCCCGGGCCACGCCGGGCGGGGCGTTCCGGACGGACCGGCGCCGTCTCTCCCGATGCCGCACCGACGAGGAACGCTTCGGCGGTGTCGTCGGCTGAGGGTGGTGCGTCGGTCTCGATCACGTCGGCGACTACACAGGTGACGTTGTCGGGGCCGCCGCCCCTGAGCGCCAGTTGGACCAGAGCCTCGGCGGCCGCGCCGAGATCCTTGTGTTCGACCAGTGTGTCGCGCAGGGTCGGGTCGCGGACGACACCGGACAGGCCGTCGCTGCACACCAGTATCCGGTCGCCGTCCCGCACGTCGATCATCTCGAGGTCGACGTCCGGGTCACCATCGCCCTGGAGTGCCCGCAGGATCATTGCCCGGGCCGGATGGACGCTGGCCTCGTCCGGGGTGATTCGGCCCTCGTCGACCAGGGACTGGACGAAGGTGTGGTCGTGGGTGATCTGGCGCAGCTCGCCGCTCCGGAGCAGGTACGCCCTGGAGTCGCCGATGTGCGCGAGGGCGAGCGCCTCGCCGGTCCACAGCAGGGCGGTGAGTGTCGTACCCATGCCGTGCCGCTCGGGATCGGCGGCGACGATGGCCTTGATGCGGTTGTTCGCTGCCGTCACCGCCGCCCCGAGTGCGCGCAGCGGATCGCCGTCGGCGCCCGCGCTCTCGATCTGGACGAGCTCCTCGATCGTTGCGGAGCTGGCGACCTCGCCGGCGGCGTGCCCACCCATGCCGTCGGCGATCGCGAGCAGGCGCGGGCCGGCGTAGCCCGAGTCCTCGTTACCCTCGCGCACGAGGCCGACGTCGGACCGGGCAACGTACCGGAGCATCAGTGGCATCGCCGTGGCCTACTTCCGAAGCTCCAGGACGGTCTTGCCCAGCCGGACCCGGCTCTTGGCGCCGACAGGGCTGGGGCGGGTGAGCCGCTCGTTGCCGATGTAGGTGCCGTTCGTGGAGCCGAGGTCCTCCACGTACCACTGTCCGTCGTGCAGGAGGAGCCTCGCGTGCTGCGTGGAGACGTACTCGTCGGCCAGCGGCATCGTGCACTCCGGGCCGCGCCCGAACGTGACCGGTGCACCCTCCAGGGCGACGCCGCGGCCCTTGTCGGGGCCGTCGACGATGACGACCTTCGCCGGTGCGCTCCGGGACGGCTTGACCTGCCTGGTCGGCCGGGCCGCCACCCGCTCCTTCGACGGCTTCGTCGGACGCACTCCGAACAGGTCGGCGCGGATCGCTGAGGTGACCGAGAGGATGAGCAGCCAGAGGACCGCGAGAAAGCCCAGCTTGATGACCGTGAGCGTCAGCTCCGACACCCGCTCACCTCCGCGGCACCCGGCGGTGCACGTCGACGATCGTGGAGCCGAGCACGATACGGGACCCGTCGGAGAGCGGCGCCTGCGCGGCGCGCACGCCGTCGACCACGGTGCCATTGGTCGAGCCGAGGTCGACGACGAGGATCTGGGCCTCGGGTCCGCTGCCGTGGACCCGGATCTCGGCGTGCCGGCGCGAGACCCCGGGATCGTCGATGCGCACATCGCATTCGCTACCACGGCCGAGCACCAGGCCTGGCGCGACCACCGGGTGCTGGGTGCCGTTGATGACGAGGTAGGCCGCTGCGCTGCGCTCCGTGGTCTCGGTGGGCATGTAGGAAGCGCCGCGATCGACCCCTGCGCGGACGGTGCTGCGGACCCGGAACTGCCCGATGCCCAGGTCGTCGTGTTCCTCGAACGCGACCGTGACCGGGCCGGTGAAGGCGTAGTTCTGGAGGTCGGCGTGCTCACGGACCAGTTCGACCAGCTCCGTCGCGAGCGTGCCGGAGTACGGCGCGAGCCTGCCGTGGTCGTTGGGACCGAGCTCGATGACGAAGTCGTTGGGGACCAGCGAGCGTTCGCGGGTGACGATCTGAGCGTTGTTGTCGAGCTCCCGCTGCAGCGCCGCCGCGATCTCGACCGGCTGGACCTCGGCGCGGAACGCCTTGGAGAACGCGCCCGTGACCATGCCTTCGAGGCGGCGCTCGAAACGCTGGAGTACGCCCATGGCCACCTCCCCTTCCCCATGCGACGCCGCCGGTCGGCGACCGACCCCGATCGTAACCAGGTGGCACGCTCCGTACGCATTGCCGTGGGCTGGGAGCGGTCCGCACCGTGTTAGCCTTGTCCGGCCTCGGGACGGTGCGACGACGTCCACGTCAGGGGCAGCGCGCGCGAGTGGCGGAACAGGCAGACGCGCACGGTTCAGGTCCGTGTGTCCGTAAGGACGTGGGGGTTCAACTCCCCCCTCGCGCACCCCACGACCCACCGGGTGAGAACGGCATGGCTGACGCGAAGCAGATCTATCGGACTCACCCGACCTCCGAGGAGATCGACGACGTGCTCCGCCTCAGGGAGACGGCCACGGTCGGCACTCTCAACGCGGACGGCTCGGTCCATCTCGCATTCGTGATCTTCCTCCATCAGGACGGGCGGCTGTACTTCGAGACCTCGTCGGTGACCCGCAAGGCCCGCAACGTCGAGCGACGGCAGCGGGTCTCGATGGCGGTCCAGGGCCGCGCCTCGACCGGCCGTCACTTGATGGTGAGCGTGGAAGGGATCGGACGGCTGGTGAGCGGAGCCGATGCGCGGGACCTCAACCACCGGCTTCGGGCGAAGTACATACGCCCGGACGCACTCGATGAGCTCGATTCCGTGTGGAACAGGTTCGACGACACCGCGATCGAGATCACCGGAGAAGTGGCGCTCTCGTGGACGGGGTCGACGATGCACCAGGAGACCCAGAAGGAGTTGAGCGTGCCGTACGACGACATCTGGCTGAGCGACAGCTGACGGGTTCAGCGCCGGGCGCTCAGCTTGGTGTCTCGGTGGGCGCATGCCGCCGGTGGCGATGAGAGCTGGGGTGTTCTCTCGTTCTACGGATGAGGTGGGCCCGCGAGGGCCTTTATCTACTCCCGAGAAGGCGTGATGATGGACGAGTTGGTGTTTCTGTCCGCTGCCGCGGCGGCAGGCATGGTCCGGCGCAAGGAAATCTCGGCCCGCGAGCTGACCGAGGTGATGCTGGCCAGAATCGAAGCACTGAACCCGGCACTCAACGCGGTGGTCGAGTTGGCAGCGGAGGCCGCGTGCCGACAGGCCGCCGCAGCGGACGAGGCGGTGGCGCGAGGTCGCGACCTCGGCCCGTGGCACGGCGTACCCATGACGGTCAAGGACAGCTTCAACGTGGCGGGCACGCACACGACATGGGGCAACCCCGCCTTCAAGGACTACGTGGCCGACTGGGACGCCACGGTCGTCAAGCGCCTCAGGCAGGCAGGCGCGGTCATCGTCGGGAAGACCAACGTGCACTTCATGCTTGCCGACTTCGGGCAGACGGCGAACGACCTGTACGGCGTGACGAACAACCCGTGGGATCTCAACCGGACGCCGGGCGGGTCGACGGGCGGCGGAGCCGCAGCGCTCGCGGCGGGACTGACGTTTGCGGAGTACGGCTCGGATTTAGCCGGCTCCATCCGTATCCCCTCGAGTTTCTGCGGTGTCTACGGCCTGAAGCCGAGCGTCGGAACCGTCCCGCTCGCCGGCTTCCAGCCACCCGGGCCGCGACCTGACCCCAGCGACATGACCTATCTGTCCGCGGTAGGCCCGCTCGGCAGGTCCGCAGCCGACCTGCGCACCGCGCTTCGCGTCACTGCCGGACCGGAGGACCCGGCTGCTAAGGCGTGGTCCTGGCGGCTGCCGACATCACGTAACACCCGGCTCGATGACTTCCGGGTGGGGTACGTCCTGGACGACGACAGCGCACCTGTGTCCAGTGACGTCCGCAATGTGCTCGCCGAGGCCGTCGAGGCCCTGGCGAAAGCCGGCGCCACCGTGGTCGAAGGGTGGCCCGACGGGGTGGACGCTGCACAGAACCACGAGACGTTCGGCTTCCACGTGCAACTGTTCTTCGCCTACCACCAGGGCGAGGGCGGCCACGGCACGCTCTCCGACGTCGTGGCTCGCGAGCGGGACCGAATGTCCATGCGCGCGGCCTGGACCCGGTACTTCACCGACATCGACGTGTTCCTCTGCCCGACCAACTTCACGGCGGCCTTCCCCCACGACAGCAGGCCGTTCGGAGATCGCACGATCTCGACGCCCGAGGGTGACCGGCCCTACACCAACCAGTCGTTCTGGATCGCGCCGGCCTCGCTGGCAGGCCTGCCGGCAGTGAGCGCGCCGATCGGGAGCACGCCCGCGGGATTGCCAGTGGGCCTGCAGATCATCGGCCCGCTCCACGAGGACGACACGCCCATCACCTTCGCCGAACTCCTCGGCGATGTCATCGGTGGGTACGAGCCGCCGCCCCTGCACCCTCCAGTACCTCAGCCCTGATCGGGCGAAAGGCTCAGGACCGGCGTCTCCTCCGCCACCAGCTATCCGCGGCCCTGTGTCACGTGCTGTCGTAGGCGGCAGCGACCTGCTTCGGTACGACCATGCGCCAGGCGTCGACGACGAGTTCGCGCATCTCGTCCTGGTCGACCGCATCCAGCCACACCTGCACCCAGTTGTACCGTTCATCGGACCTGACGGGTGGGTGGAACTTCTCCGGCTCGGCCGCGATGAGCGCCGCACGCTCCTCCTTGGGAAAGGCGAACCCCATCGACGTCTCATCGGAGGAGATCGAGATGTAGACGTACCTCCCGACCCGGAACTTGATCCGGTCCCGGACCATCCGTTCCTCGGTTCGCGGCAGGGACAGCGCTACCCGTCGCACATCCTTTGCCGTGACCATGCCTGCCACTCCCACACTGACAGCGTCGCCGCCGCCACCGACACCGCGACGCTCGCGAGTTTCCCACAATCAGGCCATCGCTCCGGCTTTCCCGTCCGTTGATCACGTTCACCATGCTCGCGGACCGTTCACCAGGCGCAGGAACCTGGTGAACCGTCTGTATGCATGGTGAACGTGATCAACGTTGAGGTTCGCCCTGACAACCCGCGCGGCGGATGGGTAGTCAGGCCCGTTGCCCGCGTCGGGGCAGGTCAGCGCCGTGACCAGCCGGACAACTCGACCCAACGGCCGACGGCGCCGTATTCAGCGACCTGTGCTGACAACTGAAGGCGTCTTGACAAGAAGTCTTGTCGGTGCCACGGTGAGGGGATGTACGAGGTGGCGGTGATCGAGGACCCGGCTGCAGCCGAGGTCTCGTTGGATCCGGTGCGGGCCCGGTTGCTGGCCGAGTTGGTCGAGCCGGCGTCGGCGACGATGCTGGCCGCGCGAGTCGGCCTGGCCCGGCAGAAAGTGAACTACCACCTGCGGGCGCTGGAGCGGCACGGGCTGGTCGAACTGGTCGAGGAGCGTCGGAAGGGCAACGTCACCGAGCGGATGTTGCGCGCGACGGCGGGGTCGTATGTGATCTCGCCCGCAGCGCTGGCCGCGGTGGCGCCGGACCCGTCCCGCTCGCCGGACCGGCTGTCGGCGCGATGGCTGCTCGCCGTGGCCGCCCGCCTGGTGCGCGATGTGGGCTCGTTGATCACCGGCGCGACCAAGGCTCGGAAGCCGTTGGCGACGTTCGCCATCGATGGCGAGGTGCGGTTCGCATCGGCCGCCGACCGTGCCGCGTTCGCCGAGGAGTTGGCGAGTGTCGTGACCGCGCTGGTGGGCAAGTACCACGACGAGGCCGCGAAGGGCGGGCGCGATCACCGCGTCATCGTCGCCGTCCACCCGAGCGTGAAGGCGAAGCCGACCGAGACCACGAGGGAGTCCTGAGATGGGCCACGAGTTCGAAACCGACAACGAGATCACGGTAGACGCGACCCCGGAGCAGGTGTGGGAGGCGATCGCCACTGGCCCGGGCATCGACTCCTGGTTCATGGGGCGCAACGAGGTCGAACCCCGCGAGGGCGGCGCGGTACGGATGGTCGTCGCCGACTACTTCACCGCGGAATCCACCGTCACCGTCTGGGACCCGCCGAACCGCCTGGCCTACCGGAGCGCCGAAGGCGAGGACGGGTCGTTCATGGCGTTCGAGTTCCTGGTCGAGGGCCGCGGCCAGGGCGGCACTGTCGTCCGACTCGTGCACAACGGCTTTCTCGGCGGTGACGACTGGGAGTCGGAGTACGACGCGCTGCGGAAGGGCGACCCCATGTACCTCCGCACGCTGGGCGCGTACCTCACGTACTTCCCCGGCCGGATTGGGACGCCCGTCAGCGCCTGGGGTCCGCAGCAGCCGGACCAGGAGGATGTCTGGGAGGGGTTCAAGCGTGGCCTCGGACTGACCGGCGCGGTCACCGAGGGCGACAAGGTGCGGTTCACCCTCGACGGATCACCTCCGGTCGAGGGTGTCGTCGACTCCGTCCTCTTCCCGAGCTTCCTGGGCGTGCGAACAAGCGACGGGCTGTACCGGTTCGTCGGCGGGGGCGGCATGGTCGGCGTGGGACACCACATCTTCTCGGCCGTGGAGCAGGAAGAGGCTGAGCGCACCTGGCAGTCCTGGCTCACCCAACTGTTCGCCTGAGCGATCGATCGAAAGGCCAACGCCGGGGGTCGCCGCGCTCCTGGCGCAGCGCTTCACCGTCCTCAATTACGACCGTCGCCGTAGAGGCGATGGCGGTGACACGTTGCCGTACGCCGTCGAGCGCGAGGTCGGAGTACGGAACGTCCTCGGGTGCGGTCCTTGCCCCCCGAAGCGGCGGCGCGCGGGCTGGCCATCACGAAGCTGGCGTTGTGGGAGCCACCCGTAGGCGCACCCTGGAAGGTCAGGAGCACAACGTGGCGCCGGCGGCCATCGCCCCGGTGGTGGATGAGTTCCTCGCCGGACTGACCCGTCGCCGCCGCACGGTGTATCTGGACACCGATGAACTGGGCCTCGGCGTCGACCCATTGCATGGGTCAGTCCGCGCCCATCGCAGCAACGGATTCGAAGCGTTCGGCTACCGACAATAGTAGAGGTCTTGACAACAAAAATCGTCGGATGAGATTATGGAGGCAAGAGACGAACCTCGAACGACGGAAGGCTCTTCTGATGCACACGACCGTTGCGTCCGGTTCCGGCCTGCAGGCGGGGCGGCGGGAATGGATCGGTCTGGCCGTACTGGCCCTGCCGACGCTGCTGCTGTCTGTGGACATCGGCGTGCTCTATCTGGCGCTGCCGCACCTGAGCGTCGACCTCGGGGCCGACAACAGCCAGCAGTTGTGGATCCTGGACATCTACTCGTTCATGCTCGCCGGCTTCCTGGTCACGATGGGCACGCTCGGTGACCGGATCGGCCGCCGCAAGCTCCTACTGATCGGCGGGGCCGCCTTCGGCGTCGCCTCTGTGATCGCCGCCTACTCCACCAGCGCGGAGATGCTGATCGCGGCCCGGGCATTGCTGGGCGTCGCCGGGGCGACCCTGATGCCCTCGACGATGGCCCTGATCAGGAACATGTTCCACGACCCCAGGCAGATGGGGATGGCCATCGGTGTGTGGTTCAGCTGCTTCGTAGGCGGCCTGACCCTCGGTCCGCTCGTGGGAGGGGTCTTGCTCGAGCACTTCTGGTGGGGCTCGGCGTTCCTACTCGGCGTGCCCATCATGGTGCTGCTGCTCGTGACCGGCCCGGTGCTGCTGCCCGAGTACCGCGACACGAACGCGGGACGGCTCGACCTGACCAGCGTGGCGCTGTCGCTGGCGGCCATCCTGCCGGTCATCTACGGCCTCAAGGAACTGGCCCGCAACGGCGGGCAGCCGCTGCCTCTCGCGTCCGTCGTGGTCGGCCTGGTGGTCGGCGTCGTGTTCGTGCGCCGGCAACGCACCCTGACGAGCCCGTTGCTGGACCTGCGCCTGTTCGCCAGCCGCACATTCAGCTCCGCCTTGGGAGTCATGCTGCTCGGTGGAGTGGTCATGGCCGGGATCTCATTGCTGTCGACGATGTACCTGCAGATGGTTCACGGCTTCTCCCCGCTGAACGCCGGGCTCTGGTTGGTACCGCAGAACGTCGCAATGATCGCCGGCTTCATGCTGGCTCCGGCGTTCGCCCGTCGGGTGCGCCCGGCCCACGTCTCCGCGGCCGGGCTGGCCATCGCCGGGCTCGGACTCCTCCTGCACACCCAGGTCGACAGCGTTGGCGGCCTCGGTCTGCTCGTGACCGGACTCGTCCTCGCCTCGTTCGGCATCTCCCTGCCCATGGCATTGACAATGGGACTGATGCTCGCCGCCGCTCCACCCGAGAAGGCCGGATCAGTGGCGTCGATCTCGGAGACCGGAGGCGAGTTCGGCATCGCGCTGGGCATAGCCACGCTCGGCAGCCTGGGCACCGTCATCTACCGCAGCCAGCTCGTCGACACCGTCCCAGCCGGCATCCCTGCCGAGGCGGTGGCCGCCGCCCGCGAGGGCATCACGGCTGCCGGGGCCGCAGCTCAGCAGCTGCCCGATCCGCTGAGCGCCGAACTGCTCGACGCGGCCGCTGCGGCGTTCACCACCGGCCTCAACGCCGTGGGTGGCATCGGCTCCGCCATCTTCGTGGGCATGGCCATCCTGGCGGCGGCTGCTCTCCGCCACGTGCGGCCCAGCGGCGAGGCCGTGCAGGTCGACGAGTCTGCCGTCGGCACGAACACGGCCCCGGCCGGCGTCGAGGAGTCCCTTGTCGGAGGCGTCGATGCCTGACGCAGACCTGCCCTCGAACCGCACGTGGCCCGGCGCGCCGAACGACCGCGTGGCGCGCATGAATGAGCGAACGATCTGGGCAGTTCTGGGATGCTCTCGAGGGGGGAGCGCCGATGCGTCGTGCGGCGGTGACGGGATCAGGGCTCGGGTGGGCGGTCGTCGTAGACGCGCCGCTCCTCGACGACGCCACCGCGGTCGACGACCCGGCGCCGCGGGCCCCACACGGTCAGGAACAGGATGATGGCCAGCGCACCGGCTGCCATCAGGATCCAGCCGACGACGGACAGCTCGATGCCGGCTACGTCGTACTCCACGGCAAAGGCGAGGATCGCGCCTACCGCCAGCAGGAAGACACCGCTACCGATACCCATGTCTCGAACCTCTCGTTTCGTCGTCCTCGATCCAGACGGCGAGGACAATCGGTGGTTGTCTACCCCGCAGGCGACCGCCTCAACCTGTAGACGGAGCCCGCGAGCCCGACGGTCGTCGTAAAGGGTTGGCAGCGACGGGCGGCGTCGGCTAGACACGAGTGGTGACCGACGACCTCCCGATGCGTGCCGCGACAGATGCCGACCTGCCCGCGCTTGTCGAGTTCATCACCGGTGCGTTCCTCCGCGATCCCGAGGACGACGAGCTCGACGTCCAGCGGCTGGTCAGCGAGCCCGACCGCACGCATGTGATCAGTGACGGCCCCACGATCGTCGGTACCGGCATGATCCTCACCCGCGACCTGACCGTGCCGGGCGCCCTCATCCCGGCTGCGCACGTCACGGGCGTCGCCGTCGCGTCGACCCATCGCCGACAGGGCCTGCTGACCCGGATCATGACCGCCCAACTCGAGGCCGTCCGCGACCGCGGCACCGAACCGGTAGCCGTCCTGTGGGCGAGCGAGGGCGCCATCTACGGCCGGTTCGGGTACGGCGTGGCCTCCTGGCAGATGGAGTACACGATCACCACCCGGGAAACCGCGTTGATCGTTCCGCCATCCCCTGGCCGGCTGCGGCAGGCCGTGCCCAAGGACGTGATCGGAGATCTCAGCGCGGTGTTCGACCGCGCCCAGGCCGGTCGTCCGGGCCGGTCGAGCCGTGACGAGCGGTGGTGGAAGTACCACACCGCGGATCCGAAGTCCTGGCGTCGCGGCAGGTCCGCGCAGCGCGCGGTGCTCTACGACTCGGGCGACGAGATCGACGGCTACGCGATCTGGCGGGTCAAGAGCAGCTGGGGGGACGCCGGCCCCGACGGCGAGGTGGCCGTCATCGAGGTGGTCGCAGCGACCGCCGACGCCTACCGGGCGCTGTGGCGCTTCCTGCTCTCGATCGACCTCACCCGCACGGTCACGTATTACTTCGCCGCGTCGGACGAGCCGCTGGCACAGCTCGTCACGAACCCTAGCGGCCTCGACGCCTCCGTCGGTCCCGGGCTGTGGCTGCGGATCGTCGACCTGCCACGCGCCCTGGCCGACCGGCGGTATGCCGCGTCGGTGGACGTGGTACTGGAGGTCACCGACGCGATGCTGCCGGCCAACGCAGGCCGGTGGCACCTCGTGGGCAGCCAGGCAGCCGCACGGTGCGAGGCCACCGAGGACGAGCCCGACCTGACCCTCGACGTAGGGCACCTCGGCGCGGCCTACCTCGGCGGCACCTCACTGCTGTCGCTGGGAGCGGCCGGTCTGGTGACCGAGCACCGGGCGGGAACACTCGCCGCTACGTCAACCGCGTTCGGCTGGTCGCCCGCACCGTTGTCGATCGAGATCTTCTAGCCCGCCCCGGTTCCTTACCTGCTCCGACTTGTGGCTGCTTGTACACGTCTCAAACGGCGGCCATGCGTGTAAAACCAGCCACAAGTTGTGGGAGAACGGTCAGGCTGTGGGAGAACGGGCAGCTGTGTGAGAACGGGCAGGTTGTGGGAGAACGGGCTGGCCAGTTGTGTGGACTCGGCGGGACGGGCGCTCTGACGGCCCGGTCAGGTCAGCGGCGTTCGTTGCTGTGCCGGTAGTTGCCGGTGGCCTTCGCGAGAGCGAGCTGTCGGGCCTGCTCGTCGCCGTTCTTGAGGTCCCGGATGAGGCGCTCAGCACGTGCCCCGGCGATGGTCGAGACCTGTCGGCCGCCGCGGCTGATGAAGACCTGCCCGTTCTTCGTCACGCGATACTCGAACGGGTCGTCCGCGAGCCGTCCCCGCTTGTCGACCTTGCTCATTGCCGGTAGGCCTCGAGGAAGGACCCGAAGCGGCCGACGGCGGTCTCGAGGTCGTCGACGTGCGGCAACGTGACGATGCGCACGTGGTCGGGCCAGGGCCAGTTGAAGCCCGTGCCCTGGACGATGAGCAGGTGCTCCTGCAGCAGCAGGTCGAGGACCAACCTCTCGTCGTCGTGGAAGGGGTAGACGTCGGGATCCAGCCGCGGGAAGACGTAGAGTGCACCCTTCGGTTTGACGCAGCTCACGCCGGGGATGTCGGTCAGCAGCTTCCAGGCCCGGTCGCGCTGGTCGTGCAGCCGGCCGCCAGGTAGGACGAGGTCGTTGATGCTCTGGCGTCCGCCGAGCGCCGCCTGGATCGCGTGCTGCGCGGGCACGTTGGCGCACAGCCGCATGTTGGCCAGCACGTCGAGGCCTTCGATGTAGTCGCGGGCGTGCTGGCGTGGGCCCGAAACCACCATCCAGCCGGACCGGAAGCCGGCCACCCGGTACGCCTTGGACAGTCCGTTGAACGTCAGGCAGAGCAGGTCGGGTGCGAGTGACGCTGTCGAGATGTGCTCGGCGTCGTCGTAGAGGATCTTGTCGTAGATCTCGTCGGCGAGCAGGACGAGGTGCCGCTGGCGGGCCAGTTCGACGATGCCGCCGAGCACCTCGCCCGAGTAGACGGCGCCAGTCGGGTTGTTCGGGTTGATGACGACCACGGCCTTGGTCCGCGGGCCGATTTTTGCCTCCAGATCGTCGAGGTCGGGCGACCAGTCGGCGCTCTCGTCGCACAGATAGTGGACCGGTGTGCCGCCGGCCAGGCTGACTGCGGCGGTCCACAGCGGGTAGTCGGGTGCTGGGATCAGCACCTCGTCACCGTCGTCGAGCATCGCCTGCATCGCCATGACGATCAGCTCGGAGACGCCGTTGCCCAGGTAGACGTCGCCGACGTCGATGTCCTCGACCCCCTTGCCCTGGTGGTACTGGACGACCGCCCGGCGCGCCGAAAGCAGGCCCTTGGCGTCGCAGTAGCCCTGCGCGGCGGGCAGGTTGTGGATGACGTCCTGGAGGATGTCCTCGGGAGCGTCGAAACCGAACGGTGCGGGGTTGCCGATATTGAGCTTGAGGATCCGGTGGCCCTCGTCCTCGAGACGCTTCGCGTGCTCGAGCACCGGCCCGCGGATGTCGTAACAGACGTTGGCGAGCTTGCGTGACTGGCTGAGCTGCATGCGGTCCAGGGTCGCACCCGGTCACGCAATGACACGACGACATTCCACACTGCGGATATTCATTGACTGAGTCAATGAATTGCGCGACGCTTCACGGATGACGGTGGACGCGGCCCGGATCTCGGCGGTCCGGGCGTTCACCCGTTCTTACACGGCCGCTCTCGGTGTGCTCGACGAGCATCTGCTCCGGTCTCCGTACTCGCTCACCGAAGCGCGTGTGGTCTTCGAACTCGCGCAGCGCGACGTGACCGAAGCCGCCGACCTGCGACGGTCACTGGGGTTGGACGCGGGTTACCTGAGCCGCATCCTGACCCGCTTCGAGACCGCGGGCCTGGTGATCCGTGACCGCTCGGATGCCGACGCGCGTCGCCAACGGATCCTGCTGACGGTCATCGGCCGCGAGGCGTTCGAGATGCTCGACGCCCGCTCCGCCGAGCAGGTGGAGGGCATGCTCAGCACGCTGAGCGAGAGGGAACAGCGGCGCCTGGTGGACGGGATGGACGCCGTGCGCGCCGTCCTCGAACAGCGGCCGGCCACGCCCGCGAAGCCCGTCCTCCGACCCCTTCAGCCGGGCGACCTCGGGTGGGTCGTCCAGCGCCACGGCGCCGTCTATGCGCAGGAGTTCGGCTGGGACCGGACCTTCGAGGGCCTCGTGGCACGAATCGTCGCGGACTATGCCGACACCGCGGACCCGACGCGCGAGGCCGCCTGGATCGCGGTGCTCGACGGGCGAAGGGTCGGCTCGGTGTTCTGTGTCGCCGATGACGAGTCGACGGCACGGCTGAGGCTGCTGTTCGTCGACCCGGCGGCGCGCGGTGCAGGCATCGGCACGCTGCTGGTCGACGAGTGCATCCGGTTCGCGCGCGGAGCCGGGTACGTATCGATGACACTGTGGACGAACGACGTCCTGGTGGCTGCACGGCGCGTCTACGAGCGCGCTGGATTCCGGCTGGTCCGTGAGTGGCCCCATCACAGCTACAGCCAGGACCTCGTCGGCCAGGACTGGTGGCTCGACCTCTGACGGTAGCCGGGCGCGTCTGGGACCGGGGGTAGCCTGACCAGGTGACTGTCGAGCCACCCGAGCCGTCGTCGTCTGGGCCGGCGGGCCCGCCCCCAGCGCCCCCGCCGCCCGCCGTGTCGATCACGCCGGATATCCGCGCGTCCGACGCTGAACGCGAGTTGATCGTCCAACGGCTGTCCGAGAACGCGGCCTCCGGGCGGCTCACGCTGGCCGAGCTCGAGGAGCGGATCGGGTTGGCCTACGACGCCACCACGAGGGCTGAGCTGACCCCGTTGATCGCCGATCTTCCCGCCAACCCGCCGCAGACCGCCACGGGGCGACGGTCCCCCACCAAGTGGGTGCTCTCGATGATGGGCAGTGCGGAGAAGACGGGTCGGTGGCGCGTCGGCGAGCGGCTGACGACGGTCACCGTGATGGGCGGCAACGACATCGACCTCCGCCATGCCGAGATCGATGCCGACGACGTCACGATCGTGGCCGTCGCCGTGATGGGTGGCATGGACATCTACCTGCCCGACACGGTCGACGTCCGGGTCGGCGGCTTCGCATTCATGGGCGGCAACGGTGAACGGGGCAGCACCCGGCAACCACGTCCGGGAGCACCACGGATCCGCGTCCTCGCGTACTCACTTATGGGTGGCATCGACGTCTGGCGCCTTCCCGAGGAGGCGAAGGGCGTGTCGCTCAAGCAGGCGCGGAAGCTCGCGAAGAACGCCCACTGAGGGCGCCGAGCCGCGACGTCCGATTTCCGCTAGTCAGGACCTCGTCCGACAGGCCAGAGTGGATCCGTGCTCGACATCGAGTCCTGCTTCCGCGCCGTGCGCAGCCGCGATCCGCGCTTCGACGGGGTCTTCTTCATCGGCGTGACCTCGACCGGTATCTACTGCCGGCCGAGCTGCCCGGCGCGACCGGCAAAGCGCGAGAACATCCGCTTCTACCGCTCGGCGGCCGAAGCGCAGGCGGCCGGCTTCAGGGCCTGCCGGCGGTGCCGCCCCGACGTCACGCCCGGGTCTCCGGAGTGGAACATCCGGGCCGATCTCGCCGGTCGCGCCATGCGGCTCGTCACGGACGGCGTCGTCGACCGCGACGGCGTCGCGGGCCTAGCGGCGCGGCTCGGCTATAGCGAACGTCAGGTGCACCGGACGCTGGTCGAGGAGGTCGGCGCAGGCCCGCTGCGGCTAGCCCGTGCCCAGCGCGCGCACACTGCACGGATCCTGCTGGAGACCACCGACCTACCGGTCACCGAGGTGGCGTACGCGGCTGGCTTTGCGAGCATCCGTCAGTTCAACGACACGGTCCGTGAGGTGTTCGCGACGACACCCAGTGACCTGCGCCGGCGGTCGCGCGCTGGTCGGCGAGGGCGCGACCCGGTCGCCGGCACGATCGAGCTAAGGCTCGCCTACCGCAGGCCCGCCGACCTCGACGGTGTGCTGGGGTTCCTCGCGGCCAGGGCCGTACCCGGGATCGAGGAGGTCGACGGCCGCACCTACCGGCGCAGTCTGGTGCTCCCGCACGGCGTGGGCGTGGCCGAGCTGACGCCGGCCGACGGATTCCTCCGGGGAACCCTGCGGCTCGCCGATCCGCGTGACCTCGCCGCCGCGGTGGCCCGATGCCGGCGCCTGTTCGACCTCGACGCCGACGGCGCCGCTGCGGACGAGGTGCTCACAACCGACGCGGCACTCGCCCCGCTGGTGGCCGCCAACCCGGGATGTCGTGTGCCCGGTGTGGTCGACGGTGACGAGTTGGCGATGCGGGCCGTCCTCGGCCAGCAGATCTCGGTAGCCGCAGCACGTGCGCTGGCCGGCCGGCTGGTGGTCGCCTACGGCAAGCCGCTGGACGCTCCGATCGGCGGCGTGACCCACGTGTTCCCGACCGCCGCAGCGCTTACCGCCGCGGATCCTGGCGCGTTCCCGATGCCGGCGCGACGCCAGGCGACGCTGCACGAGTTGACCGCACGGCTCGCGGACGGGCGGCTCGGCCTGGACCCCGGCGCCGACCGGGACGAGGTCGAGCGTGGGCTGTTGGCTGTGCCCGGCATCGGGCCGTGGACCGCCGGCTACCTCCGGATGCGGGCGTTGTCCGACCCCGACGTCTTCCTGGCGACCGACCTGGGCGTCCGGCAGGGGATGGAACGGGCCGGGCTGCCCGCTTCGGCCAGGGCTGCGGCTGCCTTCGCGGAGCGATGGCGACCCTGGCGCTCGTACGCCCAGATGCACCTGTGGGCGCTCGCCGCTGCGCCGCACCACCAAGCGGACCTGTCAGGTCCAGCGGGCGACGCGCTGCAGCTCACGGACCTGTCCGGCCTGACAACTCGACGAAGCGGAGAGAACCGATGACGACGTACTGGACCTCGGTCGACAGTCCGCTCGGACAGCTGATGCTGATGGCGGATGACGAGGGTCTGACGGGTCTCCACATGGACAGTGCGGCGCACGGACCGGCCGGGCCGAAGGCCGAGTGGGTCGAGGACGCCGCTCCGTTCGTCGAGGCGTGCCGTCAGCTCGACGAGTACTTCGCCGGAGACCGCACCGAGTTCGACCTTCCGCTGCACCCGAGCGGGACACCGTTCCAGCTCGAGGTGTGGGAAGCGTTGACGGCGATCCCGTACGGCGAGGTCCGCAGCTACAGCCAGATCGCCGGACGGATCGGCCGCCCGGGCGCGTTCCGCGCCGTCGGGCTGGCCAACGGGCGCAACCCCATTGCGGTCATCGTGCCGTGTCACCGGGTCATCGGCGCATCCGGATCGCTGACCGGCTATGGCGGTGGCCTGGGCCGCAAGCGACTTCTTCTCGACCTCGAGGCAGGCGTAGCGGGCGGCTCCCTGACGCCGGCGCTGCCTCTCGGGTAGGCCGAGTCAGCCGGTTTCGAGGAACGAGACGACGGCCTCGCGCGCGGCGTCGGGCCCACGCGTCTGCAGGGAGTGCCCGGCGTCGGGAACCACGATCAACTCCACCCGTGGTGCCCGGCCCTGCTCGTCGGCACGAAAGCCGGCGAGGAACTCCCCGAGCGGATCCGTGTCGCCGCGGGCCGCAGCATGCAGGCCTGTGTAGTCCGGGTCAATGATTCCGACCGGAGCAGCTCGAGGTCGGCGACCGTGTCGCTGGTGCTGTAGAAGCGGCGTTGCGGCCCGATCGCGTCACCGCACTCACGCACGGCCTCCTTCGTCGGCACGTCGAAGTCGGTCGTACCGACCTGCTCCTGCAGGACCGGGCACTGCAGCGCATTCGCGCCGGTGCCCCGTTGGTCGAGCATGACCAGCCGGTAGTCGTCCAGCACCGGCTCGAGGGCAGCCCGGACCCGCGCAGCCGATGGAACGCCCGGCTGCCCCGGGCCGCCGGTCAGGAAGAGCAGCACCCCCCGCGGCGCGTCCGCATCGTCGGCCGTGAGCACGTTCAGTGACAGCTGGCCATCCGCACCGCCCGAGTGGTCGAGTGGCACGACCAGCGTCGAGCAGGTGAAGTCCGGGTCCGGGCACGGCTGGGACCGCGGCAGCAAGAGCACACCGACCCAACCGGCGCACGTCAGCGGGTCACCAGGTCCAGCCGCGTGACCTCAGCTCGGTCTCGGCCAGCAGCCGGCGTACCGGCGGAACCGCGTCCTGGACGGGCACACCCAGCAACCGGCAGGCCTCGGCCAGCACGTCGTCGTACGCCGCCTGCGCGGCTCTGAGGTGGTGGACACGCGCCCAGCGTCCGTCGTTCTGCTCGAGGCGACGGATCTCGGCGGCGAGCCGGGTGAGCCGAAGCTGGACGCCGAGCGTCTCGAACGGGTCGGGCGCATGCGGAGCCCGGCCACGGCGCAGGACGGTCCGGGCCAGGTCAGTCAGGTGAGCCGCCATCAGGACCCCAGGGACCGGTAGTAGTCCTCTAACAATGCCACGCGATCGGCCACCGTGTCGTCGCCTGAGCGGACCAGTTCGAGCATCTCTCCGCGAGCTGGAGGTCAGGTCGTGGCCGGAGGCGGACCGTAGCCGCCGCCGCCCGGGGTCTCGATCACGAGGACGTCACCCGCCTCGACCTCCACCGAGTCGCAGCCGGCCATCTCGGCGATGGACCCGTCGGCGCGCTCGACCCGGTTGCGTCCCAGCGCGCCCCGTTGCCCGCCGAGGAGTCCGTACGGCGGCACCCGGCGGTGCCCGGACAGGGTGCTCACCGTCATCGGCTCGAGGAATCGCAGCCGACGCACCGCTCCGTCGCCGCCACGCCACCGGCCAGCGCCGCCGCTGCCGGACCGAACCGCGAACGAGTCGACCAGCACCGGGAAGCGCCACTCCAGCACCTCCGGGTCGGTGAGGCGGGAGTTCGTCATGTGGGTCTGGACGACGGGCGCGCCGTCGAAGCCCTCGCCTGCACCGGAGCCCGAAGCGACGGTCT
>Ga0193739_1000054_pt1 | contig 26677 bp, 35 predicted proteins | sample L2a2metaG_FD_144926 | JGI IMG/M metagenome (GOLD analysis project Ga0193739, IMG submission 144926) | Soil microbial communities from a riparian zone of the East river system, Colorado, United States - L2a2 | ecosystem: Environmental > Terrestrial > Soil > Riparian zone | place: USA: East River...
CGAAAACCGCCATCCCCGAGGGTTGGCAGAGGGTTCGGCCCTGACGCGCTAGGGTTATGCTCTCTCTCTAGAGCTCTGTCGTCTATATATTTTCGAGAGAGAGAGAACTCCCTTAACCCTACACCTACCAAACCTAACCCTAGGAAACAGCCCGTTTCCCCCAAAACCCGAAACCAGGATTGAGGAGGGTCGCCAAGACGGTCACCAGGAGGGCCACCAGTAGGGCAACTGCAGGGTAACATGACGTTAACTCCAAACCGCCCACAGCTCGCCCACTTCGTGGGCTCGCTAAAGCTCCCGGCTTCGCCCGACGCAGTTAAACCGGGCACAGATAAAAAAACATCCCCGCCCCCACTCGCCTCGCTTCGCTCGGCTCGCGAAGCAACCTGGCTCGCTTCCGCTCGCCCCAAGACATTGAATACCGCAAAAATGCATACCAGGGCCAGCAAAATTGCCTATTGCAACCCTACCCCAACCCCACTACAAAGCACAGTTATCCCCCACCACGGGGGACCACCCACGGAGTCACCCAAACCATGTCCCACCACCGCTCACCACTATCCATTCGCTCCCACCTCGAACACGCCGCATTGATCAAGGAAGGCCTAGCCAAATACGGGCTTTGCCCCGCAATCGAAGACGAGTTAAAACGCTTCTTCTTCATCAACCAAGCAATCCTTCGAGCTGACGACGCACATCGCGCTAAGAGCAAACGTACGTAACCACCACCCACCCAGACGGGACCATCCCGGAGCAATCACCTGACCACCACGATCGAAATCTTTCTATGGTTCCTTGACGGGCTACTCTTAGCATGGCTCATCATGCTACTGTGGCTCGTCAACAACCTCAACACACCAGGCTGCCTCTAATTCACCTCCACCCTCCACCCACCCACCGGAGACTCTAATGTCCACCGTCCCCGCTTCGCGACCCAGCTCGCTTCGCTCGCCTCCAGAAGCCGCTCTCACCCGCCCGCAACACGACCACATCCTCCTCGACGGCTCCGCCTCCATGCAATACAAATGGTGGCCCATGCTCTCCGCCATCGACACCTACATCGCCTCGCTTCGCGAGCAGCAGGTCAACTCCTCCCTCACCCTCTCCGTCTTCTCCGGCCACGACCTCGACATGCTCCAACGCGACTGCCACATAAGCGCCTGGACCCCGCTTCGCGAAGCCCCCATCGGCTCCACCTGGGCCGGAACCCCCCTCTACGACGCCATCAACGTCTCCGGCCGCCGCCTCCGCGACCTCTCCCCGACCCGCGCCTCAATCCTCATCTGCACCGACGGCGACGAAAACTGCTCCCAATTCACCACCCTCGACCAGGCCAACGCCATCCTCACCTGGATGCGCGCCCTCGGCTGGCAAGTCACCTTCATCGGCTGCGACTTCAACAACCAACACCAAGCCAAACTCCTCGGCGGCCAAACCTCCTCCGCCATCGGCATCCAAAAGCACCTTCTAACCGACGCCGCCCAATCCCTCGCCCGCAAACGCGCAGCCTACGGCTTTACCGGAGCCCCGATGCATTGGTCCGAAGCCGAACAACAACAGTTCGGCGGCCACCTCGCCCCTCCGGCTTCGCCGAAGTAAGCAAGGGGCGAAGCCCATGACCGACACCGAAACCCTATCCCAAGCCAAAAGCCTCCAGCTCCTAATCAAGCTGCTCAAAATGACCACCTCATCCACCGACGGCGAGGCCCTAGCGGCTCTACGAGCCGCCAACAAAACCCTCGCCCGCCTTGGATGGGACTGGGAAAAGCTCCTCCACGGCAAGGTCACCATCGTCGCCGACCCCTTCGACCACATCAACGTCCCCCCACCCTCCGCTTCGCGCAGTTACACCCCAACCACTTCGCCCACTCCGCCCCCTCAACCTCCTCCATGGAGCACTCCTTCTCCTCCACCTCCGCCTCCACAAAGGAACCTCTACGCCGCCCACTGCATCCACTGCTCGACCTTTCTCATCAAAGGCCAAGGCGAACTAACCACTATCAACGGCAAGACAAAGGTCATGTGCTGGGGCGCGAAATGCCCACCCAAACCCACCCCGGCTCCACCCCCGGCTCCACCCAAACCCACCTACAAACCCGCCCCCAAGTCCCGCTACCAAGGCATCTCAACCGAAGACCTCTAAAAGGAACCCCACCCCATGTCTTCCACCTCCCCTCGCTTCCACATCGTCACCTTCCTCGTCCCCGAGGATCTCCTCTCCTCCGTCCTCGCCGTCCTCAACCCCCAAGTCCGTCTCCTCTCAGTCAAACCCCAAGACCCTCCTCCAGAAGCCCCACCCCCCGCTTCGCGGACCCACCATTATCAGAACGGCAAACGCAACAAAGGTATCAAGGGCGAGGACCTCGTCTTCACCACACTCGCCCTCTCAACCGTCCCCACTCCCCGCTCCAAACTCGAAGACTCCTTCAAATCCCACGGCTTCTCCCCAAACTCTCTAAGCCCAATCATCTCCAAACTCAAGACCACCGGCCTAATTTCCGAGCCCTCTCCAAACCACTTCTTCAAAACCCCAGGCCCAGGAGTCCTCTAATGTCTTCTCTCGGCAACACCAACCCGCTTCGCGAAGCGTCGCTCCGCGAAACGACTGCGCGCAGCGGTGAAGCGGCCCCCCACGCCTACATTATCCACAAGAAGCGTCAACTCTGCACCACCTGCTCCTCCCTCCACGAATGGTCTGAGATCTACGCCAAGACCTCTCTCCGTTCCAACTGGGGTCACAAATCCGTCACGAACCTTCGCCCCATCCGCTCGCGGAACGACGTCCTCTACAATCTACCCATCGAAGTAATAACTTTCGAACCACAAACCGTCCTCTTCTGCCACGTCTGTCACGACACCGAATCCGATCACGGCGGCATCCTTCGCCACCTCCCGCCACCTCCTGCCAAGCCCCTCACCTCACCCCCATCCTGGGTCGGCCAAGGTCACGGCGAAACACCAACGGAGCTAGGTCGCAAAGCCGCTCTTGGCGGGGCGCGGCCACCCGGGCTTCGCCCGAAGGACACGAAGGCCGCAACCATCGACGACCTCTAAGCGAGCTGAGCGAGCTTCAAGAAGGAGACCACTTCATGACCACCTATCCCTCCGACAAACAATCCGAACGAGACTTCGTCGACACTCTCCTCGCCTCCGAGATCCCCCAATTCCAGAAGGCCCTCATCACCCCTCACACCGCCCTTTCCACTCGCGTCGGCAACCTCGCGAGCGCCGTCATTTCCCTCACCTTCCTACCCCGGTTCACCACCTACTATTCCGAACTCTGTCTCTACCGTTCCCTCGACCTCGACGACCTCTTCTCCCGCTGTCGTCACAAGTTCACCGAGGCCGAAACCGAAGAATCTAATCGTCTTATCCCCCTCTTCCTCTTCCACTACACCTTCAACCCCGGCTACGCCGCCGGCTGCGCCGAAGAGCCTCCACCTTCCATCTTCAAAACCTTCCACTGGGCCGTCCTCGACTACGAAATCCGCTGGCCGGCCGCACCACGAAGTATCCAAGCTCTCGTCCTCTCCCGCCTCTCCCACTTCGAAAAGGAATTCTCATGAACATCTTCCGCCGCGATTCGCGAAACGACCCACCCATCTCCGACTACGCCCCCGCCCCACGCCGCGAACGCACCGCTTCGCGAACCGACGAAGCCCCTCGCGAAGCGCCACCCTCTTTTATCACACCCAGTCCAATCAATCCGCCCATCCGTTCCCTAAGCGAAGCCGCCGGGCTCGCCGCCCAACACGTTATTGAGCTCGAACACAGGCTCGAGTCCAAGACAGCCGAACTCGCCAAACTCGAATCCTCTTATTCCGTAATGGAGCAATCGAACACGATCCTCCACGAAGAACTCCATCAACTCAAGAGCGAGAACGAACACCTCCGCGACCGAAACGTCGAAATCATGACTCGCCTCCAGGTCGCCGCCCGAACCCTCTTAGACATCGCTTCGCCGGCTTCGCCGCTCGAAGACCCGCTTCACGAAGACCCCGGCTTCGTCCACCCTCACCCCTCAACCCCAAAGGACATGACATGAACGCTTCACCGACTTCGCCGCGCAGCGGCGGGGCTTCGCCAGCCCTTATCGTCCTCGTCGCAGGGACCCTAATCACGGCTACGTTCACCACCTCCCTCACCCTAATCCTGTTTACCTTCCCCGGAGCCTTCTGATGAAAATCCTCCTAACTCTTCATCGAAACTTCACCGTTGACACCGATACATGGGGCAACGGAGACCCCGTTCACGATGCCCTCTGCAACATCCGCGCCGTTGACACAGCAAACCCAACCGAAGCCGAACTGAAGGATGCGGTTCGTCAAATGCTCGAAGAAGACATAGAAGCCGTGATCGGCAACCTCGACCTCGATTACACAGACTTCACCATCAATATCGAAGACCCAAGCTCAAGGTACTATCGCGAAGAATATTGCGACTAACCTGCGCTTCGGTGAAGCGGATGAAGACGAGGAAGCCAAATGACCTCCACCACCCACACCCGCATCTTCAACCTCCTAACATCCCGTGTCGACCCAGAATACCACATTCGACGCTCGAAAGACTCAAAGGGCGAATGGCACATCGACAAGACCATCATCGGTTACCGCGTCGTCCTCATTTCCGGCCTCTCCTTTATTCTGGGTCCGGACGATGCCGACTTCGCCCGCGTCGGCGAACCCATAACCCTCACCCTCTCCAACAAATCCCCCCGCCCCGCTGCGCGAAGCGAGGACAAATGAAAGAGAAATACCACGCCTCGAAAAGCAGAGCCCGCAAAGCCTACTATATCCGCTGGAAGCACGATCCCACGAAGCGGACCATGAAGCGAATCACCGACGCCGCTTATAAGAAGCGTCATCGCCCCGCCCTCACCTACCAGCAGAAGCTCCATCGCGTCGGTATCAAAATCTCAATAGATGAAGCCAGGAGAATCCTCTCATGTCCAACAGACCTATCAGTGAGATGTCTGATGAAGAGCTTGTCCTCCAATACGACATCTGGTGTACTATCCACCAACTCTCTCACGCCTCCATCACCATCTCCGCTTCGCGAAGCGAACTCGATCGCATCTGCGACGACGCGGAACGGCGTGGACTCTTCTTGAAGAATCCCTTCTTCACCCACAAAGGGACGCAAGAGCTATGAAACTCGTCATCCTCGAATCTCCCGAAGAACTCCTCCGTTCCAAGATAGAAAGATCCTGAATGACCTCAAGGCCGCAGAAGCAAACTCGTCGAGCCTCAGTCATCGAGGTCTTGACCAACATCCTTGTCGGTTACATACTTCAGGTTTATATCCTGTATCTTGTAGCTCCGTTATTTAACTTCTCGATCTCAATCACCTCCAGCGCCGGCATTGGTACCATCATGACGGTGACATCCGTCCTCCGTCAATTCTCCCTGCGTCGTTTCTTCGAAGCGATGCGTTACTATGGAATGCTCCCATGACCTCCTCCCCCCGCTCCATCGACGCCTTCGGCCCCGAGATCCTCTCGGCCCTGACCCACGGGGCGAGGGAGGAAATCAAGCTTCCGCTATCTTATCGCAACGCGGTCTACTTCCGCTCCCGCCTCCACCAACTCCGCGCCGTCATGCGCGAGACGAAGCACCCTCTCGCTTCTCTCGTCGTCAAGACCCGCATCTCGATCGACTGGGACACAGACAAACACCAGACCCTCTACACCCGCCGGAAGGCACCATATCCAGTCGACCGCAATATCCCCGTCACTCTCACCATTCGTCCTCACGACTCCGACTTCACTTCCGTCCTTAAAGCCGCCGGCGTCGACGTCGACAAAGCGGAAGATATCGAGATCACCAGCTCTTCACCTTCCTCCGACCCACTCGAAGCCTTCTTCGAGACCAAGGAATGACTTCGGGCGCAGCCCGGGGTCAAATTTTTCCCTTGCATCGTCTGGGAAAAACCGCTATAGTCGTATTTTGGGGGCGCAGATACCACTTTATCTCCGCCCCCTTTCCACCCTTCGCGAAGCGACCCCTCTCGAGGCCACAATGATCGACGCCCCTCCAAACACGACCTTTATCGAGACTGGAAGCTTTCGATGCCCGCCACCCTCGCCGGCGCGATCGAGTGGAAGCTCATGGACCCTATCCACCGCAAGCCCATCTACGGCGCCCGCCAAAGGCTTCTGACGTCGCTCTTAGAGTTCTGGCTTGCCCGCGAGCATGGCCAACCTCTCCCCGAAATCCCCACCCTCGACGAGCTTCGCCGGGAGTTCCTCCAATGATCGACAGACAAAAGGAGAAAGCGTCTTGACCACCCAAGCCAAAGCCATGGATTCTTTCGGCCTCGGAGAGCTTTCGCCAGCCGAACTCGAAAACGAGCGCGGCCGTATGATCCAGTCAATGCTCGACATCTATAAGACCTATGACAACCCCGACATCCCCGAGGAACTCCTCACCCGTCTCGCTTTCATTACTGGCTCTCTCCGTCGTAAGACCGCCGGGCCGCCGAAAGCGACCAAGCCATCCCGCGTGAAATCTTCCGCGGCAACCGTAGACGATCTCTGATGCGCTTCGACCCTTGCCTCTGTCTCGACTTCGAGTTGCGCGGGCAAATTTACGAAATCTGGAACGACCCCATGCATTCAAGTAATCGGTGCCTCGTAGACCCGCGCAAGCGTGAGGTCGTCGATACCGACCATGCTTTCGACCCACCACTTTCGAATGAAGAATTGCTGAACATCTATGACTACGGAAAAGGATATTGAGCGATGAAAAACCTCTCCCTTCCCCGCTTCACCTTCCTCCTCGGCTCCACCGACCTAGCCCGCTACGATCTGGCGAAAGCCCTCGTCGCCTCGACCTTTAATTCGGTCTACGTCGGCGACCTAGACACCCCGATCCTAAACGGGATCACAGGTATGTTTTACGACTGCAACGTCTTGAAAGATCTCGACGCCGTTCCCGACGAGGTCCTTCCCGGAACAGCGTCCACCACCGTCCGCGACATGTACCACGGACTCTTGAAGCTTCTCCGTCAAAGTCTCGGCGCCACCGCCCTCGGTCAGCTCGCTCTCGTCGATCACCGTTCCAACCTTGATCTCTTCGACAACTTCATCTACCGCGACCTTAATCAAATGACCGACGTCCTTCCCTTCATGAACCAAGACGCCGGCTTCAACCCCAAGAACGTCCTCATCATTAACCTCGGTGAACTTAAGAGCCATAATCTCGTTGGTCCCGCTTACATCTGGCTTCCAGTCCCTGAAGTCTCAACCCAGATACTCATAATTGAGAAGGAACTCATCATACTCCGCAGAACTGGAGTGCTCAATGGGTCTTGAAGAACTCGGCGCAATCTTCCTTCTCATCCTGATCCTCTCAGCCATCGAATGGATAATCTTCGGTGACGAAAGCTGAACGAACCTACCGATGGGCTACGAGACGGGTCGGTAACGACGGCTTCGTCATGGAATACTACCAAGAACCATCCGGCTCCTGGAAATACAACTCCTTCGGCCCCATGCCTCCCTCCATCGTCCTGACTTTCGTCGAAATGCGTCGCCGCGTCGTCGCCATCGCCATGAAAGAACGGGGCGCCAACTACGTCCTCAATCACTAGAAGGAACACCGTCCATGCCTTCCACCGTCCTCCAATCCATCATGCCATTAAACGTCGATTCCACCATGATCTCCTGCGCCCGGTCGTGCTTGCAGAAGTTTCGTCTCGAATTCGTCCTCGGCCTTAGACCGATCGGCTTAAGCGTGGATCTCCACGCCGGCGCCTGCTTCGCCCTCGCAATCGAAGAAACCTACCGCCAGATCCACATCGCGAAGCGCCCGCTCGCTGAGGCTCTCCTCCGTGCCCACTTCGCTTTCATGGCCTCCTGGGGCGATTTCGAAATCCCCGAATGGAAGCGAACCGCAAAGACAAAAGAGAGAGTATGGGAAGCCGTCGAAGGCTACTTTGCCGAATGGAGCCCTCTGACTGATCCGTGTCAGCCCTACACGGCTGCCGACGGTAATCCGACCTTCGAATACACCTTCGCCATCCCACTCGAGCCCTTCTGCGATCCACACGCTGGAACGGTGAAGCCGGGTGATTTCCCTGAACATCCCGACGGAGGTCCGTTCCTCTATTCGGGTCGCTTCGACATGCTCGGCTCTTATATGGGCTATCCGTGTATACGGGACGAAAAGACAACTGGTTCATCCATTGGGGATCGGTGGGCTGAACAATGGGACCTTCGTTCCCAATTCATGGGCTATGTGTGGGCCTGCCGCCAAGGCGGCGTCGACGCCAGAAACGTGATCGTGAGGGGGATCGGGATTCAAAAGACCCAGCTCCGCTTCGTCGAAGCCATTAAGACCTATTCCGACTTCCTCATCGCCCGCTGGTATGAGCAGCTTCGCCGCGATCTCTGGCGGATCAGACGTGCTTGGGACGAAGGCTACTTCGACTTCAATCTCGGCGAATCCTGTACCGCTTATGGGTCTTGCGCTTTCATGACCAACTGTCAGAGCCAAGTCCCCGAAGCTTGGATGCAAGGCTATGAGGTACGTCGATGGAATCCTCTGATCAAGAACCCCGTCAAAGTTCCAACATCTTAACCCAAGGAAGCCACATGCCCCTCTACACCCCACTCACCGAAGCCCAGCTTCAGCGCCTCGACCGCAAGAGCCGCGAAATCAAAAGCCTCCAATACACCGTCTACGAAACCGCTCTTCACCTCAGTACAAGTCCAGGCGACGAAGACGGTGTCGAACGGAGCGCCGCGTCCATGCGTCGCGTCGTCCAGCAGCTCGATCGAGAACTCTTCTCGCTCATGGAACTCTGCGGTCTTTTGCGGCGCGAGAACTATCCGAAACCAGCGGGCGAAGCCCTGGGCGAGGCCAGGCCGCGCGCTGCCAAGATCGAGGACCTCTGATGTCTGACCCAATCATACTCCAGCCTCCTGGAAGCCTCGTCGCGGGTGCCCCCGGCAGCGGCAAGACCTTTTCCATCGCGACCCAACTCCTCTGTGGGCTCGAAGTCTTCGTCATCGTGACGGAGCCAGATGGCTTGGCTTCGTTGCTCGATGCTTGCGAGACCCTCAAAGCTCCAGTGGATCGGCTCCACTGGACCCTCTGCCTTCCGACGACTTCCGACTGGACTTCCCTCCTCGACATGGTCGGGAAGGTAAACTCCATGGACCAGAAGGGTATCGCCGACATCCGCGATCTCGGGAAGGCTTCTTTCCGCCCGGCGGCGGAGAAATTCATCCGTACCTTCGCTAACTTCAAATGCGAACGGACTGGCGAAAGCTATGGTGACTTCTGTTCTTGGAACGACACCCGCATATTAAACGTCGACTCCTTCACGGGTTGGTCATCGATAATGTGGGGACTTACCGTGGGCCATAAGCCGACGGCGAACCCCGGCGAGTGGGGCATCGCACAGAACGTCATCTGGAGCCTTCTCCAAAAAGTCAATAGCGACCGCCGTTGTTTCTTCAATATGACTGCCCACGTCGAGAAGGAGAACGACGACATATCCGGCATCCGCCGCCTAATGGTGTCGACCATCGGGGCGAAGCTGGCCCCGAAGGTTCCGTCACAGTTCAGCGAGTTTATCCGCGCGACTCGTCAAATGGACAATAACGGCAAGGCAACCTTTGTCTGGTCAACCCTCGACAACTCAATGGAGCTAAAGAACCGCGCCCTCCCGATCGGGACAGTTCTCCCCGCTACCTTCCGTCCTATCTACGACGCCCATCAGCGTCGGAAGAAATTAGTGAATGTGTCGGGCGAAGCCCAAGCGTCTCCGAGCGTAGCTCGGGGCGAAGCCCAAGTCCGACCGCCGCCGCAACAGACCCCGGCCACGCCGGTCCCGCCTGCTGCACCCATGGGACGTCCCGAGGACCGCGTAGCGGTCTTGGCGTCCAAGACCTGAAAGGAAGACTTCTATGACCTCCATCTCCAACGAAACTTTCGATGCCGACGCCTTTTTGAATGAGCAGGTCGACGCCCCGATGGCGACCGACTTCACGCTCTGTCCCGCCGCCGAGTATCTCGCCTATATCCACGACTTCAACTCCGACGCCGTGGAGGAAATCAACTTCGTCTACAAGCAGGGGCCGAACGCCGGAAGTCCTGGCACGATGAAGAAGTTCGGCTGTCCCTTCATCATCCCAGACGAAAAGGCCCGCGCCCACATGGGCAAGGTCCTCGATCAGAAGCTCATCGTCGAAGCCGACATGATCCTCGACATCGATCCCGAGACCGGCAAGCTCTCCACTGGGATCAACAAGAACGTCCTTCTCGGCAAGGTCCGTGATGCCGTCGGCCAAAACAACGACCCAACCTGGAACCTCTCTAAGCTCCGCGGCGCCGGCCCTCTGATGATCCGAGTCGTCCACCGCCAAATCGACACGAAGAACGGCAAGATCACCGTCGCTCGCGTCGATCGTGTAGCGCCGCTCGCCAAACAGGTCGCCTAGAACGTAACGCACTTCGCGAAGCGAGAGGCGGCTTGTAGAGACCAAGTCAGTGATGTGTCTTGGGCTCGATGGGACCCGGTTAACTTTGGACGGTGGGCCGGGTCCCACCTTTAACAATCCACCGTCTCAGAGAGCCGGAGAGCCTCAATGGATCGAATGCTTCAATTCTTCGATTACAAACATCTGCCTGAGCACTTACAAGAGATCAGTAAGCCATTCGGCGACATGGCCGTATGGATGACTACCCAACTCCCGTCGAACCCCGAGAGAACTGTTGGGCTTCGAAAACTCCTCGAGGCCAAAGACTGCGCCGTTCGCGCCGTGATCTACAAGGAGCCTTGAATGTCAAAACCCATCCTCTGTCTCGACTTCGACGGCGTGATCCACTCCTACTCATCTGGATGGAAAGGAGCCGAAATAATCCCAGATGAACCTGTTCCTGGAGCTATCAATTTCCTCCGTGAAGCAGTCAAACACTTCACAGTCCATATCTTCTCCTCCCGCAGTCACCAACTCGGCGGCGGCGAGGCAATGCGTGAATGGCTCGGCTACTGGATCATGTTCGAAGAACCCGACATCATCAACTTCGACCCTCCGTGGTTCGCCTCTATCGTTTGGCCAACCGAGAAGCCACCAGCCTTCCTCACCATCGACGACCGTGCCATCACCTTCACTGGTGAATGGCCCTCGATAGAAAGCCTCAAAGCCTTTAAGCCATGGAACAAGAAAGGCTCCTGAATGCGCTACGTCCCCCGCTCTCAGATAATCGTTGGATCTCGTCAACGCACCCGTATCGAGCCTGGCCCTCTCAACGAGCTAAAGGACTCGATCCTCAATGTCGGGCTCTTAAGTCCGCCCGTAGCGATCTATGAAGAGGGCAGCGATCAATGGATTCTGATAGCGGGGGAACGTCGTTTTAAGGCCATGTGTCTTATCATCGACGAAGGTAGTACCTTCTTTCATAACGGTGAATCAGTTCCGATCGCCCATGTCCCCATTACGACCCTCGGTGACTATCTCGGCGAAACCGGCTTCTTCGAGGCCGAGCTTCACGAAAACGTCCATCGTGTCGACTTGGATTGGCAGGATCGAACTCGTGCGTATGCAATGCTTCACGAAATGCGGAAAATTCTTAACCCCAGCCAAACCTTCACCGACACAGCCAAGGAGATTCAATCCAAGACGACGGAAGAAACTAAACGACCTCCTACACAACTGAAGAACATGAGTACCGTCGTTAAGCAATCTGTTGCTATTGTGGCCCACCTTGATAAGCCGGCGGTTGCAAATGCCCGCAATGCAAACGAAGCCATGGCAAAGGTCCTTAAGATCGAAGAGGAAAACCTCCGCCGCATTTTAGCGGTCAGGCGTCAGAAGCGTCTCCCAGTTAAGTCCTCTATCGAGGTAGTCCATGGCGACCTGTTCACCATACTTCCGTCCTTGGCGGACAGCACTTTTGACCTTATCTGCGCTGACCCCCCTTACGGTATCGGGGCGGCAGGAGCTGGGTTCCGTGCCCGAACGGTTCATCATCACAACTACGACGACACTGTGGACTCCGCCAAGAGCATTGCTCGTGCAATCTTTACCCATGGATTCCGCTTGGCGAAGCCGGCTGCAAACCTCCTTATGTTCTGCGACATCGAACTATTTGACTGGCTCAAAATGACCTCCTCGAATATGGGCTGGATGCCTTTCCGACGTCCGCTTATCTGGCAGAAAAGCGAAAGCGAAGGCATGGCTCCTTGGGGCTCGAAGGGTCCACGCATCACGACCGAGTTTATATTCTTCGCTACGAAGGGCCAGCGCGGTTTCCACGCCTCACCGACTGACCTCTTCAACGTCAGGCGTGTATCACGGAGCGAACGTCTTCATGCCGCCGAGAAACCAGTCGAACTCCTGAAGACCCTAATCGAAATCTCGACCCTACCCGGCGACTCCGTCCTTGATCCTTGTTGCGGAAGCGGGTCGACCCTGATCGCGGCCCGCCTCTGCAATCGTACCGCCCTCGGTATTGAGAAAGACCACGAGTACTTCAACACAGCAATGGCGAATGTCTATGCCGAAACAGAACCGACTGATTGATATCGCCGGCGAGATTCGCGGCGAGACCGAAAAAGCTTGGCGCTTTTACGACGGCACTAAGACTGAGTGGGTTCCGAAGTCTCAAGTCGAAGACAACGGCGACGGCACTTTCACCATGCCTGAATGGCTCGCAATAGAAAAGGGCTTCGTTTGACCGACCTCCCCCACTACCAGGGTGATCTGTGGTATGGAACTTCCGGTCCACCCGACGCGCCCATTGTTCTTGTGGCGGAGTCTTGGGGCTCGGAGGAAGACGTTCAGAAGCGTCCGCTTGTCGGTTCTTCTGGCGTCGAAATGGATCGTATGCTGGCTGAGGCTGGTATCCAACGCGCCGATGTCTTCGTGACGAACCTCATCGCGGAGCGACCATATGCGAATGAAACCTGGCGGTTCTTTGAACCAGCAGAAACTTCTCGCCTCGATCGCAAGCTATATCGTGGACTGTTGCCCACAGAAGCTACGAAGGCTGAAATCTTTAGGCTATATCGTCAAATTGGAGCTTATCCACGAAAGCTCGTGGTGGCTGCAGGAAATTGGTCGCTTTGGGGTTTGTCTTCCCACACGAAGGCCAAGAAGATCTCGGTCTCGAACGGGAAGAAGGTCCCGAAGGACCTCCAAACCTACGGCCCAAACGGAATAGTCGATCACCGCGGCTCCATGACCTTTACCGACCCCTTACCCGGCTTCGCCGATGTCGATTTCGCGCGAGGAATTCCTCTCCTCCCTATCATCCATCCTGCAGCGATCCTCCGAGCCTGGTATCAACGCGCCTGCACCGTCCACGATCTCAAGACCCGCGTTCCTAAAGCTCTTAGAAGCGACTGGCGTCCGGCTTCGTCCCCCATCTGTCTCTCGCCGCCTTCCTTCGGCGAAGCTCGTTCTCGCCTCGAGCTATGGCTTCGTGAAGCAGGTAGCGGAACCACCATCTATCTCGCAAATGATGTCGAGACCGTTCGGAAGCGATTTATCTCCGTCATGGGTTTCGCCGATTCTACCAGCTTCGCCATGTGTATCCCCTTTATCCGTCACGACGCCGCTGAAGGCGGTTTCGAGTCCTACTGGCCTATTGAGCAGGAAGCAATCCTCGTCGGTCTTATCCGCCGCGTTCTATCTCACCCCAACGTCCGAGTGATCGGTCAGAACTACCTCTACGACCTTCAGTGGATTCAGTCCGAGATGGGAATCACGCCCAACCACGACGAAGATACCATGCTAAACCAAAACGTTCTATTCCCCGGCACGCCGAAAGACCTCGGCTACTTGTCGTCGCTTTATTGTGAGTATCATTGGTATTGGAAGGAAGACAACAAGGATTGGGATCAGCTTGGTGACCTCAAGCGCCTTATGGATTATAATTGCCTCGACGTCCTTCGTACATGGGAGATCGCCTTTAATCAACGAAAACTTATTAAGGTCTTAGGTCAGGAGAGCCAAATCGCTTTCAAGATGCAAACGGCAGCCTTATGCCGCCGAATGATGAACCGCGGCGTTCTTATTGATAAGAAGCGGCGCGGCTCGATGCTCTATGACCTCCAAGCCGCCGTCTCCAGCTTCGAGCAAGAACTCTTGAATATCATCCCCCAGGATTTCGTCAAACCGTTTGAGCTTAAGAAAAACGGTGAGGTCAAAAATGGCCAAACCCTCTGGTTCAATTCACCCCAACAGACCTCTCGGCTCTTCTACGACATCCTCGGTTTCAAGATCGTAACGAATTCGAAGACCGGCTCGTCTACCGTCGGCAAACAAGCCCTTATGGAGCTGAAGAGGACATCACCGGAGTTCTTCTGGCTCTTCGACCGTTTAGACAACCTGGGCAGCGCTGCGAATACCGCCGAGGTCATTCAGAGCCAGCTTGAGTCTGACGACCGAATGCGTTGTATGTATAATCCTGGTGGAACCGAGACGCATCGTCTCGCATCAAGCCAGAACGTCTTTGGCCGAGGCACGAACCTCCAGAACCTTACGAAGGGCGAAGAAGACGAATGACCCAAGTAATTATCGAACCCCTCTACACCGACTCCCGTGCTCCGACCCGCGGTACCGATCAGGCTACTGGTTGGGACCTCTACGCCCATATCAGCGGGCGAGAACGTCGAACCACCATCCTCATCCCCCGTAACACGACCACTCCGATCGACGTCGGGTGGAAGATCAAAGTCCCTTGGGGCTTCTATATGCTCATTTGCTCCCGCTCCGGCTTGGCTGCAAAGAGTATCTTCGTCTCAAATGCCCCCGGCGTTATCGATTCCGACTACCGTGGCCCCATTCTCGTTCTACTCTATAATGGTGGTCTAGAGAATCATTGGGTCCAACATAACGATCGGATCGCCCAGATGATTCTTTGCAAGAAGGAAGAATATCAACTCTGTCAGGGCGAAGTAAACGTGAACGAAACTGGGCGGGGCGCAAAAGGCTTCGGGAGCACAGGGAGGTAGAATCATGAGCCGAACTCAGATAATCCTCCCAAATGTCCGTAAACTCTTCCTCACCGACCCATCCTACATCCAATACGAATGCGATCTTAAGGGTGCCGACGCTCAAGTCGTAGCGTGGGAGGCTGAAGATGAAGACCTCAAAGCCGCCTTTAGGAGTGGGGTCGACATTCATGTCAAAAACGCGACCGACATGTGGGGCTCCGCGTTCACATGCCTTTCTGAAGGAAGTCACGCATGGACTAAAAAACGTCAAGAATGTAAGCACACTGTTCACGGATGTAATTATGGCTGTACCTCAAGAACTACGGCGAAACAGCGCGGCTGGCTTGTTATTGAGGCAGAGAGGTTTCACCGCCGCTGGTTCAGTCTACACCCAGGAATTAAGAAGAACTTCCACGAACGAACAATGGCTCGTCTTCATAAGAACCGAACCATTTCGAATCCGTTCGGTTTTCGAAGGGTCTTCTTTGATCGAGTTGAAAACTGTTTTACCGAAGCACTTGCTTGGATACCTCAATCAGTTGTGGCTCTCAACACCTACCACGGCGCCCTTCAGCTCGAAGCGCGCTACTGGCCTTGGCAACAGAAGCGAGGCTGGACCCCCGGCGTTGCCGACCATGAGGGAATCCTCCTCCAAACCCACGACTCAATCAACCCGCAGTGGAAAGCCGAAGCGGCTCCAGAACCGAAAGAGATCCAAGAAACCCTCAACGTCCTAACCCCATACGACGATCCACTCTATATCCCCTGGGACTTGAAGCGATCGTTTAAGAGTTGGGGAGAAATGGAGAAGGTTAAGGTTTGAAGAAGTTTGGAATTGGGGGCGGAGATTTTCCAACATCATTGCCCCCTCTTGCGGAAGCCTCCCCTAAACCCAGGTCACCACCCCCTTGCCACGCCATTACCCTAATTGGCTCAAAGCCTATTGCTCCTTCACTTCCGCCAGCGAAGCTCCGCTCGATTTCCACTTCTGGACTGGCGTCTCAACCCTTGCGGCTGTCCTTCGTAAGAGGGTTTGGAAAGACGAGCATTCTTTCAAATGGACCCCAAACTTCTATATCGTCTTCGTCGGACCCGCGGGGATCGTTACGAAGTCCACGACTCTTAACATTGGCTACAGGCTTCTAGCGAACCTCCCTGACCTCGGTTCAGGCAATTATCCCATTATCTTCGGCCCCGACTCGATGACCTGGCACGGCCTCGCTAAGAAGTTCGAAGCCGCCTATCACGAGATCCCTCTCCAGCTTGCTTCGGGTGATATTATTAAAGTCAAACAGAGCGCTCTTACCTGTTCCGTAAGCGAGCTTGGAACCTTCCTTCGCCCCGAAGACAAAGCCCTCATGTCCTTCTTAACTGATATCTGGGACGGCAAAGAACGTCCTTTCGACCACGCCACCAAAGACTCCGGCCAAATCCAAATCAACGGCGGCTGGCTTAACATTATCGGAGCCACGACCCCCTTCTGGATGCAGAGCAACTTTCCCCCAACCATGCTCCAAGAAGGCATCGGCTCTCGGATCGTTTTTGTTTATGGCGACAAGAAGCGTCACTTAACCGCTTACCCTTCTCGGGTCGTAAAATCAAGCGACTACTACGACAACGAGAAGCGTCTCACCGACGACTTAGCCCATATCTCCCGTCTAATTGGTCCTTACGAGCTTACGGAAGATGCTTATGTGTGGGGGGAAGAGTGGTATAAGAAGCACAATTCAACCCGCTCGCTCCACACCGCCTCGGGACGCTATTCTGGTTATCTCGCCCGCAAACAGACCCACATGCATAAGCTTGCTATGGTTCTCTCGGCCTCGCAGCGCGATAAGCTCCTTATCGAACAAAGCGACCTCGAGCAAGCCAACGCGATTCTCGAAGCTGCCGAGCACTCTATGATCCAGGTCTTCGAAAGCGTCGGCACCTCACGTGACTCCTACAACGTAGGCATTATCGTCGAATACGTTCGAGCCTACAAATGGATCACTTCAGAAGAGCTTTATCGTCTCGTCTTCAACATCATGGAACGCGATCAATATAAAGCTGCGATCTCTAACTCCGTTGAGGGTGGATTGTTAGAGGTGGTACGTAAAGAGGGGAAGCTTGGTCTTAGTCCGAAGGCAAAGATCGTAAACTAACGAACCCGTTGTGCGTCTATGACATTCGCTTCCGGGTGCAGCCGCCGCATCTCGTCCGCTATGGGCTGATTAGCTCTTATGGGTTCGTTCCCCGCCGCCTGCATCGCCTGCGTTCGAATACGCGTCTTAACCGAGGTCTCGATTGTCTTCGCCGTCAAACGCTTCGCCGTCAAGAAATCTGGCAGCTCATCGTTGAATCTGACCGTTGCGGCCCGAACCGTCTCTAGCTCTGTTGAATCGCCCCGTCGGATTGCTTCGCCCCATTGTGCCAGAAGCATCCCCCGTTGCATATCAACGAACCCGGTTACTTCGGCCTTGTCACGCAAGTAGTCCCATTGGGCCGTTAGACGCCTTGGCTGAAAGCCGCCGGCGAGGCCAATGATTTCGCCCAGATGCTCAGGATCACGTGTATCGTAGGTAATGATTGGAACCTGCGTCTTTCCGCGCTCCTTCTGCTCCGAGAACGCTCTATAAGAATGGCTCATATTTCGGGCGAACCGCGGCATGGCCATCTCCCACCGCTTAAAGTCGGAGGCGTCGTCACGAGAGCCAAGAGCTTTGTAGAAGTTAAAGGCGAGCCCACCCACAACACCGCCAGCCCGCGCACTCTGCTCCGCGAAGCGGCTCGGCGCGTCTTTCACCGGGGGTCCGAACGCCGCTCCGACCTGAATCGGCAGAATGGGGCCGATCGAGAGAGACCTCGAAAGGTCTTGTGTCGGCATAAACTTCTGCATCCCCACCGTCGATCCGAGGGCGTTCAGAAGAGCCGGTAGGCCGAATGCCATTCGCGAAGTTCCGTGGAGGAGCAGATCTGGAGCCCACGACTCATCTGTCATTGAGCGGACTAGTTTACGTAGCTCTCGTTCAACTGACCAATCTCGCCCGTAAATCCACCACCCCAAGAGTCTCGTAATCTCTTTCAGGTCTTCATATCCCGGAAGCCCACCAAGCCCCGCCATTAAAAGCATTACAAGGATCGACCTCGGCAAGACATCTCGCTTATTATTCAGATTCGCAAAAAGCACGCCCTGAATAAACCTCTTAAAAAGGAAGAGTGTTCCCCACTTCCCCCGCATAAACTTTGGTCGGCTTTCTTGCGTCGCCATGAACTGCGTTTGATCTACGACGTGACTCGCAATAATGATCGCCCTGGCTTCTGAGGCCGGTATTCCCGACGCCATCATCCGCGTAAGCTCATCGGTGTATTGGCCTAGAACTTGTCGACCCCAAGTATTATTCGGGTCCTTCCGGGCTAGGTTTAGCGTCGCCATGAAGGTGATGCGCCGGTTCGCCTTCTCGGCGATCTCGAACATCCACATCGCCTTCTGCAAAAGCTCGTGCATCGCACGCGCCCCGGTCCCCCCACCATACCCCGTTCCGAGGTTCGAGTTTTGACTCCACGACGCCAGTTCCGCCGCGAGAGTCTGATCAAGACGTCCAGTTTGGATAGCATAGTCGAGAGCTATCATGTCTGGCTGTGTCAGACCTTTGTAAGACTTCTTCTTCCAGAAATTCTGTGTATTAAAGATCGCCGTTACGAGTTCCTTCGAGGCACGAATATCGCCGAACTTCCCTCCAAGAAACGGCAGACTTACCATTGGGACCTGGCTCAAATTAACCGCGGCCGACACTGGTACGAAGCCGAGCGTCCAGAACACCGCCGCCGCCTTCAATGTAATAAAGTCCAGCGACGGATCAAGAAAATTCTTATGAAGGTGATCCGTCATGAAGTTCGCAATCTCAAGACGCTTTAGCGGCGTCGAGGTCTGTCCAATCGACTGCCTTACATCGAGGATGTTCTGCTCAAGAATATCCTTATACTTCACCTTAACATACCACCGGGCTCCGTGGAAGAAATACTGAGCAAACGAACGCCGGAAGTCTCTCGAATACCCCTTCGTATATCGTTTGTTCTGGAACCGATGTCTGAAGCTTTGTGCCGGAGCTAGCTCAAATCGAAGTTGTTCCATCGCCTTCGATTGCGCCGGCGTCAACTGAAGCTTCGCGGCGATGGCATCGAGCATCGTCTTCGGCATACCGATCAACGGCCCGGACGACGGCGGAAGAATATCCGGCGTTACCGTAAAGTCTGGGCCAAAAGCCGCCGTCATCTGTTTAATGGCTTCCTTCTGTTGACGCTCTGCCGAGACGAGGCCACGTCGCTCGAAATGCTCACGATGAACTGTAACTCCAGCTGCATTCCTGACGATAACAACGTGTCGTCCATTCCGCATAAAGGGAAAATAAGGCTTGGAGCGTAAGCCTGCCACATTCGCATTAATAGCATTAATGGCCGCGGCTCGAGCAACCGGGTCAGTAATCTTCAGAGCTTCATCACGAGCTAGTTGTGAACTGAGATCGAGAAAGACATTGAATACCCGGCGAATGTCATTAAAGACACGAAGCGCGTCCGCACTTACACGATGTATTCGGATCAAGGCCTGAAGTTCAGCCTGTGTCGGGTGTCGCTGAATCCCTTGGGCGACTTCCTGTGGCGTCCGATAGACCATATTCGTAACGTCGTCAATAAGCAGCGTCAGGTTCTCTCCTTGCTGACGTAGATTATCCCAATCCTTCACAATCCGAAGCGCCGCGTCGGTGATCTTGGCTTCCTCCGTATTTGCAATCCGCATCGTTTCCGCATATCGTTGCAAACCATCGAGACGCGGATTAAGCTCCGTCAACTGGAATAAATGGACCATAACTTTATAAAACTTATTCATCTTATCTGCCATCGCCGGCATCTGAGCTATTGCGCCACCGCCTGTCGGTCCAGTCCCCGGACCCATCGTCCCACGCCCCACCGGCCCATTCGGAGGCACAAACCCCCCTCCCATCAAACGCGAGATCACTTGACGCAGAAAGCCAGTCTCGGGCTGCTGTTCAGCGGCGACGAGCCCAGGTTCTGAGGCCGAAAGTGCGTCCTGGTTCTCGATCATGGTCCTCAGATCAAGAGCTTTGTATTCCGCTAGTGTTAGAGGAACTCGGCCCGGCTCCAAGATTGAGTTGAGCCAGTTGTTCATGTGGAAAGAAGGACGGAAGTCAATCCCCTGTTTCCTCGTCATGATTTCGAACATAGTCCTAATTGCGTTCGCGATCTTCGCAACACTCTTCTCAAACAGAGTTAAAGCAGGTCCCGGCGTGGTAGCCCACTTAGCCACCTGGTCTGCAAACCATTCGCTAAATGAGGTCACGTATTGATAAGTCTGCGGCGAAACGCTCGATGCAAATTGTGCAGAATATTCCGACTGTAAATCTTGATCGTATCGTGACAAAGACGCTGTTAAGCCAAAGACGTGCGATTGTCTAGTGTCGTCGATCTGTCCAAGTGTTCGTCCGGCTTTAGCCTGCTCCGCAAGCCACGCATCATACTCGGCCCGGATAACCATCTTCGCCGCGTCAGAAAGTTGACTAAATTCTTGATGCATCACAGCATGACCGAACTCATGCATCATCGTAGCCCATAACGATGCTGTATCACGGAATTTACTAAGCGGTATATTAATCACACTTAGCCCAGTTGCAGGATAATAGGTGTGCAATCCAGATACATCTGGATGTCCCTTAACTGTATTGCTGATAACAAGCTTGAGTCGTCCATGCCACGAAAACTTCTTTGTAAACTCTTCAAACGCTTGAATGACTTTCGCAGCCTCATTCACCATAGGATGCGTCACATCTAGCGACCCATCACCCTCGATCCTTACATCAAGACGCTCTTTGATTGGAACGACCTGTTGCTTCTTGAACAACGGAAGTCCTTGCTGGATAAAAGTCTTCGCCGTCTCTGGGATCTCCATAAACATGACCTTCGGCGGTCCCAGAAGCGTTTTACCCATCATACCCATGAGGGCTCTTTGTGCATCAACTCGACTGTCATAAGACCCATACTCTTGCCCCGTGACTCTGTTAACCACGACGAAGTCGTCCGCTCCAGGGTCATTCGGATCGGCACGCCTCTGAGCAATGAGATTCGCTGTGTCGATTACCGCATCCGGAATCCACATCTCTCCTATCGTCCCACCAAGCTTCTTTGCCCACCTCTTTATGACGCTCGGTAAGGCCTTGTCGTAGAAATATCTGAGCCCCGAAATCTGTTCGGCCGATACGTTACCTCCAGTATTGAATTTCGCGGCGAGGTCACCGTTCGTGAACGCGATCCTCGTAAAGCCTTTATCGGCCGCATAACGGATCAGACGCTTAAGTGTAAGCTCCGACCACGTTGACTTGAATGGCGCACTCGGAACCCTTCGAGATTCATTCTGCAATTCTCGCAGGATACTTTGGATTCTGTTATTAAGCTCTTCGCTCTTCCGAAATCCCGACTCACTATTCGCTCGCTCGAAGATACTAACAAGCTCCTGGTATCGCGGCGTGTCCTGCTCGTCGGCTTGACGAATCTCCGACAACATATCCGTGATAAAGTCAAGAAACTTCCACTCAAGGCTCATCGACTTCGATATACCTTCTCGAGCTACTTGAAGTTGACGATACTTCGTTGCAAGCTCCTTTATCTTGTTTAGGTCACGGAATCCCTTCTTCACCCCCTGTTGCATCCAATCGGATTGAATATTCTCGGCGAAGAGGTATTTCTTCCCAGTCTCGTCCATCCGCTCCGACACCATCGCATACGCAAGCGTATTCTCTTCAAGATGTCCACCATAGAAGTTTGGATCTTCTACTGGCAGGCCCAGGCTGCCCGTCGGCAGCGGCTTATTTGGCATCCGAAGCGTCAGAATGCGATAACCCGACCTTGGTCCCGGAAGCGTATACTCACCATAGCCAAACTCTTCCCCCTCTTCCACTCGAACCTGATTCCCCTCAATAAACTCGATCACATCCTTCTTCGAGACTGGGCCACGCTGCGATCCGAAGAACGCCGGCAAGCCAATCTCCTCGAGCTCCTCGACCTTCACCCCGGTCGCGTTTCGGATCGAAGCGAGCATCTGATCCGGCGATCCCATATTCGGTAGCTTCTCTTCCGCCGCTTGTAAGACCCGCGAATAAAAGGTCGGTCCGGGTTCCAGAAGCTGCTGCCGCTGAAGGTCCATTACAGTCGCGGCACCAGGTCGAGGTGCCGGAGACCCTAGAGCAGTCGGCGCTTGAACCAGCGTGGAAGGAGCTGGAGGAACCTCCCACGGCTCTCCCAGTCCAAGCGCCGACCTATCGTCCCACGGATCCCCCTGGGTCGTGACACCCTCAAGCTGCTCTTGACCCGGCTCTTTCTGACCCGTTCGCGGGCTCGGTAAAATGGTCTTCGCCGTTCCACCTACAATCACTCCAACGAGCGCATTATATGGAACGTCGTCCATCTTGTCCCGCTCTGGATTGTAGATACCCTGTTCAATCCAGTTCTGAATAAACTGCTGACCCCCTTCTTGAATACCCTCAATAATCGCCCCAATACCGAACTTCTTCAGAAGCCCAAGTGCTTTCCCCGTCGATCCACCAACCATCGGAAGCAGATTGTCTGCAAGCTCTGTTGCGCCCGCGATCGACCCGAGGCCCGCCGCTTGACGCTCTTGTCCCGGCGTCGCTTTCGCCTTCACGGCGCGTTCCGCCGCCTCACCTTGACCTTGAAGAATTGAACTCAGAACGGCTGCCGGCCCACTCGCCAAGCCGATTGCGATATTCGCCCCGAGGCTTCCGAAACCGGCCGACACATCTCGGACGAGAGGATGCAAGATATTCCGATCCGGCAGAGCCCTCGAAGTCGCCGCCTCCACTTCTTCCCCAGCCTGATAAACTCCCTGCTCTGCCACCGACCTAAGCGGAACCGGCCGCTCCCGCCCCGTTTTCGCCGCCTGCGCTGGGTCTTGACCCCCTTGCGCCGCTGCTATCGCCGATTCAAGCTCTGCCGTCGCCTCCGACTGAGCTAGATTCGCCCCCGCTCCTCTTAAGACCGAAGCCCCCGTCCCTGCGCCTCCTCGCAAGAACGACTTCCCAATTTCAACCCCGTAATCGAACATGCCCGGATCGGCCGACTTATCAATCGACCGTCCTTCTGGCCGTCCTTCCCACGGATCAGCTTGCGGCCTCGCATCGACCTGTGGAACCGAAATCCGCTCCCACGGATCGGCCGCGGCCGCTACCGACGGAAGCTTCGGAAGCCTTTGTTCCCACGGCTCAACAAATGTCACTTAACAAGCTCCCAGTTCTTCGAATCATACTGATCACCGCCCTTGAAGCGGTAGTTCCCAGCCTTCCCAGGCTTAATGTCTCCAACCTTCGGCGACGTAGTTGAGGGCGGAGTCGAGGGTGTAGCCGCTCCTGGCTCAGGAACCGACGCATCTGCATCAGGCACAAGCCCCAAGGTCTTGAGGAGCGGGTTGGACCTAACCCACTCGTCTTGAAGAAGAGGCTGCTTCTTCTTATCGGCTGGCAGAAGAAGATTCTCGTCCTTCAACTGCTTCAAATAATTCGAATACATTGCATTGACGCGAATACGTTGGTTCGCCAAGTTCCGTTCTTGAAGTTGCTGAAGCCCTTGTGCCTGAAGGGCTAAACGGGCCGATGCCGTCTCGCTTCGCGCCCCCGCAGTTCCGGCTCTCGCCTCCGCCGCTCCAGCCTGCGCCCCACGTAAATCCGCCTTCGACTCCGCCTCCTGCTGCTTCAAATCCAGAGCTTCACTCGTTCGGACGCTCTCACCCCCCGCGCCAATGGCTCGTCCAAGTTGCGACGTAAAGTTATCGCCCCACGCCGGCGGCTGCATCATCGCAAGACCACCCGACATTAAAGCGGCTTGCCCTCTCGGGTCGTTCAAGAACCCCATCAACTGGTCGCCCATTCGACTGAAGTCTTGACCTTGCGGGAGGAAAGGTGTTGGATCGTCTCCCGGATTATATACCATTACCTTCCTCCACCTCCAAGAGCTGCCAGAAGCGTCGGCGGCAGCTTATATGGGCTTGCTTGTCCGCTTCCTGGCCCACCCATAATCGACATGAGATCTCCGAGCCCACTTTGTATCGGCCGAAGGGTCGGCGCCGCTGGCGTCGATGGCTTTACGACATCTGGAGGTTTCGGGGCCTGAATAGCTCGGAGGGCTGCCAAGAGCCGATCCCCACCTGCTTGCGGCGTCCCTGATGGCATCGGTCCTTGTGGAGCCCCTACACCCGGCGGCGTCGACGGTCCAATCGGACCAGAAGCTTGCGGCGGCCGCGGAAGTGGGATTGGCACGCTCGAATCCCCAAGCCCCGGCACCATGCCGGTTTCGTCAACCATCGGGGCTCCTCCTTGCGGAATGAACCCACTCTCGTCCATACCTGACGCGCCTGCGGGCGCGAGCCCGAACATCGTAAGTAGAGCGTCGAGACCACCCGGCATTCCGTCGAATATACCCATGACGAAGTCTCCTCTTCTTGACTAAAAAAGAAACGGTAACAGCGCGCCACCTGCTGCGCCAATACCAGTTCCAATCCCTGGCATTATTGCCGTTCCAAGTGACGCGCCTGTCGCTGCCCCTCCTAGAGCCTGCCCTATCTTATTCGCTTGTGGTACGCTTCCGGTCGAAACCGTTGACCCGCCAGGTAGCCCGGCAAGTAAGGACATGATTTCCTTCGACTGCAAAAACGGGGCCAGTTCGTCGTAGTTGAAGTTCCCGATCGTCTCCCCAAGAAGCGCCTGCTCGCGGGCTTGACGGACGTCGCCCACGCCAGATATGGCAGTGCCTTCGGCCGTTTGAGCTTGCTGCACGGTAGGTAAAAGCCCCATCGCTTTGAGCTGCGCATTGACATTTGTCTCATACTGACCTTGAGCTAATTTCGAAGCCGTGTCCCCAGCCGCACGTGACGCCTCTCGAGTCGCAATACCCTCCGCAATACCTTGTCGTGACGAACCAAAGTTCCCCGTACTTGTGGCCTCGGAACGTATCGCAGGCAAAGCTCGCTCAGTAAGGTTATCATAAATCGGACGGACGCTAGCATCGATAGCTCCTTGGAGATTCTGGTTTGAAGACGGGTTCCAGATATCTCCTCCCGTATAGAACTGATTCGCCCCCGCGGCACTCCGTGCAAGGTCTCCAGTCGTCCCAGCCGACGCAAGTACACTTTCTTGACCTTGTGTCTGAAGAGGATCGAACGCCGCAATGCCTGAACTCTGATAACGTTGGGGTGTCGAAGCCGCGAACTCTCTTATCCCCGGCATCGCGAGCTGCATTAGCTCTCGTTGCTCCGGACTAAGAATCTGCTGCGTCGTCTGCGTCGGGGCCTGTTGCTGTCCACTACTACCCATCTCAATGCACTCCGTGTTGCTGAACCGCCCGCGTTAGAATCACCGCGGTTCTCGTAAACCCTTGAAGCTTCCGTTCCCATCCTGGTCTTCCAATGACCTCAATCGAACCACATCCAGAATCCTTCGCCACCTTCTCAAACAACGCGTCCATAATTGGAAGACATCTTTCAATATCATTCCCAAAAGCCAAAAAGATCTGAAATATACTCGACGCCGGATAATTGATTATCTGTGTATAGACGATTATTCTAAGCTTCTCATCCCCAATCCCCCAGACCTGACACCTTCCAGCAAGTGGCGCACAATGGAGGAAGTCTTTCGTCCACCACTTCTCCCATACATGCGGGATCGTATCGAGCTGCTCCGATATGTTCGGCCAATGCCTCTCGAACACATTCGAAGTCAACAATTCGGCTCGATATAGAGAAGCTTCCATTTCTTCCTCTAATGAAGCTTGACCCAGGCTCCACCTACCCTCGCGTAAACTCCTGCACCAGCTCCAGGATTGAAGTCTGTTCCATCTGCATATATTATCATGCCGTCGCGCGGCCGTATCGGTGCCGCATTCACCGGGCGCAGTTCAAGTGCTGTCGTCTCGCTCAACTCCCTCGCCAAGAACCGAAGCTCCTCTTCAAGCCACTGTCGCAGCTCCGAGAGGTCTTGGATATCAGGAATCTGTCTCGGATTGTACACTTTAGAAGCCTCCTAAAGCCAACATATCGATCTTGTATCCGTCGATCCGCCAAGACGCATCCGCCGTAAACTCAATCGACACAGCCCTCCCCGTCGCAACCCCTGGATCACAGAAGGTCTCCGTCGCTGGATCAAACGTGACAGACGGAAACCACGTCGTAGGCCCGTTCACCACCTGCTGCGCCCCGAAGCGAATACTGACCGGATTGCCTTGTATCTTCGGCCACACCCGCTTCAACATCTTCATAACCTGATGATCCACAATCAACTCGCCATTCCGACGCTTCCCAATCAAGGCCAAGCCGTCGCGGCGGAGATTCGTCGTGAAAGTCGTCCCATCCCTCGTCCCTCCACGATCCATATTATAGAACTTCGTCGCGGCGGTCCCTGCAAGGATCACACGCCTCCGCTGCAACTCCGACCACGCCCCAGTATCCTCATCCCATTCATCCGTCCCCTCATCCCACTCCTCATCCGGTGGACTTTCAATCCCTCCAGTTACCGCCCATCGGAACGTAATTCCATCGGCCTCTGTAAGTGGCCACACACCTCCAGTTCCGTAATTCATCACTAAGGCTTTGTCAGGAAAGACTTGACCAGCCGACGGATAACAGAACCACATTTCGTTAAAGTTAGGATTACAAAACATAAAAGAGTTCATG
>Ga0193739_1000055_pt1 | contig 26536 bp, 22 predicted proteins | sample L2a2metaG_FD_144926 | JGI IMG/M metagenome (GOLD analysis project Ga0193739, IMG submission 144926) | Soil microbial communities from a riparian zone of the East river system, Colorado, United States - L2a2 | ecosystem: Environmental > Terrestrial > Soil > Riparian zone | place: USA: East River...
CGCGCTCCGTAACACTACGGACTCCGCCCCTCCGTAACACTTCGGATTTCGCCCGCCCCGTGCATGCGCAACACTGCATGCATGAAAATCCGATTCGCACACTCCGGTTTTACCCTCATCGAGATCGTATGTATACGTGGGCAGTAATCCTGTCACATTGCGAGACCCGACGGGGCTTGATCCGTGCTGTGATCAAGACCTGTTGCGGCCGTTGCGTTACGGGCAGGACTACGACCTTTGGGGAGGGAACAACGCTCCCAATGGAGTGATCCCGTGGTTCGCCCCTGAGTTTGCAGATGACCTGGATTTCGCACTCTGGGCTATGAACTACTTTTACGGTCTCAAGCCTCAAGTAAACGCTGGATACCGGACCGCCGCGGACCAGGCGGACGAGCAGAAGAACAAACAAGAAGGAAAAAACCCAAACTCCGTTGCTGAACTCTCTGACCATCAGCTCGGGACGGCGGTTGATCTTCAGCCAAGCAGCACGCTAAATACGCAGTCACCGATGTTTCAGGCTGTGAAAGAACTAATGGAATCGCTAGGATTCGAATGGCAAGGGGAGAAGGACCGGCCGCACTTCTTTAAGCCGAATTCGCTTACGCCGCGGGAGCGCGAGTCGATGGCACGGCGGATCGAGAATTTCTTCAAGCGATGCGTGGATCCGACCGCACAGTGACGAGCGTCAGGAGAGGAGAGCAGATGGTCAGTTGGACGGGAAGGCACATCGAGCTCATGCGACTAGCCTTGTTGGTCTGGATGGTGTTCACATCGGCGTGCGGAGATCGCAAGTCATCCGCCGCGCAGCCCAACCGTACCGAGGTCGCAGCGACTCCATCGCAGAGTGCGCCGGCGGATCTCCCTGGCTGGTATTTGGGAATTGCGGACAGCAGTCCCGACTGGGACGTGTGGTTTTTACGATTGAACGCTGATCGCTCAGGCGCACTCTTTGATACGCGATGGGTGACAGTTTGTCGGTGGGCGGTGAACGCCGAGGGATCCTTCGCGTTTCGCAGCGCGGAGGAGTACGGACGAGCGTACGTGTACGAAGGAGTGGCCGGCGAGACAATCCGCGGTGTCTTGAATAGGCAAAGCAAGTCGAGACCAAAGGCCTATGGAACGGTGACATTCCGGCGCGTCGACTCCGATCGCACGCCGGCCGTGCTCGGAGCGCGGGGAGGAGTTTATTCCAGCGCCAACTACAACAGTCAAGCCGGAGACATGACGGGCGCGGAGCTTGTTCTGAGCTCGGTCGAGGGCCAGGTGATGCTGTCTCTCAGGCTGATCGAAGACGCCTTTGGCCCCTTCCTCGCTCGTGACGTCCGACGGAGCAACGACACGGTTCGGTTTCGGTTTGATGCTCGGTGGGGCCCAGGTTGGCGCGCAGTATTCCGAGATTCGGCGGTCTCACTCTGGGATCAAGCGGCAGCGCCAATGCCTAACGGTGCACCCAACTATTTGTTGCCGAGAGCGGGGGACTTGAACGCGTTTTTCAGTCAGGAGGCAGAAGGAACCTGCAGCGTGAAGCAGGGGCGATAGCTCGACTCCTCGCAGTCCTGCCGAGCCTCCAGACGCGGGCGGGTCGAGGGATCTCTCACATGCAAGCTCCGTAACACTACGGACTCGCCCCCTCCGTAACACTTCGGATTTCGCCCGCCGCGTGCCGGTGCAAAACTACACGCATGGAAAACCGCCTCCGACGTTCCGGCTTCACCCTCATCGAGATCCTCGTCGTCATCGTGGTCATCGCTGTGCTGGCCGGGCTCGTCGCGCCCAATGTGTTCAAGCACGTCGGCGAAGCGAAGAGCGTCAGCGCCCGCTCCCAAATCGAGATGCTCGGCGCGGCCCTCGACGCCTACCGCCTCGACAACGGCCGCTACCCCGCCACCGACCAGGGGCTCGGCGCGCTGTGGCAGGCCCCGGTTCTAGAGCCACGGCCGGCATCGTGGCGCGGTCCGTACCTACGCAAAGAAGTGCCGCTCGATCCGTGGGGCCGCCCCTACATCTATAAGAGTCCCGGCGAGCAGAATCCCGGGGGCTACGATCTCGTGTCGAACGGCGCCGACGGACAGTCGGGCGGCGAAGGCGAAGCCGCAGACGTCCTGAGCTGGAAATAGGCGATGCCGGAATTCGCCTACCAGGCCGTGGACGTCAGCGGCCGGCGCATCCGCGGCCAGGAAGAGGCACCGAGCCCCCTCGCCCTGACGCGCGGACTCGAGTCCCGCGGCCTTATCGTGATCGACGTCGGTGCGGCGGGTCCGGCGCGCGCCGCGAGCTTCGGCTTCGGTCAACGACAAGCGGTCCTGGAGCTCACCCGCGCGCTCGCCGCGCTGCTGCGCGCCGGCGGCGGGCGGCGGGCAACCCGAATCTATATGCCTACGTAAGAGGGGATCCCATCAAGTCAGCGGATCCCGATGGGGAATTCATCAATTTCCTCATTGGCGCTTTGATCGGAGGCGCCTCCGATTTGTTGTTCCAACTGATTGAGAACGGAGGGAACCTGGGGTGCGTCGACCTAGGCCGTCTCCTTGGTTCAGCGGCGATCGGCGCGGCCAGCGGCGGACTGGGGGGTAAACTGCTGTCGAGCCTCGTCCGCTGGCTTTCAAAGGCTGCCAAGGGCGCCCTCGGAGAGGCCCTGTCGTTGATAAACAACTTTCTCCACGGCAGTCGCCTGATTGAGACGCAGGCAAGCCGTGCGGGTTTTAGAACGGTGTTCGATAGTATTTGGCGCACAATAGGCGGAGGAACCCGATACGTTGAATCGAAACTGGGCAGCGGGGGACTAACAGTGCCGCAGCGCGAGGCCGCGAGGCGCTTGGGTGACGCGTACGCTGTTGAGCGCTGGGGGTACCCGTTTGTGGAACGAGCTGGGGCCTACGCGGGTGGGACCGGGGCGGCTGTTGCTGACGGGCTGTCAAGCCGAGATTGTAGTTGCAAATAGGGAAGATCATCACCACGTCTTCGAGAATGCGAGCGCAACGATCGTGGCCGACCATCGGCGTTGGTTGATGGAAAGTATCAAGAAACGGTTGGTGCCGGAATTTGAGAGCCGTGGGTTTACAGCTGTTCCTTCGACGGCGGAGGATAAGCGAGGCGAGATCGGCGCTGCATTCCCGTTCGGCCGGATGCAGCGTCGCGGGCCCCGGGGGCTCGAGACAATTGAGATTCAGCTCGATAAGCGCGGAGGAGCGTCCTTTCGACTGAACGTAGGACTGGTGCCCGCCGACGGCGTGGTCGATGCTCATGCCGGCCATATCCCTGCGAACCGTGTCTGGGTCCAGTATCTCCCCGAATCGTACGAGTTGCTCCAATCTCCGAGACTCTGGAAGTGGTTCTCGGTAACACGGTGGCCGTGGAAACGCATCACGAGTGCTCACTATGACAAGCTGGTCAACGACGTCGTAAAACTCATGCCAGAAATTGAGGGTTTCTTTCGAGACGGAAAACCAGGGCCGCACATGCGATATGTGGACCGAAGGTCGGTAGCAGACTAGCCGCGCTCTCCGCCAGAATCGGCTGGCCCGGGAGAAACCATGCGTGACGCAGGTCAACCGGTCAACCGCTCCTGACGGCGGTCGAGCATCCATCGGAGTTCGGAGCCGGACCGTAACACTACGGACTCCCACCCTCCGTAATATTTCGGATTTCGCCCTCCCTGTGCATGCGCAACACTGCATGCATGAGAATCCGACTCTCCCACTCCGGCTTCACCCTGATCGAGATCCTCGTCGTGATCGTCGTCATCGCGGTGCTCGCCGGTCTCGTCGCGCCCAACGTCTTCAAACACGTCGGCGAAGCGAAAAGCGTCAGCGCCCGCTCCCAAATCGAGATGCTCGGCGCGGCGCTCGACGCGTACCGCTTCGACAACGGCCGCTACCCCGCCACCGACCAGGGACTCGGCGCGCTGTGGCAGGCCCCGGTTCTAGAGCCACGGCCGGCATCGTGGCGCGGTCCGTACCTGCGCAAAGAAGTGCCGCTCGATCCGTGGGGCCGCCCGTACATCTATAGGAGTCCTGGCGAACAGAACCCCACTGGCTACGACCTCGTGTCGTACGGTGCCGACGGCCAGCCGAGTGGCGAAGGCGAAGCCGCAGACGTCCTGAGCTGGAAATAGGCGATGCCGGAATTCGCCTACCAGGCAGTAGACGTCAGCGGCCGGCGGATCCGTGGCCAGGAGGAAGCGCCGAGTCCGCTCGCGTTGACGCGCGGCCTCGAGGCGCGCGGTCTCATCGTGATCGACGTCGGAGCAGCGGGACCCGCGCGCGCCGGCGGCATTAGCTTCGGTCAACGGCAAGCCGTCCTGGAGCTCACGCGCGCCCTCGCCGCTCTGCTCCGCGCCGGACTGCCGCTCGCGCGCGCCCTCGGCGCCGCCGCTCATGTTGCTTACTGGGGGACTGGACGCTGAGCAAGGTCACTCCCGGTGCAGCCGAATTCGCCACTGCCAATGGAACAACAGTTGTCGTCCGGATCGCGAAAGTGGGGACCTAGTGCGCGCACTGCGCTGTGCCACCGGTTTGTCGTTGCTGCTCTTCACAGGGACCGCGCGCGCCCAGGACCCGCTCCCGCCCCCGCCCCCCGCGCCCCCGAACGTTCGCGTGGCTCCTCAAGGGTTGCTGTTCGACTTTCAGGACGCCGATCTGCGGCTCGTGCTGTCTGCGCTGGCCGAAGCAGCGCACTTGAATCTCATCTACTCCGAGCTGCCGTCGCGGCACGTCACCCTCCGGACCAATCAGCCCGTCGCACCCGAGCAGATCCTGCCGCTGCTCCGCACCCTGGCGTCGGCGAATGGCTTGAAGCTCACCGAGGACGGCGCGTTCATCCGCATCGAGGATACCGGAGCGGGCATCCGCGGTCAGCGCGGAGGGGGGGCACCCAAGGATACGGCAGCCGAGCCTGAGGTCCGCCTTTTCGTACATCGTCTGAAGCACGCGCGCGCCGCCCGGTTGGCGACGACGCTGCAAGCGATCTTCGGGGGCGGCACGGGCAGTCGTCAGGCCATGGCGAGCCAGTCGCGCACGCTGTCGCAGGAGCTGCGCCAACAGCAGATCGCGCCCACCGAACCACTGCCCGCTCCTGCCGTGACTGTGGAGCTCGGCCCCGCTCCTTCGGCGACGCCCAGCCTTCCCGGTCGGCTGCGGGGCGAAATCCAGATCGTCGCGGACGAGGCCACGAACTCACTCCTCGTACGTGCCCAGCCGGAGGACTGGGACGTCCTCAAGCAATCCATCGAGACGCTCGACTTACGGCCGCTCCAGGTTCTCATCGAAGTGCTGATCGCCGAAGTGCGCCGCACGACGGACTTTCGGATCGGCCTTTCAGGCCGCGTGGGCGCGGACTCGTCAGCAACCGGCAACGCCACGAGCGGCACGCTCAGGGGTGTCTCCGCGGGTGACTTCGTGCTGCGCGTGATGCGCATGGGTCGTCTCGACCTGGACCTGGCGCTGTCGGCGCTGTCGTCGAGCGGATCGGTACGGATCGTCTCGCGTCCCGTGCTGCTTGCCCAGAACAATCAGGAAGCCCGCATTCTGATCGGGAGCGAGCGGCCCTTCGTCCAGGTGTTCCGCTCCCTGCCTACCAACGAGGCGGTGCGCGATCAAGTGGTGCAATACCGCGACGTGGGTACGCAGCTGACCATCACCCCCACCATCAACGAGGATGGCTACGTCAATCTCCAGGTCAGCCAGCAGGTGAGCACTGCGACGACGGAGGTGCAGTTCGGCGCACCCGTCATCAGCACACGCGAAGCCGCGACACACCTGTTCGTGCGAGATGGACAAACCGTCGTAATCGGCGGCTTGGTGGACCGCGAGCAAAACCGCACCCGCTCAGGCGTGCCGTTCCTCAAAGACATCCCGCTGCTGGGCTTCCTGTTCGGGTCGACGCAACGCAGCGACGTCCAGAGCGAGCTGTTCCTGTTCGTGACCCCCCATATCATCACCAGCGATGCCGACGCCGATCGCGCGAACGACGCGATTCATCAGGGCGCGGAGTTGCTGCGTCCCGTGCTTCCTAAAACACCTCTCGTCGAGCCGGCCCGCCCGGCTCGCGACACGATCCCGTGACCCCGTTTACGGACTTCGACCTCACTGAGGTCCAGGCATTATCCGAGCGCCTCACCGCGGACTATCTCGAGTTCAACGCCGTGTTGCCACTGCGCGTCGAAGGGGACCGTGTATCAGTCGCGACCTGGATGCCGGACGTCGATCCACAGGTCGTGGACGACCTGCGGTTCGTGTTCGATGCGGATGTCGATCTTGTGACCGGCCCGGAGCCCGAGTTGCGGGCGACGATTCGGCGTGTGTACGGAGGCGAAGGCGTGACGGCACAGGGACTGATCGCCGGTCTCGAGCATGCGGCGACCGAAGGTGCCCCGCGCGCAGAGGTGGCGCTCGACGACCTAGTTCACCTCGCGAACGAAGCGCCCGTCGTCCAACTGGTCAATTTGCTGTTGCTCGAAGCGCTCGAAGCGCGGGCATCCGACGTGCATCTCGAGGGATACGCCGACGAGCTGCGGGTGCGGTATCGGATCGACGGCGTGCTACAGGACGGCCCGGCTCCGCCCGCGAATCTCGCCGCCGCCATCGTGAGCCGCCTGAAGATCATGGCGGATCTCGATATCGCGGAGCGCCGGGTGCCGCAGGACGGGCGCATCCGGCTGCGGTTGCAGGATCGTCCGGTGGACGTGCGCGTTTCTACGGTGCCCGTGCTCCATGGCGAGAGCATCGTGCTGCGCCTCCTCGACAAGAACCAGCAGCGGGTGGCGCTGGATGGTTTGGGCATGGGCGAGGACACGCGCCGCCGCTTCGAGGACGTCATCCGGCGGCCTCACGGCATCGTCCTCGCCGCCGGTCCAACCGGTTCGGGCAAGACGACGACGCTGTACGCCGCCGTCGATCGCATTCGCACGGGACGCGAAAAGATTCTCACGGTCGAGGACCCGGTTGAGTACGAGCTGCCGGGAGTTCCCCAAGTCCCCGTGCGCGAAACGGTCGGCCTCACGTTCGCGACCGCGCTCCGGTCGCTGCTGCGCCAGGATCCAGATGTACTCCTCGTCGGCGAGATCCGGGATCAGGAAACCGCCGAGATCGCCACGCACGCTGCGTTGACGGGGCACCTCGTGCTCTCCACGCTGCATACCAACGACGCGCCCGGCGCGCTGATCCGGCTCGTCGATCTTGGGGTCGCGCCGTTTCTCGTCGCGAGCACCGTCGAGGCGGTCTTGGCGCAGCGGTTGGTTCGCGTGATTTGCGAGACCTGCAAAGAGTCCGTCGAGCCCGGACCCACGTACCGCGGCAAAGGCTGCGCCGACTGCCGCGGGACAGGCTATCGCGGCAGGACCGGCATTTACGAGCTGCTGGTCATGAGTGACGAGATTCGCGCGGAGCTGCCGCGGTCGCGGGACGTCGGTGAGCTGCGCATATTGGCCGAACGCGCCGGAATGCAGACGCTCGCGCATGACGGCATGCGGCTGGTGCGGGAGGGCGTCACCACGACCGATGAGGTGCATCGCGTCACGAGAGGGTAACTGCGGCCCTGAACCGAGCGCTTTGTGGGTCTCGCTATATTCCAGCCCCAATGCCCGCCCCCCGCGCCCGCGTTGCCGTCATCTTCTTCACCGTCGTCATCGATCTGATTGGGTTCGGCATCGTCCTCCCGATCCTGCCGTCCTTCGCCCAGCGTTTCGGCGCCGGTGGGCTGGGATATGGCGCGATCATCGGCGTGTTCTCCCTGATGCAATTCGTCGCGACCGCGCTGCTGGGCAAACTGTCGGACCGCATAGGACGCCGGCCGGTGCTGCTGACGACGATGATCGTCAATGCGGTGGGCTACACGCTGTTCGCGTTCGCCGGCTCGTACTGGGTCTTGTTCCTGTCGCGCGTCGTCTCGGGATTCGCGGGTGGGAATATCTCGGCCGCCCAAGCCTACATGGCGGACATCTCCACGCCGGCCGAACGCTCGCGCGCGATGGGAATGGTCGGTGCGGCATTCGGCATTGGGTTCATCCTCGGTCCCGCGATCGCTGGGTTTTCCGACCACTACCTGGGTTCGACGGCGCCGGGACTCATCGCCGTCGGCTTGTCGCTCGCGAATTTCGTCTCGGCGTACTTCATCCTACCCGAGTCTCTCGCTCACGAACACCGCGTCAAACGTCCGCTGCTGGATCTCGGGCACATCGGCGACGCCGTCGCGCGACCCAGGCTCCGTCCCCTCATGGCGGTATGGGCATTGGTGCCTTTGGGCTTTGCCGGCTACCCCGCCATACTTCCCCTCCAGGCATACGCCGCGCTTGGCTGGGGCAAGCGCGAGCTCGCGATCCTGTTTACGCTCATTGGGATCACCGCCGCGGCCGTGCAAGGATATTTCTTCGGGAGAATCGTACGGCGCAGCGGCGAACGATCTCTCGTCATCGCCGGGACGTTCGGCATGGCCCTGTCGATCGCAGTCATTCCGTTTCTGCCCAATTCGTTCATGCTCTACGCCTGGACGTTCGTGCTGGCCGTTGCGAATAGCGTTTTCGCTCCCGCGGCCACAGGCCTGGTGTCCGTCTACGCGGATGTGACGGAACAGGGCACGGTCTTGGGGGCGGCACAGGCGATCGCGGCCCTCGGCCGTACGGTGGGTCCGCCTTTGATCGGCACGGTCTACGACGTGAGCCCGGTCACCTCTTTTGTGCTCGCAGGCTTGGTCATGGTGATTGCCGGACTGGCTGCGTTCGGCTTGACGCCTGTAACACACGCCGGCCACACACCTCCCGCCCCACCAGTCCCGTCCGTGCCGTTACCTCCACCCCCTCCCTCGGGGTCTTAACGGTATCTTAGGTTCAACGTCAAAGAGCCAGACTTCTCACGGAGCAGCTGATGCACAAACGAATGACGATCGCAGTCGCCGCCCTGTTCGTCGCGGCGGCATGTAACCAGGATCCCACAGGCGTTTCCTCAAACGAGCTGGTGCTCGCGCAGAACGCGCAGGCGATTGCGGACGACGTCGCCGCGACGCCGGGCGCGGGAACGCACCTCGAAGGTTGGCTCAGACGGTTGGTGGAGGCTCTCCGCAACACCGATGATCCCGAAGCGCAGGCGTGCCTCGCCGAGGCTCGTGAGCTGCGGCGCGAGGCGGCCGCGGCGTTCGAGGCGGGCGATCGCGAGCTCGCCCGGCAGTTGCTGCGCGACTCGTTCCTCAAGGTGCTATGCGCCGTGGTCGAAGTCTTCCCGAACGCGCCAGAGCGCACCGGTCTTGCCGTCGATCAGGCGATCGAGCGCATCGAGAACTTCCTGGGCGACCGGGAGGCACCGCGCATCCGGGCGATCTTGGCCCACGTGAAGGAGCTGAGGGACCAGGCGGACGCGGCGCTGGCAGGAGGGGACGGCGTCACAGCGCTGGCGCTGAACCTGAGAGGAATGCAAATCCTGCACAGGCTGGTCGACCACGTGAGGGATAGACATCGGGATCATAATGAAGTGGCGGATTCGGAAATGGAGTCTGTAGGAATCTAGTACCACCAGACGTCGAGACGTCGAGACGCCTAGCGGATCGAATCCGCTAGGCGTCTGTGCGTCTAGGCGTCTTTCTATCACCTAGCCGTCTCCCTCCCTCTCAAATCATATTTCGCTCCCCCCCGCAGGAGGTGATTTGTGCGTGTGTACAAGACGCCGGAGATCCGGAATGTGGCCGTGGCTGGCCACGGCGCGAGCGGCAAGACCTCCCTGGTCGATGCGCTGGCGTTCGTGGCCGGAACAAGCAAACGGCACGGATCTGTAAAGGATGGTACCGCCCTCACCGATTACACCGCTGACGAAATCGAACGGAAATACTCCATCAACCTCGCGCTGGCGGTTGCCGAGTGGATGGACGCGAAGGTCAACCTCATCGACACTCCGGGATATTTGGACTTCACCGGCGATGCGCTGGCGGGTGTGTACGCCGCCGACTCCGCCGTCGTGGTTCTGTCCGCGACCGCGGGCGTCGAGGTGGGCACAGAGAAGGTGTGGGACTATTGCGAGCGCCGCTCGCTGCCGCGCCTGTTCTTCGTGTCGCTGATGGACAAGGAGCACGCCGACTTTGAGCGCGTCTTCAATCAAATCAAAGACCAGCTGACGTCCAAGGTGATCCCGGTGGAGATTCCGGTCGGCGAAGGCGCGGAGTTCCACGGGATCATCAATCTCTTCTCGAAGAAGGCGCACCTCTACAGGAAGGGCACGAAGGCCGGCGAGTACGAGGAAGTGGACGTGCCCGACGAGTACAAGGAGCGGTTCGACAAGTATTCGCAGGAGTTGATCGAGAGCATCGCGGCGACGGACGACACGCTGCTCGAGCGCTACCTGGGCGGGGAAGAGATCGGCCGCGACGAAGCGATCGCCGCGATGAAGGCGGGGATGTCAAAGGGGGAGCTATTCCCCTTGTTCTGCGGCGCGGCCGAGCTGACGTACGGGACGCGCGCGTTGCTCACCAAGATCGTCGAGCTCTGCCCTGCGCCGCACGAACGGCCGCCTGTCGAAGCGCAAAAGTGGGGCAGCGCGGAGCGGCTTACGCTGAAGGCCGAAGACTCAGGACCACTGGCAGCGCAGGTCTTCAAGACGGTTTCGGAGCCACATGTCGGCGACGTGACGTTGTTCCGGATCTTTTCGGGTCAGGTGAAGAACGGGCAGGACGTGTGGAATGCGCCGCGCGAAGTGTCGGAAAAGCTGAATCACCTGTGCGTAGGTCTGGGGAAGGAACGCATCGAAATCCCGGAGCTGCACGCCGGCGATATCGGCGTCGTTGCGAAGTTGCGCGATACGCACACGAACGACACGCTGTCGTCCAAAGACCAAGGGTTCGTCCTGCCGAAGATCCCGTTCCCCGAGCCCGTCATCACGGTAGCAGTCGAGGTGAAGCAGCGGGGCGAGGAAGACAAGCTGTCCACCGGCCTGCACAAGCTCCACGAAGAGGATCCCACGTTCCATCACGAGTACAACGGCGAGCTGGCGCAGACGCTGATACGCGGGCTGGGTGAGCGGCATCTCGAGATCGTCGTGGGGAGATTGGCGCGCAAGTTCGGCGTGCACGCGCAGACCGCAAAACCAAAAGTCGCCTATCGCGAGACATTCCGCGGCAAATCCGAGGGACAGGGGAAGCACAAGAAGCAAACCGGCGGGCGCGGGCAGTACGGCGACTGCTGGATCCGGATCGCGCCGCTACCGCGCGGGACTGGCGTACAGTTCGTGGACGAGATCGTCGGGGGCGTGATCCCGCGGCAGTACATCCCCGCGGTCGAGCGGGGCGTCGTCGAAGCGGCGCACAAGGGGCCAGTGGCCGGCTACCCCGTCGTGGATTTCAAGGTGGAGCTGTTTGACGGCTCCTACCACGACGTCGACTCGAACGAGATGTCCTTCAAGATGGCCGGCATCCTGGCCTTTAGAAACGTGAGCCCCGCTGCGCGTCCCGTGCTGCTCGAGCCGATCATGGACGTGGAGGTCTGGACGCCGGACGACTATCAGGGCGCGGTCATGGGCGACCTGTCCTCACGCCGCGGGCACATCGTGGGAACGGAGAAGGACGGGCGTCTCACCAAGGTGAAGGCGCTCGTGCCGGAGGCCGAGCTCGATCGCTACGCGACGACGCTGCACTCGATCACACACGGGCGCGGGACGTACAAGATGAAGTTCCACGTGTACCAGGACGCGCCGCCTGAGATCGCCGCCAAAGTGACGGAGGCGCGGAAAAAGGAGCTCGAGGAAGCGAAAGCATAATGCTCGCGCGCTGGCTGCGCCTGTGGTTCGGATTTCGCGAACGGGTCGATCGCGGCACGTACTTCAGGCACGGCGTCGGACTCACGGTGTTCAAGTACGCCACCGACGCGCTGCTCATCTGGCGCTTCGCGGGCGCAGTCTGGACGCCGCTCGACTATCTGAGTCCCTTGTGGAGCACTCGCCAACAACTGCTCCAGAGCGGTCCGTCGTGGCTGTTGCCCGTGCTCGTGGTTATCGCGCTGCCGTTCCTGTGGATCGGCGTGAGCATGTCGATGCGGCGCGCCGTTGATGCCGGCAGGAGTCCGTGGCTTGCTCTCCTCTTCTTCGTGCCGGTTATCAATTTCGCGCTAATGGCGGTGTTGTCGTTGCTGCCGCCCCTCTCGCGAGTCGTGTGGCCGGTTGAGCCACCGCAGCTGATAATCGATGAACGCATGAAGAGCGCGATGCTCGGCGTCGCCGCGTCGCTCGGGATCACGCTGATCTCGGTCGGGATCGCCGTCTACTTGAGGCGCAGCTACTCCACCGGTCTCTTCCTCGGCGTCCCGTTCACAATCGGATACATCAGCTCCTACATCTACAACTACCGGTATGCACGCCCCGCCGGGCAATCGATCATACTCGCATTGGCGAGTGTCACCATCGCCGCCGGCGCGCTCGTGGTATTCGCATTGGAGGGCGTGATCTGCGTGGCGATGGCGTGGCCGATCGCGTTGGCAGTTGCGTTTCCTGGCGCGGTACTGGGACGGATGATGGCCACGCGCGGCGTACAGGCTTCCGCCGGTGCCGGCATGGCTCTTCTCGTACCGTTGTTCGTCGGCGTCGAACCGCGCGCCGCCCCGCCGTCGCACGAGGTGGTGACCGTTGTCGAGATCGCGGCGCCACCGGACGTCGTGTGGCGCCACGTCGTGACGTTCCCCGATCTCGCGCCGCCCACCGAGCTGTTGTTCCGCGCCGGCGTCGCCGCGCCAACCCGGGCGCGCATCGAGGGCACCGGTGTCGGCGCCATTCGCTACTGCGACTTCACGACGGGCAGTTTCGTCGAGCCGATTACGGCATGGGAGGAAAACCGGCTCCTCGCCTTCGATATCATCGTGCAGGCGCCGCCGATGACCGAATGGAGCCCGTACCGGGATGTGAACCCCCCGCACCTAGACGGGTACTTCCGTGCGACCCACGGCGAGTTCCGGCTCACGCCCCTGCCGGGCGGCCGCACGCGCCTCGAAGGGCGCACGGCGTACGTCGTGGATATGTTCCCACAGCGCTATTGGACACTGCCTGCCGGCCGCATCGTCGCGGCCATTCACGAGCGGGTCTTGCGGCACATCGCAGCATTGGCCGAGGAGGAAGAGTCCCGATGAGAGTGACCGTCCTGTGTACGACCCTTGTCGTCACCGCGGCCTGCGTGCCGGTCGATCGGAAGCCGCCGGTATCCGATGCTACCGACACGGCCGCGGTCGCCGACACGGCGGCGCCCGCGGTAGCTCCGCCTGCCCCAGCTGCAGCGGGCGGCACCAAGGTGCTCACGGTGGCCGGGTTCTCGACTCCCGAATCGGTGCTGCACGACTCGACGCAGGACATCTACTTCGTCTCCAACATCAACGGCAGCCCGACGGCGAAGGACAACAACGGCTTTATCAGCCGCGTGCGGCCGGACGGCGCAGTCGAGAACCTCAAGTTCATCGAGAGCGGCCGGGCGGGCGTGACCCTCAACGCGCCGAAGGGCCTGGCCGTGCTTGGCGACACGCTGTGGGTGACCGACATCGACATCGCGCGCGCGTTCAATGCGCGGACCGGCGCGCCGCTCGACAGCGTCAGGTTCGACAGTGCTGGCGCCGTCTTTTTGAACGACGTCGCGATCGCCACGACCGGTGCGATCTACATCACCGATACCGGCATCCGATTCGACGACGTCGGCAACGTCCTCCATCCCGGCCCCGACCGCGTATTCCGTATCGGTCCCGACCGCAAGGTGACGGTCGCGGCGCGGGGGGACAGTCTGGGCTGGCCCAACGGGATTACGGTAGACCCCGTGGGCAAACGGTTCATCATCGTATCGTTCGGCGCGACCAAATCGGTGCTCGCGTGGAAGCCGGGGGACCGCGCGCCTCGCGTCATCGCCAAGGGCGCCGGCGGATTCGACGGCGTCGAGGTAGTCGGCACGAGGATCCTGGTGTCGAGCTGGACCGATTCGACCGTGTCCGCGTACGAGACCGGGCAGCAAGTGAAGGTGATCACCGGCGTGCCGAGTCCCGCGGACATCGGCTACGATGCGAAAAGAAATCGCGTGCTGATTCCGGTCTTCACGGGGAACCGCGTGGAGATCTGGCAGCTGCAGTAGGTCGTGGTGCAGGCGGTCAGCGGCTACGCCACGTTGATGATGCTCGTCACGCGGCGGCGGGCCGCATGCACGAACCGTGTTACCTCTGGCCGGGTGCGGGGTTCTTGTAGAGACACACACCGAGGAGATCGCGATGCGCGAATCCTCCCTTATCAGTCTCTACGAGCGCCGCTGCGAGCTGTTGAACCAGCTGAGCACTGCCCTCCGCGGCCGTACCGTGGCGCTGTGGCGCGTAGTTCGGGGCGGACTGGCGACGACCGAAGCCGTGAGCCGGCGGCCGCCGCCAGCGGGTGCCCTGGAGTTCGACCTCTCTGGAGTGCTGCGACGGTGGGGGAGGCTGGCTGTTCCCCAAAGTCTGTGGATCGGATGCCGCGTCGATGCCGATCGTTGGCATGTGGCCGCGGTGCGAAGCGATCCACCTGCGCCGCCGCCGACCGGTCTCGAGCGCCGCAGCCCCGAGCGGCTCGTGGTAGAGCTCGGCGGGCTGTGCCTTGGGGCCCATGAGCGGGCGTGGTTGGCGGTCGATCAAGCGACCGTCTATCTCTGCTCTGCGCTCGAGCTGCTGGAGGGTTGCTCGGGACGCGTTCGAACGGCGGACGGGCTTTCGGCCAGCGGGCGGGCCCATCTCCTCGCTGATCTCGCGAACCTCGCCGACGTGATCGACGGCGCGTTGCGAGCCTAAGTCCCCCCTCTCCGGAACGGAGAGGGGGTCAGGGGGTGAGGACCGGCTCCTGCTGCGTCAGGCAGTGCAGTGTGCCGAGTCCCCACACGAGATCGACGGCGTGGATGCCGACGACGGGACGGTCGGGGAACAGCTCGGCGAGGATGCCTAACGCGATCCGGTCTTTTGGATCGTTGAATGTCGGAACGAGCACCGCGGCGTTGGCGATGTAGAAGTTCGCGTAGCTCGCGGGTAGCCTGACACCATCGAAGTACAGAGGGGCGGGCATCGGGAGGTCGATAACCTCGATGGCCGCCCCTTTCTCCAGGTGCATCCCCTGCAGCCGTTCCCGGTTTTCCGCGAGCGGTGTGTAGTTCACGTCCTTCGGATTGTCTTCGCGACAGAGCACGACGGTTCCCGGATTCACGAAGCGGCACAGGTCATCCACGTGGCCGTGCGTATCGTCGCCGGCGATCCCTTTCCCGAGCCACAGGGTGTTCGTGACCCCGAGCGCGTCGCGGAACACCGTCTCCAGCGCCTGCCGGGACATGCCTGGATTACGCGTCTGGACTTTCTGATCGAGCAGGCACTCTTCCGTCGTCAGGAGCGTGCCGCGGCCGTTCACGTCGATGCTGCCGCCCTCGAGGACGATTTTTGCGTCGATCAAGGGGAGCTTGAGCCGCTTCGCGGCGCGCTCGGGGACCTGGTCGTCCTTCTTCCAATCCTTGTACTTCGCCCAGGCATTGAAGTGGAAACGCGCGATGGCGAGGCCACCGCGGTCTTTGCGAACGAAGATCGGGCCGAAGTCGCGCGTCCAGCCGCGGTTCGTTGGAAAGCGAAGACAATCGACGCGCCCGAGATCCACGCCGACTTTCTTGAGTATTCTGCTCGCCTGCGACTGGTGGAGCCGGGAATTGACGAGAATGCGGACGACTTCGCCGCCGGCGAGGTGGCGAACGATCTCGCCGTACACCCATGGAATGGGAGGGAATTTTCCCGGCCAGTCGCTGACGTTATGCGGCCAGCCGATCCAGGTAGCCGCATGCGGCTCCCACTCGGCGGGCATGCGAACGCCGCTAATCGGCCAGGAACCGGTGCTGAATGCCGTTATAGGCGTCCGTGCGCCGATCGCGCAGGAACGGCCAGTTGCGACGCACTTCTTCGATGCGACCAAGATCGACGTCTGCAAGCACCAGAGCCTCGTCCTCGGCCGCCTCCGCGACGACGATGCCGAAGGGATCGCACACAAACGAGTGGCCCCAGAACTCGATCCCGGCGCCTTCGCCACCCAACTGCTCGAAGCCGACGCGATTCGCCGCCGCCACCCAGCAGCCGTTGGCGATCGCGTGACTGCGCTGGATCGTCTTCCAGGCATCGAGCTGCTGCTCGCCGTGCTTCTCTTTCTCCGACGGATGCCAACCGATCGCGGTCGGATAGAGAAGAATGTTCGCGCCTTGTAGCGCGGTCAGACGGGCGCCCTCGGGATACCACTGATCCCAGCACACCAGCGTGCCGATCGGACCAACCTTGGTATCGAATGCGCGGAAACCGAGATCGCCTGGCGTGAAATAGAATTTCTCGTAGTAGGCGGGATCATCGGGGATGTGCATCTTGCGATAGATCCCTTTGACTTTCCCGTCGGCATCGATCACCGCGGCCGTGTTGTGATAGAGGCCGGGGGCGCGGCGCTCGAACAGCGACGCAACTACGACGACGCCGTTTTCCTTCGCGATCTTGCCGAGCGTCTCTGTCGTCGGTCCCGGCACCGCCTCAGCGAGATCAAAGAGCGCGTGGTCTTCGCGCTGGCCGATGTATTGCGTGCGGAACAGCTCCGGCAGACACACGAGGGTCGCTCCCTGTTGCGCGGCCTCTCGGATTCGCGCGACGGCCTTGCCGATGTTTGCCTCGGGATCCTCGCTCATGCTCATCTGCACGAGCCCGACTTTGTACTTCATGGGGAGCGCTGCTGACATGGAGCTTAGACTACCATGATTGGTCACAGGCTGAAAGCCTGTACCGCGCATACCCTTTAAGGTGTGGAGACGGTGGCCGTCTCCAACGGGACGGTCGCAGCCGCGGGCGGCGCAACCTTTCGAAAGAGCGAGCGGTAGGCCTCCCAGTGCGCGAGGATCAACCGGGCGCGCGCGCTGCCACTCTTGTGGAAGTGCTGTTGGACCAGCTTGCGCAGGACGCGTTCGTCCATCGAATTGAGTCCGCTGACCGCCACCATTTCCAGGTTGCAGTGCGATTCAAGCAGTCCGCGTTCGTCGAGGACGTAGGCAATGCCGTTCGACATCCCGGCCGCGAAGTTCCGGCCGACGGGGCCCAGGACCACCACGACGCCACCGGTCATGTACTCGCAGCAATGGTCGCCGGCTCCCTCGATCACCGCCACGGCGCCGGAATTCCGCACCGCGAACCGGTCCCCCGCGCTCCCGGCCGCAAATAGGCGGCCCGACGTGGCGCCGTACAGCGCGGTGTTTCCGAGCAGCACGTGTGAGCCGCCGGTATAAGCGGCGGTACGGAAAGGCCGAATGACGATCTCACCGCCGCACAGCCCCTTGCCGACGTGGTCGTTCGCCTCGCCCTCGAGTTGGAGATGCATGCGAGGGAGCGTGAACGCGCCGAAGCTCTGGCCGGCGCTGCCGCGGAACCGCAACCGCATCGGCTCACCCGGTCCGGCTCCGCCGTGCGCCCGCGCGAGCTGACCCGCGATGCGCGCGCCGACCGTGAGATGGTGATTCCCGATCGTGAATACCCGTGGCGCCGCGTCCTTGTGCTCGAGGATCTCCGCATCGAGCGAGACGATGCCCGGGCGGATATTCCGTTCGACGGTGCGACGCCGCGGCCGCTCCGGCTCGGCAGGAGTCGCGAGCAGGAACGACAGGTCGAGCGACTGCGCGCGCGGCGTCTCCGGACGCTCGATGCGCTGCAACAGCTCCACTCGCCCGATGAGATCATCGAGCCGCCGGGCGCCGAGCGATGCCATGATGCGACGCACTTCCTCGGCAATGAACGTGAAGTAGGCGATGACTTGCTCGGGTGTGCCTTTGAACTTGGCGCGCAGCTCCGGTTTTTGGGTGGCGATGCCCGTCGGGCACGTGTTCAGGTGACACTGCCGCGCCATCGCGCAGCCCACCGCCACCACCGTGGCGGTCCCGAATCCGAAGGCTTCGGCACCCAGCAGGGCCGCGATCACCACGTCACGCCCGGTGCGCAACCCGCCATCCGTCCGCACTTCGATGCGCTCGCGCAGGCCGTTGCGCAGCAAGATCGCCTGCGTCTCGGCGAGCCCCAGCTCCCACGGCGATCCGGCGTGCTTGATCGAGGACAACGGAGAGGCGCCGGTCCCCCCGTTGTGGCCGGAAATGAGCACGTAGTCAGCATACGCCTTCGCCACGCCCGCGGCGACCGTGCCGACGCCGGCTTCCGCGACGAGCTTCACACCCACCCGCGCGGCCGGATTGACCTGTTTGAGATCGTGAATCAGCTGCGCCAGATCCTCGATCGAGTAGATGTCGTGGTGCGGCGGCGGCGAAATCAGCGGAATCCCGACGACCGCGTGCCGGAGCCGGGCGATCAGGTCGGTGACTTTGTGGCCGGGTAGCTGACCGCCTTCACCGGGCTTGGACCCCTGCGCGATCTTGATCTCGAGCTCGTCGGCCCGGACGAGGTACGCGGTCGTGACGCCAAACCGGCCGGATGCGACCTGCTTGATCCGGTTGTCGGCGCGATCGCCGTTGTCGCGCGTCACGTAGGTGGCCGGGTCCTCGCCACCCTCGCCCGAATTGGACCGCGCATTCATCCGGTTCATCGCGATCGCGAGGGTCGCGTGCGCCTCGGGTGACAACGCGCCGAGCGACATCGCGCTGGAGATGAATCGCCGCCGGATCGCTTCCGCCGGCTCGACTTCGTCGAGCGGCACGGGAGGCTGCGCGCGAAAATCCAGCAGGTCGCGGGGCCCGGCCGGTGCGCGATCCCGCACTCCCTCCGCGAACCCGGCGTACTCGGCATGCTGCAGCGCGCGCACGAGCGTCGGCGACCAGCCGTGGTCCTCGCCGTCGCGGCGGTAGCGAATGCGCCCGTGATCGGGCAGCACACCCGAGCTTTTGTGCCGCGTCAACACATCCTCGGCGATCTCCCTGAAGCCGATGCCGCCGATCACCGACGCCGTGCCGGTGAAGCAGCGCTCGATCACCTCCGCGCCGAGCCCGATGGCTTCGAAAATCTGCGCGCCGGTGTACGACTGCAGCGTCGAGATCCCCATCTTGGAGAGGATCTTGAGCAGTCCCTTTTCAGCGGCGCTGCGGTAGTTCGACGCGGATGAGTCGGCGTCGCGGAAGCACTGCAGCGCGAGCCAGGGGTGCACCGCCTCCGCGCCATATCCGAACAGCGCCGCGATGTGGTGCACGTCCCAGGCGTCGCCCGCCTCTGCGACCAGCCCGACGCGCACGCGCTGCCGCGCCTGCACGAGGCGTTGGTGCACCGCGCCCACCGCGAGCAGCATGGGGATCGGCGCCCGGGCTTTGTCCGTGTCGCGGTCGCTGATCACGAGGATCGTCGCGCCGCGTCGCACCGCGGTGACGGCGTCATTGCTGAGCGTCTCGAGCGCGCGCGCGAGCTCGTCGGGACCCGCCGCTGCCTCCCAGACCGCGCTTAGCGTCGCGAGCTCCGATCCGCCCACTCGCCGCAATGCCGCCATTTCCTCCGCCAGCAGCACGGGATGCTCGATGCGCAGCAGGGTTCGGCCGCCGGGCCGCTGCGCGAGTAGGGAGCCGCGCCGGCCCAGGTACATGACGAGCGACATCACCAGCTCCTCGCGGAGCGGATCGATCGCGGGATTGGTCACCTGGGCGAAGCGCTGCCGGATGTAGGCGTAGACGCTCTGCGGTACGCGGGAGAGTGGCGCGATTGGCGTGTCGTCGCCCATGCTCCAGATCGCGTCATGGCCCGCGTTGGCCATCGGCGTGATGACGTAGCGCAGGTCCTCGTGGCTGTATCCGAACGCGTGCTGGCGTGCGGTGAGCTCCTCCGCGGGCAGCGCAGGCCCAAGCGCCGAAACCGCCGTTGGGAGTTGACGCAGCACGCGCGCCGTCCAGCGGCGATAGGGACAGCGCTGCGCCACTTCGAGCTTAGCGTCGGCGCTGCGAAGCACCACGTTGCGCAACGTGTCCACCACCAGCAGCTCGCCGGGACCGAGCCGTCCGGACTCCACGACGTCGGCGGGGTCGAGATCGACAACGCCGACTTCCGACGCGGCGACTACGACGTTGTCGCGCGTCACTTTGTAGCGGCACGGCCGCAGCCCGTTGCGGTCGAGCGCCGAGCCGGCGACCACGCCATCGGTGAATGCGAGAGCGGCCGGTCCATCCCATGGCTCCATTAGCCCGGCGTGATACTCGTAGAAGCTCCGCAGGACGGAAGGCATGTCGGCAACCCGCTCCCATGCTTCCGGCAGCAGCATCATGAGTGCGTGGACCGGATCCCGTCCGGAGCGGACGAGCAGCTCTAGGGCATTATCCAGGCTCGCTGAGTCGCTTCCCTCCGCCCAGATCACCGGCTTCAGCAACTCGACATCCCTGTCCCAGGCCGGCGCCGCGAGGGCCGGCTCTCGCGCCAGCATCGCGTTGCGATTGCCCCACAACGTGTTGATCTCGCCGTTGTGTGCCAGCAACCGGAACGGCTGCGCGAGCGGCCAGCTTGGCAGCGTGTTGGTCGAGTACCGCTGGTGGAACACGGCGATGCCGGTTTCGAAGAGCGGGGATTGCAGGTCGGCGTAGAAGCCCGGCAGCTCGGTGCCGACCAACAGCGCCTTGTAGACGACGGTGCGGCAGGAGAGCGAGCAGACGAAAATGTCGAGCCCCATCTTCGCCGCCCGGCGCTCGATGACGCGGCGCGCGAGGTAGAGGAGCCGCTCCCACACCTGCGCGTTCAGGGGACCGGACGGCGGGCCGATAAACACCTGGCGAATGGCCGGCTGGCTCGCGGCAGCGAGGGGACCGAGCACGCCGGCGTCCACCGGGACGACGCGCCATCCCAGCACCGACATGCCGAGCGTCACGAGCGCGCTCTCGATCACGTCCATCGCCACGCCGAGACCTTGTTGCGGCAGGAAGAACATGCCGAGCGCGACGCGCTCCACGGGTCCCACGCCCAGCAAGCGATGGGGAATCTGGGTCAAGACGCCGGCCCCGTCGCCGGAGCGGTCGTTTGACGCGGCGCCCCGATGTGCCAGCCGTGCGACGGCCGTCAGGGCCATCGACAAGATGTCGTGGGTGCGTACGCCGTCCGCGCGGGCGACGAAGCCGACGCCGCAGGCGTCGCGCTCGCGCCAGGGATCGAGCAAACGAAAAGCCCGCTCCGTTGCGGGAGCGGGCTGGTTGGGTTCTGGGCTTGTCTGCACTATCGCGCCCCGCCGCTCCCTGGAGATGGGATGTGCGTATTCGCCAGCGGCATAATCGGGTGGCGCGGGATCGAAAGCATGTTTATGCGTTTCACTTCATAAATATACGGTTGGGTTCGAACCGCCGTCAAGTAGGCCGGATCACCCCACCAGCACCGGTTCCGGCTGCTTGTAGGTGTAGACCTTGTCGGCGTAGTTCCGGAGCACGATCTCGGTATCCGTCAGCTTGACGACGTATTCGGGCAGCAGCGGAATCTTCCCGCCGCCGCCGGGCGCATCGATCACGAAGTGCGGGACGGCCAGCCCCGACGTCCAGCCCCGCAGCGCCTTGATGATCTCGAGCCCCTTCTCGACGGTGGTGCGGAAATGCTCCGCGCCCGCCACCTGGTCGCACATATAGATGTAGTACGGCCGCACCCGGGCGGCGAGCAGGCGCTGCATCAAGAGCTTCATGACGTCGGCGTCGTCGTTCACACCCTTGAGCAGCACAGTCTGGCAGCCGAGCGGGATACCGGCGTCGGCGAGCATGCCAAGGGCCTTCACCGCGGCGGGGGTCAGCTCGTCCGGGTGGTTGAAGTGGGTGTTGATGTACAGCGGGTGGTACTGCTTGAGGATGCCGCACAGCTCCGGCGTCACCCGCTCAGGCAGATGGCAGGGGACTCGGCTCCCAATCCGCAGCACCTCGAGATGCGGTATCGCCCGCAGGCGCTTGCAGATGTCGTCGATGCGGCGGTCGGACAGCAGCAGGGGATCGCCGCCCGACATGATGACGTCGCGGATCTCCTTGTGCTCCTCCAGATACCGGAACGCCGACTCGAGCTGCGCCATCGGGATCTTCTCGGGGTCGCCCACTTTGCGCCGGCGGGTACAGAACCGGCAATAGGCGGCGCAGACGGGCGACACGAGGAATAGCGCCCGGTCCGGATAGCGATGCGTGATGTTGGGGACAGGTGAGTTGGCGTCTTCGTCCAGCGAATCCACCATGCCGTCGTGAACTTCCAGCTCTTGCACGGTGGGAACGTACTGACGCCAGATGGGATCGCCGGGCGACTGGATCAGATCCACCATTGCGGGGGAAATGCGGAATTCGAAGTTTTCCGCGGCCTCCCGGAGACGGGCGATGTCCCCGACGTGCTCCGGGCCGAATCGCGCGGCTAGTGCCTCGAGGGAGGCAATGCTCCGTTTCCGGAGCAGTTCTTGCCAAGTCACCGTCACGTCAGATCCTTGGTGAAGACCACCAGATCGTCACCGGGGGCGTAGTATCCCGGGATTGTCGCGGTCCTGGTGTAGCCGCGTGCTTCGTAAAACCCGCGCGTAGGCGCGTAATCTGTGCGTGAGCTGGTCTCGACGACGACCAGCCTTCTGCCATCGGTCGTCAGCCGTCGTTCGACCTCGGTGAGCAACTGTGATCCCACACCGGCGCCTTGGCGGGCGCGATCGACGACAATCCAGTACAGATCGCTCGTCGCCACGGTGCCGGGCGTCGGGCCCCAGCAGGCGTAGCCGACCAGCTGATCGTCATCGAACGCGCCGACGAACCGGTAATCGTCGTCGCCTCCCAAGCACTCGTCCAGCAGCTCGACCGCGGTAGCGACCTCCTCCTCGCGGAAGAGACCAGTCGCCCGCGTCAGCTGCTCAAGCCGTGCGCGGTGCGCGCGCCCGACGGGGCGCAGCGAGCAGCTCACGCGCGGCCTTCGTTCCCTGGGCCTCCCGCAACGCGACCTCGGCGATGCGGCGGATCAGCTCCGAGTAGTCCCACCCGGCCGCCTTTGCCATGCGCGACAAGCCCGCCTCGTCGGTGAGGTCCGGATTCGGGTTCACCTCGAGGATCCACGGCTTGCCTGCGTCATCCACCCGAATGTCCACCCGCCCGTAGCTCTTCCCCTGCATCGTGCGCCAGGCGGTTTCGGCCAGCCGGCACAACCGCTCGCCGAACCGCTGCGAGATCTGCGCGGGGCACACCGGCCGGCTGCCCAGATCCTCGGGCGATCCCACGTGCCACTTGGCCGCATAGGTCAGGATCGGCCACGTGCCCTCGGGCATCGTGCTGAAGTCGATCTCGGCAACAGGCAGCGTCCGATCGCCGACGATGCCGACGTTGAACTCGCGGCCGGCGATGTATTGCTGCACCAGCACTTCGTCGAACTGCTCCGTCATCGCGGCGATGCGCGCCTTCAGGCTCTTGCGATCGGTCACCACCGACTGGCGATCGAGGCCGGCGCTCGCGTCTTCGGCGGCCGGTTTCACGATCGCGGGAAGGGGGAAGTCGTCGTCGATCTTGCCCTGCGCGATCGTCCAGCGGGGCACCGGCAGGCCGGCGCGCTCCAGCAGGGTGTTGGCGACCGCCTTGCGGCGGCAGGCAGCAGTCGTCCACGGTCCGCAGCCGGTGTACGCGATGCCGGCAAGCTCCAGAGTCCCGACGACGTGGTCCTCCCACTGCGCAACGCCGCGCACTCCTTCACACAGGTTGAACACGAGATCGGCCCGGCGGCAGGAGTTGAACCACCGCATGTCGTGCCGGACCGGAACGCGCTGCACCTGGTGATTGAAGGAAACAAAGATTCTGGCGATGTCGTCGACCGCCTGCATCACCCCGGCGACATCCTCGGCGGTCCAATCGTCGGCGCCGGGATCATAGAGGATGACGACCCTCACGCGGAAATCGCTGCGGGGGCGGGTAGGGACGCAGCATGGTGCACGCCTGCTTCGCGACCGGTAATCCGTTTCCAGGCGATCCGGACGACTTCCTGGATCAGCTCGTCGTAGGTGAAACCAGCGACCCGCGCGGCCTTGGGGAAGCAGGAGTTCATCAGGGGGTCGGGGATGATTCCGGGCAGCGGATTCAGCTCGACCACGTTGGGCACGCCGAAGCGATCCACGCGCACGTCGATGCGGCACCAGTCGCGGCAGCCGAGCGCGCGATACGCGTCGAGCGCGACGCGCTCAGTCTCACGGCACAGCGACTCGGTGACGCCGGTCGGCGGGCACTGGAAGATCTCGAGTGGGTGCTCGCGCGTATCCCAGATCCATTTCGCTTCGTACCCGTAGACGGGCGGAGCGCCCGCGGGCAGCGTCGCGAAGTCGAATCCGACGATCGGCAAGCAGCGGACGTCGCCGTTGTTGCCGAGTATCGCGACCGTGAACTCGGGGCCGGGGAGATAGGTCTCGACGAGAACCGGCTGGTCGTAGCGCTCCAAGAGGAACGGCACTCGCTCCGCGAGCTGCGCGTGCGAGTGGCACAAGTTATTGACGAATATGCCTTTGCCGGACCCCTCCGCCACCGGCTTCACGAACAACGGATAGGGAAGCGGCATCCGGTCGAGGTCGGACAGGCGTTCGATGACGCGGAACGGCGCAGTCGGCACGCCGCGGTAGGCGAGGATCTCTTTGGTGCGTCCCTTGTGCAGCGTCAGCGCCAGTGTGAGCGGATCGGAGCCGGTGTACGGGATGTTCAAGTACTCGCACAGCGCCGGGACGTGCGACTCGCGGCACGGGCCGTGCAACCCCTCGGCCATGTTGAAAACGATGTCGGGACGCGCGAGCGAAAGTTTTTGCGGGAAGAATTCGTCGGCTTCGAGACGAACGACCGTGCCGAAGAGACTCAGAGCCTGATCGACCGCGTCGATGGTAGACGGGTCATCCCATTCTGCGTAAGCATCTGACGCGGGCGTCGCGTCAGGTTTCTCGTTGTATGCGAGACCTATTCGCATGTAAATGCAGAATACGAAATGATTATTGGAAGCGCAAGACTCTTTGCGCGCCGAGAAAAAAAATTTCGCGTCAGACTTTGTGGTAGGTGACCCGAGCGGCTTCCTGTTTGTCGTCGGCGACATAGATCTCGAAATCGGAGAACAGCGCGCCCGCTTCGCGCTGCAAGAGACGCAGAACCGCGACCGCCATCCGCCGGATCTCCAGCTCGGCGCCCTCGCCACAGCGCAGCTCGAGCATCGTGCGCCAGGCGCGCGCGTTCCCCGAGACGACGATCTTGACCTCCGTGGCATTGGGCAGAACGCTGCGGGCCGCCTCACGCGCCAGTTTCCGCCGGTGCACCTTGTCGGCGACCCACTCGTACCGCTGCATCAGGCCCTCGACGGACCGGACATAGGCGGCCTGCGCCTCGGTGACCTGCTGCTGCCACTCCGCTTCGAGCTTGGAATCGCCCGCGACCGCCGGCGGCATCACGAAAGCAGCATGCGACTCGTCCACGTAGCGCTGCGAGATCTGCGAGTAACCGAATCCGGCGCGGTGGCGCACCAGCTCGTGGGAGCAGGACCGGGAGATTCCTTCGATCAGCAGCACGTACACCGCATGCTCCAGGACCGAGCCGTGTCCCTGCTTCTTGATGTTCTCCAGGTACTCGGCCGTGGTGCGGTTGATCGGGTTGTGCTGGCTCATGTAGCACAGCCGTCCGGCGTACTCGGCCAGGCGCTCGCCGTCGCTCGCCTCACCGCGCCACTTCACGGGAAGGTGCTCCGGTTCGACGAATTGGGGACGGGCGAGCAGGGAGACGCGGGGGGCGCGGAAGACTTCCACGGGGGTCAGCGAGCCAATTGGAGTTTCGGTGTAGCCCATGCGGCGCTGCGCTCCACTTCTCGGAGTCGTGCTGCGATGTCTTCAGGAATGGCCGCGGCACCCTCGCCGACCTTCAACGCGGCCAGTGGCGACCAGTCAGTCGCGGGAATGATAACACCAGGATTCAAGATGGTCAGCGGGTCGTATGCGCGCTTGACCGCGCGAAACAGCTCCACCACTTCCGTCCCGTAGAATCGCTCCAGCACCCCAGCGCGCAGACGGCCGACACCGTGCTCGCCGGACGGCACACCATCCAGTCGGACGAGCAAGTCGGTCACGTCCTCGAATAGGCCTTCGAGCGCCTCACGCCAGCCGTCCCGCGTCGTGTCGGGGAGCGCATTGACGTGCACGTGGCCATCGCCCGCGTGCCCGAAGATCGCGACGGGAACACCGGCACGTTCGGCCGCCTGGCGCAGGCCCGCCACATAGTCGCCGAGGCGGTCGAGCGGCACGCAGCCATCCTCGATGACCTGGAGCGAGCGTTGGGACGCCGGCAGCCGGGCGAGCGCGGGGGACGCCAGGCGGCGCACGGTCCAGAGGCGCTCCAGGCCCGGGCGATCGACGGCCGTCTCGACGTGCGTTACGGCGTGCTTGAGCCCACGGACCGCGTCCCCAACCACCCCACGAGCGGCTGCCGCGGTCTCGCGCTCGAATTCCACGAGCAACAAACAGGCGACCTTCGGCGCCTCCGGCACCAACCGAAGTAGAGAATCATCCAGCAGCTCGATCGCTGATGGCTTCAGCGAGAGCAGGTAGGGGACGGCTTCGGTCATTGTCTCGAGGTCGGCGAATCCCAGAGCCGCGCCGGCGATGTCGGGCGGGATCGGATCGAG
>Ga0193739_1000056_pt1 | contig 26522 bp, 25 predicted proteins | sample L2a2metaG_FD_144926 | JGI IMG/M metagenome (GOLD analysis project Ga0193739, IMG submission 144926) | Soil microbial communities from a riparian zone of the East river system, Colorado, United States - L2a2 | ecosystem: Environmental > Terrestrial > Soil > Riparian zone | place: USA: East River...
GAGGGCGTGGTCCAGATCGCGCCCCCAGTCCCGTTGCAGCTCTTCAGGTACTGCGAATATCAAATCGAGCGAGATGTTGTCGATGCCACCGTCCTTCAAAGCGCGCACCGCGGCGCCGATGCGCGCCGCATCGTGGGAGCGGTGCATCCACTTGAGCACCCCATCGTCGAACGACTGCGCGCCGAGCGACACGCGATTCACACCGGCGGTCCGCCAGGCGCGGACCGTGTCGGGGGTGACGTCTTCGGGGTTGGCTTCCAACGTGACTTCAACGTCGTCGAGCGAAGGCGTCGAGCCAACAGCGTCGAATAACGCCGTGAGCAGCCGCGCGAGGTCGGGTGGGGGGAGGAGAGAGGGGGTGCCGCCGCCGAGGTACAACGTGTCCAGGTCGCCCTCTGATTCACCCCGGGGCATGGCCCCGGGGTTAGCCACCCCCGTCAGTTCTGCGAGAACAGCCTCAACGTACTCCCGTCCAGGCACGTGCTTCCGCACCGCGATCGAGAAGTCGCAGTAGGAGCAGCGCCGGACGCAGAAGGGGATGTGGACGTACAGGTGGCGGACCACGGGGGGAATATACCCACCGCCCCGGGCCATGGCCCGCCAGAAGCCCCGCGTAGTACCCCCGACACCACGTTGCGTTGGGTCCGGCGAGGCGGGACGACTCGGACTTGGCGTCCCGAACGAAGGCCGCCAGCGTTGTGTCCGGCCGGTAGCTCACCAGCACGTGTATGTGCTCGGTCAGCACCGCTTGAGCGAGAACTGCGCGCGTAACGACCTGCACGTCGTCGCGGCGAGACAAACCCCGGGGCCATGCCCCGGGGTTCAAGAAACAGGGAAGCCCGCGTTGTCTGGTTGACCCCGGGGCGGTGCCCCGGGGTTAGCCAACCTCACCGGCGCACCGCCCCACCGCCCAAGCCACCACCACCTTCCACCACACCACCTAGCTCAGCCCAAACACCATGCCCGGCGTCTGCCTCACCAGCCCTCGCAGCTCCAGCTCCGTTAGCGCGCCCAACACATCCGCCGCCCCGGTCCGCGCCGCCGCGACCAGCGCGTCGACATGCTGCGGCTCGGCGGTCAGGCGATTCCACAGAGTCAGTTGCAACCCCGAGAGATCGATCGGGGGCACGCGGGGCGCCGGCGTGGCGAGGGCGACAGCGGTGTCGTTCCGATCGGTGGGAACGCCGATCTCCTCGAGAATGTCGGCGGCGCAGAGCGCAGCTTTGGCACCCTGCTGGATCAGCTTGTTGCAGCCGACGGACGTCGGACTCGTGATGGGTCCCGGGACGGCAAGGATGGATCGGCCCTGCTCGAGCCCCGCGTCGGCGGTGACGATCGCGCCCGACTGCGCGGCGGCTTCGACAACGAGCACGGCGCGCGCCAGTCCCGAGATCAATCGGTTACGCCTCGAGAATGAGCCGGCGTGGGGCCGCTCCCCCGGCGGATACTCGGTGACGAGACAGCCGTGCGTGACCATCCGCTCGTACAGGGCACCGTTGGCCGCGGGATAGACGACACCGAACCCGTTGCCGAGGACGCCAATGCTCCCCCCGCCAACATCGAGCGCCGCCGTGTGCGCCAGCGCGTCGATGCCGCGCGCCATCCCGCTCACGACCACCGCGCGACGGGCGACGGCGCCCGCAAGGAGCCGCACCGCCTCGCCGCCGTAGGCGGTGTGGTTGCGGCTCCCGACGATGGCGACGGCGGGGCGCGCCAAGAGCGACACATCGCCCCAGGCGTAGAGCACCGCGGGAGGGTCGTGAATATCGACGAGTTGGCCGGGATAGTCGGGATCGGCGGGGAGCAGGGCGCGCGCCCGACCCTGACCGATCTCGCCGAGCTGAGCCAAGACGCGCTCTCCGTCTCGAGGCGACGCGGCCCGAATCGCCGCCCTGGCCGCCGGGCTGATCCCGTGCAGCGCCGCGAGTTGCGCGTGCGACGCTTTAAGCACCGCCTGGGCACTCCCGAACGCGCCGAGCAGCAGCCGGAGACGGTGCGACCCAATCCCCGGCACCAACGCCAGCGCCAGCGTCGCTACGACTTCAGGGTCCGCCATAGAACTTCGAGGAGTTCCGGTAACCCCTGACGGCTGACGGCTGAGATACCGAGAACCGGTGCGCCCCCCTCCGTGCGGATCGTGGGGAGTGGGGAGTGGGGCGTGGTCAAGTCAGTCTTGGTGAGCACCACCACGTGCGGCTTCGCCGCCAAGTCCGGCGAATAGAGCGCGGCCTCTCGCCGCAGCAGGTCGTATGTCGCCTGGGGATCGGGGCTGTCGGCGGGCACCAGCACGGCGAGCATGCGGGTGCGCTCCACGTGCTGCAGGAATTTCAGCCCGAGCCCCTTCCCCGCATGCGCCCCTTCGATGATTCCGGGAATGTCGGCGACGACAAAGGTGCGATGCCCCGACAGCCCGACGACGCCGAGGTGCGGCTCGAGGGTCGTGAACGGATAGTCGGCGACCTTGGGGCGCGCCGCCGAGATGACGGAGAGCAGCGTGCTCTTGCCGGCGTTCGGCTCGCCCAGGAGGCCGACGTCGGCGATGAGCTTCAAGAGCAGCTCGACGTTGCGCTCGACGCCCGGCTCGCCCGGCTCCCATTCGCGCGGCGACTGGTGCGTTGGCGTGGCGAAGTGCTGGTTGCCGCGCCCGCCGTGCCCCCCCTTCGCGACGAGCACGGTCTGGCCGGGCTCGAGCAGCTCCGCCAGCAGCTCGCCCGTGTCCGCGTCGCGCAGCTCGGTGCCCGGCGGCACGGGCAGGTAGACGTCGTCGGCTGACTTGCCGGTCATGTTCTTGCCCTTGCCGTGCTGGCCGCTCTCGGCCTTCCACAGGGTGTGATAGCGGTAGTCGAGGAGCGTGGCGAGGTTTTCGTCGGCGCGGACGAAGACACTCCCCCCCTGGCCGCCGTCACCACCATCGGGGCCCCCTTTGGGGACGTACTTCTCGCGGCGAAAGGAGCTCGTGCCCGATCCCCCAGATCCCGCGACGACGTGGACGACGGCGCGATCTATGAACACTCGTTACTCAAACCTCTTAGGTTGACTGACCCCGGGCGCAAGCCCGGGGTGGGACAAAACCTGACCTGGGTATTTTGGGTGGTCCCCAGGAGTTTTTGGTAATCCCCGGGCTTGCGCCCGGGGTCAGTTAGGCTCAACCCTTCACTTCCCATTTAGGGCCCGCCCTCTCACATCCGCCCACATCTCCCAGAGTTTCAGCGCGCGATCCTTCGTCAGATCTCCCTCGACAATCGCCAGCACTGCGTCCACTTCTTCCCGCGTCGATCCCGTATTCAACGCTCCCCGCAAATGCGCATGCAGCTGCCTCGGTGCATTGAGCATCGCGATCGCCGCCAGCGTGCACAGCTCGCGCCGCTTGGTGTCGAGCCCCGGCCGAGACAGAATCTTGCCGTACGCGTCGACGACGACCAACGGCTCGATCGCGGGGTGCAACGCCCGCAGATTCACGAGCAGCTTGTGATAGGTCCGCCCGTACACGTCGGCGCACGCCTTCATCCCTCGTTCTGTCCACCGCCCCCACTCCGGGTGCGCGATCGGCTCGCCCGCCTCCTGCACAGGTCCCGCCACCTCGCGCCACACCCCAAAGGCGACGAGCGCCAAGGGGTAGCCCACGTTGAGGAAGCTCTGCAGCAGCAGCTCGTCCACCCACGCCGCCGGCACGTCGGCGGCGCGCGCGGCGATCATCCGCTCGCGCAGGTTGGCTTCGTCCCCAGTCGCGGTGGCGGTCGCGATCCGGACCAGGGCGAGCGTCGGCGCGTCGAGGCCCCCGGGGCGTGGCCCCGGGGTTGGTGGGCGTGGCCCCGGGGTTGGTCTACCCGAACTCATGTTACGTGTCTCGCCTCCAGTTTCCTGCATCCTTTCATTTCACCAATCCCCCATTTACGCGCATCTCCCCCACCGTCTCCCCCCGCGAGTTCTGCGTGGGCCGCGAAATCAGCGACTCGGGCTGCGGCCGTAGCCCCAGCTCGCCCAGCACTACCGCCATCGCCAGCGCCGACGCGACGCTGTGGCCGTCCTCGACCTTCAGGGCGACGCCGATCTTCTCGCGCACCAGTTGGGCGCTGTACACACCCTCGGCACCCACCTTCGTGATCACGCGTCCGGGATGCGCGCGCATCATCTCCGTGCACGGGCGCCCTTCGCCCGCGATAAGCTCGGGATGCCGCAGCATCGCGTCCCAGATCGGACCGTCGAGCCGCGCATAGGCGATTGCCATGCTCACGAGCGGCAGCGCAAAGCAGGCGACGCCACAGCCGTCCACCGCCACGCCGATCTCCTCCGCCGGCATTCCCGTCCAACGGCTCACTTCGGCGAGGCAGCGCTGCTGCACGGGATGGTCGAGTCGCGTGTAGAACTCCGTCGGCCAGCCGTGCTGCTTCGCGAGCGCCAGCATCCCGGCGTGTTTCCCCGAGCAGTTCGAGTACACGGCTGTGAGCCGCACGCCGCGCGTCTCGTAATCCTTGGCGACGGGCTCCGAGAGGGGCCGGTGCGGTCCGCACAGCAGGTCGCGCTCCGTGCAGCCAACCTTCTGGAGCAGGTCGCGCACCCGCGCCACTTGCGCCGGCTCGCTCGAGTGCGACGCGCAGATGAGCGCCAGATCTTCGGGCGTCAGCTTGAATCGATCGGCGGCGCCGTCCTCCACGAGCGGCACCGCCTGAAACGGTTTCGCCGCCGAGCGCCAGAACGTCACGAACTGGGGATCGCCGGCCTCGGCGACGAGCGCGCCTTGCCCATCCACGACCGCGACGTGGACGCGGTGGCGCGATTCGACGACAGTCCCGCGCCGCAACTCCACGATCATTTGCTCCGTGCTCACCGCTCCCTGCTCCTTGAGGTGAGCGTGACTCCGATCCCCGCGACGACCACCGCTCCTCCAATCAGTACCAGCGCTGGCGGACTCTCGTGCAGCCAAAGCCACGCGATAAGCGTCGCCCCCACGGGCTCGCCCAGCGCCGCGACGTTGACGGTCGTGGCCCGGTAGTGCTTCAGCGCGTAGTTCATCCCCGTGTGCCCGACGAGCATCGGACCGGCGGCGAGCGCGCCGAACACCGCCCAGTCGCCTCCCGCGAAGCCGATGAGCGGCACGCCGCGTGACAGGGCGACCGCCGCCAGCGCGAGCGCGGCGACGGCATAGACGACGCTCGCGTAGGTCCAGACGCCGACGGTGGCGCGCACGCGCCGGCCGATGACGTAGTAGCCCGCGGCGGTCACCGCTCCAGCCAGCGCCAACAGATCGCCGCCCAAGGCGCCGAGCGACATCCGCGCGTCGCCGATCCCGATCAGCGTGGCGCCGAGGACCGCGATCCCGATTCCCCAGGCCTCGCGCCGGCTGGGATGCTCGTGCAGCCACGCCGCAGCGAGCGCCCACACGAAGATAGGCTTGAGCGAGACCAAGACTACCGAGCTGGCGACGGTCGTAAACCGGAGCGACGCGATCCAGGTCCAGAAGTGCGCCGCGAGCAGGACGCCCGACGCGACCATCAGGAGGCCTTCGCCGCGTCGCACCGTCGACCGCTCGCGTATCGCCAACCCGCCCGTGACGGGGAGGACGAGCGTGAGTCTCCAGAACGCGATGGCCAGGGCCGGGGCCGCGGCCAGGCGGACGATGGGGCCGGCATAGGTGGTCGCGAGGACGGCGAGGATGAGGACGACCAGGGGAGACATGGGCGGGGAAGATAATGGGTTTGGGCCTAACCGACCCCGGGCGCAAGCCCGGGGAAAAAGAGACCTCACACGGCAGGCCTTGGTCCATGCCACCTGATCGGGATTGCCCCCCTGGTTTGTTGTGAACCCCGGGCTTGCGCCCGGGGTCAGTCAACCTAGAGCCCCACTCCCCGGGCTGTCGCCCGGGGTCAGTCCACCTAAATTGCTCGCTCAATGCGCACCGCTCTCTTCTTACTTCTTGGCGTCTTGGCGTCCTGGCGTCCTGCCTCTGCTCAGGACGCCTCTCCCTACCTGCCTCTCAACCATTGGGCGATGCCGTACGTCGAGCACCTGATCGCCCGGGGACGCCTCACCGATCCCACACCCCTGACGCGCCCATTCCGCGAGGCCGACCTGCTGCGCGCGCTCGAGGCGACCGATAGCGCGCAGGTTACGACGGCCGAGTGGGACGTCGTCCGTCAGATCAAGACCGCGCTGGCGCGGCGCGAGCGCGGGCCCGTGGCGCGGCTCGATCTGCATGCCGGCGTCGCCGCCGCCTCGCACGCGCGGCGCGATGCGCTGCGCGAGGCGGGTCCCGGGCACGGCACGGTGTCGGGCGGCGCGGCGCTGACGCTGTACTTCGGGCCCGCGGTCGTCGTGACGCATCCCTATTTCGACACGCGCCTCAAGTGGGATCCCGACTACTTCGGCAAGAAAGACCGCGTCATCGCCGGCCGGAACGCCGAGGCGTATGCCGCAGCACAGTGGCGTTACGGCGAGGTCTTCTTCGGTGCGGTGGACCGCAATTGGGGGCCGCCCGCCGTGGAAGGCCTGCTCCTCTCGCCCAGCCCGTACAGCTACAGTCACTTCGGTGTGGCGCTGGGGACGCCGGGCGTGCGGCTCGAGGGCCTGCTCACGCAGCTCGATGATCTCCCTGACACGAGCGGCGCGTTGCATCATCGCTACTGGGTCGCGCACCGGCTCGTCCTCCGGCCACCCGGCAAAACAACGATCGCGTTGTGGGAAGGCTCCTTGCTCGCCGGCCCCGGCCGCCAGCTCGAACCGTGGTTCGCCAACATCTTCACGCTCGGCCTGCTGGAGCAGCTCGATCAGGGCGATCAGGTCAATAGCCTCGTCGGGGTCGACGTCACGTCGCGGATCGGCCGGACGCGCGTCTTCGGATCCCTCTTGATCGACGACATTCAGATCGACAACAACGCCGCGAGCGATCGGGAGCCGCCGCAGTACGGCTTCACCGTCGGCGCTCAGGGCGGGCTGGGCAGCTGGGCATGGACCACGTTCTACACGCGCGTGGCCAACCTGACCTATCGCACCGCCAACGCCACCGACGTCGTGATGCGCCGCGGCGTCGGCCTGGCGCGGAATTACTCGGATTATGACCAGCTCACCATGCGTGCCTCCCGGCTCACGGCGCACGGCTTACTGCTCACGCCTGAGGTGACGTTGCTGCGCCAGGGCGAAGGCGACTTCCGCCTCCCCTACCCGCCCGTCACCGCGTATGATTCGACGCGCACTTTCCTATCCGGTGTGGTTGAGAGGACAGTGCGGTTAGCCGTCAGCGGTCAGCTATCAGCAGGCGCGTGGAGCTTGGCGGGAGACGGCGGCGTGCATCTCGTCCACAACGCAGGCCATGTCAACGGAGCGAAGGACACACGTTGGGTGGGGAGAGTGGGAATCGAGTGGCGGTATCGGTGGGAGAGTCTGATTCCGTGAACGTTCAACGGCCATGACCCGCGAGCAGATCGAAAAACTCCTCCGCAAGATGGCAGGCGTCCGCATCGTGGTGCTGGGCGATGCGATGCTCGACATCTATCTCGCGGGCGAAGTGGACCGCATCTCTCCCGAAGCGCCCGTCCCCGTGGTGACCGTGCACGGCCGCCGTCATGCCCTGGGCGGCGCGGCGAACGTGGCCGCCAACGTCGCGGCGATCGGCGCCGAGTGCCGGCTGGTCGCGGTGATCGGCGACGACGCCCGTGGCGACTCGCTGCGCTCGGAGCTGGCGCAGGCGCGGCTCGCCGACAGCTACCTGACGGTAGCCGCCGCGCGGCCCACGACCTCCAAAACACGGGTCGTCGCCCGTGGGCAACAGATGCTGCGCATCGACGAAGAAGTCGAAGAGCCCATCCCCGCCCGTACGATGGAGATTGTCGTGGGCGAGCTGGAGCGCGCGATGGGCGACGCCGATGCCCTCCTTATAGAGGATTACAACAAGGGGACCCTGGTCCCGCAGGTGATCGAGCGCGGGCTGGCGCTCGCCAAGAAGCGCGGGGTCCCCGTCGTGGTGGACCCGAAGTTCAAGCACTTCTTCGCGTATCGCGGCGCCACGGTGTTCAAACCGAACCGCAAGGAGCTGGAGCAGGCGATGGGCGCGGCGCTGGATCTCGCCCACCCCGACGCCCTGCCGAGCGCCCTAGGGAAGCTGGCGGTGGACAACCTGCTGCTCACGCTCGGCGCCGAGGGGATGATCCTGGTGACCAAGGACGGGGAGATCACCCGCATCCCCACGATGGCGCGCGAGGTGTACGACGTCTCCGGCGCCGGCGACACGGTCACGGCCTGGGTGGGGACGGCACTGGCGGCTGGGGCGACCGTGCGCGAAGCGGCGGATGTCGCGAACTTTGCGGCCGGGATCGAAGTCTCCAAGGCCGGCGTCGCGACGGTCTCGCCCGCCGAGGTGCTCGGCATGCACGAGGCGTATTACGATCAGCTGGGGAAATTGCGGCGTGAAGGCTTGCTGTAGAACGGGCCCTTAGCTCAGCGGTTAGAGCAGCGGACTCATAATCCGTAGGTCCCAGGTTCAAATCCTGGAGGGCCCATACTATCTTAGCCCCATTCGGGTGGCTAGCTCAGCTGGTTAGAGCGCCGGTCTCACATACCGGAGGTCACAGGTTCGAGTCCTGTGCCGCCCATTACCCAACCTGATGCGTCGCGTCCTCGTCATATCCCACACCTACGTCCAACCCGCCCATCGCGGGAAACTTCGCGCGCTCGCTGCCCGGGGCCTCGAAGTCACGGTCGGTGTGCCGCAGCGTTTTCGTGAGCCGGCGCTGGGTGAGCAGATCGAGAGCGCCTGGGAACGTCAGAGCGGCCTCGAGGTCTTCCCCATCCCGGCCAAGGGGACCCGGTTCGGCCGACGGGCACTGGGCGCATTGCTGCGCGACAAGCGGCCCGACCTGGTACAGATAGAAGAAGAGCCCACCTCAGACGTGGCCCGCCAGGTCATCAAGGCGGCGCGGCACCTGGACATCCCGGTGGTGTTGTTCACGCACCAGAACGTCGACCCGCGCCTCCCCCTGCTCGAGCGCTGGAGCCGGCGCCGCACGCTGCGCCGCCTCAAGGGCGTGGTGGCGGGCAGCGAGGCAGGCGCCGAGTTGATCCGCCACGAGGTCGCGACGCTCCCTGTCGCCGTCATCCCGCAGCTCGGCGCCGGTGTGCCGCCCGATCCGTTGCACGCGCCCCACGAGGGCCTCGCGATCGCCTGCGTCGGACGCTTGGTGGCTCGCAAGGGACTCGATAACTTGCTGCAGGCGCTCGCGCTCAATCGCGGCGCGGCGTGGCACCTCACCATCGTGGGCGACGGACCCGAGCGCGAACGGCTCGAGAAACTCGCCAGCGAGCTGCGACTCGCCGCGCGGATTCGCTGGACGGGCGGACTCCCGGCAGAGCAGCTGTCGCGGCTGTGGACCGACCACGACGTACTGGTGCAACCGTCGCGCGCGCTCCCCGACTGGCAAGAGCCCAACGGCCACGTCCTGATCGAGGCGATGGCGCACGAAGTAGCGGTGCTCGGCTCGGGCAGCGGCGTCATCCCCGAGATCGTCGGCGACGCCGGCGTCGTCGTACCGGCGGGCGATCCGGCGGGACTCGCGGCCGAGTTGCTGCGGCTGGGAGACGATGCGGTGCGGAAGCCGTTGGCGACGGCGGGCAGGGCGAGGGCCATGAGACTCTACTCGGACGATGCGGTCGCGGAGCGAACCTTGAGCTTTTGGCGAGACATCCTGGAAGGCCGTCAGCCGCTGATGGCTGATCGCTGACAGCTATGGCCAGAGTCCTTTTAGTCCCCGATCTCCCCCTCGAGCGCTGGCCCTCGATGGACAAGTACGCCCATCGCCTCCACGACTGGCTCGAGAGCTCGAACCCCGGCTTCGACGTCCGGCTGGCGGCGCACATCGGGGCGCTCACCGAGGAGATGCAGGACCGCAAGCAACGCAGCTCGGGAGCGTTCGTGCGCTGGTGGACGCAGCCGGTCGATCCGTCGCGCATCGTGCTGCCCGCTCCGTTGCACGGCCCGCACAAGTACGCGGCCCGCCAGTTCTTCTATCCGTGGCGCGTGAAGCGCGAGGCCAGGCGCGCCGATCTGGTGCACATCCTCGATCACAGCTACGCCCACATGCTGGCGAGCGCCAAGCGACGGCCCGTCGTCGTCACGGTGCACGATCTAATGCCGGTGATCGTGTTGCGCTCCCCCACCGACGGCTGGCGCGAAGGGGTGCGCAACCGGTTCCTCAGAACAGCACTGAAGGCGCTGCGCCAGGCCGATGCGTACATCGTCGGCACCGAATGGCTGAAGGGTGAGCTGGCGACGTGGCTGGGGGACGACCGTCGGGTGCGCGTGATCCCGTTTGGCGTGGACCGCGCCTTTTTCGGCGAATCGACGAGCGCGCGCGAGCGCGGGCGGCGCGACTGGCGCATCCCCGAGGACGCGTTCGTCGTGCTGCACGTCGGCAGCACCGTGGACCGCAAGAATGTCCCGCTCGTCATCAACACCGTCGCGCGGCTGCGGCAACACGCCGACGCGTATTTGCTGCACGTCGGTGGCCGGTTGACGGCCGAGCAGGAGCAGTTGATCGACCGGCTGGACCTGCGGCGCGCGGTGCGCAGCGTCGCCGCGGCGGATGAGACGACGCTGCGGCGCGCCTATCGCACGGCGGATGTGCTGCTGTTCCCGTCGCTATACGAGGGGTTCGGATTCCCCGTCCTCGAGGCGTTCGCGTCGGGCTTGCCCGTCGTCACGTCCGGCGCGGGTGGGCTCAAGGAAGTCGGCGGCGACGCGGCCGTAGTGGTAGAGGGGCGCGATCCCGCCGCGTACGTTCAGGCCCTGGACGAGTTGTCAGAGGACGATGATCGACGGGAAGACCTGATCCAGAAGGGGTGGGCCCGCGCCCGGCAGTTCACGTGGCAGAAGACAGCGGAGCAGACGGCGGGGGTGTATCGCGAGTTCCTCGGCCGAAGCTAGCCAGGGTGGTGGACCCCGGGGCCACGCCCCGGGGCAACCGAAACCGACCGCCCGCGCCGATGGAGGAGCCAAGGCCTCGAGTGTTGGTGCCCGATGACCCCGGGGCGTGGCCCCAGGGTTCACGCACCCGAGCCAAAAGCTTGACCGAGCGCGACTTAGCTCCCATCTTTTCGGCCCGATGTCTACTGCTCCGTGCTCCGTGCTCCGTGCTCTCACAAGCGCCCTAGGCCTCACATTGGCTGCGGTATCGGCCGGCGCCCAGCAACCGACTCAGGGTCAGGTCCAGCAAGCCCTCCAGCAGCCCGGCATTGCCGAGCAGCTGCGCTCGCGCATCCAGTCCTCCGGCCTCACGCCCGACCAGATTCGCGCGCGGCTCTCTGCGAGCGGCTACTCCCCCACGCTGCTCGATGCCTACCTCGGCGGGGCGGCGGCGGGAGGCGTGCAGCTGGCGCCCGGCGCGCTCGAGCTGCAGGCGATCCAGGCGTTAGGTTTACCCCTCTTTGAATCGCCGCTGCTCCCCGTTGACACGGGGTTGATGCGCTCGCGGTCCGGGTATGCACCGAGTCGAGTGTTTGGGGTGGACGTGTTCCGGCGCACCACGACCCAGTTCCTGCCCCTGCTCTCTGGGCCGGTGCCGCCCGACTACAAGCTCGGGCGACGTGGAGCTGGCGCACACGCTCCCCGTCACGCGCGAGGGGTTCATCCTGATTCCGCAGGTCGGGCAGGTCTTCGTCTCGAACCTGACGCTCGATCAGCTTAGAAATGTTTTGTATGACAGGCTGGGCCGAGTCTATTCGGGCGTGCGGCGCAGCAATCCCACGACGCGCTTCGACATTTCGGTGGCGAACGTGCGCGCCAATCAGATCTACGTCGTGGGCGAAGTCTCGCAGCCCGGAGCGTATCAGATCAGCTCGCTGGGCACGGTGCTGACGGCGTTGTACGCCGCCGGCGGGGTCACAGACCGCGCCAATCTGCGATCGGTCGAGGTGCGGCGCGGCGACAAGCCGGTGGCGACGCTCGATCTGTACGACTACCTGTTGCGCGGCGACGTGCGCAACGACGTCCGGTTGCAGACGGGCGACGTCGTGTTCGTGCCGGTGCACGGGATTCGCGCCGAGATCGCCGGGGCGGTGATACGGCCGGCGATCTACGAGCTGCGGGTGGGCGAGACGCTGAGCGATTTGCTGGGGGCCGCGGGCGGGTTTCGACCCAACGCACAATTCAAGCGCATCGCGGTGCATCGTTTACTGCCCGCAGCTGAGCGAGGCCCTGGGAGTCCAGCGCGCGCGGTGATCGATGTGGCGCTGACACCAGGGAGCACGGAGCACGGAGCAGGACGCTCCGGCCCAGTGCAGCTGCCGCCGCTGGTCCTGCTCGATGGAGACTCCGTGGTGGTCGACTCCGTCGCATCACTCGCCGGCCAGTTCTACGTCGCGATCGCGGGGATGGTGAAGAAGCCGGGCGTGTATGCGTGGCGCCAGGGCATGACACTGCGCGATCTCATGCTGCTGGCGCGCGGGCCGGAGATCGGGGCGGACCTGCGGGAAGCAGAGATCGCGCGCATGCCCACCGACCGGTCGCAGGGACAGCTGGCGACGACGCTGCGGGTGCCGCTCGACTCGACGTATCTGTTCGAGCGCGACTCGGCGGGCCGCTACGTGGGACCGCCGGGGTTGGCTTTCCCGGCGAGCGGCGCGCCCGAAGTGCCTCTCGACCCGTATGACAACGTGCTGATTCTGCGGCAGCCGGACTTCGTGTTTCAGCGGACGGTGACGATCTCGGGTGAGGTGCGGTTCCCCGGCACCTACTCGCTGCGGACCAAGGGCGATCAGCTGTCGAGTCTGTTGACCCGCGCCGGTGGGCTGACGCCCCAGGCTTACGGTGACGGCATTCGGTTTTATCGCGTCCTGAACGGCGTCGGCCGGATCAACGTGGACTTGCGGCGCGCCCTGGACGACGCGGCGTCACGCTTCAACATCGTGCTCCAGCCGGGCGACTCGCTGCACATTCCGGAGTACACGCCGAGCGTGAAGGTGTCGGGGGCCGTGAACTCGCCGGGGAGCGTGCTGTGGCGGCGCGGGGCGGATCTGTCGTACTACGTCAGTGCCGCCGGGGGGTTCGCGCCGCAAGCGCAAAAGGGCCAGGTGAGCGTGCGGTTCGCCAACGGCGAGGTGCGCACGCGGCGCCGCAGTCTGTTCGGGGGCGGTGATCCCACGCCTGGTCCCGGCTCTGAGGTGTTTGTGCCCGCCGAGGATCCGAATGCGAAGAAGACCGACTACGTGTCGCTGTTCGGGGCGATCGCGCAGATTCTGGCGAGCACGATCGCGATCATCGTGGTGGTGCGACGGTAGGAAACACAAAGGGGAACCCTTGCGGATTCCCCCGTGTCGCGAACCGTGCCAGGCGATGACCTCTGGATCTCCTAGATCCCCGTTACCGGGGATGGTGACGGCGACCTTTCCGTCCTCACGGCCCGCGACTCACTTTCCACAGGCTACCGGTCCGCACGCGCCGAGTCAAGTAGGCGTCGGCAATCGGGTACGCGCTGTTCACCCACGCTTCGCGTCGTTGATCGCGGTCGCCCCGCGGTCCCTGACCGATGTAGTCGGGCGCCGCGAGCACGGCCGGGATGTGGCACGACGCCCGCGGTTTGGGCCGTCGCGCTGTCCGGACGCAGCTCGTTGATCCTTCCCGTTGCCGCGGAACACTGGCGATCACGGCCAAGCTCCGCGCCATCATTCGAACGGTGGGGTCATAAAGACTCAGGATGGCAGGGCCGAGACGCGAGTTCACTCGCGATCGCGCAGATCCTGGCGAGCACGATCGCCATTATTGTGGTGGTGCGGCGGTAGGGCCTCAGACCATCAGGGCGCGCATGGGGTGGAGGGTGCGGCGGAATGGGTCGAAGACGAGGCCGATGGCCTGCCACACCGGCTCGGGGAGGAGCGAGTAGATCGCTCCACTGTCAATCAGGAAGCGAACTGTGGCTTCGGTCCCGCTGGGACCGCGGACGGTGCCCTGGATGTAGCTGATACCCATGCTCCTTTTTTGATCGCCTCGCGCTATCGAGTGCGGCGGGTCGGGGCTGGTGGCACCGCGATGGCAGTCCCTGACAACTCTGCGTAGATGACATCGGGATCCAGGTCGGCCCCATTGGGCCAGGCGATCGTCCCGAGCTCCGCGTGGATCCGGACCTGGGCGAAGGCGACGGGATCACGCAGAGGCGCGAAGACCCCTTCAAACCGCAGGCGACCCGCGAAATCCAGCTCGCCCGCAACCCCGTCCTCGAAGCGCAAGTAGAGCCGGTGGCCACCCAACGGCCTCACCTCTACGATGTCTTTCATCATGACGTCACTCCAGCGGCTCGATCGGGGTCAGCGGCACCCGCGCTCGCGCGCGGCGCCAATTCTGTTCGAGCGCGGCCCGATGGGACGCCGCCCATTCCACAACCATACCCAGCACTCGATACGGCAGATCCCCAAACAGCACGGCCGCCGTGTCGATCTCCAGTATAGCCCGATACTCGCCGTATCGCACGTGGAAGTGCGGTGGCGGGTGATCGTCATAGTACATCGCCACGACGATACCGAAGAACCGACTGATCTCGGGCACGCGCACGAACCTTGCGCGCCGGGAGATTGGGCATGTCACCGAAGCATTGCAGGGCGGGTCATTTCATCGCGCTGCTTGTCTCTGGTGCACGAGGCGTGCATCTTAGCCGCCTCGTGACTCGTCGGAGGGCGGGGACGCGGCGGCCTAGTCGAGGATCTCGACAGCGGCGATGGCGACGCCGGGGAGGAGGAGCGGCCGCAGGGTGTCGCCCCGGCTGACGGTGATGACCTCGCGGTACGCGTCCCGCCCCGGCTCACGGTACACGGTGATGGCGTCGGCGCCGAGGTCCACCAACCAGGCCTCCGGGATGCCGGCGCCGGCGTACAGCGGGATCTTGACGTCGCGGTCGTAGGCGAGGGTGGTGTCGGCGACTTCGATGACGAGTAGGATGTCCCGGGCGCGCGGGTGACGGGGGTAGCCATCGGCCCGACGTTTGAGCAGGGCCAAGTCCGGCTGCGGCGCGTCGTGACGCCCGAGCACCACGGGGTTCTGCACGTCGATGATGGCGAGCTCGAGGGCGTGGCGGGCAAACAGGTCGTGCGAACGCCGGACGCAGCTCGCGTGGCGGTCCCCGATGGGGGTCATTGCGACGACCTGGCCGGCGATGAGCTCGACGCGGTCGTCCTCGCCCAGCACGCCCAGCTCGGCGAGCCGCTGGTAGGACTCGACCGTGAAGGGGCCCCGGAGCACGTGCAGTGCCATGGGCACAATATGGCCTCGGCGAAAGTGACCGGTCAATGTGGAGCGGGACGCGGGTCCAGCGTCATCGTTTGCGTGCGCGGGGGTGCGGATTCGCGCACGACCCACCAGGCCTAGCCGAGAATCTCGTCGGCGGCGATGGCGGCGCCGGGCAGGAGGAGCGGGCGCAGGGTTGCACCTCGGGTCACGGTGACGACATCGCTATAGCCGTCCGGGCCCGGGCCGCGGTACATGGTGATGGCGTCGGCGCCGAGGTCTACGAGCCACGCCTCCGGGATTCCGGCAGCGGCGTAGCGGGGGATCTTGACGTCGCGGTCACGGGCGAGCGAGGTGTCGGCGACTTCGATGACGAGCAGGACGTCGCGCGGGCTGGGGAGCCAGGCGCCTGAGAGGCCGCCGGCTCGACGCAGGACGGCAAGGTCCGGGTGCGGCTCCCAGCGCTCGGCCAGCGGGACCGGGTTCTGCACGCTCACGCAGGTGTCAGCGCCCGTGCGGCGGGATAGCAAGGCATTCAGGCGATTCACGCAGGCCGCGTGAGCGGCGCCGATGGGCGTCATCTCGACGATCTGTCCGTCGAGCAGCTCCACCCGGTCGTCCTCGTCCAGGACGCCCAGCTCGCCCAGGCGGTGGTAGGCGTCGAGGGTGAAGGGGCCTTCGAGCAAAGGCTGAACCATGGGCACAATATGGACTCGGCGAAAAGGCCGAGTCAATGTGAGGAGGGAGCGGGTGTCCGACGTCATCGGTTTCGCGCGGGGTGGGGCGAATTCATGCGCACGTGTCAGTGCTCCCGCCCCGGGGCCTGGACCCGAAGTGTTCATGCCGGCCGAGGATCCGAATGCGAAGAAGACGGACTACGTCGGCCTGTTCGGGGCGATTGCACAGATCTTGGCGAGTACAATTGCGATCATTGTGGTGGTGAAGCGGTGACCCACCCGCAATCTCCTCGCGAGGTGAGCTTCCTCGACTTCCTCGTGATTCTGCGTCGCCGCTGGCGCCTCGTGGTCGTTCTACCGCTGGCCTTTGCCGCCGGAACCGCCATAGCATCACTTCTCATGCGATCCACGTACACGGCGTCCACGTCGTTCGTCCCGGAAGCGGGCGCCGCTACCAAGTTGCCGTCGAGCCTAGCGGGCCTCGCTGGGGAGTTCGGCCTGTCCCTGGGCGCTGACGCCAGCCGTTCTCCGCGCTTTTACGCCGACGTGTTGAAGAGCCGCGAACTCCTTGAGCGCGTTTTGCGGACGCGCTACTTGGATCCCCGGTCCGCCAGCGGCGACTCGACGCGCCTACTTGATCTACTCGCAGTGCACGGTCGAGACGCCTCGGACAGCACGTCTCGCGGTGTACGAGCTCTTAGTAACCGAATTGGGACGCGCGTCGATGTTCAGACGGGCGTGGTTCGTCTCAACGTCGAGTCGCGTTACCCCGGGCTCGCCGCGGCGATCGCCAATCGAATGGTGGAGTACCTTAACGAATTCAACACCCATACGCGCCAGTCTCAGGCGCGTGAGCGTCGTCGATTCGTAGAGCAGCGGATCACCGAAGGAGAAGCAGAACTGCGGGCCGCTGAAGGAGACTTGCGAGCATTCTACGAGCGAAACCGAACGTGGCAGCAATCCCCCCAACTCGTCTTTGAAGAAGGGCGCCTACGCCGCCGAGTAGACATCCGGCAGGAGGTGTATCTGACGTTGAAGCGTGAGTTTGAAACGGCCCGCATCGAGGAGGTAAATGACACACCAGTCATTACCGTGATCGATCCCGCCATCCCCCCTCAAAAACGATCGAGTCCGCAGCGAACGATGATGGTGTTGCTCGCGTTAGTAGCTGGGAGTTTCCTGAGTGCCATTTTGGCCCTAGGAGCGTCATACGTTGATCACCTGCGCGCGACGTCAGATGGCAGATATATGGAATTGGTGAAGCCTTCAAGATCCTAATCCGCGTAGCGAAGAGTGGGCATGTCAATGGTACCCCTGACCCACCGTTTCCTTTCGGCTCAGCGCAGTTTCCAAGACGGTGCAGAGAATCCATAGGGCCGCAATTGCCGCCGCGTTCAACACCGCTGGAGCGATTACTGCGTCTCCGAGCGAACTCCTGTGGAACACCACAGCACTGGGGACGAGCATCAAATACACGAGGGCGAACCAGAATGAGCCTGACCGCACGCGGCGTCGCTCGATCATGACTACCGCGACCCCCCACAGGAAATAGACAGCGAAAACTCCCCACTCCCGAAAATTGTAGTACGCCTCTAGGATGGACGAGTAAGCTGTACCAGCTATCGAGCCCCGCTCGGCTTCACCTGGAAAGACTAGATCCCGAAACTCGAAGGAGATCTGTTGAGGTTTCTTCCCGGGATACAGCGACGATGGGACGGGAAGAATGAACCCGATCAGGTAACTGCTTCCAAGGCCAGGCGGCTGAGCTCCCGTCTTGACGTACTCACTGAAATTGCCGAGCGTCGCTCCGAACTCGTTCGCCGCCGGATTGACGGCCTCCAGAATCGCCTCTCGAGCCAGCGCGCTTTTCGCCACTGCGGACCAATCACCGATGTATAACGCTGCGCCCCGGGAGCCCCTGCTTGCATAGACGAGACCCATTCCCAAGTAAACAGCGATACCTAGGGTCGCGACCTTACCGCTGATGCGCGACACCGAAACACCGTATGTGACTCCAATCAAAGCGATCAGCACCCACCCAAGCAGCATCCCACGCTGTCCCAGGAGCACGTCAATCGTGAGCAACGGCAGTAACGCTAGGATGAATCCTAGGACGTGGAAGCGGGACACGATTGACCAACGAGCCCATTGCGTCTTCCGAGACATCCCCACTGCGAGCGCCATGACACCGGTGGCCAACATGGCCATCTCGTTAGACGGCAGATCCAGAGTGAGCTCTGCGACCAGGCTCTGGTAGAGCGCCTTTCCCTGCAAGACTACAGGGATTCCCCCTGCCCGGACACAGTTGACGAACTCCATGACCGAGGCGGCGGTGCCCATAACGATTGCGTATTGGGCAAGAAGTCTTGGAGTCCTCCAAGAACGTGTTGGGAGCGCCTCAATGGTACGACGCGAGCCAGCAGCCACGATTCCTAAGGCGAGTCCTACGGTTGCTAGGCAGTAGTTGTACAAGAAGGCAGACGTCTCATAGGGCTCACTATAGATCGGCGGAAGACGACCTCCATAAACCGCAGCGAAGGGACCCGAGAGACCATACATGCCGTGAAACACCGCGAAGACACCCAGGATCGTGTTAAAGCCCTGACCACACCTCGCTGCCAGGAGCACAAGGGCTAGCGAGGCCACCACCGCGAACCACAGGCTGGGTTCTGGGTGCCGCGCTGCCCCAAGCACGCCGGCGATCGCTCCGGCCCCGACCGCCGTCACGAGATAGAGGTACGGGCCGTATTGTGGCCTCACGAGATCCCTGCCAGCGCTCTGACTGTGCCCACAGACGACCCCGTACTGGAGGCGTGCGAAGCACCGATGGGGAACGCGATCACTGTCTCACGAACACGAACTCATTGTTCCCCAACCTGCCATCGACTGACACGAACTTGCGAAGGTGAAGTCCTCTATTCCGATAGAACTGCACAACGGCTTCCGGCGTGGCTACCTCAAACGGGAGGCCACCGAGCCAGTCGAACCAATCGACGAACACGGACATTCCCCGGGCCGTGGGCTCGAGGTAGCGACGGAGCGGACTGCGCCCTCGAAGGAGGTCGCCGATCGCGCCGCCCGCCACGAAATACGGGATGAAGAGCCCACAGACAATCATTCGGCCGAGGACGCCCGAGCAATAGAGTCGCTTCACCTTACGCCAGCCCATGGAAATGGCACCCTGATCGTTGTAGATGGCGATGAACAACTGCCCCCCCGGGGCGACCGGTATCGCCGCGTTGGCCAGTCCTCGCCACATGTCCCCGGTGTGGTGCAGTACGCCCCAGGAATACACAGTGTCGAACTGCCCCTTGGACCGAAGGTAGTCCGCGTCGAGTGCCGAGCCCTCCTCGATCTGCCAGAGTGGGTCATCGGGGAAGTAGCGCTGTCTGAGCACGCGCGTGCATCCAACCGATTGAGGATCGTAGTCGAACGAGGTCACCGCGGCACCGAGGCGGCGCGCCGCGAGGGAGAATAGGCCGCTGCCGGAACCGACGTCGAGAAATGATTTGCCGAACAGGTTATCAACCTCAAGCATTGAGCGGAGCGACAACTCTGCGTCTCTAATCCGCGTTTCGGTAAGCACGGACAGAAACCGGCTCCAGTTCCTCCCGAAAGCGAATCGCTCACCGCGGAGGATCTCCTCATTGGCCCCTGTGGTCATGGCGTCACGCGATCCCGGAGAACTTCGGCGTAAAGCGATTCATACCGCTCCACAATCCGGGGGAGCGAGAATTCGCTCACGACCCGTGCGCGCCCTTCCGCTCCCAGGCGTTCCCTTCCTTCCATGTTCAAGTCAATCAGGGCGCGGCACGCGGTCGCCAGTGCAGCTGGATCTTTCGGCGGGACGACCCGGCCGGCCTTCGAAACAATCGCCGCTGAGTCGCCGACATCGGTCGTCACACAGGCCACCCCGCTGGCCATGGCCTCACCCAACACATTTGGAAAGCTTTCTCCAAAGGCCGACGACGAACAGAAGATATCGAGGGACGACATGAGAGCATTGAGCGGGCGTACTTCGCCCAGCATATGGACCTTGTCTCCCAACTCAAGGGCGTGGGCTAGGCCCGTTAGCTCGCGGTTGCTCGGATCGACACCCTGTCCTGCCAGCACAAACTGAACGTTAGGGCGCTCGCGGCTGAGCATAGCGGCAGCTCGGAGGAACCCCGGGTAGTCCTTCATCGGGTGGTACCGGCCAATCCGACCGATCAGCACTCCGTCGTCAGGTACGCCCAAACCTTGACGGGTGGTCGATCGAGCCGAGGCCGATGGAGCGAAATGATCAGTGTCAAACCCGTTCGGTATGACAACGCTCCCTGCCGTAGAGTACCCGATCTCAGCATGTTGGCTCGCGCTCGTGTGCGAATTGTAGATGATGCGTGCGACCCGTCGCGACAAAAGTGCACCAAGTCGTATAACAGCCGCTGTGAGTGGCTTCTCTTGGGATCGTCCATTCAAGGTGTATCGGATATTCCAGATGACGGGCGTTCCTCGTCGCCCAAGGGTCTGACCGACGATGGCAGCCAGATTGCCATGATACATCCATCCTTGAATGAGTTGTGGCTCAGCGCGTCTCAATTGCCGAACCAGCCGCAAAAGGTGACCTGGACCGGGTATGCTCCCTCGTAACCCCAGTGTGGCAACCGGCACACCCAGTCCCGCGATGCCATCCCCCAGAGTCCCGCGGTCACGCAGCGACAGCACCGTTGCCCGCCACCGCTTGCGATCGCCCCCCTGCAGGAGCTTCACAAGCATCATCTCGGCCCCACCGGTGTCGAGCCCAGTTATGACATGGGCGACATTACACGGAGCGATGGACATGGGCTCGGAGCAATCGGTCGGTTTCCTTCAACATGTACTCATGACTTAGACTCTCCACGGCCCATTCTCGACACGACCGACTCAGATCGTTACCGGCGCGTGCCAGGCATGCTCGGATTCCCTCAGCAAGTAACGCGGGATTCCTCGGCGGCACCACGACTCCACAGTCGCCTACGATTTTTGCGGCATCCGCGACGTCCGTAGCCACGCACGGGATTCCGCACGCGATGGCTTCTCCCAACACATTCGACCACCCTTCCCCAAAGGCTGACGCTGAGCAGAGGACGTCAAGGGCGTTGTAGACCGCCGTCATTTCTCGCTGACCCCCTACCCAGAGAACGCGGTCGTCGACTCCCAGTGAGTTAGCCGCTGAGCGAAGGTGCTCGCGGTAGGCAGCGTCACCTTCCCCGACGCACACTATCCACGGTTGATGATGCTCACGGCGAAGAATGGCAGCTGCAGCAAAGAGAGAGTGGTGGTCTTTCATGGGATCTAGTCGCCCCACGATTCCGACCACCTGTTCACCCTTCTTGATGCCCCACACATCGCGGTAACGCTGCCCTGCAGCGGGGTCCGGACGAAACCGATCTACGTCCACTCCACTTGGCAAGACAACCATCCGCGCCGCCGGATAGCCTTGTGTGTGATGATACTCTGCTCCCAAACTAGAATTCACCAGAATCAAATCGGCAAAACGGGCGAGCCAACAGCTCAGCCGAAACGTAAATCGCACGAGCCAATCGTAAACGCCAAAGTCCATACTGGACGCAAGCACTCCCCAAACAACCACCATTCTCGGGCGAACGAGCTTCAGGAGCACGGACATGATGTTCGGGACCACAAGCAGGGAGTAGATCACCTGCGGTTTCGCCTTCCGCATCGCCCGCACCAACCGAACCAGGAACCCCAGGATATCCCAACGGCCTCGCTTCCCCAGGACCTCGACCTGCACGGTCGTGCCGTGCAGCTCGTCCAGAAGCGGGCCGCCAGCATAGAAGACTATGACAGTGATTCGGAACCCACGGGCAGCGAGACCCTTCGCCAACTCCACCAGCTGTCGTTCAGCCCCGCCGAACCCCAAGGAGCGTATTAGGAGGACGACGGACATTGTTAGTTCGATACCAACGGCATATGCGCCGTACCTACATAGTCAGGCCATCTTGGGAGAACTCGTCTCACGAACCCTAAGCGAAGCAACAACGCTGTGGTCATGATTAAGTAGAATCCGGTTTGCGCGGCAAGCGAGGGGTCCCCATACGTGACGCGAAATCCGAGGAACACTACGTATGGAGACTCTCGCAGAACACGGTTCATGGCCTCCTCATGGGCGACGCCCGGAACCTCTCAGCGACAACGCCGCTACGGCGAGATACTTCCGACTCTGACCCACATCAAGAAGAACCACGGCCACCAAGTACGCCGCGAAACCCCAGACGACCCTGAGCCCGAGATCCAGCATGCCAGTCATAGAGCCTGGAAACAACAACAACGCAAACGCCATCACTCCAGTCGCACCCAAGACCTTTGCCCACTCCGCGGCCGGCAGAGGCACTCGAAATGCTCGCCGGCCAACGATCGCACTGAGTAAGCAAGCAGCCGCGAAGGTCACGACCATCGCATACGCACTGCCCAGAGCGCCGAACCGTGGAATCCACATCAGGTTTAGCACGACGCTGATCACGGCTGCTACCACGCTTATGCGCAGCTGTTGCCTCGTGGCGCTCCCCAGCTGGAATGCCAAGTCAAAGTAGAACGCCTTCATTCCAGAGAGAAACCCTCCCACGGCAACGAGAGGAATTAGGTAACGTGCCGAATCGTGAAATTGGCGCCCGAGCACTAGGCCAGAGACCTGCGATGCCAGGAGGGCCAGCCCGACGGTCGCCGGCAGGGCAAGGGCAACCAATACGATACCGTGCTCCCGCAGCCGATCTGCGGCTGCGGTCTCGCCGACCGTCTGGTATGCTCGGACCGCAAGCGGCAACGCGGACAGATTCACGGTCATCATCAGGACCGTGATCGTTGGCAGCGCCACGTCCGACGCTGCGGCGTACTGACCGACCGCCTGCGTTCCTACCATCAAACCGAGAAGAATGCGATCAGACCAGACGGTAAACACGCCAAACGTGAACACACCTGCAAGCGGCAATCCAAAATGCAGAATCGTGCGCACCGTGGGCCAATCGGGGCGGGACAAGCGGACGAAACGCCAGGTCCCCAGCCGAATCGCCACCGCGGGGAGCAAGTATCCGACCGCGATTCCGATGACCACGCCTGCGGCACCGGCACCAGCATAGGCAAGCCAGCCGCCCATGAAGGCCGCCAAGATCGCTCGCGCGAAAGTAATGACGGCGTACTTCGCGGGCTCCAGGGCTGCTACCAAGAGATCCAGCTTGAGCTCGAGCCAAGTCTGGCACAGGAGGAGCAACAGACCAGCAAGGATCAGACTGCGGAGACCCTCGCCATGAACTATGGCGACCGCAACGCTCCCCACCAGCAGCGACACGATGGCCATGCACACGTAGCTCGCGTAGAGTGCGCCCAGAAACCCTGGCCGCTGATCCTGGTCGACGGGCAGGTGCCGAATCGCGGAAACCCGCAACCAATAGAACGCGATGGCATTCCAGACGCCGAGACAGGCCAAAACAAGAGCGTAGAGGCCGTATTCATGGGGCGTGAGCCAACGAGTGTATATCGACAGCGCGACCAGGTTCACCAGGCCTGGCATGGCCCTGGCAAGCCCATAGATCCCTGCGTGACGGATTAGCACTTCAAGATGGTGCGCGCTTGAGCATCACTATGCCATGTCCTACCTGAGTGAGGGCCAACGCACGCAGCCATGGATTCCTCTGCAGTGGCCGCAGCAAGGCTCGCCTCCACCACCTTTCCGCAATGACCGGATCGTCCTTCTTCAAGAGGTCGAGGGGGGAGTAGAACTGTGCGAACCCACTTTCTCGTCCGAGCTCGCACAGACGAGAATAGGTGAACCAATGCACAGCGGGACGTAGCGTAAAGTTGGCCAATGTCGGGTCGTAATGGAGATGGCGGAACGCATATGACTCACGCACCAATCGTGGGAACCAGTTGAAGAACCGCACGTTGAACTCACCTGCGTTACCCACCAGACTGAACCGCAGCCGGTTCGTCGTCGTGACAAATGCGATTCGCCCCGGTCGGAGTACTCTGTGCATCTCCTCAAGCGCCAGCCGCGGAGAATCCACATGCTCAAGGACACTCTCACACAGCACCAGGTCGTAACTGGCGTCGGGAACTGGGAGCGCCTCAGCTGAACCTTGAAGGATGCCGTCCGCTTCACCCAGGTACCCTCTCGCTGCTGCCAGATATGTCGGCAACGGCTCCACGCCGCTGACGCGATACCCAGCCTCTCTCAGCTGTTTGATGAGTACCGGTCGCGGCCCACAACCGATGACGAGGAGGTCCTTGGGCGGACTCAGATCCACAACCCGCCCCAAGTACGTGATCATCCGGCTATTGCGAGCACTCTCGTCCGGCAGGTTCTCGAGATTGGTCACATACCACTCGAGGTGGGCCGTAGCCAAGACGGGATGCCCGTCTGCCATTAGACGGTTTCCGTATAGGTTGTCTTCACAACCCGTCTGACTTCGCAAGCCGCTCCCCTCGCCGCTCATTGATCCTCCAGCCACGCCTGAAACATCAGCACGTCCCAGAGGAGATAGTGCCAGTTACGAGTTCCGGCCTGATGCTCGGTCCACTTACGAGTGATGTCTTCCGCGTGGAAATAGCCCTCCCGCTCCAACCTCGCTGGATCGAGCAGTGCCTCGGCCCACACCCGCAGGGGTCCGCGTAGCCAAGCGTCGAGCGGCACGCCGAAACCCATCTTAGGGCGTTCAAGCAAGGCCCTCGGCACGTAACGGTCCAGGACTTGTCTTAGTATCCACTTACCCTGCCCTCCGCGCACCCTCATTTCGAGAGGGAGGCGCCAGGCGAACTCCACAATGCTGTGATCGAGGTACGGGGCGCGAGACTCAAGGCTTACGCTCATACTCGCCCGATCCACTTTCACAAGAATGTCGTCCGGCAGGTAGCTCACGAGATCCATGTACATCATCCACGGGAGGAACCCTTCCACCGCCGCCCAATGGTCAGGCTCCGTCAAGATCGTAGGTGGCTCGTGTGCGCCCTGGACGATCTGGGCCGGATCTCGCCAGTGCGAGACCAGATTCCGATACATGGCCTCATCGGAGTCACAGTCTAGAACCTCGGCCAGTTTGTGCAACCGATCCCCCGAGACCGATCCGGGAAGCGCCGTCCGCCAGAGCACTGCCAGGCCTCGATCCCACTGCTCGGGTGACCACCTGCGAATGGCGCGAACGGCTCCGCGACGGATGCTCCTGGGCACCGGTCGGAGCCAACGCCTCAGGCGCCCGCCCACAGAGTAGCGGTTGTACCCGCCGAACAACTCATCCCCACCGTCGCCCGAGAGACTCACCGTAACGTGCTGGCGAGCGAGTTCCGACACCAACATCGTGGGTACCTGTGACGAGTCCGCGAACGGCTCGTCCTGGAGCATCGGGAGACGTGGGACCGTGGCGAGCATCTCCGCCGCCGTTACATAAAGCTCGGTGTGTTCGGTGCCAAGGTGCTTAGCAACGGCCTTGGCGTGCTCAGCCTCGCTGTACGCACGCTCGTGAAAGCCGATGGTGAACGTTCGCACGGGGCGGTCGGATTGTGCCTGCATGAGCGCCACGATCAGGGAGGAATCGATCCCTCCGGAGAGGAATGCTCCAAGCGGGACGTCGGCGAGCATCTCCCGCCGGACCGTTGCTCGGAGCAGAGCATCCAACTCCTCGATGAGATCGTGCTCATCTGCCCGAGAGGGAGATGCAGCCCCGGCCTCCACCACGTGACGCGCGGACCAGTACGTCGACTCCACCGGATCGGCCGCAGGGTCATCGATCGTCAGAATTGTCCCCGGCCGCATCTTCTGGACGCCACGATAGATCGAGTAGGGCGCAGGGACGTAGTTGTAGCGCAGGAACAACGCTAGGGCGTTCCGATCGACCTCGGTACGCCAATGCGGGTGCGCGCGCAGCGCACTGAGTTGAGAACCGAACAGTAACGTGCGACCCATGCGCGCGTAGTACAACGGCTTCTCACCAAGTCGATCGCGTACCAAGGACAGCGTTCTCGTCAAACGGTCAAAGAGGGCGAACGCGAACATCCCGGTGAACTTCCGCACCGCCTCGGGGAGACCATAGCACTCGATCGCCGCGAGCATCACCTCGGTGTCGGAACCGCCACGGAACGCGACGCCCCGTCCAACGAGATCCTGCCGCAAGTCGGCGAAGTTGTACACTTCCCCGTTGTAGGCGATGACGTAACGCCCGCTCGCGGACACCATGGGCTGGTGCCCTTCGGGCGAGAGATCGATGATCGACAAGCGACGGTGCGCGAAGCCTGCCCTCAGTTGTTCGTCCCACCAGTGACCCTCGTCGTCCGGACCACGATGTCGAAGCACCGCGCCCATCCTCCGAAGGACAGCGCCCGCATCGTAGGCTACCGATTCACCGGTCCAGAACCCGGCTAGACCACACATACGGGCACCCTTGGGTCCGCACCGGTCTGGAGAACCCAGCCTACCTCAGAGTTGGCGGTGCGCATCGTTCATGAGCTGCCCGCAGACGGAAAGGGTCTCGTTCACAATCAGTGACTCTTCGAACTCTGTTTCAGCTATGCGCCGTCCAGCCTGTGCGAAGGTCGCCCTCAGGTCTGCGGAGCTTAGGAGACTCTGAATGGCTTCTGCTAGTGTCGCGCTGTCACCCGGCGGAACGAGGACTCCGTTGCGA